>ERZ857629.4190-NODE-4190-length-11393-cov-3.881284_pt1 | contig 11393 bp, 6 predicted proteins | sample MGYA00519700_ERZ857629 | MGnify/ENA primary metagenome ERZ857629 (study PRJEB31778, sample SAMEA3449351) | human gut metagenome | biome: human gut; feature: human-associated habitat; material: faeces | place: United Kingdom | collected 2010/2012 ... | reverse complement strand
CGGAATGGCTTAAAGTCCACCCTGAATATCCGAAAAATGCTCAAAAGCATATCGAATTTTTCCAAGAAAAAATGATTAACGGAGAAATTGATTCAAAATATGACTCCTATCCGATTGAAGTTAAAGAAACTTTATCAAAAGAATCAAACGGCAGAATGGTATTGAAGGTATTAAATCCCGAAAGAATAAAAGAACTTCGAGAAGCGAAACTGGCAGGACAAGAAGTAAATCTTCAAGAAGAAATTGCCAAGGCGGAAAACGAAGAACAGAAAAAAGAAAATACACAAGCAGCATAAAACAGGGATTAAATCCCTGTTTTTTTTTGAAAAATAAAAATGTTTTCTTTATAATTTCAAATGAAATCGAAAGGAAAAATAATGTCAGAAAAAAACACAAAAATAATTTTGATAAGTTCAATATTTATTGCTTCTGCTATCGTTGCAGGGGCTTTTTTCGGAGCAAAAATATTTAAGTCCGAAAATAACGCCTCATTTGCTCTTAACCTTTCCACCTCGGAATTGAACAAAAGAACAAATTCGGAATACTTAATAGATATTAAACTTCTTGATGAAAATTCTCCCGAATACAAATCCTTGCAGGAAGGCGACAAAGAAGCCTTGAAGCACCTTGTAAAAGCAGCGGAAATACTTCAAAACATACATTTTCAACTTGATAACAGAGATAACCTTGCGTTCAAAACATATTTGACGAAAGAAATTGAAAAAGGTAACAAAGACGCTGCGAAAACAATGCAATTGTTTTTGGCACAAAGGGGTATGAACGCTGTTGACAGAGAAACAAACCACATTCAACTTGCAAAAAATCACCCCGATGTAATAGGCAAAGGTTTTTATCCCTCGGATTTATCCGTTGAAGAATTTCACGAAATTTTGAAGAAAATGCTCCAAAAAGGCGACGTTGATATGGTTAAAAAAATCCTGACTCAACGCTCGGTTGTTGACAGAAACGGTGAATATCTGATTGCCACCGACTACATAAACAAATTTCAAGATGAATTTTCACAAATGGCAAACGAACTTGAAAAAGCAGCAGACGTTTCAACCGACAGCAACTTTAACGAATATTTAAGACTGCAAGCAAAAGCATTAAGAAGCGCAGACCCGATGCTCGATGCTTATGCAGACAAAAAATGGGCAACCCTTCAAGACACACCTCTCGAATTTACAATCACAAGAGAATGCTACGCCGATGGACTTACTAAAACAATTCTTTCAAACAAAGAACTTGCCGATATGCTCCACAAAGCAGGCATAACACCGCTTATGAAAGATTCTCTCGGATGCAGAGTCGGCATTGTCAACAAGAAGGCGACAGAAGATTTGTTGAAAATTAAAAAATATTTGCCCAAAATGGCAGCAATGATGCCGTTAAAGGAAAAATATCAACAAAACATCAAAACCGACGGCGAAGTTAAGCAAACAATGGTTGACGTTGATTTGGTTGACATGGCAGGCGACTGCGGTGCATACAGAGGCGGAATTACAATAGCGGAGAACCTTCCGAACGATGACAAACTTTCCCTGACAATAGGCGGCGGCAGAAGAAATGTTTACCACAGACAAGTAAGAAATATGTACACACCTGAAAAAACCAAGAAAAAAATTGATGCAATTTTGACTCCTTCGCTTCACAAATACTACAATACCGAAGCAGCACATTGGTTTACGATAGGGCACGAAAATACTCACTCGTTAGGTCCAAATTCAGGTTGTGAAAAACTCGGAAAATATCAATCAATTATAGAAGAAAACAAAGCCGATATGGGTTCTTTATCTTTCGTTGACATGCTGACAAAAGAAGGTATGTACACAAAAGAACAACGTAACCAAATTATCGTAACCGCCGTTTTGGGAAACTTCCTGAAAGCAAAACCGACAATGGCGCAAGCACACAGAGTACGCTCGGTTATGCAACTTCATTATTTGCAAAAAGAAGGTGCAATATCCCTTGATAAAGACGACAAAATCGTTATAAATACGGAAAAAGTTGTTCCCGCCGCACAAAAAATGTTGAAAGAAATTATAGAAATTCAACTTTCACAAGACGTTAACAAGGCGGAAAAATTTGTAACCGACAACTTCATATGGGACGAAACCTGCGAAAAAATCGCTAAAAAACTCAGAGAAACAGATACCGAATTAAACGGTCAAACAATCGCTCCTTTGGCAGCAAAAATATTGTCCGAAAATTAAGCAAAACCAAATATAGAAAGAGGAGAGAAATCTCCTCTTTTTTGTTTTTAAAAAAGGTGTTGTAAAAAGTAAAAAAAACAATCAAAAATGTTGTATTTTTGGTATGTTCACGGTATGTTTTTGTTATCAAAAGCACAATTATTAGGAAGTATTAAAGGAGGATCTAATAATATGGCAGGAAAGACAATAACAGTCGATGGAAACTACGCTGCGGCACACGTTGCATACGCACTCAGCGAAGTATCGGCAATTTACCCTATCACTCCTTCATCCACAATGGGCGAATGGGTTGATGAATGGGCGTCCCAACATAAGAAAAATATTTGGGGCAAAGAAGTTCTCGTTGCAGAAATGCAATCCGAAGCAGGCGCAGCAGGTGCTGTTCACGGATCATTGGCAGCAGGTTCTTTGACATCAACATATACGGCATCACAAGGCTTATTGCTTATGATTCCCGTTATGCACAAAGTAGCAGGTGAAATGCTCCCGCACGTTATTCACGTATCAGCAAGAGCAATCGCTGCACAATCATTGGCTATTTTCGGCGACCACTCAGACGTTATGGGCTGCCGTAACACAGGCTATGCAATGTTAGCAGCAAACTCTGTTCAAGAAGAAATGGATATGGCTTTGGTTGCACACTTGTCAACTTACAAAGCAAAAGTTCCTTTCTTGCAATTCTTTGACGGTTTCAGAACTTCTCACGAAATTCACAAAATCGAAGAAATTTCTTACGAAGATATTGCAAAATTGGTTGAACCTCAATACATCGAAGAATTCAGACAAAGAGGTTTAAGACCGGAAGCACCTATTTGTAAGGTTGGTGCTCAAAATACCGACGTTTACTTCCAAGGTCGTGAAACAGTAAACAAATACTACAACGCTGTTCCTGACATTGTTCAAGAATACATGGACAAAGTTGCGAAAGTAACAGGCAGACAATACCACCCGTTTGATTATGTCGGTGCTCCCGATGCAACAGATGTAATCGTAGCAATGGGTTCAGGTTGTGAAGCAATTGAAGAAACGATTGATTACCTCAATACAAACAGAGGAACTAAATACGGTTTGGTTAAAGTTAGATTGTACAGACCGTTCGACGTTAAGAGATTTAACGAAACATTACCTTCATCTGTTAAACGTATTGCAGTTCTCGACAGAACAAAAGAACCCGGAGCAATCGGCGAACCTTTATACCTCGACGTTGTTGCAGCATTAGCAGGCAAAGACATCAGAATTATCGGCGGCCGTTACGGTTTATCTTCAAAAGAATTTACTCCGTCAATGGTTTACGCAGTTTACAAACACAGCGAAAACAACGGTTTCCACGGATTTACGGTTGGTATTGATGATGATGTTACAAACACTTCTTTGAAAATTGAAGAACACATTGTAACAGAACCCGAAGGCACTACAAACTGTATGTTCTGGGGCTTAGGTTCAGACGGTACTGTTGGTGCTAACAAAAACTCAATTAAGATTATCGGTCAATACACAAACAAAGATGCTCAAGCATACTTTGCATACGATTCAAAGAAATCATTCGGTGTAACTGTATCTCACTTGAGATTTGGCGACAAGCACATCAAATCAACATACTTAATTACTGCACCTGACTTTGTATCTTGCTCGGCACACGCTTATATCGGAAGATATGACTTGCTCAAAGGTATCAAAGAAGGCGGTACATTCTTGTTAAATTCTCCTTACACTAAGGAAGAAGCATTTGCTCACTTAACAAGAGATATGCAAGAAACAATCATCAACAAGAAAATCAAATTCTACAATGTTGATGCAGAACAATTAATCAAACAACAACCCGGATTAAGAGGTAAAGGTGCAAACACGGTAATGATGGTTGCATACTTCAAAGTTTCAGGCATCATTCCTTTTGAACAAGCACTCGAAGGTATGAAAGAAATGACGAAGAAAACCTTCAAGAAAAAGGGTGATGATGTTGTAAACATGAACCTTGCATTAATCGACGCAGCAGTAGATGCTTGCCAAGAAGTTCCTGTACCTTCATCGTTAGACGGCGTTGCTTGTGCACCGCAAGTTAAGATGATTCCTGATGATGCAGATGAATTTGCTAAGAAAATTATCGAACCTTCAATGCGTCAAAAAGGTGATGACATTCCTGTATCAGCAATGTCATGCGACGGAACAATCCCGACAGGCACAGCATGCCTCGAAAAACGTGGTATTGCACCGAGAGTTCCGAAATGGAATTCAGAACACTGTTTACAATGCGGTATCTGCGCATCTGCATGCCCGCACGCAGCAATCAGAACAAAACTTGCAGAAGCAGACAGTTTAAAAGATGCTCCTGAAAGTTTCAACACAGTTGATGCAAGACCTAATGCAAACGGTGAAAAATTCAAAGTTCAAGTTTACTGCTTAGATTGTACAGGTTGCGGCGTTTGTATCGACCAATGTCCTGCAAACAAAAACCCTGAAAAACAAGCACTTACTTGGTCAACAATCGAAAAAGAAGAAGCAGCAGGCGAACTCGTTAACGAAAAATACTTTGATGAATTACCTGACAACGTAATGGGCAAAAACACAATTAAGACAGTTAAAGGTGCAATGCTCAGAAAACCGTTATTTGAATTCTCAGGCGCTTGCGCAGGTTGCGGTGAAACACCTTACGTTAAATTAGTTTCACAATTGTTCGGTGAAAACGCAATCGTTGCAAACGCAACAGGATGTTCATCAATTTACTCCGGAACATTCCCGACAATTCCTTATACAAAAACAAAAGAAGGCAGAGGACCGGCATGGGCTAACTCATTGTTTGAAGACAACGCTGAATTTGGTTTTGGTATGAGATTGGCTGTTGATTCAAACAGACAAACTTTAAAAAATTACGTTGAAAAAGTTGTTGCAAACGAAAAAGCACCGCAAGATTTGAAAGATGCTTTGAACGCAGCAATGGCTCACTTCGACAATTCAAAAACAGAAGAAGCATTAAAAGCACAAGATGAAGCAAAAGCAGTTCTTGCAAAATACGCAGATTGCGGCTGCCCTGATTTAGCAAAAGTTCGTGAACTTCAAGACTACTTCACAGATAAATCTGTATGGATTATCGGTGGCGACGGTTGGGCAAACGATATCGGATACGGCGGTATTGACCACGTTCTTGCACAAAACAAAAACGTAAATATCCTCGTTCTTGATACCGAAGTTTACTCCAACACAGGCGGACAAGCATCTAAATCAACACCGACAGGTGCAGTGGCTAAATTCGCAACAGGCGGTAAGAAAACATACAAGAAGAACATGGGCTTAATGAGCATGTCTTACGGTTATGTTTACGTTGCATCAGTTGCATTGGGTGCTGACAGAAACCAAACATTGAAAGCATTCCAAGAAGCATACGACGGACCGTCAATCATCTTCGCATACGCACCTTGTATCGCACACGGTATCGACATGAGCAAAACTCAAACAGAACAAAAACGTGCAGTTGAAGCAGGTTACTTCCCGCTTTACAGATACAATCCTGCAAGCGAAACTCCTTTCACTTGGGACGCAAAAGACCCGAAAGGAAGTTACCAAGACTTCATCAGAAGCGAAGGTCGTTACAAATCACTTCTCAAAACCAATCCGGAAGCGGCTGAGGAATTGTACAACCAAGCAGAAGCAGATGCTGCTAAGAGAATGGCTGTTTACAAATCAGTCGGAGAATTGATGAAATAATCGCTTTTTCGATAAAGCAAAAGAGGAAGTTTCGGCTTCCTCTTTTTTTATTTCAAATTAATCCAATCAAGCAAAAAATTACAATTCCGCTTGTTTTACCATTTCTGGAACAATGACTTCCCAAGCCTTTGCGTTTGGGTGAATATCATTTTCCGAGTTTTTATATTTTTTATTTTTCAAAATGTTTTCTTTAATAAACAAGTCCAAAGACACCACTTTTATACCCACATCTTCCAACTCTTTAAAGTCGTCCGTTTTTGGCAAATCATACCAAACGACGGTCATTTTAGTATCTTTCCAATGTTTTTTTACTTCATTGGCAGATTCGATAATATGCTTATTAAAAAACTTGATTGACTCTGTTCTATTCATTGTTTTTCGATAAGATATTTCCTGATTAATTTTTTTCAAAAGATAAGAATAATTAGTTAACATAAAAAAGAACGGAACTTCTTCAAGTTTGCCGTTTTTTTCGTGATACTTTAACCCGTTGAGAATATCAGGGTTATTAGCGTTGTCCAAATCAACCTTAACACCCATATAAATTATCTCATAAGGCATTTTTTTATCAGAATAAAAATCGTCCCTTTTCAACTGCCACAGCATATTTTGCACCGACCAAGTCTGATAAGCCATATTGTAAACAGGGCATTTTAAATTTTCGGAAAGGGCGTAAGCCAATTTTTCTTCGTCTTTCAGCCCGTAACCGTAAACATAAGAACCGCCGAAAAGTATCACGGGAGATTTTGAATAATTTTCGCCGTAAACTTTTCCGAAATCACGTTTTTTAGCCTGTTCATAACGCTTTTCAAACCTCTCTATTTTCATTGAATACGGAGCAAAGAGTTTGCCATCGTGAAATTTTGCACCCAAAATTAACTCATTAACATAAGCAAAAATTTCACCAAATATGATGATACAAACAATCATCAAAATATTCATTTTTTTAAAAACTTTTGTTTCTTTTTTCATTTGAAAATTAAACCTGTTTTTTTATGGTCAATCTCTCTAACCATCTGACAAAACGAACAATTTTGCTTTCCGTATCTTTTGTAATCGAATCAACCAAAACAGTCGTAACGCAAGCATTTTTGCCGCAAAGAATATCCGTCAGCGGTCTATCTCCAATCATAACAGCATCTTTGGGCGTTTTCCCGATTTTATTCAAGTATTCAAGCATAATTTTAGTATCGGGCTTTGCTGCATGAGAAATGACCTCAAAATCAGATATGGCACGGACTTTGTCTATATAATCCTGCTTCGTATTATTGCTCAAAATCACAACCGTAAAATCTTCTTGAAGTTTTTTCAACAACTCCTTTGTTTTCGGAAGGTATTCTCCTGATTTGGAAGGCATCACGGTTGAGTCCAAATCGAACATCAACACGCTTTTTCCGAGAGATTTCAACTCGGCAAAATTTATATCTTCCAATTTTTCAACATTATAATCAGGTTTAATTAACATCTTTCGTTTTTAATCCCCACGGTTCTTCCGAGTGCATATTTAATATCGTTGGGCACTCTTTCAAACTCTATCAAAGACGTATCGTTTGTATTAGAAAATTCTTTTTCTTCCTTGGTATTATAATCTGTTACTTTCAAAACCTTTGTCGTGAACATTTCATCAGGAGTCAAAATTTCTATCTCGTCGCCGACGTAGAATTTATTTTTGGTCAAAACCTTTATCAAACCGTCTTCCTCTGCCAAAAACATGCAAAGAAAATCTGCCCCTGCCAAGCCTTTTGAAATATCGTAACTGTAACCTTCGCTATCAGGTTTTTCAATATAAAATCCCGTTGTATAGCCTCTGTTACCGATTTTTGCAAGTTGATTGAGGTTTTCCTCCTTATTTTGAACACCTTTATCACACCATTCATCAATAGCATGACGATACGTTCTTGCAGCCGCCGAAACATAATAAAGACTCTTTGTTCTACCTTCTATCTTTAAAGAATCAACACCTGCATCTATCAACTGCGGAATATAATTTATCAACGCTAAGTCTTTCGGGCTTAATATGTGCGTGCCACGGTCGTTTTGCTCAATTTCAAAATACTCGTTGGGTCTTGTTTCTTCAAGAAGTTTATAACTCCAACGGCATGGCTGTGCACAGCCGCCCTTATTGGCTTTTCGCTCTCCGTTTGTCATATAATCGCTCAAAAGACATCTTCCCGAAAACGACACGCATTGTGAACCGTGCACAAATACTTCCAGTTCCATATCGGGAACATCTCGCTTAATTTGTGCTATCTCAGGAATAGAAAGTTCCCTCGCCAAAACAACTCTCTTTGCCCCCAAATCCTGCCAAAACTTAACTGCCGCAGAATTTAACGTATTCGCCTGAGTGCTGATGTGTATGTCTATATCGGGCAAATATTTCTTGACCGTCGATAAAACTCCAAAATCAGAAACCAAAATTCCGTCAGGGTTTGCATCTTTGATTATATCAACCTTTGACACAAGTTTTTCTATATCAGAGTTGAATGAATAAATATTTAACGTCAAATATGCCTTTGCGCCCAATGAATGAACCAAATCAACACATGCCTTCATGTTATCGTCGGTAATTAATTCACCCTTGCGAAGTGCTCTCAAACTAAAATCAACCGTTCCGAAATAAACAGCGTCCGCTCCGTATCTTACAGCATATTCACATTTTTCTAAACTTCCTCCCGGAAGTAACAACTCTGGCTTTTTCATAAAAATATTATAATCTAAACACATAAAAAAAACGAGGACTTTCGCCCTCGTTTTTTAACTTATTGATTAACCTTCTTGGTTAACTTTGCTGTTCATTGCCCTATAGCCGTAACCGCCTGCTCTTAAATCTTTTGCTTCCATTCTGCCTGCGATTTGCTTCATATAGTAATTCTTTGTTGCTGAATCCCAGTTGCAATCGCTGCTCATAAGGAATTTAAGTTTATCAGCGTCTGATGAATAGTTGTCTAATGTCTTTTCGTAAGTGTATTTGTCGTAACTTGCAACATTTTCCAATTCATCAGGGTAATCAGCAACTGCTGCGTCTAATAATTTCTTGTTGATTTCTCCTTCTTTTTCCTCAGAAATTCCTCTGTTTTGATATCTCATATCAGCAAATAATTCACCGTATTGGCTTGTTGCAAATTCTTTATAATCTGCAAGCGCTTTATCTGTCAAAATGTCTGCTAATTTGTTTGAATCAATGTAGTCGTAATATGATAATTGATATTTTTCATCAAGCATTTTGCCTAATTCAACTGCTTTTTCAATGTTGCCTGAGTCAATCAATTCATCAATTGCAGGTGCTATTCTGAGTTGTACCCAAGAATCTGTTTTTCCGTTGTTGTTGTTCAATAACAACTCTACTGCATCAGCGTTTTGTTCAGCAGACAACTTAACTTGCGTTTTGTCAGAACCGATAGGATTGTTGAATACAGCCATCAAGTTTTCAACTGCTTCGTTGCCTTGAATTGAACCCTTTTGTGCTGCTTCGTTCATCAAGTTCATGAACAAATCTGCTTTTTGAGTTTCTGACAATGTGTTGTCTGAAAGTACAAAGTCGAATGCTTCTTCTAAATCAGTATAAACACCGCTGCTGATTGCTGAGTTCAATTCTGTTGAAAGATTTTTTGCCCAACCTTCGTATTCTCCATCTTTTGCTTCTGTTTGCTTAGGTTCTGTTTGTTGTACAACCGGCTTTTCTTCTGTTTCATTAACAACTTCTTCATAAGTTCTTGTTTCTGTAACAGATGTTCCGTCAGGTTGAATTGTTGTAACGGTTACGGGTTTGCCGTCCATTTCTCCGCCTGCGTATGTGTAAACTGTTTTTACACCATTGTTATCAACTGTTCTTTGAAATTGTCCGTTTTCTGTTACGCCGTCTGTTGTTACGCCGCCTTTTGCATTTTCAATTTTAGGTTCTTGTCCTGCTGCAACCGTAAATCTTGTAGTCGTTCCGTCTTCGTTTTGAATTTCATATTCTGCTTCATAACCACGGTTACCAACCATTTTGGGTTGAGCAGTTGTTTCTGCTGTTTCTGTTTTGTCAGTTGTTTCTGCTTTTTCTTCTTGAACCTTTTCTTCTTCTTTAACTTCTTCTGCTGCCTTATAGCCTGTTACTCTGCCTTCTGCATCGTATTCCAAAATCGGTAATTCAAGAGTTTGACCTGCATACAATGTATCACCGAGTGAACTGTTCATTTCTTTAATGTATTCATAAACTTTCGGCTTATCTGCTTCTTGTAATTCAGGATATGCGTTTGTTGTAATTCCCCAGAATGAACCGTTAGGATATCTTTTTCCGCCAACTCCGTCATCTTGAACTTGTCCGCTTCTGAAAGGTTCAATCGTTACTGAATATTTGCCTGTTTCTTTATCAAATTGAACACCGGTTGCTTCTGTGCTGATTCCTTTTCTTTCAGCAGTTTGTTCTGTTTGTTGTGCGAAAACATCATTGCTCAAAATTGAAGTAACTTCATTGAGCAATGCTTCCATTTGCGCATCATCTGTTACGTTAAGTTCATCATATAATTTTTGAATATCTGTATCATCAACTTGTTGAGTGTTAGCAACACCTGACTTTCCTTTAATACCATTGAACTCTTCTTCAGAAATTTCTCCGTTTCCGTCTGTATCCATTAATGCAGCCGTAGTTAAATATTGTTTCACTTCGTCTTCGCTCAAGGCTTTGAATGCATCTTCTCCGCCTGCTAAGACCATTGCAATATTTGCTGTCGAATTTTTTGTTCCGTCAGTTTGCTTTTGGTTAAATATGCTGTTTAAAGCACTTAAATCATTCTTCGCTGCTCCGGCTTTTTTGTCTTGCTTATTGCCGACTAATTCTGCAATTTCTGCCTTTTTTATTGTTAATTTACCGAAATCAACCATGATTTTTACACCTTTTTTACACTTACACATGCAATAACGGCATTATCACATGGTTTCTTTAATTTTTAAAGCCATGAGGTTTTACAAAAGTTAACAATTTCGATGAAATTTTTAACAATTCGTCATGTTGAGTTAATTTAGAGTCTTTGATTTTAGATTCTGAAATAAATTCAGGATGACGGAAAGGGTATAACGCAATATTGGTCGGTCATTCCGAACTGTCTTGACCACCTCGCCATAAACGTGCCTACGGTTTGGTCGATATCAAGACAAAAAGAAAAAGAATGGGTACGAAAGGAAGTAATATCAAAAATTTTTATAATAAAAGACCCTGAAACAAGTTCAGCATGACAGAAAATGTTATGCTTCGCACTACGCAAAATCCGCTGTCTTGGATTTTGCTTCACGGCTTCAAGTCGTTCACTTTGTTTTACTAACGTAAAACTTCCGTTCACTTTTTCGCCGTTACTTCGTGTCTACGCTTCGCTTCGCACTACGCAAAATCCGCAGTTCAGCATGACAAAAAATGTGTGAAATAAGTTCAGGATGACAAAAAATTGACGAGATTTATTTGCTTTTGTGTGTTGGAGTGTTGTTTTTATGTTTTTATCTTCA
>ERZ857629.4188-NODE-4188-length-11400-cov-3.610489_pt1 | contig 11400 bp, 7 predicted proteins | sample MGYA00519700_ERZ857629 | MGnify/ENA primary metagenome ERZ857629 (study PRJEB31778, sample SAMEA3449351) | human gut metagenome | biome: human gut; feature: human-associated habitat; material: faeces | place: United Kingdom | collected 2010/2012 ... | reverse complement strand
CGAAGTCGATTCTTCTGAAATGGCATTTAAAATTGCCGGTTCAATGGCTATCAAAGAAGGCTGCCGTAAAGCAAGACCTTGTATCCTTGAACCTATGATGAAGGTTGAAATCGAAATTCCTGATGAATTTACAGGTACTATCATCGGTGATATTTCAAGACGTCGTGGACGTGTTGAAGGTCAAGAACCACAAGGTAATACCGGTAACGTTATTGTAAGAGCAATAGTTCCTCTTGCAAATATGTTTGGTTACGCAACGGATTTGCGTTCTAACACGCAAGGTCGTGGTACATTCTCAATGGAATTCAAATGCTACGAACAAGTTCCTGCTAATGTTGAAAAAGAAATCATTGAAAAGTCAGGCGCTTCAAAATAATTCTTACGGATTATTTGAAAGATATAAAAAGGACGGCAGAAATGCCGCTATTTTTTTGTTTCGACGGCTTTTTGTTTTAAATATTTTTTGCGAAAGGACTTTATTTGCATATATTATTTTTGAAAATTTACACAAATACCTGATATGAGTCTGTTTAATTTTGAAGGTGTTTTTTCATACCTTGCTCATTGAATTTACGGAAAGAATACAAGCCGTATTTACAGAACCGTTTTATATTCTAAATAATGTGCCTTTGTCTTATGGGTTTTATTCAAGAAAAATTTTGCATATCAAAGGAGTTTTTTGCATAAAAAAGAGGAGATATAAATTTTGCGTATGAGTTGTTGATAGAGGAGTGCGAAAATTTCGCATAAAAAAGCGGAAGATATAAAACCTTCCGCTCTTTGTTTTAAGAAAGAATTACAATTGAATGTCGTCCATTCTTAAAAGGTCTTTCTTAACTTTTTCAATCCACTGTTTTGCTCTCGGTGAAGCGTCTGACCAGTTAACAGCACAGATACTTCTTTGTACCCAGACAAGTTTCTTGAAAAATTCGTATTGAGCGTTGATTGCTCTTTGTTTTGATGAAAGGTAAACGTCTTGTGCGTCAATTAATTGAGCGATAGGCGCTTTTCCTTTGAGGTAGTCCGCTTTCACTGACATGTAGTTTTCTTTTGCCGCAAACATTGCCTTGTAGTCTTTTTCGATACTGAAATAGCAAGCGAGTGCTTCGTTAACAATTGTTCTTACGTGTTCTTCAATTGTTAATTTTGCGCCTTCGTTCATTGCCATCAATTGTTTCTTTTCATTGCTTACTCTTGCAATTTCAGCAAATTTTGTACCGCCTTCGATAGGCTTCCATTGAGCGAAGATGCCCAAGTATCCGTTTGTTGCATTTGAATGACCCATTGAGTTGTACATCATACCCGTTGCAGGTGTCCACAATGGAATTTTTACATCGCCTGTGTAGTGTCTGCCAAACAATGATTGATATTTGAGTTCAAGTTTTGCATCGGGTAAGAAGAATTTTTGAATATACATTCCTCTTTCGACATTTTTCATTCTCATTGCTGCTTTCAATTTTGCAAGTTCTGGTGAAACTTCGTATGCCTCTGCTACGAGCATTTGTGTGAAGTTTTCAAGTGCCTGAGGCGTTCTTACATAATCAAGAATGTACAAGTCTTTTGTGTAGAATGCAGGGTCGTCCGCTTTCAACGGTGCGAGTCTGAAATCCTTGTTTTGAGGTTCTGCAAGAACTTTGTTAATCATAACTTTGATGTTCTTGTATGCAGCGTTCATTTCAATAAGATTTTGTTCATTTATTCTTAATTGGCTTGCCCAACGCATAGTTTCTTCTCTGCCGCAGTAGCCGAGTTTTTCACGAACCTTAGCAATTGCAAGGTTTTCTCTTGATTCTGTAACATATTCTTCTTGGATTTTGATTGAATTTTCAAGAATTAACGTATCTATGTACAAAAGTGCTATGTTAATTCCCATGTTTTGTTCGGTCAAAACCTTTTCTGCATAAGAAAAATCTTTTTGTCTGTGTTTGATTAAGATGTTGCTTACCAATGCAGGTGAGTAAATTACTTGATCAATTCCCATTTGGAATACACCCGTTCTTTCGGGATAAAGCAATTTTGCCGATTCCGCAAAGTCGTGGTTGTATTGTTGGTATCCGATTGTTGTTGAGAATGTCGGTAAGTATCTCAAATATGCTGATGCAACTGAGTTTCTTGCGGCTTTGATAAGATATTCTTTTTGCTTAATGTCATAGTTCTGTTCGTTTAATTTTGTGAAAACTTCTGACAATGTGAGTACGGGTGCTTTTTTGTTTGTGATAACTTTTGCGTTTGTTAAAAGTCTGATGTGCGGCTGATAACCGAGTTTTTCCGCTGTATCGGTGTTGATGTACAAAATGTCATCTTCGTAGAAATATAACTTTTCATAATCGGTTCTCTTGCCGTCAAGTACCGCTCTGATGTTGAAAGATGTTGCTTCCGCAATCTTTCTGTCCATATCCAATGCGCCTGAGCCAAGCATACATCCAAGTTTAACATCGCTTTCGCCAAGTGATGAGAAGGTCATAATCTTTTTGTCAGTCAACTTTGTGAACATGTCTTGTAAGTCTTCCAAAGTCAACGTGAATTGAGGCATGATAAACGCTGCATCAACGTCTGCGGGGATTTTTTCAATGGCCTTGTCTACGCTTCCATTAACAGGTATTACTACAAAATTGATGTTCTTTCCTTCAAATTTCTTTCCTAAAAATTTGTTCCAATCCTTTTGAGTCTTGTAGTATGCCTCGTTCATCATAATTGCAACTTTGTTGAAATTAGTTAAACGCTTGAATTGCTCAACCTTTTGACAAGTTTGTGAAACAGGTGAGAAAAGTTCATCACCCATATCTCTCAATCCGTATTGGTCAACCGTTACAACAAATTTACCTCTCTTATTCGTCTTTGATATGTATTTGGACGTTAAATAACCTAATGCAACAACTATGTCTGCATCAGATGCGAGTGCTTTATCACAAATTTTCTTTGCACCTGCTTCTGTCCAATCTGCCGTGTATTCAAGTTCTTTCGGGTAAACGGCATTGTAATCTTTCGCCACTGACTGCGTGATTGATTTCTTGAACTTTTCAAGAAAATATTCGTTCGCAGGTGATGTTCCGTCTATTACAAATGAAATTTTTGCTGTCGTCTTTGTCGACTTTGAAACCGTAGCCTTTTGCGGTTTGCTTGCAGCAGCCGCAACGACCGGAGTCGCCGTATTTGCAAAAAACAACAAGCACAAAATAATCGTTAGAATTTTTTTCATACTGCTATCCTTTAATCTTTCCTTACACACTTTTTCTATCCATACTCTCCATAGAAAAAATATTCTTTATTTTAAATTAATATAAAAAAAAATACCGTGCAAATGTACGCTTTATCAGTATTAATGCACTTTTTCAACGAAAAAATATCAGTAGACATTATGTCTTTTTTGAACTTTGCCGCTATCACTGGTTTTTGCCAATTTTAGCCTCTAAAAAATAATGTCTAACATTATTACTTTTGGTTTTCTTATTTTTTAACATGATATTTTTTTTATACCCTTGAAAACCCATGATAAGTATGCTATTCTTTAAATGTAAATATTTGTAACGATTTTTTAAACAAATACAAAACATGCTAACAAAAAAAATCGTGTTCAGTATTTTATGCGAATGAAAGTTCCCGAATTTTAACCGGTGTAAGTCGGATAGAACAAGGAATTTTACACGAAAAGGTTTTACCAAACCTACGCAAAAAGCAATAGAAAATTGCCAAATGCGAAGTGAAACGTTCGTTCAGTGTGTGAAAAACGAAGAATGTATAGATTGACCTGCAAAATTTTTGCAGGTCGGTCGAAATACTCGTAATACTCTCTCAAAGCAGAAGGATAAGACAATGGTTGATACACGTTCTGCGGGAGCATTCGGTATAGCAGGGGCGTTGAACTTTAAAAGCGGTGATATCTCGGGAACTGCTGCAAAAACAGCGGATGATAGAGCGAGCCGTGGTACCGAATACTTTCGAAATAATAAAAATAATGAAGATGATAATGATAATTTTTACGGCAACGACAGGTACATGGATAGAAGTGCCCAGTTGCACGCAACACTAAATTCACTCGCCCTGATGAATGTTGCGGGAATTATTAAAAACAACCGACCTCTAAGGTAGGCAAACATCATAAACACGAATAAAGGAAAGTTTAAAAAACTTTCCTTTTTTATTTTGAATTATTTTCTTTTTCTTCGTCCTGTTCTGCTTCTTCTTCAAGTTTTTCAGGCTCAATTCCGAGTTCCTTCAACGTTCTTAGAAAATGTTCCGCCGCTGCTTTTTGAACCTCGGGCGGTACGACTCTTAAAAGTTCTACCGTTTTAGAAATAACGGGATCTTTGTCATACCAACGATTTCCTGCCGCAGGCTTAACCATTTCATAAAATTTGTCGATGGTAGCTTTGGAAACTTTTTCTTCTATTTTGAGAAGAAAAACTTCTGCTTGAGCACGCAATTCTGTTTGGTAATCTCTAAGCATATTAATTACTTGAAGAAGTACGGGGTCGTGGTCATACCATCTTTTATATTTTGGTTGTTCCATTAAGATTTCCTCTAACTTTATCGGCAACAATATCAATTTCATCGCTGATTCTGTCAATATTTGCACCGAGTGCTCTCATTTTAGGTACTAACAGTTCATAACCTCTGTCGATGTGGTGCAATTCTTCAATTGTACTGTAACCTTCTGCCATTAATGCCGCTAACACAAGTGCAGCACCGGCTCTTAAATCACTTGCTCTCAAATTTGCACCTGAGAGTTTTTCTACACCTTTTATCAAGGCGTGGTTTCTTTCTTGATGAATGTCCGCTCCCATTTTGCGAAGTTCGGGAACTTGCATAAATCTGTTTTCGTATAAACTTTCTGTTATTATACTAACACCATCTGCAACACTTAACAATGCCATACCGAGTGATTGTAAATCGGTAGGAAATCCTGGATAAGGTTGTGTAACGATGTTTAATGCTTTTAATCTTTGGTTACAACTTACTTCAAAGGCATTCGGGGCGATTAATTTTATTTTTGCACCCATTTGAGTAAGTTTTGATGTGTAGAATGTTAAGTGAGAGGGGTTAACATTTTGAATGATTCCTTTTCCTCTTGTTCCGATAATTGCAGCCATATATGTTCCCGCTTCGATTCTGTCGGGGATTGTTGTGTATTCTACACCGTGGATGCTTTCGGGTTTAACTCCGTTGATAAGAATTTCGGAAGTTCCTGCACCGTTAACATCTGCTCCCATTGTGTTAAGGAAGTTTGCCAAGTCTACAATTTCAGGTTCTTGTGCTGCATTTTGTATTCTTGTTGAACCTTCTGCCAAAACTGCTGCCAACATTAAGTTTTCTGTTGCGCCTACTGACGGAATGTCTAAGTAAATATCCGTTCCTTCAAGTTTTTTTGCTTGTGCGTGAACGTATCCGTTTTCGATTTTAATCGTTGCGCCGAGGCTTTCGAGCCCTCTGATGTGGAAGTCAACTCGTCTTTCTCCGATAGCACAACCGCCGGGGAGTGCAACCATTGCTTCTTTACATCTTCCGACGAGTGCCCCCAAGACTATGAAGGACGCTCTCATTCTGCTTACGAACTCGTATCCTGCAACGATGCTGGTTAATTCTCTTGTGTCTATTGTTACGCTTTTTTCAACTTTATCATAAGAGGTTTTTGCGCCGAGTTGTCCCAAAACGCTTAACATAATTGTAACATCGGTTAATTCCGGAACGTTATAAATTTTGCTTACGTCTTTTGCAAGCAATGTAGCCGCCATCAATTTCAATACAGCGTTTTTTGCTCCGCTAATTGAAACTTCGCCTGATAATTGTTTTCCTCCGGATATGATTAACTTTTCTGTCACTTTCAGCCTCTGATTTTCCACTTATCACTATAAATATACTATATTGTTACACAATAGGGCACAAATATTAACAAATGTTACTAAATTCCCCTTATTTCCCTTTAAAAAAGGCATGCCTCCCTGCGTGTAATTTCGTTTTATTATTATGTGGTATTTGTATTAATATTTATATCCTATGTATAAATGATTTTAGAAAAATGTGTTATAATATTATCCCGAATATTCGGGTGTGTTTTACAGTTAAAGTAAGGGAGAAAAAAGTGAATAACGAAGAATTATTACAATTAGCAAAAGAAGCATCTCAAAATGCGTATGCAAAGTATTCAAATTTCCAAGTAGGCGCTTGCGCTATTTACGAAAGCGGAAAAACTTACAAAGGTTGTAATGTTGAAAACGGCAGTTTTCCTCTTTGCCTTTGTGCTGAAAGAAATGCTATGTCTACGGCTATTGCTTCGGGTGAAAAGACAAAATTGAAGGCAGTTGCCATTTATTCTCCCAAAACAAAATTGTGCTGGCCCTGCGGTGCTTGCCGTCAATGGTTCTCGGAATTTGAACAAGGTCAAAACATCAAAATTATTTTAGAGGGCAAAGATGGCAGTGCTGTTGAATATTCTATTGATGATGTTATTCCTAACAGATTTGAATTAATTCAATAGCATAGGCATAGGACAAAATAATTCCGATATGTTATAATTGTTTTGCAATTTGGAGAAAACGTGCCGGAACAGTATATTGATTTTGATAAAATAGCGGACTGTCTGCAAAAAATCAGACAAGCGGACTGTCCTGCTCAAAAAAAAGAACTGGAAAATGAGGTCATCATTGAGGCCGTCCCCTTGGTTAGAAAAATTGCATCTCATTTGGCAAGAAGAAGTACCGACCCGACCGAGGATATTTTGCAAGTCGGCATTTTGGGGCTTATCAAAGCCGTTAAAATGTTTGATTACAAAGTAAGTACGAATTTTAAAACTTACGCAACATATTTCATTACGGGAGAAATCAGGCATTATCTGCGTGATAAGGCTTCTATGATAAAAGCGCCGAGAGAAATTTACGAACTTGCTTATCGGGTAAACAAAATTATGAACGAGTTCAAAGACTCTGACGGTTCTTTGCCTTCGGAATCGGAAATTGCCTCGGAATTGCAAACGCCTGTTAAAAAAATCAGAGAAGTTATGGACGTTGAAAGAAGAAGACACGTTATGTCTTTGGATCAAATTTTATCTTACACGGATTCTGACGGGCAGGCTCTATCTGAAAAAATTCCAAACAGCAAATACAGTTCCCTGACTGAGTATCAGGAAAATAAAATTATGATTACAGAGGCTATGGAAAAACTTGATGATAATTTGCGTGAAGTTATCAATATGAACTTTTTTCAAGATATAAGCCAGACTAAAATCGCAGAGAAACTAGGGATTTCTCAAATGCAGGTTTCAAGAAGAATAAAAAAAGCATTGAAAAAATTATTTGATATAATAAACGAGGAACAGGAAGTTAAAAAATGACGGAAGAATTATTTAATACATTAGGTTTTTTTGTTTTTGTGGTCGGACTTTGTATAGGAAGTTTCTTGAATGTTGTTGCCCTCAGGGCTTTTACGGGGGAATCAATTGTTCTTCCGGCATCAAAATGTCCGAAGTGCGGCGAAAAAATTAAACCTTACGATAATATTCCCGTTCTTTCTTATTTGATACTCGGTGGAAAATGCAGAAACTGCAAAAGTCCGATAAACATTCAGTATCCGATTGTTGAACTCTTGACGGGGCTTGGCTTTTTAGGTTTTTATTATCATTTTGAAAAATATTTTGTTACTCCCGAGTTGATGTGGAAAAGTTTGATTTTGTTTCCTTTTTACATCATCATATTTTGCTTGGCTATGGTCATTTCAATCACTGATATCAAGGAAAAAGTCGTTTTTGACGTTCACACTATTTCTCTTGCCGTTGTGATTGTTTTGTTCCAATTTTTTGCGGGAAATTTTGTAAACTCCATTATAGGCTTATTTGTCGGTGCTTTGTCGATGGAAATTCTGTCGGGCATCGGTTGGCTTTTGGTTAGAAAACGTGCTTTTGGTACGGGGGACAGTTACATTGCGGCTTCAATGGGGGCTTTGCTCGGCGTTGAAATGTTTATTGTCGCTTTGATTGTTGCCGTGATAATTCAGGTTGTTTGTATTATTCCGTCTTTTATAAACAAGTTGTACAGAGAAAAAGAATACAGAGCGTTGATTACTGCGGCAATGTTTTTTGTGCTTTTGGTGTTCTACAAATTACCGTTTTTAAACGTTATGGGCGATGTTGTAAAATATGTTTTTGTAATTTTAATGACTATTGTCGGATTTTATCTTTGCAAGTTGCTTCTTACAATTAAAACTTTGAAAGAAAATCCAACATACTGGCCGTTTGGTCCAAGCCTTTTGATTGCAATGTTTTTGACGGCATCTTATGGCGGTATGATAGAGCATTTCTTCTTTACGCTCATATAATTGTTTACAAAACTTTGCAGTAAATATTGCCATTTCTGCTTCTTTATGTATAATCAAAAACAAGGAATGCCTGTATAAAACTGTCAATGCAGTTTGTGGATTTTATAAGGCAAATGAAGTGAATGAGTATTTGTCATCTTAATCATAAATATCTCAAAGATAATGCTAAACCCGGAAGTTGGCGTCGGGGATATGAGGTTTATCAAAAAAACCTTGTAGAAAATGTTTCTATGTCGAGAAACGTTTTAAAGGCACAGGTTAAAGGGAATTTTAAAGACCATTACGATGTGTCTTTGACTTTCAAAAAGGGTGAAATTATTCCTGCCTGCTCTTGTCCTCTTGAAGAAAAATGGTGCAAACACGTTATTGCCCTTGGTTTGACGGCGATTGACAAGCATATTTATGATGAATATGCGGAAAAAAGATACAAAGTTCCTGCGGATTATTCGGACGAGATTACCGAACCGTGTGAAAATCCCCAAGGCTCTTACATTTTCCATTTTAATCCAAAAAGAAGACAAAATTTCTTTTCGATTTTGGTTATGGAGCGTGCAACAGGCAAGGTTGTAAGGGATTTAGAGGGTGTTTTTAAGAAAATTATTGAAAGACAAAAAACCGAGGAAGATTTTGAACTGAATTACATTCAAAAGGTAAATATAGAACTTTTCAGAATGCTTCTTACGGCTTCAAGATTGGACAAAAAGGCAGGCTGGTACGATGTTCCGATTTTGAAATTTGATGCGTTTTTCAAAATGCTTGCTAAGGCAGAGGAAGTTATTGACGGAAGAACAAAGGCGAAGTTGCGTTTTACTTCTGACATTTGGACTTTGGGTGTTGCGGTTAATTTTTCAATGGTCGGAAATGTTTTGGTTTCTCTCTATTGGAAAAGACCTGATAAAGATGATATTTTACCTTTTGAAGAAGTCAGATATTTTTCAAGACAACTTCAATGGGGAAGATATAAAAATATCATTTTCCCTACAAACATTGCCGTTTCAGCACTTCCTCAAAATCTTACCAAAGCATCTTTTACCGATGTTAAAGATGCAGAGGGTGCAAAATTTATTTATGAAGAATTGCCAAAATTGAAGGCTATCACTGAGGTTGAAACCGCACCTGTTATTGATAAACTTACTTTGGAAAAGAGTTATCCCAAGAAAATTGTTACACTTGGATTGGACTATGACGGTTCATTGAAGGCTTCTTTGGACTTTGACTATGACGGAACGAGAGTTCCTTACAGCAAGCAGGACAAAAATCCTTACGTTACCGTGAAAAAGCCGAAAGAGGATTTGCTTTACTGGGTCAGACGCAATAAGGCTCACGAAGAACAAGCCTATCAAATGCTTTTGAACTGCAAATTTGCCCCGATGCAGACAAATAATTTGGGACTTGAAAAGGAAAATGCCATAGATTTTTATAATTATTACAAAAATCAGGCAGGCGAGGATTGGATTTTTGAAGAAAAAGACAACATGACGTTTTTCAAATTGGCGGAAAAGCCTTTTGAACTTTGTGCTTCTTTGGATTTTTACAGTGAGTCAAAAGACAGTTTTATCATAGAATTGTTCGGTAAAATTGATGATGAAATTATTTCATTTAACGATTTGTACGAACTTGTTTTAGACAATAACAAGTATTACAAGGCTAAATCCAAAGGTTTTGTTGAACTTCCCGTTCAGGAGATTTTTTCTTTGATGAAGTCCTTCAACACAATTGACGTTTACAGAAACGATGACAATAAATATGTCGTAAAAACTTACCGTGCAGGCATTGTTTCGGAAATGCAAAACTTGAAAATGACACTTAAAATGAGCCGTAAGTTTTCTAAGTTTTGGAAACAAATTTCAACTTTTTCGGAAATGGACAGTATTTCTTTGCCGAAGGGTATTGAAGCGGAATTCCGTGAATATCAGGCGAAAGGTTTCGGTTGGCTTTGGTTTTTGTATCAGTACGGCTTGAACGGAATTTTGGCAGACGATATGGGGCTTGGTAAAACCTTGCAGGCTCTCGCTTTAATTCAAAAAGCGAAGGAAAAAGACAAACAAGCGCCTAATTTGGTAGTTTGTCCGACTTCGGTTGTGTTTAACTGGGAAGCGGAAATTCAAAAATTTGCACCCAAATTGAAATGCTTGAAATTGTCTGGTGTTGAGAGAAAAGATCTCTTTAAAGAAATTGATAAATACGATGTTGTAATTACAAGTTATGCGCTTGTAAGACGTGATGTTGAGGAACTTATCAATTACAATTTCAGATATATTATTCTTGATGAATCTCAAAATATCAAAAATGCGGGAAGTTTGACCGCTCAAAGCGTAAAACGGCTTAATTCTTCCCACAAACTCGCACTTTCGGGTACTCCAATCGAGAATAAACTCGAAGAATTGTGGTCGGTATTTGACTTCCTGATGCCGGGATTTTTGTTTGAAGAATCTGAATTTAACTATCGTTACGTAACTCCGATTACCGAAAGAGATGACAAAACGGTTGAAAAACGTTTGAAATCACAAATCTATCCCTTCATTTTAAGACGTATGAAGCGTGATGTTGCGAAGGATTTGCCTGATAAAGTTGAAAACATCGCATACTGTGAACTTACGCCGGAACAAAAAGATTTTTATCTCGAAGTTTTGGACAGTACAAAAGAGGAACTTTTTAAATCAATCGAACAAAACGGTTTGGAAAAGAACAGATTGTCTATCTTCTCGGCATTGCTTCGTTTACGTCAAATTTGCTGCCATCCGAAGTTGTATGACAAAGAAGGCAAAAAAGGCAACATTCAATCAGGCAAGTTTGAACAACTTAAAACAATGTTAGAGCAAATTATTGCCGAAAAACACAGAGTTCTTTTGTTCAGCCAATTTGTCGATATGCTCGATATAATCAAAAAATGGCTTGAAAAAGAAGGCATTAAGCATGAGTACCTCACAGGTTCAACGAAAAACAGAGGCGAAGTTGTCGAAAGATTTAATTCCGATCCTACAATTCCGATTTTCCTTATCAGTTTGAAGGCCGGCGGAACAGGCTTGAACTTAACGGGTGCGGATTATGTAATTCACTATGACCCGTGGTGGAATCCTGCCGTCGAAGATC
>ERZ857629.4187-NODE-4187-length-11402-cov-2.754296_pt1 | contig 11402 bp, 9 predicted proteins | sample MGYA00519700_ERZ857629 | MGnify/ENA primary metagenome ERZ857629 (study PRJEB31778, sample SAMEA3449351) | human gut metagenome | biome: human gut; feature: human-associated habitat; material: faeces | place: United Kingdom | collected 2010/2012 ... | reverse complement strand
ACACCGCCGACGATAAAAACAAACCCTCAATAAAATTTCTTCTGTAAAAGGCGATTGTTAAATCGCATATTTCTTCGGGTGTTGCGGTTGCTCTCGGAACGTCGTTTGAATGTCTGTTTACGCAATAGGCGCAATCGTAAACACAATCGTTAGACATTAAGATTTTCAACAGGGAGATACATCTTCCGTCGGGAGTAAAAGAATGACATATTCCCGAGTATGTGGCGTTTCCGATACCGTCGACGGTGTTTTTGCGGGATGAGCCCGAGGAAGAACAAGATACGTCGTATTTTGCGCTTTCGGTAAGAATTCCAAGCCTGATTTCGTCTATCATATGTTCCTCCGATGGTCCCCCGTTTCACATGTCGTAACCCGTTTATCGTAAAGCATTATATCACGCATTTTTTCAATTGTCAAACATATGTTCGCATTTTTGAAAAATAGTTAATCGGACTCCTTTACTTTATTTTATTCGGCTGACAAGGGGAATAATTTGCGCAGGTTTATCGAATATTGTCCGATATTGCGATTTATAATGCATTATAGTGCAAGCATGGCACAAAATATCTCGCTGAAATTTCAAAAGTTACTTTTTTTTCTTGTGTAAATCGCAAAAACATGTTATTATAATAATTGCGTAATAACTTGATAATGCGGGCAAATCGGTCGGCTAAGTTTTTTCGACCTTACAATTACTTCAACGACAGCGGCATAAAATCGCCGTTTTGTCGGTAGGTGATGGTTCTTGCATCTATGCGAACTATGATGGTTTTGTCCGAATAACGGAGAATAATGGTTAATATTGTTGTTGACTGTTTCGGCGGTGATTTATCGCCTACGGCAAACATTGTCGGTGCAATTTCGGCTTTAGACGAGAATAAAGATATTAAACTCATTCTTGTCGGTAACGAGGCGGTAATAAAAACCGAACTTGAACAAGTACAAATTTGTTATGACGAATCGCGCGTTGAAATCGTCGACGCTAAAGATGTTATAACTTGCGAAGAACAACCGACGGATGCCGTAAAAAGCAAACCCGCTTCTTCGATGATGCGTTCGTTTGCCGTACTTCGCGAGCGTGGCGACGCTATGGTTTCGATAGGCAGTACGGGCGCGCTTCTTGTGGGCAGTGTATTGAAAATAGGCAGGGTTAAGGGTGTATCGCGCCCGGCTCTTTCGCCTATTTTGCCGACTATTTCAGGCGGTAACCTTATGTTTGTAGATGCAGGCGCCAATGCCGATTGTAAAGAAATCAATCTTGTGCATTTTGCGTTGATGGGCAGCGCATATATGAAAAGCGTGCTCGGCGTTAAAAATCCGCGCGTGGCGTTGCTTTCTAACGGAACGGAAGAAATAAAGGGTAACGAGTTGACGAAAGCCGTACACTCTTTACTTAAAGAATATCCAGAAATTAATTTCGTAGGTAACATTGAAGCGAGAGATATCATATCGGGTTGTTGCGACGTCGTTGTAACCGACGGCTTTTCGGGCAATATTTCCATTAAGAGTATGGAAGGCATTGCCGATGCCGTATTCGGCAAGTTAAAAGAAGAAATTGCAAAATCGTTCACTGCGAAGCTCGGCGCACTTCTTATGAAAAAATCATTACGCGCCGTTAAGAACACGCTTGATTACAACAAAAATGGCGGCGCGGTGTTCCTCGGTGCGAATAAAGTCATCGTCAAATCGCATGGTTCTTCAAAGGATACTGCTGTTAAAAATGCGGTGCTTCAGGCTGCGTCGGCTTGTGAATGCAATCTGACGGACGCTATCGCGGAGGCGGTACAAAAATATGCGGCATTTACCGCTTCAACGGAGAATTGAGTATATGATGCCTAATTTTTCCGAAGCGGAAAATATAATCGGATACAAATTCAAAAACATAGCTTTACTGCGCAACGCATTTACTCATTCATCTTATAAAAACGAACATAAGTCGGACGGCACAAAATTGACGGAAGATAACGAACGGCTTGAATTTCTCGGCGATTCGGTTCTCGGTTTTATCGTTGCAAAACGGCTTTACGGAAAAACGCCGAAAGAAAGCGCGGGCGATATGACGCAGGAAAAACAAAAACTCGTTTCTACCGTTCCTTTATCGAATGCAATGGCTGTCGCAGGCTTGGGTAAATTTTTATTGTGCGGCGAAAGCGTAAATAATGAAAAACTGCCGAAATCCGTTCTTGAGAATTTATGCGAATGTATCATTGCGGCGATATATCTTGACGGCGGCATTGACGCGGCGGAGAGTTTTGCCGATAAGTTTGTTTTCGGCGATCAATCGTCGGACGAGAAAAAAATTGTTCGCGATTACAAAAGTGAACTGCAAATTTACACTCAATCGATTAAAGCGGGCACACCGCGCTACATACTTGTTTCTAAAACGGGACCGGATCACGATCCTAAGTTCACCATTTCGGTAGAAATTGCGGGCGTGCGAACGGCGGGCAGCGGAAAAAATAAATCCGAAGCGTCGCAAATGGCGGCGTGCAGGGCACTAAAAAAAATTACAGGCAGGAATAAATAAGTGGATTTTACTAAAATCGAACTTATCGGTTTTAAAAGTTTTGCCGATAAACAAGAGATTCTTTTTAACGACGGCATAACCGCAATCGTAGGACCTAACGGTTGCGGTAAAAGTAATATTGCCGACGCGATCCGCTGGGTTTTGGGCGAGCAGTCGGCGAAAACGCTTCGCGGTTCGTCCATGCAAGACGTTATATTCAACGGCACGCAAGATCGTAAATCTCTTTCATATTGTGAAGTTTCGTTATACTTCGATAACACCAATAAAATATTCCCGAGCCTTGATTATACCGAAGTCTGCATGTCGCGTAAACTTTTCAGAAGCGGTGAAAGCGAGTATTCGCTCAATAAAAAACCGTGCAGAATGAAAGATATAATCGAATTGTTGCATGAATGCGGCGTAAGTAAGGGCGGTTACTCTATAATCGGACAAGGTAAAATTGCCGAGATTATGAATTCAAAACCCGAAGACCGTCGTGTAATTTTTGAAGAAGCAGTCGGTATTGCTTCGTCAAAAGCAAAAAAGATCGAAAACGAACGTAAACTTGAAAAAACCCGCGAAAACATTATAAGAATAATAGACGTTTCGAGCGAGCTTGAAAAAGACCTCGGGCCTATGGAAGAAAAGGCGGAGAAAACTCGCGAATACTTGAAATTGACAGCCGAGTTCAGATATCACGAAATTAACTCGTATTTGTACAAAGCCGAAAACTCGCACGTAGTAAAAGAAAAAATCGAACTGAGAATAAGCGGTTACGAAGAGGAACAACGTGCCCGTCAGGACGAATATCTTAAAACGCAAAATTCGTATGAAGAGCATAGGTCGGAAATGTCCGATATCGACGTAAAGATAAGCGAACTGTCCGAAAGGATTTTATGCCTCAGCGTCGGTATGGAAAAACAATCGGGTATTTCCACGTTGTACGGCGAAAGAATAACAAACCTCCTTGCTCAGGTAAAGGAACTTGAAGAAGATTGCAGGTTAAAACGCGAAAAGATTCGTGCGTTAGACAAATCTTTTGACGCAAAGAAAGGCGACGTAAATAAACTGAAATCGGAATTTGAAATATCCGAAAAACGTATATCCGATATTTCGGGCGAACTCGAAGACGTTCTCAATAAACTGAACGAGGGTGAAACGCTTGCGCAGGATGCGCAAAACAAAGTTCTTCAATCGGTCGAATCGCTTGCCGATATTAAAATGAATATCGGTGCGTTGTCCGGCGAAAAGAACGTTATTACGTCGCAGCAAAAAGAAGTTCTCGAAAAAATGGACAACCTTTCCGAAAAACGCAGGAACATTTCGAGCGAAAAAGAAATGTGCTCGCTTTCTATGGAGCAGTTGACCAAAGACATAGCAAGGTTAAAAAGCGATATAGAAGATGAAGAAAAAGCTGTAAAATCGACTAACGACTTCATTGAAGAAATCGGAAATAAAATTAGTTCGTTAAGTTCCGAAATTGCTTCCTTTGAGGCAAAAAAGAATATTTATAAAGGGCTTATCGAGTCTTTTAACGGATATCCCGACGCAATCAGAGATATAATGACTGCGGCGAAAACAAATCCGTTTTTAAGTTCAAAAATCAAGGGGCTTGTCGCCTCGGTGATTAAAACCGAACCGAAGTACGAAGTCGCGATCACTACTGCGCTCGGCGGTGCGTTGAACAATATCATAACCGACAACCCCGATGACGCGCGTCAACTCATCGAGTATCTGAAACGGAGCGGCGGCGGTATAATTACATTCCTTCCTATTTCTTCCGTTAAACCGAGATTTGACAGTCAGGAAGCTATCAACGCTCAGAAAGAGATCGGTGCGTGCGGGCTTGCCGCGCAGGTTGTCAAGTACGACAAGTATTATGATAACGTAATAAGATTTTTGCTCGGCAATACTTTGATTTGCGATAACATCTCAAATGCGGTTGCCGTTTCCAAAAAGTACAGATTCGGCTTTAAGATCGTAACGCTTGACGGCGATATAATCAATCCGTCCGGTTCGATGACCGGCGGTTCAAGGCGTCAGCGCGGGTCAAATTTGTTATCGACGGAGAGAATGCTTGAGCAAATTGAAGCCGAACTTGCCAAAAAATCGAAAGAAATGGCTGCTTTAACGGCTAACAAAAATCAATCGTTGCAGCAGGTCAATGAAATGATTGACGATCTCGGCGCGAAAGAAGATGAATTAAGCGATAAGAAACAGGCTTATGCTTCGTTGAAAGAAAAGGTTGTTTTGCTTGAGAAAAATCTTGAAGAGGTTGACGGCGAAATTGCCGAGATTGACGTTTCGGTAAAACAAATTACCGCAAGACTTGCTCAAATTTCAAAAGCGTATTCCGATATCAATCTTGACAACGAAAAACTTAACGAAGCGCGTGAAAGTGCATCGTCCGACGCATTGAAACACCAGTCCTATTATGAAGAACTTCGTAAAAAGCGTGATGCGTTGATTGCCGAAAACACCGAACTTCAAACCAAGAGTGCTAGAATAAAAGCCGATATTCAAAACGCTAGCGACGAACTTGCAAGAATGCAGGAAGAGCGCGAAGAGTCGATTAAAGCAATCGAGCAAAACAAACTGAGAATCGGCGAATGCGAGTCGGCGATCGAGTACAATAAACGCGAAATAGAAAAGATTGCGCTGAGTATGGACGATAAGAGCGGGCTTAAGGAATCGCGCGAAGAGTTAGATAAGATTAAGGAAAGAAAAGTAAAACTCAATACGCTCATCGCGCAGGAAGACTTGCGCAAACAGGCGTTATCGACCGAGATTTCAAATATAGTTGCAAAAATCAACGATCAAAAAATGGAAATGACTCGTGTCGACAGCGAACTTGAGTTTTTGCAAAAACATATCGAAGAAGAATACGGTCTTACATACGACACTTGCATTCAGGAAAAAGATCCCGAATATAACATTTCGTTCTCGAATCAGGAAATGAACCGTATCAAACGTCGTATTGCAACTCTCGGTCCGATTAACCCGACCGCAGTAGAAGAGTTTAATGCATTGCGCGAAAGATACGAAGATTATAACAGACAAAGAAACGATCTCGAAGCGGCAGAGGCTGACCTTAACGGAATAATCAAGGGCTTAACCGATGAAATGTTGAAGATATTCAACGAAGGTTTCGAACAAATCCGCGGAAACTTCAAACAAATATTCAAAGAGTTGTTCGGTGGCGGAAGTGCGGACCTTATTCTTGATTATACGGACGTAGAAGATCCTTTGGAAGCAGGCGTTGAAATCGTTGCCGAACCGCCGGGAAAGAAACTTACGAAGATTTCTCTTCTTTCGGGCGGTGAGCAGGCTCTTACCGCAACGGCAATTTTGTTTGCGATTCTCAGGATGCGCCCGATGCCTTTCTGCGTACTTGACGAAATAGAAGCTCCTTTGGACGATGCCAACGTTGAAAGGGTTGCCGAATATCTTGAAAAGTTCGCGACCGAAACGCAGTTCGTTGTCATAACCCACAAAAAGGTTACAATGGAACACGCGAACGCTATGTTCGGTGTAACAATGCAGGAAAAGGGCGTATCGAAGATTATTTCGGTTAAACTCAGCGATATCGCGAACAACGGCGACATTGCGGACTGATAAATATCTTTCGCAAAAGCGAAAGTTTGCTCAACTTGAACAACATATTTTCAGGAGAATAAATGGCTTTTTTTAAAAAAATATTCGACGCGTTGAAAAAGACGAAAGATACGCTGTCGAGAAAGATTAACGCTCTTTTTACGGGCGATAAACTCGGAGACGAATTTTATGAAGATTTAACCGACGTGCTTGTTTCATCCGACGTTTCGTATTCTACGGCTGAGGAAATCGTGGACGACTTAAGGTCGAGAATGAAACAAGAGCGCACGGGAGATAAAGACTATGTTATTTCCACTTTGAAAGACGTTTTGTGCGATAAACTTGACGTCGCGGGCGAATTGGATATTCAATATCCCGCGATTTTTATGCTTATCGGCGTAAACGGAGTGGGTAAAACTACAACGATCGGAAAGTTGGCTGCGTATTTCAAGCGTCAGCACAAGTCGGTGTTGCTTGCTGCGGGAGATACATTCCGCGCTGCGGCATCCGAACAACTCGGCGTGTGGGCGGATCGTGCGGGTGTGCGAATTGTTTCGCATGGCGAAGGCAGTGATCCTTCGGCTGTCGTATTCGACGCCGTTTCATCGATGAAAGCGAAGAAAAACGACGTTTTGATTATAGATACGGCAGGGCGCTTGCATGTAAAAACCAATCTTATGGAAGAACTTAAGAAGATAAATCGCGTTGCTAACCGCGAATATCCCGAAGCTCATTTCTATAAATTGATTGTACTTGACGCTACGACCGGTCAAAACGCAATGTCTCAAGTTGCGGCGTTTGACGAAGCGGTCGATATTGACGGAATTGTTCTTACGAAACTTGACGGCACGGCGAAAGGCGGATTTGTAATTTCGCTTTGTGACGATAATGAAATTCCTGTCGCGTTCGTAGGAACGGGCGAGGGCGTGGACGACCTTGAAAAATTCGATTCTCGCTCTTTCGTAGACGGGTTATTGTAATTCATCCTATGGAAACAGCATTACAATACTTGGCAAGATTTGCCGTGTTGCTGATAATTTTGCCGATTCACGAGTTTGCGCATGCATTTGCCGCACACCTGAACGGCGACGATACGGCAAAAATGATGGGGCGATACACGCTTAATCCGTTCAAGCACTTCGATCCGATCGGTTTGATATGCTTTTTACTTGTCGGCTTCGGTTGGGCAAAACCTGTCCCCGTTAATCCGTACAATTATAAGGATTACAAAAAAGGCAGTATATGGGTTGCTGTTGCGGGCGTAATAGCAAATTTCATTCTTGCGTTTTTGTTTTACCCGCTTTTCCTTGTGACTAATCAGTATTTGTATCCTTTAGCATACGGTACGGCGTTTGTACTACCTGTAAAATTTCTTTTATACTTTTGTCTTTACGGGTTTATGCTCGATTTATCTCTTTTTGCATTCAACCTTATTCCCGTTTATCCGCTCGACGGATTTCGGCTTATGGATGCGCTTGTCAAAAATAAAGGCAGAAGGTATGAAGAATATAAACGTGTAGGTTACTATGTATTGCTTGGCTTGATTTTATTCAGCAGTGTGTGCAGTTATATTCCGCAACTTAAAGTGCTCAATATATTCGGTTATTTTATGAACTTTTGCGTAAAAATCATCGGTTACCCGATAAGTGTATTGTGGGACTTGATTTTCGGCATTGATCTTCGATTTGCATTATGGACAATTATAGCGTAAAGAATTTTGAATCTATATTCGATTATAATACTCGTGCGGGTGATTTCAACGGACCGCTCGATCTTTTGCTGTACCTTGTAAGGCAGGCTCGGATAGAGATCAAAGATATATTTGTTTCGGAAGTAACCGAACAATTCATGCATTATCTCGAAACACATGAATTATCGATGGAAACGCGCGGAGAATATCTCGGCGTTGCCGCAACAATACTTTATGAAAAATCAAAAGCATTGCTTCCTAAAATAGAGGAACTTTTCCCCGAAGAGGAAGAAGATCCGGGGCAGTCGCTTATTCGTCGTTTGGAAGAACTTAAATTATTCCAGGAAATGAGCGTGAAACTGAAAGAAATCGAGAATGTTGACAGGTTTTATAAACCGCCTGAACCGACGGCGAGAGAGTGCCGTGTGGTATTTAATTGCTTCAGCCTTGATAAATTGGTAAAGGCATTCTCGGATTTGCTGTCAAGAGTTGAACTTGACAGGGAGATTTATGCAAAGAAAGAAATTCCTAAAGAAGTATTTACCGTAAAAGATAAAATGACGATAATACAGGAAAAAATTCTCGATTGCAAAGAGTGCAGCTTTTATGAATTGTTCAGATACGGAGCATCGAAAGCCGAAATAATAACCACTTTTCAAGCCGTTTTGGAATTGCTTAAACGCCAGTACATAAAAGTTGAGCAGGAAGGCGTGTTTGAAGAAATATTTGTAAAACTTAACGAAGAGCGAGGAGGGGACACCATTGGCGAGTTCGGAGACCTTAGCGAATATAATTGAGTCCGTAGTTTTTGTGTCGGGTACTGCAATTGCAGCACAAGATATTGCCGATAAACTTGAAGTATCGGAAAGGCAGGTTTTGGATGCGGCAAAGAAACTTCAGGCGAAATACAATGAAAAAAGCGGAATAAATTTATTGATTTTTAACAAGAAATTACAATTCTCGTCGAATCCTAAGTATGCGGATGACGTTGCGTCCGTGCTTAATCCGATAAGAGAAAAAGCTCTTTCTAAAACATTGCTCGAATCGGCGGCGATTATCGCATACAAACAACCCGTTACAAGACTTGATCTTGAAGAAATCAGAGGCGTTGACAGCGAGTATGCCATTCAGACATTGCTAAAGCTCGGCATTATCGAGGTTGTCGGGCGTAAGGATGCGATCGGTCGTCCGGTGTTGTTTGGTACGACGGATGAATTTCTTAAACGATTTCAGATATCCTCGCTTGCGGATTTGCCCGATTACGACAGTTTGCTTGCGGCGATCAACGTTAATAAGAAAGGTGATTATTTGTTTGAGAAAGACGTGTACGACGAGAGTAAAGATCCCGAATTTTTGGCTCTTCAGGGCGCAGCTGCAGGCGGTGTCGTTTTTGATAATGGCAATACGCAAATTGAGATTGCGCCCGATGTAAACCACTCAAACAACGGCAATTCTTCAAGCGGTGATAACGGCGAAGGCGATTCGGGAACCGAGGGCGGAACGAGCGGCGCACGCGGAGAAAATGACGGCGATGAAGATTTTGATCTGGATGAACTCGATGAAGAGATGCCCGATTTCCTTGTCGGTGAAGAAGTCGAAAAAATCGATTGATATTTATTAGAATAAACATAATTTAAGCGAGATGCGAGTATGCACCTCGTTTTTTTTATCTTGTGCATAAAAATAAATGCGTTGCTTAAAATATTTTTATGCGCGAGGTATGGTTGTTTTTTGTCGTTAATGCGATTTTTTTGTTTCCGCTGTATGTAAGCGTTTACACTGTGGCGAGCGATAGAAACAATTTTATATTCTCGGCATGCTTGTTCGGTTTGCCGATAATAGGCGGTTATATCACGTGCGAAAATTTGAAATTTTATATTCATATTTCGGATAAAACGGCTATTTTGTTTGACTTGGGTAAGTTTATTGCCGACAGAAAAAAACTATTCAAAATTAAAGGAATAACGCCGTTAAAGTGTCAAACTGCGGTAAAAGTCGGTATCGATAACTCGTTTATAACTTTTTTTGCATCGCTGATTCCATTATCGAAAACAGTTCCGCAAATCATAAACGAATACAGACCTGCGCTGAAAATAAAAAGTGATTTTACTTTTTGCGCCGATAACGCGCTGTTTATATTTAATAAGTATTGTTTCGTGTTTAATTTGTTTTCTTTAAACGCAATGCTTTTTAATTCATTATTGAAAAAGGTGGTGAAATTATTTGAACGAAAAAAATCTCGTGGCTGAACTTGTCGAACGTACTATAAACGACGTTGACGTCAGTCTAGAAACTCAAAAAACGATAGGTGAAAAGATAATAAATGATCGCGGACAAACCGCTACCGTAATAAACTCGGTAAGCGTTTTGACGATGAGCGGGGGCGGTGAATACGGCGAGATAAAAACGTCGACTATGCTCGGTGAAAAGTTTGCGGGAGGCGCGTTGACGCTAAAAACCATAAAACCTCAGTTCTTTGTTATCGATAACGGAAAAGGGTTTCAAGTGGTTAACGGATCGGACCCGTTATATAGCTTGATAGGGCTGTTTAAAGAAATTTCGGATAAGATTAAATAATGAAAAAACTTTTAAAAATGCTGATATTATCAGTGATTATCTTCGTTGTTATGTCAAACATAACAATAAATGTATTTGCGGATAACGGATCGTTTATTGTTATGGATATAGATAGCGGACGGGTTTTATATGACGAAAATTCAAGAGCAAAACGACCGATTGCAAGCCTTACAAAAATACTGACCTGCATCACCGCGATAGAAAATCTCGATTTGAAATCGACCGTTGAAATTGAATGCGAATGGACGGGAATCGAAGGCTCAAGCATTTATCTTAAGGAAGGCGAACGTCTTACCGTTGAAGAATTGCTGTATGGCTTAATGCTGCGATCGGGCAACGATGCCGCAACCGCAATATGCGGCTATGGAAATAATACGAGGAAAGATTTTATTTCGCTGATGAATAAAACTGCTTATAAAATCGGGGCGCATGATAGTTCGTTTGAGAACCCACACGGCTTGGATTCCGTAAAGCATTTTTCTACGGCTTACGATCTTGCCTTAATAAGTAGTTATTCTATGAAGAATGAAACTTTTTCAAGGATTGTTTCTACAAAGAAAATAGAGATTGGATCGGATGATAATAAACGCGTCCTTGTCAATAAAAACAAACTGCTTACTTTTTATCCGTATGCAAAAGGTATTAAAACGGGATACACGAAGAAATCGGGGCGTTGTCTTGCGTCTGCCGCACAAAAAAACGATATGTCGCTTGTTTGTATAGTGCTTAATCATTCATCGACTTATGAAACGACCGAGAGTTTGTTTGAGAAATGTTTTGCCGAATATAAAAACGTTTTACTCCAAGCACATGACGAGCCTGTTTCTATGTATGAAAAAGACGGCTATGCGCTGCCGTGTTATATCGAACAAGATGCGGTTTATCCGCTCAAAGATGATGAAGCGTCAAGTGTGAATAAAAAAATCCTTTTGACCTATAACGGCGGTTATCCGATAAAATCGGGTACGGAAATGGGCGTAATTGAGTTTTATCTTGAAAATCAGTTGCTTTTTACGCGAAAAATATATAATATAA
>ERZ857629.4182-NODE-4182-length-11421-cov-5.411226_pt1 | contig 11421 bp, 11 predicted proteins | sample MGYA00519700_ERZ857629 | MGnify/ENA primary metagenome ERZ857629 (study PRJEB31778, sample SAMEA3449351) | human gut metagenome | biome: human gut; feature: human-associated habitat; material: faeces | place: United Kingdom | collected 2010/2012 ... | reverse complement strand
TGCAATCCTTTTGTCAAAAAAGGGCAAAGCCCTTTTTTGACAGTCTCAGGGGCGGCCGCATTGGCCGCCCCCTTTTCTGTTTTACGGCAGACTTTTTGACGGTCTGCCGCCCTTGCATTGGGGGGAAATTTATGTTAGAATAACAGAAGTATCGAAACTGGAGGAGCAACATGGACGACGAAAAGATCAAGCTTCAGATCGGGGCAAATATTGCCGCCTGTCGGAAGCGGTGCGGGCTGACGCAGGCGGGACTGGCGGAAAAGCTGAACTATTCCGACAAAGCCGTTTCCAAATGGGAACGGGGAGAATCCATTCCCGATGTGATTACGCTGATGCAGCTTGCCGACCTTTTCGGCGTGACCGTGGAGCGCCTGATCTCCGATCCGGACGCACTGCCGGAAAACCCGGGAACACTGGAACGGGCCATGGTACACGTTACGGAAAAGGCGCTGAAGCGGAAAGCCAACAAAAATATCATTCTGGGGCTGTCCTCCACGCTGGTCTGGTTTGTGGCGCTGCTGTGCTTTGTGGTGCTGTCCACCCTGTCCATCGCCCACAGCTGGGTCGCCTTCATTTATGCCGTTCCCATCAATGCCATCGTCCTGCTGAGCCTCCGCTCTGCCTGGCATGACTTCCGCTGGAACCGGATGCTGATCTCCGCCATTGTGTGGGGAAGCCTGCTGAGCATTTTCATTTCCCTGCTGGAATTTCTGCGGTTCAACGCCTGGAAGGTGTTCCTGCTGGGCATTCCCGGGCAGATTGCCATTTTCCTGTGGTTCCGGATGTTCCACCCGGCACGGGAGGGAAAGGACGTGGAGACCCATGGATAAAAAGGAGCTGCGTGCCCGGATTCGGGCACGGAAGCGGCAGATGTCCCCGGAGGAAATTGCCCTGCGCAGTGAAAAGCTCCGGCAGGCCCTGCTGGAAACGGACCGGTACCGTGCCGCGGAAACCATCTACGGCTACCTTCCCTACAATCAGGAGGTGCGCACCGTTCCCATTCTGGAGCAGGCGCTGCGGGACGGGAAACAGGTTGCCGTACCCAAGGTATTCGGCGACACCATGCGCTTCATTCTGCTGCCGGATCTATCCCGGGTAGCGGCAGGCTACGCCGGGATCCCGGAGCCTGTGGACGACGGGCCGGAAGCGGCGGATCCTCACGCACTGGTGCTGATGCCCGGACTGGCATTTGACCGGGAGGGACACCGGATCGGCTACGGCGGAGGCTTCTACGACCGGTTCCTTGCCGAGGAACCGGAGCATCCCACGGTTGCCCTGTGCTATTCCTTCCAGCTGTTCCCCCATCTGGACGTGGAGGCTTTCGACGTCCCCGTGGATCTGGTGCTGGACGCCTGACCTGCCCATCGAAAATTTACGCCATGGAGGCGGAATCCCGCTATGAATCTGATCGTCATTCTTCTGATCGCCGGACTGGTGTTCGGCGTCTGTTATCTGGTAGACCGGGCCTTTACCAAACGCTTCCGCAGCAAGGCCCAGCACCGTTCCGGAAAAGCCGTCCGGGCGAGCAGGCGCTACGGCGTATTCGGCATTGTTTTTCTCCTGCTGGGGCTTGTCGCCCTGTCCGCCGGAACCAGTCAGGGCCGGGTGCTGCTGTACGGCGGCATTGCGGTGCTGCTCATGGGCGTATGCATGGCGGTTTACTACCTGAGCTTCGGAGTTTTCTATGACGCGGACACCTTCCTCGTGTCCCGGTTCCTGAAAAAAAGTGTGGAATATCGCTTTTCGGACATTCAGAAGCAGCAGCTGTTTCTGGTCTCCGGCGGGAATATTATTGTGGAGCTGTGGCTGAAGGACGGGAATACCCTGTCCCTCCAGTCCGGCATGGAGGGGGTCTTCCCTTTCCTTGACCATGCCTTTTCCGCCTGGTGCCGCCAGAACGGGGTAAACGAGGAGGACTGCGCCTTCCACGACCCGGCAAAGAGCTGGTGGTTCCCCCATGAGGAGGAGACCTGATGCACATTCCGAACGGAACCACCGATCAGCTTACGCTGCTGACCTTCCGGGAAGCGCTGGAGGCCGCCCAGACTCCCTCCCCGGACTACGACATCACCAAATGGCTTTATGCCCCCAATTTTTATTCCGAATACCGGTACATTCTGGGCACCCGGGGGAAAAAGCCCCTGATCTGCATTGGGGTCAATCCCTCCACCGCGGAACCGGATCATCTGGACAACACCCTGAAATCCGTCCAGCGGATCGCACTGGGCAACGGCTTTGACAGCTTTCTCATGTTCAACGTCTACGCCCAGCGGGCAACGGACCCCGATACCATGGAGCCCAACTGCAATCCCCTGCTCCACAGAGAAAATCTGGAGGCATTCCGGTATGTGCTGTCCCTGTCCGAAGCGCCCGCCGTCTGGGCGGCGTGGGGCGCGGTCATTGAAAAGCGGAAGTATCTGCCGGAATGCGTCCGGGATTTTCTCGCCGTGGGAAAGGAATACGGTGCCCGGTGGTACTGCGCCGGTGCCGTCAGCAAAAAGGGGCACCCCCACCACCCTCTGTACCTGCGCAAGGACGAAAAGCTCCGGCCCTTCGATGTGGAAGCCTATTTAGGACTGTCTGAAAGCCGTCAGCACGCCCGGGCAGCATCGCGTGTTTTTTGCTTTGAAGGAGGACAAACACCATGAAGCTTCTGATCGCTTCCGATATTCACGGCAGCGCCTACTGGTGCGGGCGGCTGATGGAGGAAATCCGGCGGGAGGATCCGGATCGGATCCTGCTGCTGGGCGATCTGCTGTACCACGGTCCCCGGAACGACCTGCCCCGGGACTATGCTCCCAAAAAGGTCATTCCCATGCTGAGCGCGGTGGAGGAAAAGATCCTTGCCGTTCGGGGCAATTGCGATGCGGAGGTGGACCAGATGGTGCTGCCCTTTCCCTGCATGGCAGACTATGCCCAGCTTCTGGTGGACGGAAAAACCTTTTATCTGACCCACGGACACCATGCCGCCCCCAACAGTCTGCCGCCCCTTCCCGGCGGGAGCATTTTTCTCTCCGGACATACCCATGTGAAGCTGGACGAGACCGTGGGCGGCGTCCGGTGCCTGAACCCCGGCAGCGTGTCCATCCCCAAGGACGGAAGCCACAGCTATCTGTTTTACGAAAACGGGCATTTTTCTTTCCGGATTATGGAGGAATGATTCATGGATTCGACGGAATGCGACACCTGCTGGTATTATGATTATGATGAGGAGTATGAAGAATACTACTGCATGATGGATCTGGACGAGGATGAATACTACCGCATCTTCGTATCCCGAACCCAGCGCTGCCCATTCTACCGGCAGGGCGACGACTATACCCTTGCAAGGAGGCAATGACCCATGAAACGGATTCTTCTGTTCATCGCCCTGTGTCTGTGCCTGTGCGGGTGTGCCGGGCAGAAAGAACCCGTCGGAACCAATGATCTCCCCTCCGAGTCCTCCGTCACCACCGCCGGAATTCTGGATTCCGGGTCGGAGCTGGCTGCGGACAGCGGCGGCGCCCTTGCCTGCTTCCGCTCCCCGGCTGAGGGAGATATGGTCTGCTTTTACCCTATGGGCAACCGCATTCTGATGTTCGCAAGCTCCGGAGAGGACACCCGGCTGACCCTGCTGTCCGGGGCCGGACTGGTTCCGGAAAAAACCGTTTCTCTGGGGCTTCCCTACTTTCTTTCCAGCGACAGCCTCCGCATCGGCACGGACCGGATCTCCTTCTATGACCCGGAAATGGGCGCCACCGTGGTGCTGGACGGCGAACTGAACCGGATCTTCACAATTTCCGCCCCGGACGGACTTCTGGGACTGCCCCTGCTGTCCGATGACGGGGCAGAGCTTTATTTCTGCACTGCGGAGGGTGTTCGGGTGCAGGAGGTTTCCACCGGAATCAGTCGGATGCTGTACCAGCGGGAATTCCGGGACGCGGGGCTTTCCGGGCTTCTGCTGGACGGCAGCGTGCTGGTCTGCGACTGCTTTGACGACGGGCTGGAAAGTCTGTTCCTGTCCACGGATAACGGCACGCCGCTGGGCACCTCGGACTACGGTGCCCGGGTAGTATCCGCCTCGGACCGGTACTACGCCGCTTTTTACAACGGCGTCTTTCAGGAGCTTCCATTCGGTGTGTCGGGTGTGTCTCCCCGGTCGCTGAATCTGCCAAAGGCAGAAACCTTTCTGTTTTATCTGCCGGAACAGAACGCAGCGCTTTCCAGCTTCTATGACACCGATACCAACACGGTGACCCTGTACCGGTACGATCTGAACACCGGCCGAAGGAGTGCCCGGATGACCCTGTCCCGGGTGGGCGTCCCCAGTCAGGCCTTTTCCGCCGGGGACGGCAGGATCTTTCTGACCCTGTATGACGAGCGCACCATGCAGGACACCCTGTGCCTGTGGGACTGGCAGAGCTGCCCGGTCAGTGACGATACCACATACACCGGCGATTTTTACACCGCAGAATTTCCGGACCTTGACGGCCTTGCCCAATGTCAGGCGGAGGCCCGGGAGATTTCTTCCCGCCGGGGCATTTCCGTCAAAATCTGGCAGGACGCGGTGGAAACACCCCCCTGGGACTACCGGCTGGAGCCGGAATATCTGGTTCCCCGGATCCGGGAGGAGCTGGAAGCGCTGGATGAACATCTGTCTCACTACCCGGACGGCTTTCTTGCGGAGCTGGGTGAAAATTTTGACAGTCTCAGCATCTGCATCGTCCGCTCCATCACGGGCAACGGCGCCGCCGATTCTCTGGAATATGTAGCGGGACTGCAATACTGGGAGGGCGCGGCAGGCTTTCTGGCCCTTGCCACCGGAGAGGACACGGAACGCACCCTCTACCACGAGCTGTGCCACCTGATCGATACGCAGGTCATCAACCGCACCGATGCTTACGACAACTGGGACAACCTCAACCCCGGCGATTTTACTTATGACCTGAGCTATGTGGCCAATCAGAGCCGGGACGGGAGCAAGTACCTGATTCCGGGCAGCGAGGCATTCATTGACACCTACTCCATGAGCTTTCCCAAGGAGGACCGGGCGCGGATCATGGAGTACGCCATGACGGGCGGACACGAGGATCTGTTCCGCTCCTCCATTCTTCAGTCCAAGCTGCGCCGGATGTGCATTGGCATCCGGGAAGCCTTCGGGCTGGAAAACAGCCCGGAACCCCTTCTCTGGGAACAGTACCTGTGGAAACCGGTCACGAACCCGTAAAAACCCCGCCGTCCCGAATTGCAGAGACGGCGGGGAATTTCTTTGGGCAGAGGCAGATGGATCGATTGGAATTCAGGGGAGCCAAGGTGGCTTCACCCCATTAAATTTCTGTTTTTCGGAACCTGTTCCGGGATCACGTCCGCCAGATTCAGGGCCAGGGCGACCGCACCGACCTGATAGCCGCAGGTACCGTAGAAGCCCCGGTGGGTTCCGTCCGTCAGCACCAGCAGGGGGCGGACACCTGGCTCCAGAAAGAGCTTCCGGGCAAGGAGCTCCGAATCGGGAGAAAAATTGTCATAGTAAATCTCCGCCTCCGGAAGGGCGGCACACGCTTTTTGGAAGGTGGGGTCCGTCCGGTTTTCCGGTTTCCGGAGAACAAAGCACAGCCTGAGGCCCGCTCTTACCCTCCGGCGAAGCTCCGGAGCGGCTGCCGTCAGCTCCATCAGCGTGTGCTCGGAGGGCTCCTTGCCCACGTCCAGATACACGAGCAGCGTTTTTCCCGTAAGAAGTTCCCGGGAGAACACCGCCGTTCCCGGCGCCGTGGTCAGGGTAAAGGGCTCCAGCATGCCTCTGCCCAGCATCTGCTCCGGTTCCGCCGTGTCCAGCATCAGCATCTGGTGTCCGGTCTCCCCGGCCGCCAGCGTAAACTCCCGCAGACGGCACAGCTGGCTGCTGTTGGGCAGCCGGTTGGCGGTCAGCAGCCGGTAGGTTCCCGGCGCAAGGGCTTCCGGAATCTGCCAAAGGGGCCGGAAGGAATCTCCCTCCAGCCGGGACAGGGTGAAGTTTTCCCAACAGGTGAAACGCTTGCCTTCCTGCATTTCCAATTCCAGCCGGGCGGTCTTTTCCGCCGAGCGGATCGGATGCCAGTCATCTGCCTGCCCGTATTCCGCCCCGCCGTCCCCGGGGTTCAGCCGGGCGGGAACGCCCAGTGTGCGGAGAATCGCAACGAACAGCGTTTTCCGCCCCTTTTCGTCCGTATGGCCCAGCCTCAGCGCCGCGGCGGGAGTCACGGTAAGCGCCGGATAGTAAGGCAGATCTCCATCGGGATAGTTTTCTTCCAGAAAGCGGTACAGTGCCGGGGGAGCTTCCCGCCAGAGGGCCTTCTGATCCGGCGAGAACGCCGCCCCAATGGGCGTGCGCCAGTCCTCCAGCAGCTCGCTGCCGATTCTGGGATTTTCAATTGCGGGGACAAACTGAGGCCGCTCCCGGAAGGCAAGGGATGCCGCCCGGTGTATCCGGAGAAGAGATGCCGGAGTGTCCCGCCAATCCTTCGGGGCAAGGGTTTCCAGCAGGGCAAGGTACGCTTCCCGTTCCGATTCCCCGGAATCCCGGTACAGGGCATACAACTCGGGGGCGTTGCCCGCGGCGGTACGGAGGACTTCCTGCCAACGGAGCGGGAGCGTCTGATACTCCGGCAGGAAGTATCCCCGGATCCGGTTTCCCCGGGTCAGGGCGCAGCGGGCAAGGGTCAGTTCCCGCTGCCGCTGCTGCTCCGGGGTGAGCCGGACGGGATGGGGCGGTGCGGCGGCAGGGGCGGTGCAGGCAAAGCTTTCCAGCGGCGGCTCTGCCCCCGGCACCAGCGTCACAAGGCGATCCTGCCCGGGAGTCGCCATTTTTTCCGCCCGCTCCCCTGCCGCGACAGTCTCCACATGCACCGTCGTCCGTCCCAGCTCAATCCGGCAGCAGCCGTTTTCATCGGTTTCCAGTACCGCCACCGGGCAGAATGCGGCGGAATTGACCACATCCAGCCGCACCCGTGCCCCGGAAACCGGCTTCCCTGCCCGGTTCTTTACGGAAATTGTCAGGAGCTCCGTGGGGGCGTAGCGGGAGATCACATTGTACAGCGTGCAGCAGCCCTCCCGGTTTACGGGGACGTCGTTTTCCGGCAGGGAGGTACGGAGAAAGCTGCGGTAACAGGCAAGGGGGGCCCGGCTGGCCGCATCCGTAAACCAGCCCCGATCCAGCAACGGTTCCGGCTCACAGGCACCGAAATAGTGCCAGTCCCCATCGCAGTAAGCCTCCACCCAGGCATGGTTGTCGTCACAGTGGGCCCAGAAGGGCACGTAAATCTGCCGGGCGGGAATGCCGATACTCCGCAGAGCGGTGACCGCGAACACGGACTCCTCCCCGCACCGTCCGATGCCGCTGCGGAACGCCGTCATGGGGCTTTCCGTCCGGCTGTCGGAGGCCTGATAGGTCATCTGTTCGGCGCACCAGCGGTTCACCTCCAGAATGGCCTCCCGGGTGGAAAGCCCCGCCGTCCGGGGTGCCAGCCGGTCGTAGAAAAACCGGCGGCAGTCCACAAGATTTTCGGAATTGACCCGGGGACAGAACACATAGTGGAGGAAAAAGCGCTCCGGCAGTTCCCGGCAGAAGGGGCTGTTCTCCCGCAGAAACAGGGCATGGCGCACGTAGGACAGGATGGTTTCCGGCGCCATGGAGACAAGGTCCGAAACCGGCAGACTCTCCGCCGCCAGCGTGTACAGCGCCGCCTCCTCCCGGGTCAGTTCCGCCGGCAGCGGACACCGGTGGGGACGGTTCAAAATCGCTTCACTGAGCATGGTATGACCTCCTGAACGGAATACATCCGGATGTTTGTAGGATAGCTGCTTCATCATACCACACAGGCGGAAATTTTTCCAGTCCTCTTGCAAAAGCCGGAATCTGTGCTAGAATAAGGCTCGATTCTTCTTTTGGGAGCGTGTACATTTTGACCCGGATTTCTTCTCCGGAAACCGGGCGGCAGGACAGTCTGACCGCCCGGATCGTCCGGTTCAGTCTGCCGCTGATGGTGTCCAACCTGCTGCAGGTCCTGTTCAACATGGCGGATATCGCCGTCATCGGCAAATTTGCCGGTTCCATTTCCCTTGCCGCCGTCGGCTCCACTGCCACGGCAGTGACTCTGTTTACCGGAGTCCTCATCGGTCTCGGCAGCGGCGTGAATGCCCTGATTGCCCGGTACTGGGGTGCGAAGGACAATGGCACGCTGCGCCGCACCGCCCACTCCGCCGTGCTCATCTGCCTGATCGCCGGAGTGCTGGTGCTCCTGTTCGGACAGTTCGGCTCCCGGGGACTGCTGCGTCTGCTGAAAACCAAGGACGAGCTGCTGGACAAGGCAACCCTTTACATGCGGATCTACTTTCTCGGCATGCCCGCCATGGGGCTTTACAACTTCGGCAACGCGGTGTTCAGCGCCATCGGCGACACAAAAAAACCTCTGCGCTATCTGTCGGCGGCGGGCATTGTGAATATTGTACTCAATCTGATCTTCGTGATCGTCTTCCGGATGGATGTGGCGGGCGTAGCGCTGGCCAGCTGCCTGTCGCAGTGTCTGTCCGCAGGGCTGATCCTCCGGGCGCTGCTGCAAAGCGGGGAATGCTACGGGCTTTCCGTCCGGGAACTGGGCTTTGATCCCCGGGCCTGTCGGGAGGTTCTGGCCCTTGGCATCCCCGCAGGGGCGCAGAACGCCATTTTCTACATCGCCAACATGTTTATTCAGATGGGCGTCAACTCCTTCGACACCACCATGGTGGCAGGCAACGCCGCCGCTGCCAACGCCGACGGACTGGTCTACGATGTAATGGCCGCCATTTACACCGCATGCAGCAGCTTCATCGGCATGAACTACGGTGCCGGAGATCTGAAGCAGGCGAAAAAGTGCTACTTTATCTGTCTGGGGCTGTCCTTTGGCATCGGCATAACCATGGGCCTTGGGCTGTACGCTTTGGGTCCGGCCTTCCTGTCCCTGTTTGCCTCCGAGGCCCCGGTCATTGCCGACGGCATGAAGCGGCTGAAGATCATGAGCATCAGCTACGGCTTCTCCGCCTTTATGGACAACGCCATTGCCGGCTGCCGGGGACTGGGTCGGAGTCTCGTCCCCATGATCGTGGTGATTTCCGGCTCCTGCATTTTCCGGATCGTCTGGGTGCTGACGATCTTCGCTTACTTCCGCACCATCACCTCGCTGTATCTGGTCTACATTTTCTCCTGGGGCGTCACCGCTCTGTTTGAGAATCTGTACTTCTTCCACACCTACCGGAAGCTCACCCGCAGCCATCCGGCAGGGAATGTCTGACGGTTTTGCCGTCCGGAAAGGAGCTTTTTCATGACAACGTCCGAACGGATCCGGGAGTACGCCATCATCACGGCAGGAACCTTTGTCATTGCGGCGGCGGTTTTCTTTTTCCTTGCCCCCAGCCGTCTTGCGGTGGGATCGGCGTCGGGTCTTGCGGTGGTGCTGAGCCACTTTATCCCCCTTTCCCTGTCCGTGATCACCTTTGGTCTGAACGCCCTGTTTCTGCTGCTGGGCTTTGTGCTGGTGGGCGGAGAATTCGGTGCGAAAACCGTATACACCTCCCTGCTCATGCCCCTGTTTCTGCGGCTGTTTGAGGGAATCTTCCCGGATTTTCAGTCGCTTACCGGGGAAGCCTTTCTCGACATGCTGTGCTACTGTTTTGTGGTGAGCATCGGGCTTGCCCTGCTGTTCAGCCGCAACGCCTCCTCCGGCGGGCTGGACATTGCGGCAAAGATTCTCAACAAATACTTCCGCGTGGAGCTGGGCAGAGCCATGTCCACCGCCGGAATCGCCGTAGCACTGCTGTCGGCCCTGTGCTATGACGCAAAAACCGTGATCATTTCCCTCATCGGCACCTATCTCAATGGGATCATTCTGGATCAGTTTCTCTTTGAAATCAGCCAGAAGCTGAAAATCTGCATCATTTCCGAGCGCTTCGAGGAAATCCGGCGCTACATCGTGGACACCCTCCATTCCGGCGCCACGGTCTATGAGGCCCGGGGTGCCTTCGGGAAAATGCCCGTGCATCCGGAATTGCAGGTGATCGTGGACAAATCCGAGTACGCAAAGCTCATGCCCTATCTGCAAAAGGTGGATCCCCACGCCTTTATCACCGTGTACAAGGTGAAGGAAATGCCCTATATTTCCAAAAAACGGTGAAAATGACGAAAGTATCCGGTACCCCGGGTTGGCTGTTGATTTTTTCCGCGGGATGATGTATACTGAGAGCGGGAAACAGGGAGAAACGAAAGTGATCCCAAATTTTACCGTCTTCGGACGGAACAAAAACAGGAGGAAAACATCATGAAGAAACTCATTGCACTTCTTCTGGCCATGGTCATGGTTCTGGGTCTGGCTGCCTGCGGCACCAAGACTGAGAACGGCGGCAGCACCGGTCTGAAGATCGGCATGGTCACCGACGTCGGCGGCGTCAATGACCAGTCCTTCAACCAGGGCGCATGGGAAGGCCTGCAGGCTCTGGCCAACGAGGACAAAACCTTCACCGTGAACTACCTGGAGAGCAAGACGGACGCGGACTACGCTTCCAACATTCAGACCTTCCTGGATGACAAGTATGATCTGATCATCTGCGTCGGCTACATGCTGGCCAACGCTACCCGGGAAGCCGCTCAGGCCAACCCCGATCAGAAGTTTGCCATCATCGACGACAACACCAACGCGGATCTGCCCAATGTGGCTTGCCTGATGTTCGCGCAGGAGCAGTGCTCCTACCTGGTCGGTGTCGTTGCCGGTACCATGACCAAGAGCAACGTGGTCGGCTATGTGCAGGGCATGGTCTCTGATTCCATGAACCTGTTCGGCATCGGCTTCGTGTCCGGCGTTCTGTCCGTGAACCCCGACGCAACCGTTCTGCAGTACAACGCCAACTCCTTCGGTGATGCCGCTGCCGGCTCCGCTGCCGCTACCGACATGTACACCAAGGGTGCTGACATCATCTACCACGCAGCCGGCGGCACCGGCAACGGCGTCATCAACGCCTGTGTGGACAACGGCATCTACGCCATCGGCGTTGACTCCGACCAGAGCGTTCTGGCTCCCGAGACCGTCATCACCTCCGCTATGAAGCGGGTTGACAACGGCGTGCAGGACATCTGCAAGGCCCTGAAGGACAACAAGTTTGAGGGCGGCGAGCACAAGTACACGCTGGCTGACGGCGGCGTGGACATCGCTCCTACCCAGACTCTGCTGACCCCCGAGGCTCTGGCTGCCGTTGAGCAGGCCAAGAAGGACATTCTGGACGGCAAGGTAGTTGTTCCCACCACCACCGCCGAGTGCCCCGCTTTCACTCTGGGCAACTGATTTTTCCATAACCCAAAAGGCTCCCACCTGCAAAGGCGGGAGCCTCAGCGTGTCAAAAAAGCCTCGCAGAGTTTGCCGCCCGCAGGCGGCAAAGGGATTT
>ERZ857629.4179-NODE-4179-length-11425-cov-9.763061_pt1 | contig 11425 bp, 10 predicted proteins | sample MGYA00519700_ERZ857629 | MGnify/ENA primary metagenome ERZ857629 (study PRJEB31778, sample SAMEA3449351) | human gut metagenome | biome: human gut; feature: human-associated habitat; material: faeces | place: United Kingdom | collected 2010/2012 ... | reverse complement strand
GCGCGTCGCTCGGCTTCATCACGACGAAGCTCGGCATGCACTTTGTCCAGTACGGGCCGCAGGGCCATCAGCTGAACGACCGGCACAAGGCCATCCTGAAGAGCAACTGCGCGCTCTCCGGCGGCAGTTTCCTCGTCACCGACGACCGCGAGAGCGTGCGCGGCGCGGACTTCATCTATACCGACGTGTGGTACGGCCTTTATGAAAACGAGATGCCGAAGGAGGAGCGCGTGCGCGTGTTCCACGACTATCAGGTCAACCGCGAGCTGATGCAGCTGGGCAATCTCGGCTGCAAGTTCATGCACTGTCTGCCCGCGACGCGCGGCGAGGATGTGACCGACGAGGTCGCAGACTCTGACGCCTCCCTCTGCTGGGAGGAAGCGGGCAACCGCCTGACGGCCATGCGCGGCCTGCTCGTTTACTTCACGCGCTGCCGCCGTGAGCCGAGCGGCGTTCAGATCGCGGCGGCAAAGGAGGAGCTTGACGCGGTGCTGTGCAAAACGCTTGGCTGCGAGCAGGCCTACTGCGGCGTTTCCAAGATCGAAAAGAGCTGATTTCTATGGAGAAAAAACAATTCCGGCTCGCGGATGTCATTTTGTCGGTCATCTGCGTGGTGTTCGTTGCTGAGGCGGCGGCGCCCGTCGCTTCCATCGGCAACAGCCAGTATTTCTGGTGGATCTTCATGATCGCTGCGTTCCTGCTGCCCTACGGGTCGATCGCGGCCGAGCTCGGCACGGCCTATCCCGGCGACGGCGGGCTGTACGACTGGATCCACGCGGCGTATCCCAAAAGCCGCTGGGCGGCGCGCGCCTCGTGGTACTACTGGATCAACTTCCCGCTGTGGATGGCTTCGCTGGCGGTGATGTGTCCGGAGCTGATCGCGTATCTCACGGGGAGCACGTTCGGCCCGCTCGCCTCGCTCGTCATCGAGCTTGCCTTCATCTGGATCGTGACGCTCGTCGCCTGTTACCCCGTGTGCGACAGCATCGTCATTCTCAACACGAGCGCGGTCATCAAAATACTGCTCGCGGTGCTCGTCGGCGTGCTGGGGATATGGTACGTTGCCAAAAACGGCTTTGTCAACGATATGTCGGCGCGCACGTTCCTGCCGTCGTTCGACCTTACGAGCCTTTCGTATATCTCGGTCATCATCTTCAACTTCCTCGGCTTTGAGGTCGTGTGCACCTATGCCGACAACATGAGCGATCCCAAAAAGCAGATCCCGCAGTCCATCGTGACCGGCGGCATCGTCATCGCGGCCATCTACCTCTTTTCCGCCTTCGGCATCGGCGCGGCCGTGCCGGTGCGCGAGATCAGCGTGGATTCGGGGCTTATCGACGCGGTGTCGCTCATTCTGGGTGACGGCGGCGGGCTGCTCGTGGGGCTTGTGGCGATCCTGTTTCTTGTGACGCTTTTCGGCAACATGATCTCGTGGTCGATGGGCGTGAACTCCACGGCGGCCTTTGCCGCGGACAACGGCGATATGCCGCGCGTTTTCACAAAGCGCTGGAGGAAGAACGATATGCCTGTCGGCGCGGCGTTCACCTCGGGCGCGGTGGCGTCCGCTGTGTGCCTGCTCGGCGTGGCCATCGAGACGGTCTCGCCGGACTCGTCGCTCTTCTGGAGCTTTTTCGCGCTGAACCTTGTGATGCTGCTTTTGAGCTACGCGCCGGTGTTTCCGGCGTTTCTCAAGCTGCGGCGCGACGATGCCGAAACGCCGCGCCCGTTCCGCGTGCCGGGCTCGCCGGCGCTGCTCAAGTGCATCGCCTATGTGCCCATGGCGCTCATCCTCATTTCCATCGTGTTCACCGCTGTGCCGCTCTCGTTTGATGCGCAGACGCTTGCCGAATTCCTGCCCATCACGATCGGCTCGCTCATCAGCGTGGCGATCGGCGAGGCGCTGATCGCGCTGCGCGCGAAAAAAACATCATAACATCGTAAAGGAGACTGACGATATGGCAAAACGGATCACCGGCACCACGCCGAAGCAGGACGGATATCGTATGCCCGCCGAATTTGAACCGCAGGAGGGCGTATGGATGCTCTGGCCCGAGCGCAACGACAACTGGCGAAACGGCGGCAAGCCCGCCCAGCGGGCCTTCGCCGAGGTCGCCGAAGCCATCGCGCGCTTTGAGAAGGTCACGGTCGGCGCGTCGGTGCGGCAGTACCAGAACGCGCGCGCCCGCCTTTCCGAGAATATCCGCGTCGTAGAGCTGGAGAGCGACGATGCGTGGGTGCGCGACTGCGGGCCGACGTTCGTTGTAAACGATGCGGGCGATCTTCGCGCGGTTGACTGGGAATTCAACGCCTGGGGCGGGCTTGTCGACGGGCTTTACTTCCCTTGGGACAAGGACGATCAGATCGCGCGCAAGATCTGCGAGATCGAGAATGTGGACACGTACCGCACGGAGGGCTTCGTGCTCGAGGGCGGCTCCATCCATGTCGACGGCGAGGGCACGGTGCTCACGACGGAGATGTGCCTGCTCTCCGAGGGCCGCAACCCCGACAAGTCGAAGGAAGAGATCGAAAAAATGCTGTGCGAATACCTCGGGTGCGAAAAGGTGCTATGGATCAAGGATGGCATCGACCCCGACGAGACGAACGGACACATTGACGACGTGGCCTGCTTTGTCGCCCCGGGCGAGGTCGCGTGCATCTGGACGGAGGACGAGAACCATCCGTTCTATCAGCAGGCGCAGGCGGCGTACAAATTCCTCACCAATGCGACCGACGCGAAGGGGAGGAAGCTCAAGGTGCACAAGCTGTGCCTGACGAAAGAGCCGTGTCTTCTCGAGGGTGCGGACACCATCGACGCCGTCGAGGGCACTATCCCGCGCGAGGACGGCGAGGTCAGCATCGCCTCGTATATGAACTTCCTCATCGTCAACGGCGCGGTCATCCTGCCGCAGTACGGAGATGCGAACGACAAGCTTGCCGTCGATCAGGCGCAGCAGATGTTCCACGACCGCGAGATCGTGCCCGTGCAGACGCGTGAGGTCGCCTTCGGCGGCGGCAATATCCACTGCATCACCCAGCAGCAGCCGAGGCGCGCGGAATAACCGTCACAATATGCATAAAGCGGCCCGCAAAATGCTTTGCGGGCCGCTTTATATTGATTTTATAAGTATTTATGCATTCTAAATGGATAAAATAACCAGTTTTATGCAGGCGCCGTCGTGGAAACCGTGGAATCGGTGCGTTTGCAGAAAACTCGACAATTTCCGCGCCCGCGCGGGCTTAGGCTGATGCTGAACAGGGCGCGCGGGCGGCAAGGGATGTGTGGCTGTGTCCGCGCGCAAGGCTGGCGGGATCAAAAGGAGGAGAAAATTATGTTAACCATCCAGCTCAACATGTACCACGCGCTGGCACTCGGCGCGGCGATGTACTGGCTCGGAACGGTGCTGACGGGAAAGATCACGATCCTGAACCGTTTCTGCATTCCCTCGCCGCTGGTCGGCGGCTTATGCTTCGCGCTGCTCAACGCGGCGCTCTATGCCTCCGGCACGGCGGTCATCACCTTTGACGACACACTGCAAACGGTCTTTATGATCCTGTTTTTTGCCACGGTCGGCTTCAGCGTGAGCATTCCGCTGCTGACAAAGGGCGGGAAGGCGGTGCTGCTGCTGTTGGGGTTCGGCATCGTGATGATCTTTCTGCAGAACGGGCTTGGCGGCGGCATTATGGCGCTGTGCGGCAAGAGCCCGCTCTACGGCATCGGCTGCGGCTCCATCGCGCTGATCGGCGGGCCGGGCACGGCTGCGGCCATCGGCCCTGACCTTGAGGCGGCGGGCGCGGTCGGCGGCACGGCGGTTTCCATCGCGGCGGCGACGTTCGGCCTTGTCTCCGGCTCGCTGATGGGAGGGCCCATCGCGCGTTCGCTCATCCTGTGCGGCGATCTCAAGCCGAAGGCGGCGGAAGCGGCGGCAAGCGCTGAAATGGCCGAAGCGGCCGAGGAGGGCGGCGACTTCACCACGTCGGACGGCCGCTTCATCAAGGGCTTTTTGCTGCTGCTGTTCGCTGTGGGCGTCGGCAGCTATGTCAGCGCGCTGCTGACAAAGCTCTGCGGCTTCAACTTTCCGCCCTACATAGGCGCGATGCTCGTGGCGGTGGCCGTGCGCAACACGGTGGACGGCATGAAGATCGAATTTCCCTCCGCCGAGATCGAGACAATGGGCAATATGTTCCTCTCCATCTTTCTTGCCATGGCGCTCTCGGGACTCAAGCTGTGGCTGCTCGTCGATCTGGCGCTTCCGATGCTGCTCTGCCTTGCCGCGCAGGTCGTCCTGATGTGGGCGTTCTCGGTGTTCGTCGTGTTCCGCGTGATGGGACGCGATTACGACGCGGCGGTCATGACCGCCGGCTACATCGGCTTTGCCATGGGCGCGACCTCGAACGCCATGGCCAATATGCAGGTCATCACGAAGAAGTACGGCCCCTCGCCGACGGCCTACTTCGCCATCCCGATGGTCGGGAGCCTGTTCATCGACTTTTTCAACGCCGCGCTCATCGCGCTCAACATCGGCTGGTGGGCGTAGCGGAGAAAGCGCGTACCATCTCTCTCTGCCGGAACGGCTCCGTCTGCGGACGGGGCCGTTCCGGCGTTTCCGCTCCGTTTCCGCTCCGCTTGCGCGGGGAAGCGGAACGGACAAAGCAGGGGGCACGGCGCGCTCACTTACAGGCTATACCTGTAGTTTGTACCAATTATAACAGTTGTACAAGCTGCGGCATTTGCGCTATACTGAAAAAACCACACCGCACGAAATGCGGCGCGGGAAAATGCGGCAGGAGATCACAACGGGAGGGAGACGAATATGCTTTCCATCATCCTTTTCTGCGCGGCGCTGCTCGTGTGCGTGGTGCTGCGCGCGAATATCCTCTATGCGCTGGCGGCGGGGCTGGTCATTTTTGCGCTCTACGGCAGGAGGAAGGGTTTTTCCTGGCGCGCGCTTTGGGATATGATCGTCTCGGGCGTGAAAACGGCGGGGAGCGTGCTGCTCGTCTTCCCGCTCATCGGGATGCTGACGGCCTTCTGGCGCGCAAGCGGCACGCTGCCGCTGATCATCTGCTGCGCCGTCGACCTCATCCGGCCCGAAATACTGCTGCTGATGACGTTTCTGCTCAACTGCGGCGTGTCGGTGCTCACGGGCACGGCCTTCGGCACGGCGGCGACGATGGGAACCATCTGCGTGAGCGTCGGCGTTTCGATGGGGATGGATCCCGCGCTGCTGGGCGGGGCGATGCTCTCGGGCGTGTACTTCGGAGACCGCTGCTCGCCGGTCTCAACGAGCGCGCTGCTCGTCAGCGGGCTGACGGGGACGGACATCTACGACAACATTCGCCGGATGCTGAAAACGGCGCTCGTGCCGTTTCTTATGAGCTGCGCCGTCTATGCCGCGCTGGGACTGGCGCACAGCGGCGGCGCGCGGGCGGAGGGGCTCTGGACGCTGTACGGCCGCGAGATGGCGCTGCACTGGGCGATGTGCATTCCGGCGGTGCTGATCCTCGTGCTGTCGCTGCTGCGCGTGAAGGTCAAGCGCGCGATGGCGGCGAGCATTCTTGCGGCGGCGGCGCTGTGCGTCCTCCTGCGCGGGATGGACGCTCTGACGCTGCTGAAAACGGCGTTTTTCGGCTACACGGCGGCGGATGCGGAGGTCGGCGCGATGCTCAACGGCGGCGGCATCCTCTCGATGGTGCGGCTGATGCTCATTATCACCATCTCCTCGGCCTACTCCGGCATCTTTCGCGCGACCGGTTTGCTCGACGGCCTTTGCGCGCGCGTCACAGCGCTGGGCGAGCGGACGACGCCGTATTTTGCGGCGCTCGTCACATCTGTGCTCGCGGGGCTTGTCGCCTGCAACCAGACGCTGACGATCATCCTCGTGCACCAGCTCTGCGCGCCCTCGCGGGAGGACCGCGAGGCCTTTGCCGTCGACCTTGAAAACAGCGCTGTGGTCGTCGCGCCGCTCGTGCCGTGGTCGATCGCCGGGGCGGTGCCGCTTGCGACCGTCGGCGCGCCGACGGGGAGCCTGCTGCTCGCGTGCTTCCTCTACCTGCTGCCGCTGACGATGCTGCTGCAGCGCATGGCGGAGCGGCGGAAAAGCCGCGCCGCAGGAAAAGACTGATGAAAAGGGCCGCGTCACACGACGCGGCCCTTTTTTGCCGGCAGGCGGGCGGTCATCCCAGCAGCTTGAAGAGCATCACTACGATGCCGAGCACCACGAGCACCACGCCCGTCGCGCGGTTGAGCGTTTCGGGCGAAGCCTTGTTGGCGAAGACCGCGGCGATGCGCGCCCAGAGCAGCGTGAACACGACGCACAGAACGAAGACCGTCCAGTCCGGCGCGCCGCCGATGGCAAAGTGCGAGACCGCGCCGGTGAGGGCGGTGAACGTCATGATAAAGACGCTGGTGCCCACGGCGATCTTGAGCTCGTAGCCGAGCACCGACGTCAGGATCAGCAGCATCATCATGCCGCCGCCCGCGCCGACAAAGCCGCAGGTGAAGCCAATGAGCACGCCGCAGACGACGGACTGCACCGCCCGCTTTTTTGCGGACACGCCCTGCATGGACTCCTTTGTCGTCATCACGGGGCGAACGATGAACTTGACGCCGAGCAGGAACGTCATGAAGACCGAGAAGCCGCCCATCGTCGTGGACGGGACAAGGCTTGCGGCGTAGCTGCCGACGACGGTGAACGTCAGCACGCTCGCCATCATGATAAGGCCGTTGCGGATGTCGAGATTCTTGTTTTTGCCATAGGTGTAGGCGGAGACGGCGCTTGCGAGCACGTCGGACGAGAGCGCGATGCCGACGGCCATATAGGGATCCATGTCAAGGAACGTGATGAGCATGGGGCTGATGACGGCGGCGGCGCTCATGCCAGCAAAGCCAGTGCCGAGTCCTGCGCCCATGCCGGCGAAAAACGTGACGGCGACGGTCAGAAGCAGCTTCATTTCAGGTATCCTCCTCAGACAATGCGTCAAGATTGGCGCTCATGATCGATATCGTTTCAAAAAAGGCGGCGCGCATCGTTTCGTCGGTGCCCGCGAAGAGCCGCGCGAAGAAGGCCTCCTGCATCGCCCGCCCGCGCGCGGTGACAGGCTGCGCGGCCTCGGTGCAGACAAGGCGCGTTTTGCGGCGGTCGCCCGATACGGCCTCGCGCCGCAGATAGCCGTCGCGCACGAGCCGCTCCACGTTCATCGAAACAAGGCTCGCCTTGATGCGGCGCACCTCTACGATGTCGCCCGCCGTCTGATAGGCGGGGTTGTTGGCAAGGAACATCAGGATATCGAACGCGGTCTGCGGCAGCTTCAGCTCGCGGCACAGCGGCTTGCAGGCGGCGGCGTAGGCGGCGGAGAGCTTGCGGGCAAATTCCATGCTGACGTTCATAACAGCCTCCTGTCATTCAAAATTGAATAGTTCAAATTTGAACTAAATGTAGCGCGCAGGAAAGGGAAAGTCAAGGGGGAAATTGTGAACTTTTTTATTTTTTCAAAAAAGGGCTGGACAAACGCGGGAAAGTGTTGTATGCTATGCGTAGTTAGATAACTCTAACTAAAGATGAACCTGAAGGCCGCGCGTGCGCACCGGTCTCTCCCAGCGGCGCAGCGATCCAGCGCTGTTCCGGCAATGCGGCGCGCGGCCCGGTTTCCTCTTCGAGTTAGATTGATCTAACTTGTGAACGGAGAATAGTCCGCGCGCAAGCGTGGCATACTGACGGAAAAGGAGGAAGCGGATATGCCGGAGGAGATCCTTATCAAGCAAGGCGCGCCCACGCTCGCGGGCATCAAAACGGGCAGCCTTTTTCCCTGCCCCTGCGAGGACAAAGGCGCGCTGCTCGACGATATCCGGCGGCTGAACCGGCTGCTCGTGCCGAAGGGGCTGTGTCTGCTGCCGATCCGGTTCCTCGATGCGCAGGCGCTGCTGTACCTTTACCGCCCCGCCGAGCTGCGGCGCGACCTCAAGGACGCGCTCGCCGCCGAGATCTTGCGGCAGGCGGGCTATGCCGAGGACGATTGCTCGCGCTGTGTGGCGCGGCTGATCCGCCGCTTCCGCGAGAGCGGAGAGTTCCCGCACGAGGTCGGGCTGTTCCTCAGCTATCCGCCCGAGGATGTCAAGGGCTTTATCGACCACCGCGCCTGCGGCTTTAAGTGCGCGGGGCTGTGGAAGGTCTACGGCGACGAGGGAAAGGCGCGCGAGCTGTTTGCAAAATTCAAAAAATGCACGGAGGTCTACTGCGCGCTGTGGCAGGCCGGCTCGGGACTTGAGCGGCTCGCCGTGGCGGGGTGATCATACAAAACGAAAGGTAGGATAAATACAATGAAGAAAACTGCTGTGGTTTACTGGAGCGGCACGGGCAACACCGAGATGATGGCCAACGCCGTGGCCGAGGGCATGAAGAGCGCGGGCGCGGAGGTCACGGTCCTCACGCCGGACAAGGTGTCGGGCGGCGCGCTCAGCGCCTACGACGCCATCGCCTTCGGCTGCCCCGCCATGGGCAGCGAGGTGCTTGAGGAAATGGAATTCCAGCCGATGTTCGACGAATGCAAGCGCAGCCTTTCGGGCAAGAGCGCGGCGCTGTTCGGCTCCTACGGCTGGGGCGACGGCGAATGGATGCGCAGCTGGGAAAAGGACTGCGGGGACGCGGGGCTGAACCTCGTGTGCGAGAGCGTCATCTGCTGCGAGGCGCCCGACGAACAGATCCTGGAAGCCTGCCGCGCCGCGGGCAAAAAGCTCGCGGAATAACGATGCTTTTTATGGACTTCGCGTGGAAAACGCTCAGACGCAAGCTGCCGGTACTCGCGGTGCTCGCCATTTTGATGGCGGGACTTGCCCTCCGCGGGGCAGCGGCGTTCTGAACATGCGAACATCAACATAGGGCAAGCCGCCCGCTGCCTTTGGCAGCGGGCGGCTTGCTTTTGCTTTTATTCGCACCAGAGCGTCACCGTTCCGCTTTTGCGCGTAGCGGGCACGTCGATGACGCGCTGGTTCGACGAGCCGCGGAAGCGCAGCGAGATATCGTGCAGCGCCTCCTCATAGCGTCCGTCCACCAGCACGTTGAGCAGCGACAGAAGCTCGTCCGTCGCCTCGCAGCGCGGGTGCGAGCCCTCGGTGTGCAGCTGCTCCCACGTAAAGCCCGTGAACGCCCAGATGGTCTTCTGCGGCAGCGCTGCGCGCACGCGGCGCAGGAACGGCAGTAGCACGCGCTGGCTTTCCGGCTCGAACGGCTCGCCGCCGAGCAGCGTCAGACCGTTGATGTAGTCGGGCGCAAGCATGGCGAGCAGCGTATCCTCGGTCTCCTTTGTGAAGGGCTGGCCGTAGTCAAACGCCCACGTCTGGGGCTGGAAGCAGTTTTTGCAGCGATTCGTGCAGCCGGAGACGAACAGCGTGACGCGCACGCCCTCGCCGTTGGCGATATCGCAGTTTTTGATCTCACCGTAATGCATGGGGCATTCCTCCTTTTTACAGCGCGCGGAACCGCGCGGCGATGAGCGCGGCGGCCTCGGCGGGCGGGGTGCGGGCGGTGTCGATGCAGAGGTCGTAGTGCTCCGGCGCGCCCCAGGCGAGTCCTGTGTAGCTTTCGTAATATTTGCGGCGCTGCTTGTCCATCTTGCGGATCAGGCGGACCGCCTGATCGCGCGAGAGCGATTCCTGCGCCATCTTGCGCGCGATGCGCTGCTCCTCCGGCGCGGAGACGAACACGCGCAGGAGCCTTACGTCCTGCTCGCGCAGCACGAAGTCCGCGCAGCGGCCGACGAATACGCACTCCTCGTTTTTGGCGATGCGCCGGATCTCATGGCTTTGCAGCGCAAAGAGCACCTCGCTCGTCGGCTTTCCGCGCAGGACGTGGTAGTTGCCCTCGTGTACGGTCTGGAAGAGGAGCGGATTCGTCGCCTTCTCGTCCGAGGGCGAGAGCGTCTTTTCCGAAAGCTCTCCGTATTCGCACGCAAGGCGGATCAGCTCCCGCTCGTAGACCCGTATGCCGAGGAGATCCGCCGCCCGCACGGCGATCTCATGGCCGCCGCTCCCAAACTGACGGCTGATGCAGATGATGCGGTTTCCCATACTTCTTCCCTCGCTTCTTTATTGTTTCAGCGCGTTGAGCGCCGGCTGGGAGAATGAGACGTCGCGCGTGACGGGCACGATGACGGCGGAGAGCGACGCGCCCGCATCCGTCAGGATGAGGTGCAGCGCGCCGGTGCACGAGACGCCGATCTGGCGGATCGTGCCATCGCCCGAGACGCTCACCTCGATGCTGCCGGCGGTAAAGCTGACGCTCTGGGTCTCGATGTCCGGCGCGATGGCGGCGGCGAGCGCGGCCATGCCCTCCTCATCGAGCGTGAGGGTGTAGAAATACCCGTCGCCGGAGCGGACGCAGCCGGCGGTGCCGTCCATCATCAGCTCATAGCACAGGCCGATGAGCTGCGCGGAGTCGGCACGGCTTTCGCTCGCGGCGTCGACGGCGCCGCCGTCCTCGCCGCAGACGCTGCCGCCGGAGAAGTACAGGCTCAGCGTGCTGCCGCGGATGCGGCCGTAGTCCTGCCCGTCGATCGTGCGGCGGTCATATTGCACGGTGTCGTTCAGCACGATCGAGCCGCAGTCAGCCGAGAGCGTGATATCGGCCGAGAGCGGATCGCGCGCCATCAGCTCGCTCCACGCGTCCAGCAGGCGCAGCGTGTCCGCGGTGAGCACGGTGCTGTCGGCGCTGCCGCCGGAGCGGATCGCGCGCAGCACGTCCTCGGGGATCGCGGGCGCGGCGGCGGAGTGACGGAAGTCGACGTCCGCATCGAGCGAGAGCGCTTCGCCCTCGGTGGAAAAGCGCAGCGCCATCAGCTCGCCGCCCTCAGCGACCAGCTCGACGGAAAGCTCGTGGATGGCGGCGGCGTCCGCAAGCGCTTCGGGCACGAGCAGACGCACCAGCGCGTCCGCATCCGCGCCGGAGGCGGTGAGACGGTAGAGCTTGTTCGTGCCGTCGACGGACTTTGTGATCTCCAGCGCGCGGGCGAGCGCCGCGGTCTTGTCCAGCAGCGCGCCGTAATCGGGACAGGCACCGCCGATGGCATAGGCCTTGCCGTTTTCAAGGTATACCGCGTCGTTCGCGCAGTAGAGCGTGACGCCGCCGGTCTGCACGAGCGTGACGCTCGTGCCCTCCGCGCTCGTGCGGAGGACCGCCGCGTTGGTCTGGACGCTCAGACTGTTGAGCGAGGCGTCGACCGACACGTCCATCGCGAGCGGGTCCTCCTTCAGCCGCGAATCCAGCAGGAGATAGGCCTCCGCATCGCGGCTGAAACCGGAGCGGAGAAAGAACACCGCCGCCGCGCCAAGGAGCACGAGCAGGGTGATGAGGATGGGGAGAAAGCGTCTGCGCCGGCGGCGGGGCCTGTAGGACGCCGCGCCCTCGCGCTCGGCGCGCATCGCGCGCAGCTC
>ERZ857629.4178-NODE-4178-length-11429-cov-2.857746_pt1 | contig 11429 bp, 8 predicted proteins | sample MGYA00519700_ERZ857629 | MGnify/ENA primary metagenome ERZ857629 (study PRJEB31778, sample SAMEA3449351) | human gut metagenome | biome: human gut; feature: human-associated habitat; material: faeces | place: United Kingdom | collected 2010/2012 ... | reverse complement strand
TATTAACAGTACAGGCGAAAGGTCTGTCAGTGAGAAAAGGGTAGAAAAAAGCAAAATTGTGATAGCGATAATTTGAATTAGTCATGTCTTGTTTAAAAAGAGATGTAGAACGCAATAACTTGGATGCTTTCTCCATGCTCTTGCAGACGAAGAAATGCTGGATAGAGGCGAGAAACTTCTTCTTATTTCGTCAAATGCATCGGTCTAACAAAAAAATACTGCAATGGGCATGAGAAGTAAATACATTAACTATAAATATACAAGAAAAGAATGGCTGCAATAGACCAATATATAGAGCGAATACCTAATACTGAATTGCAAGAGCAAATCAGAGAAGAGGTGGATCGACTGACTAAGAAGAAAAGGTTTGGACTGGTTTACGAGAACCATTTACCTGATAATGTACTTATGCCAGAGGTGACGATTCGTCGTGGCACGAAGGTGGCTTTGCGTGGCAATACTCCTAATGACGTGTATGAGGTGCAAGACATTGAGAAAGACAATGCCGTGTGCCGAAATCTTGCATCTCTGGAGGATAAGACTTTCTTGCTTGACGATTTAGTGGCTGTGGCGCAGCGTGGCGATGTGATATATCCTTATCTGAAGCCCATGGACAGTGTGGAGAATGCACCCGACAGCGACTTGTGGCATACGCTGATAGAGGCGGATAATTATCATGCCTTACAGACTCTTGCTTATCTTTATCCGGGTATGGTGGACTGCATCTATATAGACCCTCCTTACAACAAGCCCGACTCGCACGATTGGAAATACAACTGCGACTATGTTGACGGTACGGATGCGTATCGTCACTCCAAGTGGTTGTCGATGATGGAGGCACGGTTGAAGATAGCCAAGAAACTGCTTAACCCTAACGACTCGGTGCTGATTGTAACGATTGATGAACTGGAATATCATCATCTTGGATGCCTGTTGGAGCAGATGTTCCCTGAGGCGAGGATTCAGATGGTGAGTACATTGGTAAATCCCAAAGGTGTAACAAGAAATGGATTCAGAAGAGCTGATGAGTATATATATGTTGTTATGATTGGAACTGCAAGCCCTTGTCCATTGGATTTAGGTATAGAATGGTCACCTTCCGCAATAAAATCTAAACATGAAGGGAAAAATAACATAGCCAAGTTGGGATGGACATCGATGATGAGAAGAGGATCCCATTCTTCAAGGCAAGAAAGAATGGGGTTATATTATGCTATTTATGTTGATCCTGTTTCTAAAAATATCAAAAAAATAGGAAAATCATTGCCTCAAGGTGTAGATAAAGACACGGATTGTCTTGGATTAATTCAAGTCCTACCATTGAGAGCCAATGGAAGTCAAGGGTGTTGGCAAGTTGGGCCACAAGAACTTCAAAATAGAATATCACAGGGCCGCATTAAAGTAGGCAAGGAAACATCTTATGGATTTGTGATAAATTATTTGCCAAATGGAGAATATAATAAGGTTATTTCTGGGGAATTTGAAATAATAGGTTACTCAAATAACAATAATTCCATTGTTACGGTAAAGAAAGAATGCGATGATGATTCTTTAAGTATTGCTCCTACACAATGGAAGATTGCATTACATGACGCATCTGCATATGGTTCAACATTAATTAGAAATATTTTTAATGATAAACGTTTTGAATTTCCCAAATCTCTCTACGCTGTCCACGACACTATCCGGTTCTTTGTAGCCAACAAGCCTAACGCCCTAATCCTCGACTTCTTTGCCGGAAGTGGTACGACCCTCCATGCCGTAAACCTCTTGAACAAGGAAGATGGCGGACACCGCCGTTGCATTATGGTGACCAACAATGAGATTGGTGAACCGAAAGAAAAGGAACTGAGACCGCAAGGTATTCGACCCGGCGATGAAGAATGGGAAAAGTGGGGAATTGCCCGCTATGTGAACTGGCCACGAACGAAGTGTAGCATACTTGGCGAGGATGTGAACGGCAAGCCTATCGAGGGCGACTACATAACATCGCTGACAGAAACGAAACTGACCGACAGAAAGTTTACGCAAATCAACTTCCTGCCAGTCGATGCCACAAAGAAGCAGAAGAAAGCCTTGGTGACGCTTATCAACAAGCAAAAAGATGTGAAGTTGCCAACGATGAGTGACGACGTGCCGTTCCTCGTGTCAGAAGATGACAGCTATAATGCCAGCATTTTGTTTGACGTAAATGAGGCGGAGGCATGGATGGAAGCATTAGACGGCAACAGCCATATCACTCGCTTCTACATCGTGGCAGAAAAGGATGCCGACTTCAAGCGAATAAAGGCTGAGGTGAGCGAGGTGATGGGACAGATAGAGGAAACCATACCCGTTAAAATGCCAATGAGCGAAGGATTCAAGGCTAATGCAGCCTTCTTTAAACTCGGCTTCTTGGACAAGCGTTCTGTGGCGAGAGGACGCCAGTTGCAAGAATTGTTGCCGTTGCTATGGATGAAAGCAGGGGCAATAGGCAAATGTCCAAAGCGTATCACAGACGATTATGCCATTTTGCCCAACAATCGCATGGCCATATTGACAGATGAGGCTTTCTTTGTACGTTTCAAGGAAGACATAAGCCAACACCCCGAAATAAAGGTGGTGTATCTGATTACAGACAGCCAGAATGCGTACCTCGCTATGACAAACGAACTGAAAGGGATGAAAACCTTCCAGCTCTACCGTGACTATTTGGACAATTTCCGTATCAATTATGCAACAAAATAACGACGACACACAATATGAACATATCACTTAAACCCTTTCAGAAAGACAGAGTCGGCGAACTCCGCCGGACTGCAGCCATGGCTCAAATGAACTGGCAGCATTTCGGACAGAAGCAAATCATCTCGTTTACAGCTCCTACAGGTGCAGGAAAGACCATCATGATGGCAAACTTCATAGAATCGATGCTGTGTGGCGATGACGATGGACTGGTGGCTGCCATACCCGACAGTATTTTCATTTGGCTTAGTGACTCGCCAGAACTGAACGAGCAGAGCAAGCAGAAATTGGTGAGATATTGCAACAAACTCGTTATAAGCCAGTTCAAGACATTGGATGAGTCGTTTCGTGGCGAGAAACTTGAGCCTGGTATGGTCTATTTCCTCAATACGCAGAAGTTAGGCAAAGGCAGCAAGATGGTTGGTACAGGCGATGGTCGTGACTATACGATTTGGGAAACCATAGAAAACACCATAGAGGAATACGGACAGAATCTTGTGCTCATTATTGATGAGGCACATCGCGGAGCAAAAGTCAACCAGACAACCATCATGCAGAAGTTCGTAAACGGAAGTCCTAAAGACGGCCTTTCCGCTTTGCCTTTCATCATCGGCATGAGTGCCACACCAGAGCGCTTCAACAAGCTGGGCAGTGCAAGCCTTTCAACCTTAAACAAGGTGGTTGTAACTCCGAAAGAGGTGCGTGAGTCGGGACTGCTGAAGGACATTGTTGAAATTCACTATCCAGAAGAAAGTGCGATAAACAAAAACTTGGCTGTACTTCAAGCAGCGGCCGACGAATGGAAGGACAAGTGCCTCCATTGGCACGACTATACCGAGAAACAACATTATCAGAATGTGTGCCCTGTTTTTCTGATTCAGGTGGAGGCCGGCACAACGGGTAGAGTTTCTACAACCGATTTGGACGAGTGTTTGCGTGAAGTGGAACGACGCACGGGCGAAACGTTTGAGAAAGGCGAGGTGGTTCATGCTTTTGGGGAGCAAGGCACACTGTCTGTCAACGGATTGGAGGTACCTTATTGTGAGCCGTCGGCCATCAACGACGACAGAAACATAAAGATAGTCTTTTTCAAGGAAGCATTGACTACTGGATGGGATTGTCCACGTGCTGAAGCCATGATGTCATATCGTGTGGCAAAAGATGCCACATACATAGCTCAACTGCTTGGCAGAATGATTCGTACGCCACTGAGAATGCGCATTGAAGTTGACGAATCGCTTAATTATGTACATCTGTATCTGCCGCACTTTGACGCGGATACGGTAGCCGATGTCGTAAAGAACCTTTCGGAAGAAGAAGGCGGTGATTTGCCTACTGACATACAAACCGTGCTGGGTGGCAAGAAAACGACAGTGGTGATGACCGCCAAAAGACCCATTACACCGACTTCATTGAGTCCGCAACAATCGCACGCATCAGCAGCCCAAACAACTTTAGTTTGTACTGTTGGAACATCTAGGACGGATGCGGTGGCTACATCCGTCGGCTCCTCGCCAAATTCATCAGATGTACCAGAACAGTATAGCACAATGCCAAATACCCAGCAGCCAGATGTTGAAATTATCCAACCGGCACAAAATCAAAGCGAGTTTGACGCTGACAATATGGGAGAAGTAGAAACGTCTGCAAATTCAGATGTCATCACCGATCCATACGAACAAGTGAAAGATGCCATCAATCAGGCAGAAATTCTGACTTACGAGGTGAAAAAGTCCACCGTGACAAGAAACTATCTGAGAGCCCTCTTCGATATGGCTCGTCTTGCAGTTATGGCAAAAATGGATGATACTGCTAAAGCTGTAGATGAGGTGAAAGACGCTGTTGCAAAAAGAATACATACATATATAGAGCAATTGAAAGCGGCAAACGAATATGAAGCATTGGTAGAAAAGGCATTGACATTCCAGTTGAACACTCTGAGTGTGGAATTTTACAAGAGCGGGAATACCTATGATTTTCAGCAAGGCCCCAACCTCTTTTCAAGAACGGATGCTGGTCTAAGCCACCAATATGTGCAAGCTAACATCTTGCTATGTGGGGAAGGTATAGGCGACAAATACGCCGATTTATATGAAGATGGAGAGGATGAGTATGCCTATATGTATGATGTTATTCTGTATGCAGCCGACCAGCATCAGCGTGATTTACTAATGGGTTACGCCAAAGGTGAGTTTGAGCGGTTGGCCGACTTGTATCGTCCCAAAACTAAACATCTTCAGGAAAATTATAGACTTCAATATAATAATCTCGTTGCACAGGGCAGTACAGTCTCCAAGCATTTATTCCATTTGCCGGAAACTATCAATGTAGACCTTGACAACGATGGCAATACTTGTACTGATCATCTGTTTGTGAATGCAGAAGGTACAGCCACATTCAAGTTGAAAGGATGGGAGCCACAGACTTTGGATGAAGAACGAAAACATCCACAGTATATTTGCTGGCTTCGCAATCAAGACCGCAAGCCATGGGCTTTATGCATTCCATACGAGTGTGGCAATGAAACAAAGAGATTTTATCCCGACTTTATTATCGTTAGACACGATGGAAATAATGGCTATGACTTTTCCCTACTTGAACCACACAGAGATGACAAGACTGACAATTTGCCAAAAGCAAAGGCGCTTGCTAAATATGCGCAGGATTGTCTAAGTTTCAGTAGAATTCAGATGCTGAGGAAGAAAGGTGACAGAATGCTTCGGTTAGATTTCTGCAAGTTGGCGGTAAGAAGTAAAGTGCTTAATTGTGTTACTGAGGATGATTTCAGTGCTGTGTTTAATACCGAGGGTGAGTTTGATATTTGAGAAAAATTGAACTGCTGTTTGGTTGAGATAAAAAATAAATGCGATGGACAACAAGAGCAAGCAACAATATCTTGATTTCGAAGCTTACGAGCGTGTGGCAGAGCCACATAAGCGCGAGAGGGCTTCGGTATGGCGTACGGCTATCGGTCTGCAGGATGTGGATGGTCTGAAGGTTTCCGACTATCTGAAGGAGACGGCCGTCAGGCATATTGAAGGTGACATTACCATTGATGATGTGCGTGAACAGTTGAAGTCGTACTATGTCAACAAAACAACACATGACGAAGACGATGCAGAAAAGGAAGAGGCCGATCGAGTAGCTGCCAATATTGCCAAGTTGCTGAACGAGCAGTCTTTCTCGTTCACCGCGTTGGAGTTTTTGAATATCCATAGGCACTTGTTTGAGGGTGTATTCAAACATGCAGGTAAACTGCGGTCCTATGACATCAGCAAAAAGGAATGGGTGTTACGTGGCGATAGCGTTGTGTATGGACGTGCTGCCGACATTATGATGGCGTTACGATATGACATTCAACAAGAAAAGGACTTTAATTACAAAGGATTGAACACGGATGAAATTATTGATCACATTGTAGATTTTGTAACGTTGCTATGGCAAAACCATCCGTTCCGTGAGGGCAACACACGAACCACTGCGGTGTTTGTCATTAAATATTTGCGTTCAATTGGATTCAAGGTCGATAACGATTTATTTGCCGACAACTCGTGGTATTTCCGCAATGCCCTTGTTCGTGCGAACTATCGTAATCCGTCAAAGTGTATAGAACCCAATAAGTCTTTCCTTATTAAGTTTTTCCGTAATTTGTTGATGGGTGAACATCATGAGCTGAAGAACCGCTATATGCTTGTAGGTTATAACGATGTAGATTCCACCCATACAAGCACCCATACAAGCATCCATACAACTGCCCATACAAGTTCTGATAATTCGGTATCAATCTTATCAGAAAACATAAAACGGTTGCTTGTTACAATTGGCACAGGTGAAAAGAGCGTAAAGGAAATGATGGAAGCTGTTGGCTTGAAGAACCGCCCCAATTTCCTTGAATATTCTCTTACGCCAGCCATTACAGAAGGATTGGTAAAAATGAAATACCCAAATTCGCCACGTCATCCTCGCCAGAAATATCTACTAACGGTGAAAGGACTGATGGTGTATGATGATTGCCTTAAATCTAAACGAAAAATCTAAACAATTCGTTTTTCTTTTCAAAGGCAGTCTCTCATCAAATCCTGCTTCAAACGCCACATAGACTCGTTGTAGCGGGAAAAGAGTCTAAAATAGGCCAAAAGTATAGAAAAAGGGGTGAAAATATGCATTTAGCTTCGTTGGCTGATGAAGTTAACTTCGTAGGCCGATGAAGTTAACTTCGTGGGCTGATGAAGTTAACTTCGTAGCCCAACGAACCTAATATCGTTGACGAAGCATATTATCCCCCTTCTAAAGGGTATGATAACGACAAAGGTTTTTCTCACGAAAGAGAAAAACCTTTGTTGTTGATAGCAGGGCTTACCCCTGTTTTTCGGGTCTGATTTCTTGTAAAGGAATCATGACAAAATCGCGTTCCTCCATGTGGGGGTGCGGAATGACCAAATCGGGTTCGTTTACCTGTATGTCATCATAGAGGAGAATGTCGATGTCTATCGGGCGGTCAGCATATTGACCATTGGACGACTTCCGTGTCCTGCCCAGTTCACGCTCTATCTGTTTCGTAGCTTCCAGCACCTCGCGTGGGGTCATCCTGGTGTTGATGCAGACGCAGGCATTGAGAAACTGATGTTCGCTCTCGAAGCCCCATGGTGCCGTCTCTATAAAGGAAGATATGCGTTCCACCGAGCCGACACGCTCCCTCAGTAGGGTGATGGCTGACTGGAGCAGTTGCCTACGGTTGCCAAGATTGGAACCCAAGGAGAGATACAGACGATGTAGCAAGGCTGATTAGTCGTTGAGGATGAGCAGACTGTCTCCGTAGCATCCAAATTTGTAACCGTTGGCGACAGCCAGTTCGTATGCCTTCATCACCATGTCGTAGCCTCCAAATGCACACTGAGTCATCAGCAGCGTAGAGTAGGGGTGGTAGAAGTTGGCTACCATCGAGTCGGACAAGCCGAAGTTGTAGGGAGGGAAGATAAACTTGTTGGTCCATCCCTCAAACTCCTTCAGCAGGCCGTCTGTGCCCACAGCCGTCTCAGTGGCTTTGACCACACTTGCTCCAATGCTGCACACATGATGGCCCTTGCGCTTCGTGTCGTTGACGATCTCGCAGGCTTCAGACGTGATGAACATCTGCTCCGAGTCCATCTTGTGCTTCGTCAGGTCCTCCACCTCAATCTTGTGGAAATTGCCCAAACCGCAATGAAGGGTGACATAGGCAGGATTGATGCCTCGTATCTCCATCATCTTGAGCATCTCGCGCGAGAAGTGGATGCCCGTGCTGGGTGCCGTGACAGCGCCCTCGTGTTTGGCGAACGGAGTCTGGAAGTACTCCATGTCCTCTTCGGTGGCATGGGCAAAGTCCTGTCCTTCCTCCTTCGGACGGTTGTCGATGATATATCGGGGCAGTGGTGCCTCGCCCAGGGCGAAGAGCTCTTTCTTGAACTCATCGTGCGGGCAGTCGTAGAGGAAACGCAGGGTGCGCCCTCTTGAGGTGGTATTGTCGATCACTTCAGCCACCATGGTGCCCGACTCCTCAAAGAAGAGTTTGTTGCCAATACGAATCTTGCGTGCCGGTTCGACGAGTACGTCCCACAGGCGCATCTCGGGATTGAGTTCGCGGAGCAGGAACACCTCGATCTTGGCATCCGTCTTCTCCTTCGTGCCGTAGAGACGGGCGGGGAACACTTTGGTATCGTTGAAGACGAAGGTGTCTCCCTCTCCAAAATAGTTCACAAGATCCTTGAAGAGGATGTAGTCGCCCTCTATCGGGTTGCCCTCCTCGTCCTTATGATACAGGTCTATCGTCTCCGATTGCTTGTGGAGCACCATCAGCCGCGCCTCGTCGGGCCTTACCACGTCAAACTCGGCGGTTGTTCCGTTGGGCCGAGTGATGGTATGGGTGGAGGAATGGGGATAGAGTGCCACCAAGTCCTGTGGCAAATCGAATTTAAACTGCGATAGTTTCATATCTTACTTGTTTTCTTTTTCTATTGTTTGCTGTGCCAGCCACTCTTCAAAATGGTCGTAGGAAAGACAGTTCTCCACCCGCACGTCGCCCACTTGTGTGCGACGGAGGGAGGTGAGGTAAGCTCCCGAGGAGAGTGCGCGGCCCAAATCTCGGGCCAAGGCACGGATATAGGTGCCCTTGCCGCAGACTACGCGCAGGACGAGCTGCATCTTTTCGGCATCAAACGACACCACTTCTATCTCGTCGATGCGGACGTGCTTGGGTTTGAGCTCTATGTGCTCGCCATTGCGGCGCACGTCATAGGCGCGGACGCCGTTGACCTTTACTGCACTGTAGGTAGGCGGTATCTGTTCTATCTCGCCAATAAACTGCTGCAGCGTCTCAAGAATCAGCTCTCGGGTGATATGCTCCGTGGGGAAGGTGGCGCTGACCGGGTGCTCCATGTCGTAGCTCACGGTCGTCGCCCCCAGCTGTATCGTGGCGACATACTCCTTCGTGTGTTGCTGCAGCGTCTCGATCTGCTTCGTCTTTTTTCCCGTCGCAAGCACCAAGACGCCAGTGGCGAGCGGATCGAGTGTGCCAGCGTGTCCCATCTTCACCTTGCCACCCAAGGCGTGGGAGCAGAGGTAGCGGATGTGGGCGAGGGCCTTGAAACTCGTCACGCCATAGGGCTTGTCGATGGGGATGAGTATCCCTTCTTTGAAATTGATCGTCATCCCGGCTTAGTCAACCATTTGGAGTGAGTGACCCGTGAGGAGCAGTCCCAGGATGAGCAGTCCGACGATGATGCGGTACCAGCCAAAGAGTTTGAAGCCATATTTGGCAATGAAACTGACAAACCATTTCATGGCAAGGATGGCTACCACAAACGAGACCAAACTGCCGATGAGCAGCGTGGAGATATTGCCCGACATGTCGTCGAATTCGCCAGCCAGGATCATCTTCAACACCTCCAGGCACGTGGCAGCCAACATGGTGGGCACGGCCAGGAAGAAGGAAAACTCTGCCGCGCGCTTACGCGTCAGTCCGTTGGCCATACCACCGACGATGGTCGCCATACTGCGGCTGACACCAGGTATCATGGCCAGACACTGGCAGAGGCCGATGCGGAACGCACGCTTCTCGGTGACGGGGTTGGTCTCCTTGCCATGGCAGAACCACTTGTCGCAGAACAACATGAAGACACCACCAACAACCAGCATGATAGCAACGATCGTGACGCTGCCGAGCAGATGCTCTATCACGCCATTGAGGAGACCACCCAGCACGACGGCAGGGACGAAGGCGACAAAGATCTTCCAGTAGAAGTCCCACTTGTGAAGGAACTTCTGGAGCGACGTGCTGCCCTCTGGTGCTGGCGTATGGTTGAGTTGGAAGAAGCGCTTCCAGTAGAGCAAGACCACCGAGAGGATGGCGCCAAACTGGATGATGACCGTGAAGGCCTTGACAAACGGCGTGCTCGGCACTCCCAACAGGTTTTGTGCGATGATCATGTGGCCTGTGGAAGAAACGGGAAGAAACTCGGTCAATCCCTCTACGATGGCGATGATGATGGTTTCTATCAGGTCCATTATGCCTCCGTGACGTTGGTTTCAGACGATTGTGTTGCCATCTCGGCTCCTGCCTCTCCGCCCTTCGGACGAACGAGGATGGAGGCGATGATGGTAATATAACCCACCAGCGTGACGACAGGCGCCACCTTGATACGCGTCGGGCTGAACACCTCGGGATTGAACATCTCCTTGGTCGATGTGCCGCCGCTCATCAGGATGAAGCCAATGACGACGATCGCCACACCTACTACAAGCAGGATGTAGTTGATGCGGCCGAAAGCTAATTTACTTTTATCCATATTCTATGTTTGTATTATTTCCTTCTCGTGATAGTGAGGCCGACCCATTTCGGGCGGCGATTAAATCTTGTAGAGGTCTCCCGCCTTCATGCGCAGGAATTTGTTGACCGAGAGCCAGGAGCAGATTGTGGTGAGGATGATGCCTACGGCCAGGACTACCAGCGCTGTAAAGGCCATGACCTCGCCATTGATGATCGTCAGCATCTCCGGCTCATAGTTGTAGAGAGCGAGCATGCCGGCTCCCAGCACGATCAATGCCATGACGGCAGAGAGCAAGCCTAGTCCCACGGCCATGCGCAGGAAAGGCAGTCGGATGAAGCCCCACGAGGCACCCACGAGTTTCATGGTGTGTATCGCGAAGCGACGCGCATAGATGCTGAGGCGGATGGTGTTGTTGATCAAGGAGAACGAGACGACCGTCAGGAGTGCTGCGATGATCAGCAGTACGAAACTGATCTTGCGCAACATTTTGTTCACACTGTTGACCAGGTCCTGTCGGTAGGTCACGTCAGAGACACCATTAAACTGCTTCAGGTCGGCGGCAATCTTCTTGATAGAGTCGTTGTTGGCATAGTTGGCCTTCAGACGCAGCTCTATCTCTGCCGTAAAAGGATTCTCCCCCGCAAACTCGGCCGGGTTGGCACCCAGCTCTTTCGTGCCTTCTTTGAGGGCTTGCTCCTTGCTCGTGTATTCCACGTTGGTGATGTAGTTGAAGCGTTGCACCTTCTTGCACAATGCTGCACACTCAGAGGGAGTGAGGTCGGGTTGCAATACCATGGTGACGGTGAGGTTCTCCTTCACATAGTTGGAGAGGTTGCGTCCTGTGAATACGGTTAATACGACTATACCTATCAGAACCAGCACCATGGCCGTGCTGATACA
>ERZ857629.4177-NODE-4177-length-11429-cov-5.206084_pt1 | contig 11429 bp, 12 predicted proteins | sample MGYA00519700_ERZ857629 | MGnify/ENA primary metagenome ERZ857629 (study PRJEB31778, sample SAMEA3449351) | human gut metagenome | biome: human gut; feature: human-associated habitat; material: faeces | place: United Kingdom | collected 2010/2012 ... | reverse complement strand
TAAAAAATCACTACTTTTCCTTTTAATTATGTGGATTTGCTAAAAATTCACTTCACACCAGATTTTATAGAGCCACTAAATAGACTTGTTTTTCTTTAAAATAAAGGATTATAATAAAGACATGGAAGTTAATATTAATGTTTAAGATAAATAATAAAGATGTTTGAATTATATAGTGATAAAAAATTTATTGATTATATTGATGGTGATATATTTTTGAAGTTTGATAATATTAATAATAACCATATAAAAGCTTTATTAGAAGTAAATGATTTAGATATGGCGTTAGAATATAATGGCTTACTTTTACTTATCAAGGATTAAAATTAATTTTAGTCCTTTTTAACTGCTCATATATAATTGAAAATTAGGCTAAATTTTGCTACAATAAAAACGGTTTTATTGGAAAAGAGGATGTATATGCTTAAGATTGTAAATTTAAGTGTTGATATAGAAAATAAAAATATTTTGCATGATTTTAATTTAAACATAAATAAAGGTGAAATTCATGCAATAATGGGTCCAAATGGTATTGGTAAAAGTACTATTTGTAAAACAATAATTGGGGATGAAAATTATACTATTACAAATGGCGATATTATCTTTGATGCTGAAAGTATTAAGGATATGCCTGTTAATGAAAGAAGCCAAAAAGGAATTTATTTAGTAAGTCAAAATCCTATTGAAGTTCCAGGCGTAAGCAATGCCGAAATGCTTAGAACAGCAATTAGTGCTAGAACTGGAAAAAATGTTCCTATCTTTGAATTTAACAAAAAACTAGAAAATATCTGTGACGAACTAAAAGTGCCTAGAAGCTTTATTCATAGAGGCATCAATGAAGGTATGAGTGGTGGAGAAAGAAAGAAGTGCGAAGTAATGCACTTATGGATGCTTGAACCTAAACTAATCATTTTAGATGAGTTAGATAGTGGGCTAGATGTTGATAGTTTAAATGTTGTCTGTGATAGTCTAAATAAATATATAAAAACTCATGATGCAGCAGTATTAATTATCACACATCATAAACTTCTAATTGACAAACTAAACGTTAAACATATTCATATTATAAAAGATGGCACAATCGTTAAATCCGGTGGTAAAGAACTAGCCGATCTAATTGAAAATGAGGGATACTCTAACATACCTAGTACAAATAGAGTAAGCGACGAGGAAAAAAATGAATAATATTATAGTAGATAATAATAAGTTATGTGATGATAATTTATATATTTATCAAGATATTAAATCCGTAGAAGTATTAGGCACTAGCACTCTTAATATTAATGCAAATATTACTGATTTAAATATTATTATAAGAAAAGGAGCTTCCTTAGTAGTAAACTACTTTAACATAATTGATAAACTAGACAGTAAAATTACAATAACTTGTGAAGATAATGCAAACGTAACATTAAATCACTCATTTATTACCAAAGATACTTACAATTTAAGTTTAATAACTGACTTCTTAGGTAATAATGCATATATATGTGAAAACATCCATGGAATAAATGATAAAGGTACTAGTAACATAACAGCAGATGGCTACGTTAAAAACGCCAAAAATGATAATGAATTACTTGAAAACATCAGACTAATAAATATTAATGGTGGTAAAGGGGTAAGTATTCCAAATATGCTTATATCAACAAGCAAAGTAATCGCGAACCATATGGTTACTATAAGTAGTGTTCCTAATGATGAAATATTTTATCTAATGGCTAAAGGAATAGATTTAGATGCTGCTAGAAACCTAATATGTAACGGACATTTAACTAAAATAATAACTGACAATAAGTTATTAATAAAAATAAAAGAAATTCTCAAAATGGAGGTGAGATAATGCACCGAGAAGACTTCCCAATGTTTAAAGAAGATATCATATATTTAGATAATGGAGCAACAACTTTTAAACCAAAAAGCGTGCTTAATAAAATGAATGAGTACTACGAAACCTACTCAGCAAATGCTCATCGAGGTGATTACTCAATCAGTTATAAGGTAGATGTAGAATTTGAAAATGCTAGAAAAAAAATAGCTAATTTTATTGGTGCAGATACCGAAGAAGTAGTATTCACATCGGGAGCAACTGAAGGGCTTAACATTATAGCAACAGGTTTCTTTGAAAAACTCTTAGAGCCAGGCGACGAAATCGTAATTACTAATGCTGAGCATGCTAGTAATGTATTACCATGGTTTAGACTAGCTAAAAAAGTGGGTGCTGTTATTAAATACATACCATTAGATGCTAACTTACATGTTACCATAGATAACGTTAAAAGCGTTGTAACACCTAGAACTAAAGTAATAAGCATAGCGGAAATAACAAACGTTGTTGGTGATGTAAGACCTATCAAAGAAATATGCTCATGGGCTCACGAAAACAATATATTCGTCGTAGTAGATGGTGCTCAAAGTGTACCTCATAAAAAAACTAACGTTAAAGAAAGTGATGCAGACTTCTTAGTATTTTCAGGCCATAAAATGTGTGGACCAACTGGTATCGGAGTTCTATATGGTAAAAAAGAACTACTAGAAGAAGTAGAACCCTTAACACTAGGTGGAGGCATGAACGAATCATTTGATAATGAAAACGAAGTTTACCTAAAAGATATTCCCCATAGATTAGAATCAGGAACACCAAACATTGCTGGAGCAATTGGCCTAGGTGAAGCAGTTACTTACCTAGAAAGCGTTGGCATGGACAAAATCATGCTTCATGAACAAAGATTAAAAGAATACCTAGTTGATAAACTAAGAAAACTTCCCTTTATCAATATAGTAAATGAAGAAGCTGATAGTGGTATCGTAGCATTCAACGTAGAAGGCATCTTTAGTCAAGATGTTGCATACTTTCTAAATAAATATAATATATGCGTAAGAGCAGGTAACCACTGTGCTAAAATCTTAAAAAACTCTATAGGAGTTAAAAACACTATTAGAGTAAGTTTATACTTCTATAATACATACGAAGAACTAGATAACTTAGTCGAACTACTAAGTAATAAAGATAAAATAATGAAAGAAATGATGGAATAATGGACCAAGAACTAAAAAGAGAAATACTACTAGATAATTATAGTAACCCTTTTCATAAAGAAACTAAAGATGACTTTCTAAAAGCAAACGCTAATAACATATCTTGTATTGATGATATAAACGTATTTATTAAAATAGAAGATAATAAAATAGTAGATGCTTACTTTGATGGAGAAGCCTGTGCAATATCAACTGCAAGCACTTCAATAATGATCAAAAAAATAATTGGTATGACCATAGAAGAAGCAAAAGAATACATTGAAAACTTCGATAACATGGTAAATGAAAAAGAATATGATAAAGAAAATATGGATGAAGCACTAGCTTTTGATGAGATATACAAACAACAAAGTAGAAAGACATGTGCAACACTTCCATACCGTGCACTTCAAAAGTTATTAACAAAAAAATAACTTGACACGGGGGGGGGTTGTTATAAAATTAAAGAGAAAGATAGAGGTAGTTATGAACAAAAAATTGCCGCTCATTTCTCTTTTTATTATGAGCATAGTTAGTATATTTTATTGGGTACTTAAACCAAAGGAAGAACTTTATGAAGCAAAATGGAATGCGCCAGATACAACATTAGCAATTACAATAGATGGTGAGATAAGTACATCGTTTCCAACTACTAACGCCTATGGAGGAACTGTTACTTGCACAACTGGAACAGGCTCTATATCTTGGAATGGAACTAAATGGGTACTAACAACAAGTGGAATAACTAAAGGAAGTACTAAGTGTAATATTATATTCAAAACCCAAACATTTGCGCAAACAATATTAACAAATAATAAAGTAAGTGCCCCTATTACTACGCCTGGCGTTCTAGTTAGTGCCCACATTTTAGATGATGTTCAAAGTGAAACAGAAAGTGTTGACTCAGATGAACAAGCATACTATATAACTTATGGTACTGGTTGGACGGCAAATGGAACTAAGTTTAATTTAACTGGAGCATCAGTAACAAGTGATACATATGCTAATTCATATTCAAGTTTAGTTGGAAAGTATTTACCAAGTAGTTCTTTTAAAGGTTCTGGATCAAGTACTGCAGGAACAATGAAAACAACAACTAATTTAAGTTGCGTCTATTATGTAGTAAGTGCGACACAAGTTAGTTTTGTATATAAACCTTTATGTTCTAATATAAATAAGACTGAAGCTTTAATTGCTAGTACAGAAGATGATTATGGAACATCTTACTACTTTAGAGGTGCAGTTAAAAATAACTATGTACAGTTTGCCAACAAATGCTGGAGAATAGTAAGAATAGTAGGTGATGGTTCAGTTAAATTATTACTACATAATGATAATATAAATGGTGTAAATAATCCATGTTCTTCAGTAAATAATGATAAGCAAGCAGCATTTGCAAGATACTCTGGTACAACGTATTATGGTAAATTTGCCGCTATTCCTAGGGGGGACGATAATGCTCTTGTAGGATTTATGTTTGGAACTCCAAGTAAAAGTACTTCTTATGAGGAAGCACATACTAATAATAGGAAAAGTAATATACTTGTAATGTTGGAAACGTGGTATAAAAATAATTTGATATCCTATGAAAGTAAACTAGCTGATACAATATGGTGTAATGATAAAAGTGTCGTAACAGATACTAGTTTTAATCCTTACGATATTGGAGTTGAGTCTAACTTTGGATATGGAAGGAATAGAAATTATTATAACTCTATAAAAAGATTAGTTTCTTCGGATGGAAGTGATGGTGGGACAGGTCCTAGTTTAATTTGCCCAAATGACAATAATGGTGGGAAATTATCTAAATTTACCGTTAGTGATACTACGAATGGAAATGGTGACTTAACTTATAAAATAGGCTTGCTTACAGTAGATGAAGCTGTATTTGCTGGCTTTACTGTGCGAGGATTTAATTGCTCTTTATATTTACATGAAAATGCTTATTCGAATTATGCTACCATGACTCCTCGTATGTATGGGGGAGGCTACTCTAGCGTTTGGCATATATCTAGTGATTATTTATTTGGGTATGATGTTAGCCAAAATACTAGTTTACGACCTGCCATTAGTCTTGTCCCATCAACCTCAATTTCAGGCGGTTCTGGCACATCAGAAGACCCTTACGTAGTTAATTAGGGCACATAACGTGACTTTTTTCTTGCACATATTTATTTTTTAAGGTAGTATATGAGTATATGAAAGGTGATAATTAATGAATTATGCTAGGCTTTTTAAAGCTATAATTGAAGATGAGTGCAAGAATAAAGAGGATTTAATTAAGGCTGGTTATACTTTAGATGAGATAAATCTGTTATTAAGTAAAGGTGTTATTACCCTTGATAATGGTTTATCATTAACATCTATTGCTATGTTAAATTTGTATAATTATGCTAAATATATATTTAAAAATGGGAATAGAGCTCTTGGCATTAAGTATTTAGAGTATGCTTATAACTTATACCCAAATGATATGGATTACTTAAAAGAATTATTTTTGATGTATTTATATGATGATGATAAAGAAAAAGCATTTGTTTATTTTGATAAACTATATCATGGAATGTATTGGAAGGGTAAAAATCATTTTACGAATCAAAATGATATAAACTTTATTTTATTACTTTTTAGTTATATTAAAAAATTACCAGATGAGTATAAGGCTAAGACAGAAAATTTGATGTTTAATGAGATTGAGTCCTTGCATCCAAATAATAATTTTTCTTATACAATGAATAAAATTAGAGGTCTATTTTATTCTAATATGTTTTATGCTGCATCTAATAAGATTGCTGAAATTCCCAATGATAATCCTAAATTTAGATCATATACTGTATCTATTTTAAAAACTTTTAATTATTTAATAAAAGGCTTTGATATAGCTAATCGTAATAAGGTAGAGGAGTTAATTAGGCAAAACAGATATGAGGAAGCTTATGAGCTTACTGGAGATATAGTAAGTAATTATAGATGTGATAAATATTATAGTTATGTTCATAAGTTACTTGGTGTTATTTTGGGGAAAATAGAAGTTATCGAAACAGATGAAGCATGCGTAAATGTTTTTGATGCGTTAGATAAAAATAATTTTAAAGAAGCTGAGAGATTAAGTAATGAAAACTCAGTTATTCGTATACTAACAGAAGAGATAGTTGATGCTAAAACTAATAAAGATTTATATGATGACTTTGTAGATAGTTTAATGAGTGGCCAAATAGATAAGAGTTTAGTAATTCTTAATAAATATTTAATATTTTTATCTAAGAGTGATTATGAAGATTTACTAGTACGTGTTATTAAGTATAATGAGCATATTGGGGATAAGATGCATGCTAATGTTATGCTTGCTTTAAATATGATTAAAATGAATGATTTTAGAATGGATTTAACTGAGTGTTATAAAGAGTTCTATAAAAGAGTTAATATGCGTGATTTTGTAGGCGCTAAACTACTTTTAGAAATTATTAAAGAAGCTGCTTTTGTTCTTAGAAAAGAAGCCGATATAAATAGTTTAGTAATTATGCTTAATGATGCTTGTAAATATGATAAGTATTTTGATGCATTAAATAATGATAAGCTTATGATTACTATTCCATATAATAAAGATATAAATGGTATAATTAGTGAAGCTAAGATTAGAGGAATAAAGTATATTATTATAGGTGAAGATTCAAATAAAAAACTTATTTTAGTTAGAACTATTAAAATAGATAATGATAAATTAAAAGAGTTATTTTCTATGTTAGATACCAATATAAAACAAAATGATTTTAAGAAGGCATTAAATGTTATTGAAAAGCTTATTGCAGCTTCTAAAATAGATGTAAGTTTGTTGATCAAATATACAATTATATTAAGTGAACTAGGTATGAAGAAGAAAGCATTAGAAGTATTTAATATAAGTAAGGATTTAGCTAGCACTGAAGAATTTGTATATGATTTTGATGAACTTTTAACTAATATTAATAATAAGTCTAGTGAAGAAGATAAACTTACTATTAGGGAAATTGTAAATTTTGATAAAGAGTATGAACACTTATTTGATATGGTGTCATTAAAAGTAAGTGATGAAGATATATCAGTTACTAAGGCTTGCACTTCTTTAGGTTTTGATACATTTAATACTGGTATAGTTCTTCTTATATATGCTAAGAGGTATTATATGGCTCATAATGAGAAGAAAGGTAATGAATTTATAAGTAAGTTTAACAAGCTTCCTTTAAAAGATGCTAAGTTAAAAGAATATTATCAAAATATATTATCCATGAGAGGTGTTTATCTTAATAAAGAGATAAGTCATACTAATATGGTTTTGGTTAAAGCTTAAGGAGAAGAAATGAAAAAAGAATTATTAATAGATCTAGTTAAAGGTATTTTTGCTGGAATCATGATTGGTATTGGGGGAACAGTTTATCTAAATTCAGCAAATAGTTTTATAGGTGCATGCTTATTCTCTGTAGGTCTGCTTACAATTTGTATATATAAAATGAATCTATTTACGGGAATGGTTGGTTATATCTTAATTAATAAAAAAAGTTATATTCTAAAACTTATCTCAACTATTATAGGCAACTTCATTGGTACTTTTATATGTGCATTAGGAATTACTTTTACTAGAATAAGCACAATATCTAGTAAAGCAAGAAACCTAGTAGATATAAAGATAAATGATAACTATTTAAGTGTGTTTATCTTAGCAATATTTTGCGGAATACTTATGTATATTGCCGTAAATAACTTTAAGAAAAGTGAAAGCTATCTAGTCAAGTGTTTATCAGTAATAATATGCGTAGTAGTCTTTATAATAGCTGGATTTGAACATTCAATTGCTAATATGTTCTACATATCTTTAGCTAATGCCTGGTCACTAAAAGCTTTTATAACTGTTTTATTCATGATCTTAGGTAATGCATGCGGTGCAGTCCTTATTGCATCTCTAGATAACTATAACACTAAACATAGCCATTAATTGGTTATGTTTTTTTATATATTTAAGCCATACTATTAATGGTGAAGTATATGAAAAAAATAATTATATATTTAATACTTTTAATAATGCCTTTAAATGCTTTAGCATACTCAAATAAAATAATTGCAGGTGGAGAAAGTATTGGAATAGACATAAAAAGTAATGGAATAATGATTGTCGGTTTCTATAGAGTTGGTGGAAAACTTAACAATAACAATTTAAAAGTTGGTGATATAATCTATAAAGTAGCAAATACTCCAGTCTCATCAATAAATGAACTAACTAAAGAAGTATCTAAAAACGTTAAAAATAATATGGTTACTATTGGAATAAAAAGGGACGGTGAATTCTTTGATGTTATCTTTAATCTATATAAAGATGGTGATAACTACCGTACAGGTTTATATGTAAAAGATGGAATAAGCGGTATAGGCACACTTACTTATATCGATCCAGAAACTAAAATATATGGAGCATTAGGTCATGAAATAGTTGAAAGTGCTAGTATGAAAAGAATCGAAGTAAAAAAAGGAACTATCTTTAGAAGCAGTGTTACCAATATAGAACCAAGTGCTAAAGGCTATGCTGGTACTAAAAATGCCAAATTTTATAGTAATGACATTTATGGAAATTTAGTAAAAAATACAATAAATGGAATATATGGTATCTATACAAAAGACATAAGTAATAAAGAAACATATGAAGTTGGATCGTACAATGATATCAAACTTGGCAAAGCATATATTCTAACAGTTATAAATAAAGAAAAGAAAGAAGCCTTTGAAATTAATATAGACAATAAAAAAGAAGGCATTATCAAAAACATTCACTTTGAAATAACAGATAACAATCTTTTAAATTTAACAGGTGGAGTAGTCCAAGGAATGAGTGGTAGTCCAATAATTCAAGATGGTAAGATAATTGGTGCAGTAACCCATGTTATAGTTGACAAACCTAGTACAGGCTATGGCATTTTAATCACGAATATGCTTGTAGAAGGAGAAAAATCATAGTATAATTATTGTCAGAATAGGAGTTGATAAAAATGTTTAATGATAAAGTAGTAGTAATAACTGGTGGTGCTAGTGGTATAGGACTAGCAAGCGCTAAAAGACTACTTATTGAAGGAGCTAAAGTAGCTTTATTAGATGTTAATGATAACGTTTTAGAAATTAGTAAAAAGTTAGGTGGCAACGTACTTGGAATTAAGTGCGATGTATCAAATGAAAACGACGTTAAAACAAGTATTGAAATGGTTGCTAGCGTGTTCGGCAAAATAGACTGTTTACTAGCTAACGCAGGTATTGGTGGAGGAGCTAATAAACCTGCAGATGTTACTTTAGAAGAATGGAATAAAGTAATTGGAGTTAACCAAACTGGTATTTTCCTAGTTAATAAATATGTAATTCCATACATGATTAAAAATGGTGGTGGAAGCATCGTAAACACCAGTTCTATGTATGGATTAGTTGGAGCACCAAACAGTTTTGCATACACTGCATCAAAAGGAGCTATTAATCAAATGACTAGAACATTATCACTAGCATATGCTGAAAATAATATTAGAGTAAACGCTATTGCTCCAGGATTTGTTGATACAGCAATCCTATCCGGAGTACCAGACGAATACAAAAAAATAATGGCTAAAGATATGCCTATCGGTAGACTAGGAACAGATGATGAAATAGCAACTTTAGTTAAATTCTTACTTAGTGAAGAATCAAGCTTTATGACAGGTGCAATAATCTCAATTGACGGAGGCTACACTGCAAAGTAGTCTTTTTTCTTGACTTCATAGTTTTAAAAACTATATAATTTAAGTAGGTGATTCGAATGAAAAAACTTATCTCTATAGCGTTGCTATTAATTATTATCGTATTTGGAATAGTTGAATACAGAAAATACGATCTAAAAGAAGCTAACAAAGAAAGCATTAACTTAGTAAAAGAAATGACACTTATTAAAAACGAAGAGTGTGATAAATTTTATATAAGCAATGAAATAACTAACAAAGTTTATAATCATGTTACTAAACTAAATATTGATGGAGAAGATGATGAAGCTGTTACTAACGTTAGCTGGTATGACGCAATAACTTTTTGTAATGAATTAAGTTTGCAAAATAAACTAAAACCAGCATATATCTTAAAAAATGACCATATATATTTCGATAAAAAAGCAGATGGATATAGACTACCTACTGAAAAAGAATGGAAATGTGCAAATGCCGAAAAAGAAGTTACTGCCTTAGAGTGGACTTATGATTATGATGATGATAATGAAATCTATAAAGTTGTAAAAGGTGGAGTACCAGAAAGTAATATGCTTCCATCAGAATCTTCAGAAAATGTAACTTTCAAAATTGTAAAAAATGCTTAATTAAAATATCGTATAATCAACACAAGGAGCTATTATGGAAAACAAATATAAAAAAAGAAACGACCAAACAATATATTATGAAAAAGAAGATAAATTCACATGCTTTCTTTATCAAAATGCTTTTGGTAGATGCTTACTAAAATTTTTATACCTACCATTAGTTAGTAAAATTGGTGGAGTTTTTATGAATTCATCACTATCTAAAGGTATGATCAAAAATTTTATTATTAAAAATAATATTGATATGAACGATTATAATGAAGAAGAATATAAATGTTTTAATGACTTTTTTACAAGAAAGATCAAAGAAGGACGAAGAAAAATTGACAAAGATATCTCTAATTTAATAAGTCCAGCTGATTCCAAACTAAGTGTCTATAAGATAACTGATAAAAATAGTTTTAGAATTAAAAAAAGCACCTATAGTTTAAATGATTTATTTGGAGAAGAAGTAAAAGGTTTTCAAGATGGATATGCCTTAGTATTTAGATTAGGAGTATCTGACTACCATCACTACATATTTATCGATGATGGAAATCTAACTGGTGAAAAAATAATAAAAGGACGACTTCATACAGTAAGACCTATTGCGGTAGAAAATAAAAAAGTATTTATTCAAAATAGCAGAGAAGTATCCCTTCTTCATACAAAAAATTTTGGTGACATTTATATGTGTGAAGTTGGAGCATTAATGGTTGGTAAAATTATTAATGAAAAAACAAGTGGTAAATTTAAAAGAGGGGAAGAAAAAGGTTATTTTAAATTTGGAGGTAGTACAATTATCTTACTAGTTAACAACGTAAGCATTGATGAAGAAATAATTAATAATAGTAGCGAAAACATTGAAACCATTGTTAAAATGGGTGAAGTAATAGGAACTAAAATCTATAAAAATAAAGTAAAGTAGGAGGCAAGATATTGCCTTTTTTTTATAAATAAAATTGTTGTAAAATTTTCCTTGACAAATCTGTTAATAGTTTGTAAGATTAATGATAGAAAGTAGAGGTTAAAATATGAATCAAGAAGAAATAAAAAAGAAACAAAAAAGAGTAATGATTTATGT
>ERZ857629.4172-NODE-4172-length-11441-cov-5.739153_pt1 | contig 11441 bp, 10 predicted proteins | sample MGYA00519700_ERZ857629 | MGnify/ENA primary metagenome ERZ857629 (study PRJEB31778, sample SAMEA3449351) | human gut metagenome | biome: human gut; feature: human-associated habitat; material: faeces | place: United Kingdom | collected 2010/2012 ... | reverse complement strand
TTTAGGCAAAGAAAAAACCAGTTCACCCCAAAAGGTGAACTGGTTGATGCCATTGGGCCGAAGCACTGCTTCGGCCCTCTCTTTCCGGATATTTTACCGTAATTGCCCTTTTCCCCCTCGTGATGGTCAATTACTTCTTCTGAACGTACTTCAGGCAGTCAAGCGTAACTGCAGCCAGGATGATGATACCTTCGAAAATGAACTGAAGGTTGGTATCAATTCCGAGAATGGTCAGGGAATAGGTCAGTGATGTAAAGATCAGAACACCGACAACGACACCTGAAATCTTACCGATACCACCGGTAAAGGAAACACCGCCGACTACGCAGGCCGCAATGGCGTCCATATCCCAGCCCTGTCCATATGCTGCAGAACCGGAGCCGACCATTCGAAGGCACTCAAGCCAGCTGCCGCAGCCGTAAAGGATACCCGCCATAACAAAGGCTCCCATGGTCACCTTGAAGACCGAGATACCGGATACCGATGCTGCCTCCGGGTTTCCACCGACTGCATAGAGATTTTTACCAAAGGTTGTCTTATTCCAGATGAACCATACGATGGCTACTGCAGCTACCGCCCACAGAATAATGGTCGGGAACTTCCCGAACTTCGGGATGAACATCTGCGGAATTGCCTGGTCAATTGCACCAAAGGACACACCCTTGGTTGCATAGGTAACAAGACCGAAAATGATCAGCATGTTCGACATGGTCGAAATGAACGGATGCATCTTGAATCTTGCCATGAAGAAGCCCGCAATTGATGCAAAGAGCGTCGTAAGGCAGATGCAAAGGAGCAGTGCCAGGATTGCTCTGACCGGGTTCGGAATACCGGTCGTATCAAATACATGTCCGAAAACCGCACCGGTATTCGGTCCCTGGTGCATGACGATCGTTGCCGTTACCATCGACATACCTACCATACGGCCGATGGAAAGATCGGTTCCGGTCAGAAGGATCAGTCCCGCAACACCCAGTGCCAGGAACATACGGGGCGATGCCTGCTGAAGAATGTTCAGGATATTTGCCGTTGTGAACAGCTGTGTGTGCTTCACAATCGGTGTAATGATGCAGAGGAACACGAAGATGCAGATGATTACAATGTACAGTCCGTTCGACAGAAGGAACTGCTTTCTGTTGAAGGTATACTTCCGGTTCTCTCTCTTCTGCGCCTGATTCTGTGCAAAGGTAAACTTCGACATGCGGAGCAGATCAATCAGATGGTATTTGTGTGTGAAGGCCTCATGCTGGCGATCCTTTGCCTGCTGAAGCTTGCCCTCCAGAGCCATCTTCGCATCAAACTGACGGTTCTTATAGACGTAGTTCTCGTCCTTGATTTCCTTCTTGTCGGTCATGCCCGAGAGATTCTTCTCGTGCTCTGCCTTCAGCCCGGCAAGGGTTCTGTCGTACTCTGCCTGCGCATCTTCCTTCTCTTTGGCGCAGCTTGCCACAACCTTGGAATAGTAGTCCTTCTCGAAATGCTCATCGAGATACTTCTCGGCATCCGCGATCAGGCTGTCGATCTGTGCCTTGTTCTTCTCCTCCACGGCTTTTGCCGGTACGAGCTTTTTCTTATCTTCCTCGATCAGCTTGCGCTGCTCTTCTTTGGTGTAGTTTTTATCTTCCTTCACGAGCTGGATATGATTGTTCAGATTAACAACCACATCCGTTCCGTCCTTGCGCAACTCGTCGATTTTCGCCTGGATTTTACCGACATACTCATCAATTGGCTGACGGAGCTTGTCTTCCTCTTCCACGGAAAGGATTGCATTCGTATTTGCCATGACTTCATTCCTCCATTACAGGTACTTCGCGCTCAGTCTGAGGAGCTCTTCCTGATTTGTTTCCTTTGTGTTGACGATTCCTGCCAGATGACCGTTCGACATAACACCGATCCGGTTGGTAATACCGAGGATCTCCGGCATCTCGGAGGAAACCACGATGATTGTCTTGCCTTGCTTTGCCATCTGAATGATCAGTTCATAAATTTCGTACTTCGCACCGACGTCAATGCCTCTGGTCGGATCATCCATCAGGAATACCTTCGGATCACGCTCCAGCCATTTTCCGAAAATTACCTTCTGCTGGTTTCCGCCGGACAAACTCGAAATGGAATCCTCCGGTCCCATGCATTTGGTGTGCATGACGCGAATTTCCCTGGAGGTCGCCTTGACCATCTTCGTATCTGACAGAACATTTCCGTTCTTGTAGTGATTCAGATTCGAGATGGTCGTGTTGAACGTAAGATCACCCTTCAGGAACAGGCCGTTCGCCTTACGTTCCTCTGTGATCATGGCAAATCCATGCTCCATTGCCTGCTTCGGATTCTCGAAGTTCATCAGTCTGCCGTTATAGTAAATGCGTCCTGCTGCTCTTGTCCGCGTACCGAAAATCGTCTCCAGAAGCTCTGTCCGTCCTGCACCCACCAGTCCGTACAGTCCGAAGATTTCACCCTCCCTGACATCAAAGGAGATGTCCTGCAGATGCGGTGCGTACTTCGTGGACAGATTCTTAACCGAGAAAATTGTCTTTCCGGGAGTGTTGTCAACCGGCGGGAAACGATTGTCCAGAGAGCGTCCGACCATCGCAGCAATCAGTTCATTCAGGTCGGTGTCTTTGGTATCCTTTGTCATGACAAGACTTCCGTCACGAAGAACGGAAACCTGATCGCAGATCTCGAAGATCTCATCCATCTTATGAGAAATATAAATCAGAGAAATTCCTTCGTCGCGAAGCTTTCTCATCATGCTAAAGAGCTTCTCTACCTCCGGAACGGTCAGCGAGGAGGTGGGCTCATCCAGAACAATAATCTTCGAATTATAAGAGATTGCCTTGGCAATCTCGCACATCTGTCTCTTGGAAACCGACATGGTCCTCATCGGAGCGGTAAGGCTGACGGTAAGTCCGAGTCTGCGGAAGAGATCTGCTGCCTCTACCTTCATTCTTGTCTCATCAACAACACCTGCCGAATTCACCGGATATCTTCCGAGGAACAGGTTGTCAACTACGCTTCGCTCCAGGCACTGATTCAATTCCTGATGGACCATTGCAATTCCGTTTTCCAGTGCATCCTTCGGACCGGTGAAGTTTACTTCCTTCCCGTCCAGAACAATGGTTCCTTCATCCTTCTGATAAGTACCGAAGAGGCACTTCATCATCGTCGATTTTCCTGCGCCGTTCTCGCCCATCAGGCCCATGATGGTTCCGCGCTTCACATCCATGTTGATGTGATCCAGAACCTTGTTGCGGCCGAAGGACTTACACATTCCGTGGATCGACAGGATGATGTCATCTTTTTTTTCTTCTGCCATTGCTTATTACCCCTGTTTCATTGATTCCTGATAGCTGCTGCAGCTTCACATCCGCACCTTTGCGCGCATCTTAAGCTGAACCAGCTATCACCAGAAAGGAGCTGTCAGGAAGAGATCTTCCTGACAGCTCTTCTACCTGCTTACGGATTTCTCTGATGCATTTTTGTGATCAGATGAAACTCATCTTACTGGCTGAGCAGTGATGTGTAGGAAGCTGCGTTATCCGTCTTAACCATGTTGATGCAGAATGCATCGTACTCGGAAGGATTTCCAAGTCTGTTGGTAATGTTGGACTCTGTCTGACCATCGCCGCCGATGTAATCAACTTCAAGGTTCAGCAGATCATCGTAATTCTGAAGAAGCGGCTGATAGGTGGAGCTCAGGAAGTTATCCGAAGCGTTGTAAATATCAAGCCATACCTTCTTGGACGGAGAGGTTGCAGTATCCAGCTGGTTGGAAACCGGTGCATAGGTTACCGTGGAATCCAGATAGTCGCTGTAATTATCTGCAGTAACTGCTACGTTCAGAGCGTAATAGGATCTCTGGTCTGCATTGTACTCATATACATCATCGGTCAGAACGTTGCCTGCTGCATCCGCAGTGCCGATACCGGTATCGATGTCTACGCCATCCAGGCAGTTACGAACGACACGAAGTGTCAGGTAAGCCTGAACGTCAGCGTGCTGGGAAATGGTTCCGCCATAGCCCTCAGCGATGGCTGCAACTGCATCGGAGTTAGCATCGTATCCGAAGGTAGGAACCTTCTCAGCCTTGGACCAGCCGTTGAACATCGACATGCCCATGCCGTCGTTGTTCGATGCGATGACGTCGATCTGATCGCCAAAGGAAGCTGCCCATGTGGAGATTGCGTTTCCTGCAGTAGCTGCGTCCCAGGTAGCTCCTGCGGAGTTCTTCATTTCCTGAGAAGCAAGCTCGCGAACGGTGTATTCCTTGCCGCCGATGGTCAGCTTGCCGTCCTGAACACTGGTTGCGGAGCCGTCTGTGTTGGTTCCGATCGGGCTGGGATCAATTTCGCCGTCCTTCTCAACGCCGGTTCCAAGAGCCTTACGAACGCCGCGGGTACGAGCGATGGAATCGTTGTGTCCGATGTCGCCGATTGCCAGAACGTATCCGATTACGCCGTCGCCGTTGCGGTCGATCTCATCGATATGAGCCTCGATATAATCAGCGATCATCTGGCCCTGCAGCTCAGCACCCTGATTTGCATTGAAGCCTACATAATAGGTGTCCTTGTTGAAATTCAGAGCCGTCATATCCAGCTCACCGGTTGTGGAGTTCGAAGGCTGTCTGTTGAACCATGCTACCGGCTTGTCTGCGTTTGCTACCGATCCGTCGGACGGAGCTGCTTCTTCTGCAGCTGCCTCGGTCTCCGCTGCTGCCTCGGTTGCTGCTTCTGTGGAAGCTGTAGGCTGGCTGGAATTTGATGAGCCGCAGCCTGCGAGTGTTGCAGCAAGGATCGCTGCAGTCACGATGGAAATTACGCGTTTCTTGTTCATAATATCTTTACCCTCCTGAGTATGCGTCATCGGAAAATCTCTTTGACTTTCCCCCTGTCGACAAAAACAATGATAAAACCGGAGGGGTTGTTTTTTTATAGAATATTTTTAGGGAATTCTAGAAAATTTCATGATTTTGTTAGGTATAATGAATATACATCACGAATTCTCTCCGATTGTTATGTGCATTTTGTTTTTCCATCCTTCTGGTATGGCCTGTTTTCTTTTCGCTTTTTCGTAAGGATACACAAATTCATTGAGATGTCTTCTTATTCATGACATGATAGAGAGAGAAAAGCCGAAGAAAGGAGAACCCCTATGAAGAAACGAATCCTACCCGTCCTGCTGACAGCCGGATCCGTCCTGCTGATGCTTTCTGCCTGCGGAAAAAGCGGCGATACAGCCGACTACTCTGCAGAAAATTCCGCACAGGAGACATCTGTCTCTGCGGCAGAGGAGCCCGGAGAAACCGCTTCCTCCAGCAACTCGGAAAGCGAACACGAAGCTTCCGGAGATGACACCGGGACTGCTCCGGAAGAACCGCGGAAGGCTCCTCCCGTTACACCGATCCATATTGCCCTTCTTGAGAGGGACATGAACCAGTGGAATCCCGACACCTATGCACAGGAGCTCTTCTATAGTACATTTTCCATATTGGTTGCTCCGGAAGACGAAGCTGCGTACCCGGAGCTTTCGGACGCACTGCAGGACAGAATGCAGGCTGCGGCTGAGAAAGACCGCGAAGAAATTGCCATGCTCGAGAAAGACTTCAACGAGTATGCAGCGGAAGTCGGTACCGACCTGATTCCAAACGGAATGGATTCATCCAGAAAGGGAACGGTTCTCAGAGCCGATTCCCGCGTTGTCAGCGTCCGCTCGGACAGCAGCATGTATCTGGGCGGGGCACACGGAGTATACGGTACCGTCGGACAGAACTTCGATTCCGCAACAGGAAAGGAGCTTGTCCTTTCCGACGTCCTGAAGGATCCGGCTCGCTTCAAGAAGCTTCTCCTGCGAAATTTCCAAATCCAGAACCAGAAGGCTGCCGAAATGGTTGGCGTCGATCTGGATCATTATGTCAAGGATATGGATCTGTCAGATTCTTCCATATTCTGGACCATTGACAATGAAGCGGTGACGGTGTATTTCGGACTCTATACGCTTGGCCCCTATGTCATGGGCGCACCCGAGGTCCGGATCCGATTCGATGAGGATGAAACTGTATTTGATCCCTATTATACGGAAATCAGCGATGCGGGATATGTGGTGCCGATTAACGGTGAGATATATGCAGATGTGAATCACGACGGCGTCGCAGAAGAAATTGTTGTGTCCTTTGAGGACAATGGGGAAGATGGTTATGAATATAAGATTATTGTAGAGATTGACGGAGAAAAGGTGATGGTTACCGACTATGCCTTTTCTGCAGATGCTTATCTCGTCTGCACAGATGATTCTTACTATATCTACACCTTTACTCACCAGGAAAGCGATTACATACAGCTCTTTGTCGTGAACGCAGTCAATGCCTCCTGCGACCGGAGCCGCGGGCAGAATCTCTCGGTTCCTGATGAATACTCCATCTGGTGGAATGAGGGAGAAAACGACCGGAGGTCCTGGTCCAGCTCCCGGAAGATGGCCTTCACAGACCCTTCGCATTTCCACCTCGGGAAGCGGACAGATCTTTTCGGAACCGGCACCGTGTACCGTGCATATTCCGTGGGGAAAGACGGCTACCCCGTCCCGGAGGAGCTTTACTTCTTCTCCTCTGCCTCCCGCGCAGTCAGAGCACTGCAGGACATTCCATGCTCTCTCGCCGATAAGGAAGGAAATGTAATTGGAAACGGTACGATTCCCAAGGGCAGCTATCTTCGTTTGCTCCGCACAGACAACGCATCCATCTGTGATCTGCAGATCGTTGACAACTCCTGTGTTACTCCGCAGGGTGAAAGCGACTGGCGCTACTATCTGTTAAACCAGCCGGTGATGCCTGACTATGATGCGGAGATCTACCGGATCAAAATTGACGCAAGTCAATTTCCTTCGAAGATTAACGGCACCGATGAGGATACTCTGTTCCAGGGAATCATATATGCAGGATAGAGACTCTTGAGGAGCTTTCCATGCTTTTATATGAAGTTGATTTTTTCGCATTCATGGGGCAAAGCAATATGGCCGGGCGGGGAATCGCAGAACAGGCTCCGACGGTCCCTCAGGGGCACGGCTATGAATTCCGGGCCATTACAGATCCATCCACGCTTCATCCCATCACGGAGCCATTCGGAAAGGACGAGAATCTTCTCTCCGGAATTTACGAGCCCGGTATGAAAACCGGCTCTCTGGTTTCTGCCTTTGTGAATTCCTGTTATCAGCAGACCGGGGTCCCCATTGTCGGTGTATCTGCTTCCAAAGGCGGCTCCTCCATTGCGGAATGGGCTCCCGGTTCTCCCTTTTATTCCGATGCCGCATCCCGCACCAGGCAGTGTCTGATCTGGCTTCAGAACCACCATATTAACGTCCGGCACCGCAGCATGGTCTGGTGTCAGGGCTGTACCGACGGAGATCTGCACACGGATCCGGAAGTTTACTACCGGAAAACGCGCGATATGCTCTCCTCCTTCCGGGAGGAATGCGGGCTGACCCGCTGCTTCCTGATTCGGATCGGCAATCACCGGGATCTTCCGGCGCTCTATGTTCCGATTCAGGAAATGCAGGAGAAGCTTGCCAGAGAAGATCCGGATGTCATTCTCGTAAGCCGGTGCTTCGCCTCTTTTGCCGCAAAGGGCCTGATGAAGGACACCTTCCATTATCTTCAGGAGGGCTACAATCTTGCCGGCGAGGAAGCAGGAACCAATACCGGTAGGTATCTGCAGTCCCTTTCTTCGCAACCAGACCGCATCTGACCTTATAACGTCAGTTTGTAACATTCGTTACATCTTTTGCTTCTGCCGCGCAGTATAATTTAATCATAAGTAAAATAACAAATGCATTTTCTTTCTGACACTTTGAAAGGAGTCCTGTGATGAAAAAATATGTTTGCAATGTATGTGGTTATGTTTACGATCCGGAAATCGGTGATCCTGACAGCGGAATTGCTCCCGGAACTGCTTTTGAAGCTCTTCCGGATGACTGGGTATGTCCGCTCTGCGGTGTTGGCAAGGACGATTTCTCTCCCGTAGAATAACTTCCGTAATCCGCTTCATGAACAAAAGCAGCGGTTCTCATCTGAGTCCCGCTGCTTTTTTATTTGCGCTGTTTATGAAAAATCGTTTTCCAGTTTAAAATCCGAGATCATCGTTCACCAGAATCACGTGAATCCGATCCTTATGTCTGGAGAAGCGTGTCATCAGGAACTGACAGCAGATGGTATCCGGTGATTTGCAGTCGAAGCATTTCCCGGTCTTCGAACATGGCGTATTCAGTCCGAACCGCTGTGCATTGATGGGTGCTGCTACATTTCTTGCTCTCTTCATGGCAGCATCCAGGTCACTGCAGATCTTGTTCATTCAGACAAGGAAGATCACCTTGCGTGGCCCCTGGGCAATACAGGAAACCCGGTTGGCATTTCCATCGATATTGAGCAGAATTCCATCGTCTGTCATCGCATTGACGCTGGAAAGAAAAATATCTGCATCATAGGCTGCAAGAAGAGCTTCCCTCGGCTCCATCCTGTCGCGATCCAGGAAGTGATAATTTCCTTCCTGCAGAGCATCCACAAGCCCAATTTCCTGTGCACTCATGCAGCCGCCCATTGTAATGCTGCTTCCCTCCGGAATCAGCTCCAGCGCCTTCTGAAGCGCCTCGTTTTTATCTGCCGCATAGTATCCCGTCATATTCCGGGATTCAAGTCCCTTGATGACCGTCTGTGCCAAAAGCTCATTTCTGTGATACCGGTTCTTGTCCATTTCATTTTCCTCCTTATGCAATCTCCGTTTTGTGCATACGTGTCTTCACATCAGATTTTTCACATCAGAGTCTTTTCATTGATGATCAGATGAAAATTCATCCCCAGATACTCCGCCGCCCTTCTGCACAGCAGCATGCGGTCCATGAAAATCTCAAAATACTCTCCGATTTCTCCGTACCGTGTGTCAATCTCCAGCTTCAGCTTGATGGAGGAATGACTCTGATTGATCTTCAGGTCGGAAGAGGTAACCGAGTAATTCACGCGGTCATGGATATCAAACTTGCTGGGATCATCCTCCTGAACACGGCTTCTTCTGACATCCGACTTGTCCGCCAGAATAAGAGCCGCTGCGATCTGGCTTACCGGAACTCCGTTTCCTTCATCATGATTTCCAATCGCGCAGATAATCGGAGCGATGTCCACTGCCGGAAGCTGCAGATGGTTCAGAATCTGAAATGCCATCATGGCCCCGGACTGCGAATGGTCCACGCGATTGACGATGTTGCCGATATCGTGCAGCCAGGCCGCGGAAAGAGCCAGGTCAATGACATGCGGATCCGCCTCCAGTGTCGTCAGGATATATCCGGTCCGCTGCGCCACAACACCCACATGTGCCAGACTGTGCTCCGTATAATGTAGCGCCTTCATCGATTTGTTTTGCTCACCTCCTCATATAAAAGGCCCCGCAAAGCGAGTTGTGAAACTGCTTTGCAGGGTTTTTCCGGTGACTTATTCAAACTCGGCAAGTTGTTTATTTAACTTAAATTGTTTTGTTTAAGTTTTATTCAAAATGATATGCTACCCCTAAGTAGGACATTGAAAAATGAAACCTACTTGGGGGTATTGTTATGTCCAGGAAAAGTAAGATAGACCCAGTACTCAAGATAAAGGCAGTTGAAGATATCCTGGTTGGCAAAAAGGGGATGTGTGAAATTGCGAGAGAGCTGAGGGTTGACGAATCCACGGTTAGAGGTTGGAGATTAATATACCTTAGTGGAGGTCCAACTGCTCTAGCTAATCAGTCAAGAAACAAAGTCTACAGTAAAGAGATAAAACTCAAGGCTGTTAGAGATTACCTTGACCACAAAGGCAGCCTTCGCGATATTTCTCAGAAATACGGCATGCGTAACCAGCAACAACTCCGTTGCTGGATAAAGGCTTATAATACTCATGGAGAGATCAGATCCCGGGGAAGCGGTGGAGGTAGCTACATGAGGAAAACCCGTAAGACTACATATGAAGAACGCCTTGAGATTGTCCAAGATTGTCTTGCTAATGACAAGAACTATGGTGCAACAGCCAAGAAATATGAGTGTTCTTATCAGCAGGTGCGTAACTGGGTAAAGCGCTATGAAAACATGGGTTCTGCCGGGCTGGAAGACCGCCGCGGTAAACGAGCAGGCAGCCTTCCCAGTCGTACAAAAGAAGAAGAAATGCGTGACAGGATCGCAGAACTAGAGTGCAAAAACCGCTATCTTCAAATGGAGAACGACCTGCTAAAAAAAGTCAGAGAGTTAGAGATGAAGGATCGCTATCTCTAACCCGCCATATCTACGAGTACCAGGCGATCCAACAACTTTCAGAAGAAAAGGAATACCCTGTTGCCTTGCTCTGCGCAATGTACCATGTCCCGCGCAGCGCTTACTATCGCTGGATCAAAGATCCGGGCAGTTACAGGGAACGGATGAATCAGAAGATTGCAGACACAATCAAAAAAATCCATGAAGAACATCCGGATATGGGATACCGCAGGTTAAAAGATGAGCTTGAGAAAAAGCATGATATCAAAGCCAATGACAAACGGGTTCTCCGTATTTGCCACAAGACGCATATACAATCAACGATAAAGTGGCGTCCCAAGAGCTGCACTCGCGGAAGCAAAGATCCTGCCCATATCGCTAAGAACTACCTGAATCGAGACTTCCACGCTGATGCACCAAATCAGAAATGGCTTACCGATGTATCTGAGTTTAAGTATTACGTTGGTATAGAGGTTCGAAAAGTCTATTTGAGTGCAATCCTGGATCTTTACGACCGGCGAATTGTTTCGTTCGTAATCAGCGATAGAAACGATAACCCATTAGTAATGGACACATTTGACTCTGCTGTTGCAAAGGAACCAGATGCGCATCCATTATTCCACTCAGACCGCGGTTTCCAGTATACGAGTGCTATGTTTTCGACGCGTCTGAAAAAACACCATATGAAGCAGAGCATGTCTCGTGTTGCACATTGTATCGATAACGGGCCGATGGAAGGATTCTGGGGCATTTTGAAAAGAGAAACGTATTATGGCAGGAAATTCAATGAGCGGGAAGCGCTGGTCAAGGCAATCGAGAATTATATCGATTATTACAACAACGAGCGTATTCAAAGAAAACTGCACCTAATGACTCCGCTAGAATTCCATGATCAGTATCAGACAGCAGCATAAAGAAATACCCTGGCTGACTTTTCGTCAGCCAAGGTAAACTTAGAACTTATTGTTATTCATTGTCCACTTGACGGGTAGCACACCAAAATCTGCCGGTATTTTACTTTATTTACAAATTTTATTTTGGCTTACTGATTTTCTGTTGCCAAAGTGTTGCCATGACTTATTATACCAAGTTTGTCAAATAAAGCAACTCTCTCTAACAAGAAATCAAGCAGCCTGAAGTGAAAAAGTAACTTCCACTCCATGGGGAGCAAAGTGGAAATTACTCTT
>ERZ857629.4170-NODE-4170-length-11447-cov-3.683550_pt1 | contig 11447 bp, 2 predicted proteins | sample MGYA00519700_ERZ857629 | MGnify/ENA primary metagenome ERZ857629 (study PRJEB31778, sample SAMEA3449351) | human gut metagenome | biome: human gut; feature: human-associated habitat; material: faeces | place: United Kingdom | collected 2010/2012 ... | reverse complement strand
TATATTAATTTTTTCTATAATAGTATCTGTAATTAATAGTATTATAGTTAAAAATATGAAGCATGAACATTTATTTGTGTTTGGTGTTGTTGAAACAATAGAACTAACTCTTATATCTTTTTCAATTTATCTTCAAGAGTTTTTTAACTTACAAGATATTTATATTAAAATAATCGTAAGTACTATTATATTAATGGTGAACTTTGCAATAGTTTATATTCCAATAAAAAAACTAATAGGTAATATATTTTCACCTTTTCCAAAGAAAGATGATACAAATTACTGGAAAAAGGTTTGGATTATATCTATTGCACTTTTTTTGGCTAGTTTGCTTTTAACTCCTATAAATAAATATGATATAACCTTAATGGATCTTATAAGCAGGGTTTTTATTGGAATAGCTGCTTTAATTATTTGTAGAGTTATTACATATGAATATGCTCAGAATTTGAAAATGGTAAAAATTTCAGAACAACTTCATTTACAGAAAAATTACTATAAGGCATTGTCTGATAATGTGAAAAAAGTGAGAAAAGCAAGGCATGATTTAAAGTATCATATTTCTGCAATTACTTGGTTTGTTGAAAATGAAGATCTTGATGAATTGAAAAAGTATTTAGATGAATATAAAAGTACTTATAAAATAAATTCATCTATACCTTATACTGGTAGTTCAGCTATAGACGGCATAATTTATCATTATATGGAAATTGCAGAGGAAAAGGGAATACGATTTGAAATTAATTGCTCCTTTAATGATTTAAAGATTAATGATGTTGATTTATGTACATTATTAGGTAATATTTTGGAAAATGCATTAACTGCAAATGAAAATCTAAAAGGGGATAAATTTATAACTATTTATTCAGAAAATGATGAGTATCAGTTTGTTTTAATAGTTGATAATAGTTTTGATGGAATTATTTTAAGAAAAAATGGGAAAATAATTTCAAAGAAGAATAATGAAGAATGTGGTATTGGTATTAGTTCTATGGAATCAATCTGCAAAAAATATAATGGCTATTGTACATTTGAAGCACATAATAATGTTTTTCATTCTAGTTTAATTTTAAGTAATGGTATTGATAAATAAAAATATTTCATAAAGGCAGTTGTCAAAGAAGGCAATTGCCTTTTATTTTTTGTTCTTTTCTTGTGTTATTTTTATTAAATCATTTCATTCCCTATGTGTTTATTTTATTCCCTAAAGATAAAAATTAAGTGGTAATAGAGTATAAATAAAGTATGATACAAAAATAGTTTTTTAATTTTCATAATAAATATTTATTAATATTTAAGTTAGAAGGCTAATTTAATAAATCTACTAAGGGGATGAGGAATTATGATTAAAAAATTAATTAGTAGCATTTTGAGTGTTACTATATTAGCTAGTTGTATTACTTTTTCCAATAGTGAAGCAACGGTAAAAGCCGATAGTACAACAACTAATAGTAGTAATATGCAAATACTCTTTAATGGGGAGTTGAATGAAGTAGAGGAAGATAATGTAACTACTTTGAAAACAATTTCTGGTACAGATGTTGAAAATGAGTTTGAAATAACTCTAGAAGTAACAACAGCAGAAGATCTAAAGAATATAGCTATTGAACCAGATGCAGCAACAGTATTGGTTCTTGATAGATCAGGAAGTATGGATGAAAAAGATGGAGACTCAACTTCTCGTTTTAAAGAAATGCAGGATGCTGCAAATGCTTTTTTAGAACAGTATGCTAATGTGGAAAAAGGTATTAAGAGATTAGTTTCAATTGTTTCGTTTGCAGATGATGCAAAAAATGAAACCTATAGCAATGGAGCAAATACTTGGATTAATGTTACAGAAGAATTAAGTAACGCTACAAGTAAAATAACTAATCTTACACGACCAAATGGAGGTACAAATATTGAAGGCGCATTAATATTAGCTAATAATATTGTTGCAAATGGTAAAAGTACAAAAGCATTGGATGGAATTGGTAATATTAATATTATTTTATTGACAGATGGATGTCCTACATTCCATGCAAGTAATTCTAATTCAACGAGTATTAAATCAATAAGTGGTACTCGTGGTGGTGGAACAGTAGCAATAGAATCAGATTGGAAGCCAGTAGGTGGAACTGTTGATGGAGAAGCAGCTAATAAAACAAATATTTCAAATACTATAAAGAATAATGGTATAAATCTATATACTATTGCCTTTTCAACAGGTAATGCAATTTTCTATAAAAACAGTGATAGTAGAGGCATAAGTTATAGTACAAGTACTTGGTTAGCTAGTTTTGCACATCGTAACTTCTTTGCAAATAATGCAGATGAATTAACTAAGCAATTTGAAAAAATTAATCAATTAATTGCATTAAGCTCTAAAGCTTGGAAAGTTACAGACCCAATGGGAAGTAATATTAAATATAAAGAAATTACTAGTGAAAAGACTAATAATTCATATAGCTTCTCAAGTAATACTTTAAATTGGGATGTAAAAAATAGTACTCCAAAAGTAACTACTACAACTGATGGGAATAAAGTATATACTTACACATTAAAGTATAGAGTTATTTTGGATACTACAATTGGTGGAGTTGATTATAGTAATGTTAGTACAAATGGAACTACAATATTAGACTATTATTTATTCTCTAAGCAAGGTGATAGTCAAACTGTAGAATTAAATCATGCTAGTTTCAATGTTCCAAGGGTGCAAGGATTATTTGGAAATTTAAATTTTACTAAGGTTAATGAAGATGAACAACCAATGGAAGGTATTACATTTACTCTTACTGGAACATCAACTGGTTCTAATAAATCAGTTGCAGTATCTGCAACATCTGATAATAATGGACATGTATCTTTTAGTAATATTCCAGCAGGGGTTTATAAATTAACAGAAACTACACCAAATGGATATATTGCAGCAGGACCATGGGATGTAGTTGTATCTTATGGAAATACTACCAAAGATGTAACATTAGGAGATACAATTATTAACTATCCACAAACTAGAGATATTTCAGTTGAAAAGAAATGGGCTGGTTTACCAGAAGGTAGTAGTGATTATCCTGAAGGTGTAACAGTTAAACTTTTAGCAAATGGTATAGATACAGGAAAGACTCTAATATTAAATAGTAGTAATTCTTGGAGTGGAACCTTTGAAAAAGTACCATATGTAAATAGTGAAGGTATAATAGTTTATACCTTAGAAGAAATTAATATACCAGGATATCAAGTAGGAATTATAGGAGATAATTCAGGAGAAAACTTTACTATTACAAATACTTATAGCCCAGAAACTATGGATATACGAGGAGTGAAATCTTGGGTTGATGAAGATGGTGAAAGTAGTATAACAGGAAGCGTTCCAGATATAACTATTACTTTACAAAGAACTCTAGCAGATAACTGGAATGATGAAACTAAGATAGAAGATGTACAAAGTGTAACATTAACTAATAGAAAAACTGATTATATTTTTGAAAATCTTCCAAAGACAGCAACTACTGGTGAAGAATATAAATATCGTGTAAAAGAAGCTCCAGTAAATGGTTATACTCCAATATATAATGAGGATTTTGATATTGTTAATAAGTATACTCCAGGAAAAACAGAAGTAACTGTTAATAAATCTTGGGTAAATATTGATTTAAATACAGATAATGTACCTGAAGTTACAATTAATCTTTATCAAAATGGTACTTTATATGCTAATAAAGTTTTAACTAAAGCAACTGGTTATTCATATAAATTTGAAGAATTACCTAAGTATGCTAAGACAGGTGTTGAATATCAATACACTGTTGAAGAAGTATTAAAAGAAGGAACAGTTGGATATTCATCTAGCAATTCAGGTAATATAAATGGAGTTGTTACTTTAACAAATACGTTTGATAAAACAAAGATAAATGTTACAGGAGAAAAACAATGGGAAGGAATTTCAAGTGGAGATCAAGTGCCTTCAGTTACATTAAGATTATATCAAAATGGTAAAGCTATAGAAGGTGCAGTAGTAACTTTAGAAGCAGGAGTTAAAACAAGAGAAAGTTTTTCATTTGGAAATTTACCTAAGTACTCAACAGATGGTAAGTTATATACTTATACAGTAGTTGAAGATACTATTCCAGGATATACTTCAAGTAGTGAAAGAAATGAAAATAATAAATTTGTAATCACTAATACATTTACTAAAGAAACAGTAAATATCATAGGAGATAAAACTTGGAGTAATGTAACAGATACAAGTAAGGTTCCAACAATTACACTTTATCTAGAAAGATCATTAGATGGAACTAATTGGTCAAGAGTTGAAGGTCAAGTTAAAGAGTTAGCTGCAAAAAATACTCATTATGAATTTACTAACTTGCCTAAGTATGCATCTGATAGTAGAGAATATCAATATAGAGTAGTTGAAGCACCTATAAATGGCTATACTACTCAAAGTAATGGTAGCTATAATATTCTAAATATTTATACACCAGGAGAAACTACTGTTAATGTTACTAAAAAGTGGACCAATGTAGATCCAGCCGTAGATACAGTTCCAACAGTTAGTATTATTTTAAAACAAGATAATGTAGCAATTCAAAGTGTAGTTTTAGATTCAAGTAATAATTATACTCATACTTTCACTAAATTAGCTAAATATGCAGAAACAGGTAAAGAATATGTTTATACTATTGAAGAAGTTTTAGATAATGGAGTTGAAGGTTATAGTCAAAAAATAACTTCAGGCAATGATGGATATATTGTTGAAAATATCTTTGATAAGACAACAATAGATGTAAACTTTACTAAGGTTTGGGAAGGTATTAATGCAGATTCAGTAGTACCATCAATTAAATTACATTTATATCAAAATGACATAGAACTTACTGAGAAAGCTGTTACATTAGAGAGCGGAGTAAAATCTGAAGGAAAAGAGGTATATATATTTGAAGATCTTCCTAAGTTCTCAACAGATGGTAATAAGTACACTTATAAAGTAGTTGAAGAAGTGCCAAATGGATATACTTCAACTGGTGAAGCAATTGTAGATGTTGATAATAATGCAACTATTACTAATACATTTACTCCAGGTAAAGTAAGTATTTCAGGAACCAAGACTTGGAATATGGTAAACAATTCAGATTTAAGTTCAGTTCCAACTATTACAATTAGACTTCAAAGCTCAACAGATGGAATTCTTTGGTCAAATGTTGATGATAAAGTAGTAGAATTAAAAGCTGGAGAGTTAGCTTTTGAATTTAAAGATTTACTAGAGTATTCAGTAGAAGGTAATAAATATCAATATCGTGTAGTTGAAGATGATGTTGATGGATATAAGACTTTAGTTGATTTAAATAATAATATTACTAACACTTATGACCCAGGAGAAACAGCAGTTAAGGTTACTAAGAAGTGGACAGATGTAGATCCAACTACAAGCGAAGTTCCAGTAGTTATTATTAACTTAATGAGAGATGGAAAAGAATTTGATAGTATAGAATTAACTAATAGCAATGGATATGCTCATATATTCGCAAACTTACCTAAGTATGCACCAACTGGAGAATTATATGATTATACTATTGAAGAAGTTTTACCTGACAACCTTGTTGGATATGAAGTGAAAATATCATTAGAAGGAAATACTACAGAACCAGTAAATGTGGTTGATGATGAAGCTCAAGTAGAAAAGAGTTATATAGTTGAAAATATGTTTGATAAGACAACAATAGATGTAAACTTTACTAAGGTTTGGGAAGGTATTAATGCAGATTCAGAAGTACCAGAAATTAAATTATATCTTTATCAAGATAATAAAGAATTTAAAACTGCAACATTAACTGGTGGAGTAAAAGCTGATGGAAAAGAATCTTATGTATTTGAAGATCTTCCTAAGTACTCAACAGCTGGTAAAGAGTATACTTATAAAGTAGTTGAAGAAGTTCCTGATGGATATAAATCTAGTGGTGAAGCAAATGTAGCAAATAATTATACAATTACAAACACTTATGACGGTGGAGATAAAGTTGTTATCAATGGTACAAAAACTTGGGTTAACGTAGAAGATGGTGATAAAGTTCCTGATATTACAATAAGATTATTAAGAGATGGAGAGGAAATCCATAGCATAGTTGTTCCAAGTGGTACTACAACTTACGAAATAGCATTAGAAAATATGGTTAAATATGCTCCAGATGGTCATGAGTATGAATATGAATTAACAGAAGACAAACTAGAAGGATATGAATCTGTAAGAGATGGATACAATTTTACCAATACTAAAACTATTAGAGAAGGGGTTTCAGGTATAAGTGATATTAAAACAGGGGATAATAATATGACAATATTATATTCTAGTTTAGCTATACTTTCTCTTTCACTAATTTCATTAATTACTTTAAGAAAAAGAAGAAACTATTTAGGAAAGTAAAGTAATTTATTGTCCTATAATAAATAATTTCAATAAAATAGGCACACTGTTATTAATTATAACGGTGTGTCTATTTTTTTGAAATATAAAACTTTAAATCTGCTAATTAAGATACTTTTAATTGTTATATTCTCAATCTCTATGTATTAAAAATATATCTTTCACTAAAAAATGAGAGAAGTAAGAAACATAAATAAATTAAAAAAAGCAAAAAAATTATTTTAATTGTTCTAAATGATTATTATTATCATAAATTTAATTACAAGAATTATTTAAAGAAAATACACTATAGGAGATGAGGTGTTATGATTAAAAAAATTATTAGCAGAATTTTGACAGTTACTTTATTGGCTAGTTGTATTACTTTTTCAGGCCATAAATCAGTAGCAGAAGCTGAAGAACTAGAAACAACTTTAAGTAATAGTCAAATAGTAGAACCAGGGGGAGAAAATAGAGTAGATTCAGACAAGGTTACTACTTCAAAAACTATTGTAGAAACTGGAGTTGAAAATGAGTTTGAAATAACTCTACAAGTAACAACAGAAGAGGATATAAAAAACATTGGTTTATCGCCAGATGCAGCAACAGTACTAGTTCTTGATAGATCTGGAAGTATGCTAGAGAAAGACTCTGATAATATTACTCGTTTTAAAGAAATGCAAGATGCAGCTAATGACTTTTTAGAAAGGTATTCTCAAGTTGAAGCAGGCAGTAATGCTAAAAGGTTAGTATCTATTGTATCCTTTGCTAGTAATGTAAAAAATGAAACTTATAGTAATAGACAAAATAATTGGATTGATGTAACAAAAGATTTAACTGGTGCACAAATAAAAATAAATAATATTGTAAAGCCAATAGAAGATCCAAGTGATCAAAGAAGAGGTACTAATATTGAAGGTGCACTAATAATGGCTAACAATATCATGAAAAATGGAAAGGCAAACAATCTGTTAAATGGCAACGATGGAAAAGAAATAAAGAATATTAATATTATCTTATTAACAGATGGATCTCCTACATTTTATGCTAAGAGTAGTGATAAGGATAGTATTATAGAGATAGATGGTATAAGAGGGGGAGGAGACAGATCATATACAACTGACTGGAAGCCTGTTGGGGGTACTGTAGATGGAGTGCAAGCAAATGCAAATAATATTTCAAAGACTATTAAAGATAGTGGCACAAATTTATATACTATTGCATTTTCAACAGCAGAAGCAAGATTTTATACAACTGATCCAAGCAATGGGAATAATGGTAGATATATAAATTTAAATCCAAGTACCTGGATGTCAACCTTTGCAACTCGTAATTTTTCAGCTAGTAATTCAAATGAATTAATTAAACAATTTGAAAAAATTAATAAATTAATTGCTTTAAGTGCACAGGCTTGGAAGGTTACTGATCCAATGGGAGAAAATATTATTTATAATGGTATTAGTGAATTTGATAGCGAAAACGCAAAATCCTTTAATTCTAGTAATAATACATTAATATGGGATTTAAAAAATAGCAGTCCAGTTGAAAGTATTACAGAGGGTGGAAATAAAAAATACACTTATACATTAAAATATAAAGTTGATTTAGACACAACAGATATAAGTAAAGGTGTTAATTATTATAAATCTGTAGCTACCAATGGGGAAACAATATTAGACTATTATTTATTCTCAAAACAAGGTGAAGATGAAAGTTTAGAATTAAAGCATGCTAATTTTAAAATCCCAAAAGTAAGAGGATTATTTGGAAATCTTGAATTCACTAAGGTTAATGAGAAAAAGCAACCAATGTCAGAAGTTTTATTTACTCTTGATGGAATTGCAACAGGCTCCAATAAACCTGTAACTAGAAATATAGCCTCTGATGAAAATGGGAAAATAATATTAAGTAATATTCCAGCAGGTATATATACTTTAACTGAAACATCACCAAGTGGATATATAGGGGCAGGTCCTTGGAATGTAGTAGTATCCTATGGAAACACTACTAAAGATGCTACTTTAGGTGATACAATAATTAATTATCCAGCATCTAGAAATATTAATGTTGAAAAGAAATGGAGTGGATTACCAGAAGGTAAACCAGATTTACCAGAGGGTGTAACTGTAAGGCTTTATAAAAATAGTGTTGAAAATGGAGTAATAACTTATTCAGTAAAGGAAGATAAGATATCAGGATATGAGACAGCCATTGAAGAAGATAAAAACGGAGATAAGTTTATAATTACAAATTCATATAATCCAGAAACCATGGAAATTGATGGTGTTAAAACTTGGGTTGATGAATCAGGAAATGGTATTGAAGAAGAAGTTCCAGATATATTAATTACATTACAAAGAACAACAGCAGATAACTGGGATGATGAAAGTAAAATAGAAGATGTTCAAAGTATTACTTTAAAAAGTGGTGAAACTGAATATAATTTTGAAAATCTTCCTAAGACAGATACTAATTCTAAGGAATATAAATATCGTGTAAGAGAGTCAAAAGTAGATGGCTATGAAGCAAAATATAACGATAAATTTGATATTATTAACACCTATTCTCCTGGAGAAACTGAGTTAACTGTAAATAAGGTATGGAATAATGTAAATGTAGAAAATGACGTATTACCAGAAGTTACAGCAGTATTATATCAAGGTGATAAAGTATTTAGAACTGAAGTTTTAAACAAAGTAAATGGATATAGATATACTTTTACTAACTTGCCTAAGTATGCAAAAACAGGTGCTGAATATAAATATACTGTTAAAGAGAATATGAAAGAAGGAGTAGTTGGCTATATTAGTGAAGAAGCAGTTAATGAAGATGGTAGCGTAACTATAACTAATACTTTTAATAATGAGAAAATTAGTATTACAGGAAGTAAAGTATGGGAAGGAATTCCAGAGAATTCAGTAGTACCAGCAGTTAAACTATGTCTTTATCAAAATGGAGTAGAACTTACGGATAAAGCTATTACATTAAATAGTGGAGTAAAGGAAAGTGAAGTTTATTCATTTGATAATCTTCCTAAATATTCTACTGATGGTAAGGAGTATGTATATACAGTAAAAGAAGACACTGTTAATGGATATACATCTAGCGGTGAAGGTAATAAGGAAAATAGTTATATAATTACAAATACATTTATTCCTGAAACTATAACTGTTATGGGGGAGAAAACTTGGAGTGGAGTAGAAGATTTAAATGCTGTTCCAACAATCACTATTAATTTAGAAAGTTCTCTAGATGGAGAAACTTGGACAAAGATTTCAGATAAAAGATTAGATCATGGTAATACTAAATATGAATTTGAAAATTTACCAAAGTATGCTTCTGATAGTAGGGAATATAAATATCGTGTAGTTGAAACTCCTATAGTTGGATATACTTCTTCTGATAATGGAAGCTACAATATATTAAATACTTACACTCCAGGAGAAACTGCAGTTAAGGTTACTAAGAAGTGGACAAATGTAGATCCTAATACTGATAAGGTTCCAGAAGTTAAAATTATATTAAAACAAAGCGGAACAGAAGTTGACAGCATAGTTTTAGATAAGGAGAATGAATATTCTCATATTTTTGAAGGCTTAGCTAAGTATGCTCCAACTGGAGAAGAGTATGTATATACTGTTGAAGAAGTTTTAGGAGATAATGTTGTAGGTTATTCTAAAGTAATAACATCTGGAAATGATGGATTTATTATAGAAAATACCTTTGATATAAATGCAGTGGCAGATATAATATTCAATAAGGTATGGAGAAATATTCCTAAGGGTTCAGAAGTACCATCAATTAAATTACGTCTTTACCAAAATGGAGTAGAAATGGTGGATGAATATGGTATAATAGATAATGGAATAAAAGAAGATGGAAAAGATAAATATGTATTTAAAAACCTTCCTAAATACTCTACTGATGGAAAAGAATATGTATATACAATAAAAGAAGATAGTATTAATGGATATACCTCTAGTGGGGAAGCTAATGAATCAAATAATTATACTATTATAAACACTTATGATGGTGGAGAAAAAGTTGTTATAAGTGGTAAAAAGACCTGGGTTAATGTAAAGGACATTAATAAAGTTCCTGATATTACTTTAAGAGTACTTAGGGATGGTAAGGAAATTCATAGTATTATTGTACCAAGTGGAACAACAACTTATAAGATAGGTTTAGCTTCTATAGTAAAGTATGCTTCAGATGGGCATGAATATATATATTCATTAACAGAAGATAAAATTGATGGATTTAAATCTGAAAGTGATGGATATAACTTTACAAATACTAATACAAATACTATCAAAGAAGAAGTTTCAAGTATAAGTGAAATAAAAACAGGGGATAATAATAAGATGTTTTTATATATTAGCCTTTTATCTATTTCTCTTTCTTTAGGTTTAATAATTTCTTTAAGAAAAATAAAAAAAAACTTTAAGTAAGTAAAGTGGGTTATTAAATTTTCTTCATAGTTAATAAGTTTAAGAATAAAAACACACTATTACTAATTTTAGTTTAGTGTGTTTTCTATTACAAATAGATATGAAAATTTTGGAGGTGCTAATGATGATGAAATATTTAAGAAAGATACTTATTTTGATTTTTTTAAGTATATTTATTTTTTCAGTTTATAATCTTTATAAAATATTTTATGAATATAAGCAAAATAAAGATGTATATAATGATATAGGTGAAATAGTTGTAAAAGAAGATAAAGAAATTCAAATAAAAAATGAAGAGTATTTAGCTTTAAAGGAAATAAATGAAGACTATTTATTTTGGATAAGTATCCCTGAAACTAATATAAACTATCCAGTAGTTAAGTCTAAAAATAATGAGGAATATTTATATAAGAATTTTAAAGGAGAAGAGAATAAGGGAGGATGCTTATTCGTAGATTCTAGAAATGTATCTGAAGAGGATGATAACATAATAATACACGGACATAATATGAAGGATAAAAGCATGTTTGGAACACTATCAAAATTGCTAACTTCTGAATATTTAAATAAAAATAATAAAATATATCTATATTTAGAAAATAAAATTTTAG
>ERZ857629.4168-NODE-4168-length-11457-cov-41.105069_pt1 | contig 11457 bp, 10 predicted proteins | sample MGYA00519700_ERZ857629 | MGnify/ENA primary metagenome ERZ857629 (study PRJEB31778, sample SAMEA3449351) | human gut metagenome | biome: human gut; feature: human-associated habitat; material: faeces | place: United Kingdom | collected 2010/2012 ... | reverse complement strand
AAAGACTCATAAATAGCTCATTTTAAGCTATTCGGCAGTTTTTAGCGTAATTTTACAAGAAAAGCTACCACTCACTCCACACAGAACAAAAGATTTATTCTTTTCATTCAGACTATTATAATAATGAGAACAAGTAGTAGATACCGACAAGCCTTTAGGCAATAAGAAATCTACAGATGTATCATTCGTCATAGAACGCAAGGAAGCCATTGATATATTACCACTCATTTTACTTCCTGCACAATAATAAGAACTCTCGTGACTTGCTACCAACCAATTCATAATTGTTGCACTTGCATTCATCTTTACACTCCATGTATTGCTAGAATAGTTAAGTTCTTCTCCTTGCAGAAGGATAGGACTATCCACATGAGCATAATTTAACATCAATGCTATTTTCGTTTTTTTCCAATCAAACCCCTTACTGGTATTCAGTCTGAAATTCAGACGTTTTGCAACACTCTCAGTAGGTTGGCTCTCCACTTTTTCTACTACCCCATCATAAGTACTACCATAAAGTATCTTGGGTTTATTGCTATTCCATGCCAGATCCACATCCACAAAAAACATTTTAAAAATATTCTTAAAATGATAGGATACCTTATGGTTTACCCATGTACCTTCATATAAAGACGGAGTGGCATAACACGAGAGCTGCCGATAATTATTCAATATATATTGAGCATACAAGTCTTCTATTGTAGGCAACTCATTAGATAAAGAACCATGATAGGCGAAAGAATGAGAAGCATTAAGATAATAAGTTGCTACGATACTAGGCTCAAAATTAAAACACCTATAAAGCAGCTTCGTCTTATCCATTTGGTCATTCAATTGCTGATAGCGATATCCCAATGGCATATCTACATCTAAATTCAACTTGTTGATCTTATAAACTGCTCCAAGTCCCAAGCCCACCTTCATTTCGGTGAGGGCAAGTCGGTTCTTGTATCCCTCCAAAGTACTCTCCAAGTTATCATGACGAACATCACAAAAAGCTGTTGGGCAAATTTGCAAGTTACCTATCACCAATGAAGACAATATCCCCAGAAGATTCTTAGATTCTACATTTTTACTTTCCACCCATTGATTCATGTCATCCGAAGTCAGAATATCCGGAAACAGATTCCTATCAACAAAGAGATTCTGAGGTCGCTTTTCTATATTCAACTTAGACACAAAATCTACACCACGTCCTTGATGAAACTTACTTGTCAAATGAAGTTCATTGTGCAAACGATAATCCTTAATCTTACCACTTTGCAGAATATTACCTTCATTTTCGATTCGATTGGTTCCCACGAACGAAGAATAATCAAACGTCAGAGATTCCTTGACGTATTGCTTATCAGAATTCTTCACGAGTGCAAGATCCCCATATCCAATTTCCTTATGCAATTCAGCAGATATACGTTCTACTATGGAACGATAAGTGCCATCAGGCAAAAGGTTATGAATAAAAGACTGATTGTTACGTCTATCCCTATCAGACAAACCTCCAAGATTTATTCCCAGATTTACATCCTTCCCTAAGCGATAGATATTGTTAAATGTCAAGCTATTCGAACGATTAAAATAATAATATCGCTTGGCTATGCCTGGTGCAGAAGGCATTTCTATTCCAGTCAGATTGATTGTACGAGCATAGTCATCCCCGTCAAAAGAGCGTAGTTCCGCCTCCAAATCTTCTCCGATATTATTTCCTTTATACATCGCCAACAATTGAGAGTTCTTTTTAAAATATGTAGCAAGCAACTCTCCTTTCCAAAGAGCATCGTCACCATTTCCTGCTCCCAAAACACCTATCAAGTTAAAGACACCCTTCACACCTTCTTTCAATTTCAAATTAATGGAAGCGCGTTCTTCAGGGCGCAGTTTTTTAAGAGCTTTAATCTCTTGATGGTTTTCCAATACCTGAACCGTAGAGATACTATTGGGATCCACATTATTGGTAGCTATACCATATCTACCTTTCATCAAATCCAGTCCCTCAATATAAAGGTTTTTGATTGGCAATCCTTTATAGGCAATCTGACCTGTATTCAATACGGTAATACCAGGCATTCTTTTCAACACCTCAGCTATAGATTGGTCGTTTTTGTTAAGAAAAGAAGCAACATTATAATTAATGGTATCTCCACCCATATAGATTTTCTGCGCCTTCACAGTTATTTCCTTTAGTTTTTGTGTCTTTTCCTCCACGTACAACGTATGGAAAGCATCTTTATTGGATACGTTTTCCTGATATTTATTTATCGTCATGCCTGAGCAAAACAAACTGACGCTATCTGCCGATGTATGAAAAGATACAGAAAACATACCATTTTTGTCTGTCAGACTAGCTCCCAGTATCTTATACCTCTGATTCAATTGGCTGACAAAAACATTAATTCCAGAAACTGGCGAATTGGCATCTGTTTTCACGCAACCACGAAGAGTCGTGACGGCAGTTTGGGCATGCATGGTAAAAATACCTAGAAGCAACAACAATGACAGCAAGAACAAGAAAAGATGTCCGCTTTTCATGCCCCTAATCCAAAGTACCTTTTTGAGTATTAAAGTAAATCTCTTCATTATTAAAACAATGTAATCAACCAAAATTTCTTTCCATCACTTCCTATTAGTTTACCATCACTCAAAGCAACGATATTACTCATATATTTAGGCACAACATAAGTATTCTTTATGTTCCCTGTCCAATCTAAAACTACCAGTTTACAGGATGCCTTATTTTGCTTATGCAATAAAGTCATAGACTGCTGAGTTTTATTCCACCATAGTGCATACACATAAGTTTCTGATGAAGTTACATCTTTAACTTGCATTAGATTAACGGCCCAAACATCTGCTGAAAGGGGCTTTATAGTCTTCCAATTAGGCTCTGCTAATTTTACGATATAACTTTTTCTTTCATCCAAACTTACATATTGTACAGCTGGATAAATATAAAAGCCATGGACCAAGACACGTGCACGCTTATTAAACGTTTGCTTTCCGAAATTAGTTGTCCACGCAGGATATTTCTTTGTATAAAGCAATGGTGCGACTTCTCCAACGCAAGTAGAAATAGTATCTAAAATCGATGTATAAACAGCCTGTATTCCCATATTAGGTTGCCTCCCTACAAAATAGAATTCCTTATCCGATTTACGATAAGCAAAAGGCACATTCAATGCCATAGCATAAGGAACTTTCGACTTAGCCGAAAAGACAAACTTATGAGTGTTTTGCATCACATGTTTTTCCAAATCTATTTGATAGACTAAAGGATAAGTACGATCCATAACGAAGGCATTACCAAGATTGCCCTGAAATAGTACCGGATAATCTATGCCATTACTTGTTGCCGGATTTCTAAAATACTCATGTTCAAACTTGAGCGACTGAGAAGTTTCGTCAACAACATACGTTCTCAGCAGTTGAGAGCCCCAACGTTTAGGCTCCTCATAGGTTATACAAAACCTATTTCCGACAATTTGCATATTCTCTATTGCTTTTATAGCAGGTACAGAATCAACCTTCAGTAGTGTAAACTTTACATGTTCCTGTCCCCAAACGTTTACACAACCCAAAGACAGTACCACAACAAGAAGTACAGAACACCAGCGTGTTTCCAATTTTATCATATTTCTATTTTTCATTTTTGTCACTATTTATATTACACATATCAATACTTTTCTAAAGGTTCATATTCTTGATCTGGAATATTAGGTATTGAAGTTGAAGGTCTAAAACGACCATCAGTCCCTTTTATATACGTATGTCTACCCATCTGTTCCAAAAAACGAATTGGATTTTTTCGCAAACGAGTAATAGCTTTTATTGCCTCTATTTCTGAGCTTTTTTGTTCTGCCTCATACGTATATTCATATATAGGTTGAACTACATTCTGCATGCTAGTAATTTCCCAAATATACAAACCCGTTGATTCCTCTACTTTCATTATCAACCCTGGTAATCCATAAAATTTATATGGACCATAAGGTAATGGTACATCTACTGCATACCAGACATTATAGTCACGCCCTGCGAAATGAGTTCGAGCTAAGTTACAAGTATAGTCCAACACTACATTTGTACTATCAGAAACAAAAGCCCAATTCAATTTTGGCAACTGAGCCGTATAACAAATTGCTCCTCCATTCAAATCCATACGATATTTTAATTTACTAACGCCCAATTTGAAATCATTGAACATTTCATAATTAAATACTGGGTGTGGTATTGAAGGAGAAGGTAATCCTTTATTATCATTGACTGTTTTCAAAGAATCGAAATAGAAAATTATTCCACTATAGTCCTTAACAAATTGTTTTCCTATTTGAACAATTCTATCATCTTCATAATAATCTTTTTGCTTATAATTCAACTTAAACTTAAGCTTATACTGCAAAACCTGAGTTGCAACATCTATCTTTTTATATTTCTCTAGTGAGTTTGGCGAAGGTGGATATTGTGCAAACACAGCTACGCTCACTACGAGCAATACTACAGACATTGCAATTCTTTGCATATTCGTAAAGCGTTTTAATACTCTTGATCCTTTCATATATCTTTATGTTTAATTATTCGGTTGCAAAATTAGTAAGTTTTTCAACAACTTCAAAGTAATTTGGGTCTAAACTTTCAAAAGCTTTGATATTTCAACAACAAGCTAGTATTCAATCATTTGCACTTATTATCCTGCTCATTTTTTGGGTCTAAAATTACATCAGAACGTTTCTATATATTCCCTTAAAGAGATGTTTTGACCATTAATTCCTACTTTTTCCTTGTACAAAAAGAGCTTTTGTTTGACAGCTTTTTCCGTAATACTATAAAGAGAGGCAAGGACTTTTTGTGGCATCTTTAAGCGCAATAACATCATCAGGTGCAAATCACCTTCTGATAGATTCGGAAATCTAGTCTTCAACCTTGTAACAAACATATTCTCAGTACTGTCCAAGAAAGCTGCAATTTCTTTCCAGTCCTTTTCGGTCAAGACAACATGCTTGCCAGTTCCCGTTTTTATAGAATTCAATTTCTCCACAGCAGTAACCAACTTCATTAGATAACTACGCATGATGGAAAGTTGCACCTCCTTGCGAGATAATTCTTTTTGATGGTACTGCTCCGATAGATTTTTCTCAATCATTGCCAATTCATGCTCATGCCTAACTTTCATTTCAGCTTGGCTCTTCTCAAAAATAATTTCCTTCTGAGCCTTACTCCTCGAATTTTTATATACGTAAAGAAGAAAAACTATCACTAAGAGAGCCAGAATGATGACCAATAGCAGCAAATAGCTTTGCATTTCTGCTCTTCCCTTAAGCTCCGACTTTTGCTTTTCCTTTTCCAAAAAAGAAGAGTAATAGTCGACCTTTCTTTTCACAGCCTCTGCATACAGATTTTCTATACAAGAATAGGCTGAATCCATATACATCTTAGACTTTTCATAATCTTGCATTTTTATAGAAGCTTGACTACAAATCTGAAAACATACATACTTTTCAGTACTAAGAGACGAGGGAAGAGCCCTTTCAAGTAAAGCTAAGCACAGGCGTACAGAATCTGCCTCCTGATAAGCATCAGCAAGCATCAATCTACAAGACATATTTTTTATCGGTTGTAATTCGTATGCCTTTTTTGCATAACACAAACTGCTGTCTCTATGTCCCAAATAAAAATAGGAATTTGCTAAATCTTGATAAACATCAGCTAAAACCGCAGAATCTTTCAAGACCAAGGCTTTCGGCAAGATACTTAGAGCGACATCTACAGATTTACGAGTTATCTCACACGCAAGTAAAGCCTCACTATAATTCAAGCTAAGATATATTTTATTTTTTAATGTTGCATATTTATAACTATCATATGTTTCTAACGCTTTTTTAGAAAGCACTAAAGATTTTTTAGGTTCAAACCCTTGATAAACTCTTGACAGTTTTTCCAATGCCATACTTTCTGTTTTCAAGTCGCCAATCTTGCTTGATTTTTCACTCGACTCTGTCAACAATGAAATCGCTTGTTCTGTGCTATCATTCAACATATAGTACTTACCCATATAATAAAGACATTTTGCATAGAGCGAATCGTCCTGATGCTGCTGAAACCAATCATAAGCTATGCGAATAAGGGAATCATTATCCACATCAAGCCCAGACTTATCTTGTGCCATAGTGAAAAGCAATGAATATTCTGCCATATCTTTTGCAGAAAGATTATCACAATCCACTTTTCTTAAAAGAGCCAAAGTACTATCAGGCAGACTATCAACCATAGAATATGCAGAAACAAGAATCCTTGACCTATCGGAATGACAGGATGAAAAGACAAAAGAGATTACCAATAGCAGGCAAAAATATAGAAAACTTTTTTTCATCGGCGGAAAACATATTTTTGGTTGCAAAGGTACGAACTTTTATAGAAAAAGAGAAAAGTATATGGTCTAAATTTCAAAAATTTCATTATGAAAATTATATAATTGAACAACAAGCACTTACAAATAGAAAAGAAAAATATGGCAGGTCTAAAACATGCTTTACAGCAATAAAAAAGCAGCACCTACCAGGAAGTACTTACCCATAGCTTCCTGGAATGTAGGAATCGGTGCGTTATTACCTTTCTGGGCAAAAGCTGCAGAAGCAAGCATCAAGCCCAAGGCATTCTTCGATGATGTCTTTCCCCTTTATTATTATAGAGTTTTCCATATCCACAGTATAGACACGACAAATTGCAAGCCTCCGTAATCTCAAAAGTGATTTGTGGAGTATTGGCTAGATAACTTTTAATATTTTCTGCTGTCAGCTTTAACATTTCAATATTTTTCTAAAGGTTCATATTCTTGAACTGGAATATTTTGTATAGAAGTAGAAGGTCTAGGACGACCATCAGTACCTTGTATATAAATATGTCTACCCATCTGTTCCAAAAAACGAATTGGCTGTTTTTCTATGCGTTCAATTGTTTTTACAGCATCCTTCTCGAAACATTTTTGTTCCCCTTCATAAGTATACAATTCTATTGGAAGTACAACATTTCGCATTGCCTTAAGTTCCCAAACATACAAGTGTGTTGAATCCTCAACTTCAACGACCAATCCCGGTAATCCATAAAATTTATATGGTCCGTAAGGTAAAGGTATATCAACTGTATACCAAGCCACATACTCTCTCCCTGCAAAAACAGTTTTAGCCATATTACAAGCATAGCCCAAAATTTCTTTTGTGCTATCTGGAATTAATGTCCAATCCAACATAGGAAGTTTTGTGTTGTAACAAAGCGTACCACCATTGAGAGCCATACGATATTTTGTAAAGCTAGTTCTTTGTGTCAAGTCATTAAATAATTCATAACAAAACACTATATTTGGATTACTTGGAGAATCCATTCCCTTTCTGTTATTTTCAGTTGTCAAAGAATCAAAATAAAAAATTATTTTACTATAATCCTTTATGACATGATTTCCAATCTGAACTATTCTATCATCTACATTATAGTCCTTCTGTTTGTGATTTTTTTTGAATTTAAGAGTATACTGTAATTCATATATTGAATTATCTATTTGCTTTGATTTTTCTAAAGAAACAGGGCTTGGTGGATATTGCGCAAACACAGCTACGCTCACTACAAGCAATACTACAGACATTGCAATTCTTTGCATATTCTTAAAGCGTTTTAATACTCTTAATCCTTTCATATATCTTTATGTTTAATTATTCGGTTGCAAAATTAGCAAGTTTTTCAACAACTTCAAAGTAATTTGGGTCTAAACTTTCAAAAGCTTCGATATTTCGATAACAAGCTAGTATTCAATTATTTGCACTTATTATTCTGTTCATTTTTTGGGTCTAAAATTACATCAGAACGTTTCTATAAATTCACGTAGTGACTGATTTTTCCCCTTGATTCCGACCTTTTCTTTGTACAAAAAGAGTTTTTGTTTGATTGCTTTTTCTGAAATACCATAAATTGAAGCCAAAGCTTTTTGTGGCAATTTCAAACGAAGTAACATCATCAGATGCAAGTCATTATTTGACAAACAAGGATACTGAGTTGACAATCTAGTAACAAACATATTTTCCGTAATATCTAAGAATACACTTATTTCTGTCCAATCCTTATCAGATAAAATGACATGTCTGCCAGTCTCACCTTTAATAGTATTTAGTTTATCAAATACTGAAACCAATTTCAATAGATAGTTACGCAAAACAGAAAATTGCACTTCTTTACGAGACATTTCTTTCCGATAAAAGGTTTCAGATAATTCTTTCTCCTTCTCAAACATCTCTTGTTTATGTTTTATACGTTCTTTCTCAGTAGCCAATCTTCTTTTGGCTTTTACCTTAAAATTAATATATGCATAAATGACAAAAGCCAATACAACCAAGATTAATAAAAGAACTAATAGAAACACCCACTTTTGCATCTCCTTTTTTCCTTTTAGCTCGGACTTATCTTTCTCTTTGAGCAAGGAGGAAGCATAATAATTAGATTTTTCCTGCAATGCATTACGATACATTTCCTCTATATAATAATAAGCAGAATCCATATAGCAATCAGCAACAGTCCAGTTCTCATCTTTAAGCGCAGCTTTACTCAGAAGTTGAAAACTTACATATTTATCCATAGCCCGAGTTGCACGAGTATTACTCAATAAAGAAATAGTCTGCCTTACAGAATCTGCAGCAAAATATGCATCAGCTAATGCTAAGGTACAGGAAAAATTATTAATCGGTTGCAAAGCATATGCTTTCTTAGCACAAATCAAACCACTGTCTAATTGAGATAAATCAATATAAGAATTTGCTAAATCTTGATATGTATCTGCTAAGACAAAAGAATCTTTCAATAGTAAGGCATTTTGCAATGCCTCTTTGGCAATCTGGCACGCTAATTGAGTGTTGCCATAAATCGCTAATGCATCACTATAATTTAATTTTAAATAAATCATGTTCTTTAATGTAGCATCATTACATTTAGTATAGACATGAATCGCTTTTTTCGAAAATACCAAAGATTTTTTAGGTTCCACAACTTGATAAACCTTAGACAGTTTTTCCAAAGCCATGCTTTCTGTTTTCAAATCGCCTATCTTGTTTGATTTTTCACTCGATTCTGTCAACAATGAAATTGCCTGTTCTGTGCTATCATTCAACATATAGTATTTACCCATATAATAAAGACATTTTGCATAGAGCGAATCGTCCTGATGCTGCTGAAACCAATCATAAGCTATGCGAATAAGGGAATCATTATCCACATCAAGCCCAGACTTATCTTGTGCCATAGTGAAAAGCAATGAATATTCTGCCATATCTTTTGCAGAAAGATTATCACAATCCACTTTTCTTAAAAGAGCCAAAGTACTATCAGGCAGACTATCAACCATAGAATATGCAGAAACAAGAATCCTTGACCTATCGGAATGACAGGATGAAAAGACAAAAGAGATTACCAATAGCAGGCAAAAATATAGAAAACTTTTTTTCATCGGCGGAAAACATATTTTTGGTTGCAAAGGTACGAACTTTTATAGAAAAAGAGAAAAGTATATGGTCTAAATTTTAAAAATTTTATTATGAAGATTATATAGTTGAACAACAAGCACTTACAAATAGAAAAGAAAAATATGACAGGTCTAAAACATGCTTTATTGCAATAAAAAAGCAGCACCTTCGTCCCGAAGATGCTGCCCGTTTCTAACTAACACTAACTCATGTATCAACTATTCATCAAACTATTAAAACCTAAAAATCAATTCTATTTTACCGGCAAGATGTTACCCTCCTCATCATAGAAGAGAGGAGCCACCTTTACGCTGCGAAGCCAGGTTGTATCATTTGATGGCACGCAGTCGTGATGGAAGAGATACCACTGTCCCTTGTACTCACAGATGCTATGATGGGTTGTCCAACCTACTACAGGCTCCAGGATGACGCCTTTATAAGTGAATGGTCCATAAGGATTATCACCTACTGCATAGCAGAGATAATGAGTATCACCGGTAGAGTAGCTGAAATAATACTTGCCCTTATACTTGTGCATCCAGCTAGCCTCGAAGAAGCGATGAGGATCATCGGCTGGCAATACCTTACCCTCCTCGTCAACAATGACAACAGGCTTTGGCATTTCTGCAAACTGCTGTACATCATCAGTCATCATGGCTACACGAGATGGCAACGGGTTCTCCTTACCTTCAGGGAGATGCTCATTCTTCAGAGCCTTGTTGTCCTTATACCACTGAAGCTGACCGCCCCAGATACCACCGAAATAGCAGTAAATCTTGCCATCATCATCCTTGAACACGCAAGGGTCGATACTGTATGACTTGCGGATTGGGTCGGCATTCGGAACGAAAGGACCTTCAGGCTTATCAGCCACAGCCACACCAAGATGGAACACACCATTATAATCCTTGGCAGAGAAGATGAGATAGTACTTGCCATCCTTCTCCACTACATCGTTGTCCCACATCTGCTTCTCAGCCCATGGCACATCCTTCACGTCGAGAATCACGCCATGATCGGTTACCTCACCTTCCATCACATCGTCCATAGAGAGAACATGATAGTCTTTCATCTGGAAGTGACCGCCATCATCGTCGAAGCTTTCGCCGCTGTCCCAGTCATGAGATGGGTAAACATACAGGCGACCGTTAAACACATTGGCAGATGGATCTGCCATATAATCCTTTGGGAACAAATATCTTGCTTTCATTGTTATCTTATATTTAAAGAGATTGATGATATTATCTTATGAGATTCTATTTGAAGAGATCTTATTTAAAGAGATTGACGATTTCCTTTACCACTGGCTTCACCTCGTTGTTGCGGTCGATGAGCAGTGGATAGTTGGTTCTGCCAGGGATAGGCCAGCCATTCAACCAAGAGTGACCATCATTGACACCCCAGAAGGTTACACGGCTGATGACATCCTTGTGACGCTCTACAATCTTGAAGAGATCGAGATAACGCTGGTTGAAGAGTTTCTGTGCCTTCTTGTTAAGTCCCTTCACGTATGGATTGTACTTCTTCTGAAGTTCAAACTTCTGACTGATTTCCGCACCGCCGAATCCTTCCGGATTAGGAAGCATATTCATATCCAACTCTGTCAGCATCACCTTGACGCCTTCACCTGCAAAAGCCTCGATGCTCTTCTCGTACTCAGCATAATCAGGATAATCAAAACCATTGTGGCTCTGCATACCTACAGCATCGATACGGAGACCCTTCGCCTTCAAATCGCGAACCAGTTTGCAGATAGCCTCTCGCTTGGCTGGCTTCGAAGTAGAATAATCATTGTAGTAGAGTTCTACGTTTGGATCAGCCTCATGCGCAAAGCGGAAAGCCAACTCGATGAACTCCGGACCGATAATCTTATAATACAAAGACTTGCGGTAAGAGCCATCATCCTCGAATGCTTCGTTCACAACGTCCCATCCCTTTACTCTACCTTTATAATGAGTAACCACAT
>ERZ857629.4161-NODE-4161-length-11474-cov-4.316928_pt1 | contig 11474 bp, 6 predicted proteins | sample MGYA00519700_ERZ857629 | MGnify/ENA primary metagenome ERZ857629 (study PRJEB31778, sample SAMEA3449351) | human gut metagenome | biome: human gut; feature: human-associated habitat; material: faeces | place: United Kingdom | collected 2010/2012 ... | reverse complement strand
AGTTGTTGAATCTAAACAAGATACTTCAAAAAAGGTTAATGATTTTGCAGAAAAGGTAAAAGCTTCAGTTGAAAAATCTTCATTAAACGGATTTGATCTAAAGAGATTATATTTATTGATTGCATCTATTGTTGGTGGTGTTATTGTTTTTTTTATTACAATCTCATTATTCTTTAAATATAAAAGTGTAACAAATAAACTTTATGATATGAGTGGATTTGAAGAATTGTGCAAGGCATTAGGTACAGTAAAAACGAGTGTTACGTTCTTCTATATTGTATTCTTATTGAATTTAGTTGTGATTGGTGGATATATTTATCGTTGGGTTAAATTGAAGGATAAGAGAAAGAGTTCTTTATTAGCCTTTGGAACAGTGGGTGTAAGTGAAGTAATCGCGTTAACTTTATTACCTACAGTTATTCGAGTTGGTCAAATTCTAAAAGCTGTTAACGCCGCAATAAACGGAAATTGGGATGCTGCAGAATCCGTAACTGGATCTGCTCTATCATTATATTCAAATATAACAAGCATTAAAGTATCTGTTGTGTTATTATTAATTGCTGAAATTGCTACAATTGCTGTTTCTGCTTATACGATCTATTTGGAACGTACGGATAAAGAATTGTCAGTAGAAGATTTACAAAAATCGGGTAAAAATATGATTGGTTCTTTAAAGGAATATGTGAAGACTGAAAAGGGAAAAAAGAATGCGATTATTGTTGCTGGAGTTTGTGGAGCTTTAGTTATTTGTCTTCTTGGGACTGGGATATATAATGTAGTTAAGAAAACACCAGTAAATTTAATGACTGCTTGTAAAGTGGATTTTGAAGGTTATGATGGTGGTGGATATGTCAATAGTGATTATAATTATGGTTGTGAACCAGATTATGATAAGACAAACTCAGATATTAGTACTTTTATGGATACAGTCTCTTATTCAATCGATAAATCAAGTGGGTTATCGAATGGGGATAAGGTAACGATTACGGCAAAGTATTCTGAAGAAACTGCGAAGAGTTTAAAGTTAAAAGTAACAGAGTCTACAAAGACATTTAGAGTTAAAGGTTTAACTAAGGTATATAAGAATTGGTCTGATATTCCTAAGAAGACTAGAAAAGTAATTGAAGAAAAGACAAAAAATAAAATTGAAAAGAAGGCAAAGAAGTATTCAGCTCATTACTTTGATGAAGAGACAATTACAATTAATTCAATTAATAATGTAGCTACTTATTACGCATACGATAAGTCATATGGTGTTGGAAATGCAGTGTTTGTCTATAAAGTAGATCTTACAGATAAATATGATGATGGGACAGATAATGTAACATTGTATTATTATATGGATGTTAGTGTAGATGGTAACTTTAAAACAACAAATCCAAATTATTTTAATGGATACATTTATGATTATGAAAAAGATGAGGATGAGTCCGAAACAGATATTCTAGATGATATTATGAGTGATATGGATGTTACTGAGGATGATTTAGTTCATTACGCAGGTTAGTAGAAAGAGAGTTAGACGTATGAAAAAGTGTGAATATTGTGGTTTTGAAAATGAAGATGACGCAATGTTTTGCGGAGGTTGTGGTCATAAACTCAAAGAAAATTTTGAAGAGAGTAAAGAAGAATTTACACCTTTAATTCCTGTAGAGGTGGGTGAAAAGGATGTTCCAAATGAGAAATTAGTAGAAGAGGATTCAAACTCTAATGAAGAAGAAACTGATTCTGATACTCCTGAAACGGATTCTGAAGAGGAAGAGAATTTAGGATTTGATGTGGATGAACCTGAAGATTTAGGTTTTGAAATGGAAAAAGAATTGGAAGAAATTGATGAGTTGGATTTTGGACCTGAAGAAGAATCTGTTAAAGAGGTAAAATGTCCAGCGATTCCTCCTGTTGTAAAACAAGAACAAAAGGTGGAAGAGGATTTAGGTTTTGATTTAGAGGAAGAACCAGCTGAAGAGATTGAATGTCAGACTCGTCCGCGAGTAAATAATAATGTTAATGTTGATAATACACCTAAACCAAATAAACCAAATAAATCAAATAAAGGTATTATTATAGCTGCAGTTATTGCAGGTGTTGCGATTATAGGTGCTGCTGGTGGAGGCTTTATGGCTTATCAAAACTCTAAGCATCAGGCTGAGATTGCTGCTTTAAAAGCGGATCAACAAAAGAAGGATGAAGAAGCTCAAAAAGAGGCAGAAGAAGCTAAAAAAGAAATGGAAGCAGCAAAGAAAGAGGCTAAGGAAGCAAAAAAAGAGGCTGAAAAAGCTCGAGAAGAATCGAAGGCAAGTAAATCAGAAAAGTCTCATAAATCAAGTTCTAGCAGCAATGATGATTTTGATTACGATGATTATCCAGATACAGGATCTTATGTAGCCAATTATAATATGAAGGAAAGAAGTGGTGCTTCTTTGTCTGCAAGTCAGGTTGGCAGCATTCAAAAGGGTCAAGTTTTAGAAATTGTAGATGTAATTGATAATGGCGACGGTTCGTATTGGGGAGAATTATCTAATGGTCATTATGTTTGTATAAAGGATAATTCATATATTTATTTATCATAAAACCATATTAGTAACTGTTTGTATCCATTTGCGAACAGTTACTTTTTATTATTTAGGGAAGGAAAGCGTAAAATGAAAAGAAGTATTATATTTTTCTGTATTGCCGCCATTGTATATATGTGTGGGTTAAACTTAAGTGCCATCAACCGATATTTTAGTGAAGAAAAAAAGGAAATTCAAAAAATCGAGGAAAAAGAGAAGCAGGAAAAGAAAGAGGAAAAGAAAAGCACAAAGAAGAAAGTGGAAGAAAAGAAGGTCGCAAAATCAACAGAGATAGAAGAAGAGAAAGAAGTTAAAGAAGAAAAGGAATCTTCAAAAGAAGTAAAAACTTCTGGTAAATATGTTGATCAAAGTGGAGATCCTTATACAAACACAGTAACTGTATCTAACTTAAATGATATTGATATTTTAGTAAATAAATATTCTGGATTGCCAAGTGACTATACGCCTAGTGATTTAGTTACTGTATCCAATAGCGGGGAGCATAATGCACAAATGCGTGCACCAGCTGCACAGGCCTTTGAACAAATGGTAGTTGCCGCTAGTCAGCAGGGATTTATCTTAAATGCATGTTCTGCTTTTAGATCATACGACTATCAGTCTGGCCTTTACTATAATGGTGTAAATGGCTATGGTGTAGAATATGCCGACCGCTATTGGACAAGACCTGGCTTTAGTGAACACCAAACAGGATTAGCCGTGGATATTCGTATGGATAATGATACAAGTGATTTAGATGCAGTACGATACAACTCACACTATCCATGGTTATTAAAACATATGCATGAATATGGATTTATTTTACGCTATCCAGATGATAAAGAAGATAAGACAAAGATTGCTCCAGAAAGCTGGCACTTAAGATATGTTGGCGTAGATTTAGCTACTTATTTATATGAAAACAATTTAAGTTTAGATGAATATTACGGAGCATAATAATGGATGTTAAATTAGTAGAACAGGCAAGAAATAAGGATGAAGAGGCATATGCCAAACTAATAGATCTTACAAGCAAGAAGCTTTACTATACAGCTTGTACGTATGTCAATGATAAGGATGAAGCGAAAAACATTGTACAAGATGTATATCGTAATTGTTTTGAGAAGATGTATCAGTTAAAGGATGATTCAAAATTTGAATCATGGATCATGGTTTCTGTAGCGAATAAATGTAGAGATTATTTAAGAAAGAATCATAAATATGATGAAGTAGTCGTCAGTGATTTGAATGAGGAAGAATTGGATTTTGAAGGTAATATTGAAGATGAGAGAATGGAATTTAAACCAGATGCCAACTTCAATTATCAAGAGCTAAAGGAAGGTTTACAAGGCGTATTGAATGAGCTTCCTGAAGTACAGAAGATGTCGATTATCTTAGTTCACTTAGATGGATTAAAGGTAAAAGAAGCGGCAGCCGCTTTACAAGTACCAGAAGGAACAGTAAAGAGTAGTATCAGTATAGGAAAGCAGAAAATCAAGAACAAGATCGAAGAGTTAAGGAAACAGAATAAGTCATTCTATGCAGTGGCACCAATGCCATTCTTAGTATGGATGTTGAAGGAAGAAATGGAAAAGACAAGTGTACCAGCATTTGTGGTACATGCATCAACGATTCAACCACCAAAGATTCCAAAGAAAGAAGTTGCTGCAAAGAAGGCTGTTACAACTACCGCAACGACAGCTACAAAAGCAGGAGCTGGAAAGGTGATCGCAGGCGTCGTGGCTGCAGCAGTAGTAGGTACGGGAGCTGTATTTGGTGGACATGCGATTATAAGTTCATTGTCGGATTCAAATGAAAAACAGGTAGTAGAAGAAGTTTCGAAACCTGGTAATAGTGAAGAATCAGAATCTAAAAAAACAAGTGTGAAGGATGATACTTCGGTTTATGATGACATTATAAACAGTAGAAGGGCTTATTTAACAGGGGAATCCGATACAGTAGAAAATGGTGAATTTGATCATGATTTATTAGATTTACGTCCGAGAGATAAAAGTGAGGAGTCAAATTTATCTTACGGATATATCTATCGTGATTTAAATGGGGATGGTATTTCTGAATTGATTTTAGGTCCGGGGTTTTATGGGAATGTAAATGTCATTTATACACAAAAAGATGGTAAGGCAAAGAAATGTGAAGTAGAAAATATTAAAATAAGCGATGATATTCAAATGGGTGGTGAAATTCAAAGTGATTCTCGGATGGCACAAATTTATTTACTAAAAGATGGTAGGATTTGTATGTTGATACATACAGGTGTAGATAATTATTATGTTGGTCATATAGATGAAGAATGTCGACTTGTGATTGATGAATATTTTTTAGATGGAAGTCAACCTTATGGTCCACCATTTAAAAAATGGTCTCGTTCAACAAATCGTGTTGAAGATATATCTGAAAGTGAATTTTATTCTCTTAGGGATGAAGTTTTTAATAATGTTCAGTCAATTGAATATAAATCAATATTAGAAAAGGAATAGGATAGGAATATGAAAAGAAAAGTAAAGGTATTAAGTAGTGTTTTAACATATACAATGATGTTGGGGTTACTAACAGGTTGTCAAAGTTCTCAACAAGTCGATTTAACGCAAGGTTTAGTAATGAATTTTGAGGGTTATGATGGATATGGATATGTCGATATTGATAAAAGTGATTCAAGAAATGCATTGACGAAACAAGTGGATTATAATGCGGATGATTATAATCAATATGCATTCTGGAATGGTCTTGATTATGAAGTTGTTGATGAAAAAAATGATTATGAGAATGGTGATAAAGTAACGGTAAGGGTTACTTATAATGAGGATTTGGCTAAAAAAGCTAAGGTTAAGGTTTCGAAAGATACAAAGAAATTTAAGGTAAAAGGATTAAAGAAGGTGTATAGAGAAGCATCTGATTTTAAGGATGGCTATATTGATGACTTTAAGACGGCTGCTGATACTGAATTTGTAGATTCATTAAGCTATTATGATTATGATGGTCATGCGGTTACCGAATATAAAAAACTTGGAACATTTGTCTATTATGATGAGTTTAAAGATTTAGCTTCGGATAGCCATGTTTATAACGTCGATTCAGGAATCATGAATGTATACGCATTTAGCTTTGCGGATTTTGATGATGTGTATTATGATGATCCGAATGCAGCCTATAATCCAGATACGGAGGAGGTCGATGGTTTCCAAATTGAATATATTGCTTCAAGTGAAGGAAAAATGCCTAAGGTAGAAGAGAGTAATATTCATTATGAACAATATGCATCGAGTGAATTCTTTAAGGGTAAAAAGGATAAAGAGCTTGTAGAACTATTTAAAAAGGCTTATAAGGAGAAGGAAGAAAATCATAAGCTTGTTTCAATTGACGGTAAAACTTCTTATAAAGAATTAGAGAATAAGAAAGATAAAAAGAAGACTAGAAAAAAGAAAACGGTAAAAACGAAAAAGCAGTCTACAACTACAAAAACAGAGGAAAGCTCACCAAAGAAAGAAGAGACAGCGAATACTACTACTTCAAGTGAATCAAACACGACTACAGATAGTTCAGATGCATTTGTCTTAGATGATTTAGGAGGATATAGAATTCCTTTTAATGGTCTATTCAAATATGATCAAGCTCCAATAGGTGGCGGATTAGTAGGTAAATATATTGGAAGTAAGGGTAGAGAAGGATTAAATGTATATATGTCATCATCTTCAAATAATAATGTTGCTGCCATAGGTCATACTTTAAGCGAAGTAAAAGCTATGGAAGAGTATAAGGACCACTATCATTCAAAATTTGAGTTTAAGGGTTCTGAAGACAAATATTGTATTATTGAAAAAATTTATGATCCAGCTGAAAGTGATGATGGCTTAGGAATGGGGCAAATTTGTGTGACTTATATCAATAAGGAATATCCAAATGTATCGTATTCTGTATGGTTTATGGCCGATTATACACAAAGTGTTGGTGATGGAGTTACTAAAAATTATATTGATAGCGATTCGATTCAAGCATTAGATAATATTTTCAATGAATTCTCTCCATCATTGTTTGGAGGTTTATAAGATAAAGTCATTCATAAGTATCATCTTAATTGGTGATACTTTTTTAATGGCGATTTTTTTAACTGAGAAAAGTGCTTATTTTGTATCCTTAAATTGTCAAAAGAAAGGAAGTTACAATGGTAACTTGTAGGTACTTAAAATGAGTAAACAAACAAAGAAATTATTAACGGCAATGGCAGCAGGAGCCATGAGTGTTAGTCCTGTCACAAGTGTAGTTCACGCAATGGAAGATGTTCATGAACCAATCGTAGAAAACAAACAGACTAAGGATGAGGTTCTTGAAACTTTAAAGGAGAATGTAAATTCTAAAAAAGAAGAATTGAATCAGGCTCAGACAAAATTAAATGAGGCAACTCCTATCATGGAAGAGTTTTCTAAACAATTGGATTCCGCAAAAGCTTCTTATGATGAATCCAATAAGAATTTTAATCAGGTTAGTCAGGAAGTGAATTCATTTGTTTCTAATGAAATTAAGGTCAATCAGAATCTAATGGATGAGGCAAAACAAGAATTAGAAGCCTTGAAAAAAGAGAAGGAGCGTTTAGAAAAAGAATCGGCAGATTCTGATGTTCAAAAAGCGCAGCTTGAAAAAGACTATCAGGATGCACAGAATAAATATAATGAATTGATTTCGCAGGGAACAATTGAGGATTTAACTGAACAGATTGCTTCTCAACAAAAAGTTGTAGAATCAATGAGTAACGAATTATTAGAAGCCCAATCTAAATATGATGCAGTGAAAGCTTCTTATGATGAAGTAACTGGAAAGATCAATGATTTAGAAAACCAGGTATTGATTCAACAGAATAAAATAGATGGCTTAACACAACAATTAAATGCGGATAATGCAGCTATGCAGGAAGCTTTAAACCAATTGAATAATATTCAACAGGCTTATGATGCCGCTACGGATGAAAATGTAAAAGCAGAATTAGAAGTTCAGCTTGCAACAGCACAAACTAATCTGGCTTCTGCTACAGAAATATATGATGCAGCCAATCAAGAATTAAGTGTTGAACTAAATAACTTGAATACATTACAGTCCGATGTAGAAAGTGCGAAGAATGAAAGTCAAAGTTCAATCGATGATTTTAATAAGGCAAATGAAGACTTAGGAAAATGTCGTCAGGAAAAGGAAAAAGCAGATAATGAATTATCATCTCTTCAACAAACATTAAAGGAAACACAGACAAGCATTGAATTGGCAAAAGCAGATGTGCAAGCCAAGAAAGAAGTATTAGAAACATTCAATAGTTCTGCGGATGATCTATCAAAACTAGTGACTTCGACAAAGGCGGCTTATGATGCTGTACAGGCACAATGGAATCAGGGAAGTTTAGGTTTCTATGAAAACATTGGAGACACACAGGCGGTTGATGTTATCAAAGAAGGCATTACTTTAGGAACAACAACTTTAGGAGATATTGGTGACTCAACAGACTTAACAAATATGAAGAAATCACTCCCTATGTTGGCTGAATGTAATCGATTACGTAAGGTGAACGGTTTGCCAGAATTTAAAACAAGCGGGTTGATGATGGCTATTTCGCAGGTTAAAGTAAATCATACTGTGCATAAGACAGATGGAGGTTCTCCACATACAGGTTTATATAATACGGGCGAAAATTTGGCAAATGGCTTCACATGGGAGATTGGAGTTCCAAACGACGGGCCTAATGCTGATGCGTCGCATTCAGGACCGTTTGTTGGATGGTATAATTGGGAAAAGAAATTTTTGAATGATTTCTATACTGAACATCCAGAAGAGAAAGAGAAAACAATTGATGAGACATTATTGAAATACCCAGATTTGTTCTACAGGGTCGGACACTATTTAAATATTCTTTCTGCATATGATGTAACAGGTGTTTCATATGTACCAGAAAATAGAAACGATTTATCAGAGACTGGCGGTGAGTTTGCTCAACAATTTTCCACCTATACAGAAAACTTTGATGAATATGGATTTGGACTTGATTCTGCAATTGATAAAGATAAACAATATAATACTTGTGCTGGAGTAATGACGGTCGGCGAATTTACAGAAAAATTCAATAATTACTATGATTCTTTGAAGGCGGATTTAGAGACTAAACAAACGGCATATAACACAGCTAAAAAGGCGTTGGATGATGCTCAAAACAATGAGGATGCGATTGCGAATGCTACAAAGGCGTATGAAGAGGCTCTAGCTAAGTTAGAAAAATTTAAAGTATCTCAAAGTGTGATTGAAGGCCAGATTCAGAATGCTGAAAAGGTGGTATCTACTGCTACAGAAAAAGTGACTGAAGCTCAGGCTAATGTTACAAAGGCAGAAGCTGTTAAAAGCGAGAAAACAGAAGCTGTAAAAGCGGCTCAAGTAAAAGTAGATGCTCAACAAAAGATTGTTGATCAAAAGTGGAGTCAGGTTGATTTAGCTAAGTCTAGTGTTGATAAGGCAAATGCTGAAGTTAAGTCTACTGAGGATAGAATCAAAGAATCTGAACAGTCTGTGACGACATTAAAAGCTAAGTTGGATGATGCCAAACAAAATTATTCTAATAAACAACAGGTTTTCAAGGAAACAGATGAAAATGTTCTAAAGGGTAAAGCAAAATCTATTGAATTGAGTAATCAAAAAATTGAAATGGAAACACAAAGAGAAGAATTGGGTTCTCAATTTGAAATGGTTAAATCCAATAGAAATCAAGCTCAAGAAAACTTAGATGCTTCAAATCTAAAGCTAGCAAGTTTAAATTCATCCAAGAAAACAAGAATTGAATTAAAGGATTCTTTGGATATGAATTTAGAGAGTCAAAAAGCTTTGGAACAATCGTTGTTGAATAATGAGAAATCTTTAAATCGAAATCATTTAAATAATCAACAAAAACAAGCTTCATTAAAAGATTTAGAACTAGAAGCTACTAGATTACAGGATGTGATGTCACTATATCATTCGATTATTGATGGTATTGTAACAGCACAAATGGATGAGGTTGTATTAAATGCACAGGAAACAGTATTGTTTGAAAATCTAAAGGCAGCAGTAAATACTCTTTTGGATAGTAAAAAGGAATTGGTTGCGGCTCAGGAAAAATACAATGCGCAAAAGGGTTCTTATAATGAATTTAGTGAAGCTGTAAAGAAAGCGCAACTTGCGTATGATCAAGCACAGAATGCATTAGATCAATATCTACGTCCAGAAGAAAAAGTAGAAACTGTTAATACAAGTACAAGTAAGGTCAATACAGGAATGGATTTAAATACAGAGATGTATTTGGGAAGCTTAGTTGTAGCAGGAGTTGCTTATACGATTTTATTGAGAAAGAAAAAGGAGGAAGAGAATTAAAATTAGTAAATCGACATCCGTTTTAAAATGAAATCCATTTTAGAACGGATTTTTAATATTTGTTGGTTAGAAAACTGTGATAAAATTGAATGGTAAATTACATAAGGAGTATTGGGTATGAAAAAGTGTACATCATGTGGATATGAAAATGAAGATGGAGCATTATATTGTGGAAAATGTGGCCAAAAGATGAATAGCTGTCCTCCTCCTGTTACAAGTGCAGATTCTGATTTAGGGTTTACGTTAGATAATGCAGATAGTACAGTTGTTAAAGAAAAGAAGTCAATAAAGAATGTAGTTATTGCGGTTGTGCTTGTTTTAGCTGCAATTTCAGGTGGTTTTGTGGCCTTGAATATGATTCATCATTCTGAAACAGAAACAAAAGAAGTAAAAGTAGTTGAAAAGAAGTCTGAAGAAAAATCAGACGCAAAAACTGCAAAAGAGAGATTGCAGGCACAAAGAGAAAAGGATGCTGAAATGAAAAAGGAAAGAATTACTACTTTTTCTAAATTGTCATCGGCAGAAGAATTTGTGAATATTCTTAAAAAGAAGGGAATGGATATTTCCAATGAAATGATTTATTCAGATGATTTGATTTACGAGGAAGAATTGGTTGGTGTCGAATCGAAGGCTTATTTTGAAGATGCAGAATATGCAGGAATGACACAGAGTCCAGTTGCACATTTAACGGGTGGTACAATAGAAATTTGTACTTCTAAAGATGCAGCAATCGCAAGAAAAGATAAAGTAAACAGTATTAATCATAATCAATATGAATATAATTATATTTTTGGAAATGTGTATGTACGATTAGATAAAGCCTTGTCTTTAGATAAGGTACTTGAATATGAAGCTATTTTTGATGAAATGAATGATTGTGAGGATAATACGAGTTCTTATATGAGAACAAATTATTAATGAATGTTAGAGAATCGAGTGAATACTTAGATTCTCTTTTATATTTGTAAAAAAAGAAACGATATACTTCGTGTATACCGCTTCTTTAAAGGAGAGAACAAAATGATCACTAAGGGATTGAAGGTAAATGATTGTAGAAAGGCAATCCCTCAATGCATGTATATTATACTTTGAAATGGGATGGTGATATTGTTGAAAATCGCCATCAAAAAAATTTTTTTTTTGAACCAAATTAAAAACTTTTACGTCTCCATAGTGAAGGGAAGATAAGAAAGCTTATCTAAGGGTAAAAAACTATGGAACAATTAAGAGAAAAAATGATGAATCAAACATCTGTGGCAGGAGTGCAGAAGTATATGCACCAGTTTAACAAGGGTACTCGTAAGGATAAGAATGGCAAGGGAACAGGAAATCATAAAAATGATATTGTGTTCAAGGAAGTGGAGAATAGCTTTGGAAATATCGATCGTTGTTTAAAAGTTTTGTCTCGTTATGTATATACGCAGATCGAAAATGAAAAAGTGATGAGCGTATATGATGTGTATCATGAAGAGGAAAAAAGAAGTGGAACAAATCTTAAACACTGCCAGCTATATGGGAATGCGGTATATGAAT
>ERZ857629.4159-NODE-4159-length-11486-cov-2.649987_pt1 | contig 11486 bp, 8 predicted proteins | sample MGYA00519700_ERZ857629 | MGnify/ENA primary metagenome ERZ857629 (study PRJEB31778, sample SAMEA3449351) | human gut metagenome | biome: human gut; feature: human-associated habitat; material: faeces | place: United Kingdom | collected 2010/2012 ... | reverse complement strand
GCTACCTATGGCGCAAAGTACGGTTGAAATAAATATCACTGCCGTCGGCGACGGAAACAAAGGCGTGAAGCCGAGCAGTATAAGTCCGAGCGTTGAAAAAGCGTCGGCAAGCATTGCCGTGCGCTTATAGCCGATTTTTGCGACCACACCAGAAAACAGTCCGTCGATTATAATCTGCAAACCGAAAAATAACGTCGGGAACAGGGTGATAAGCTGAAGAGGCAGACCTAATTGCTCGTTATATAGCGAATAAAAAAGCGGCGGTAATCCGGCTACCGTCGCCTGAGTAAATGTTCCGAAATAGCACGCCGCAACCGTGAGTTTTATATCGCGTTTGCTTGGCGCGTTTAAAGTTGGATTTTCCATAAAAGTAGCTGTATAAGTCGATTATTCGCTATTTTCGGTTGTTTTTCGGGCAAAAGTCTGTAAATGCACGGTTGCAAACGCCGAAATGTGTGATAATCGTGCTATAGGTCGATTTTTAAATTATTTGAGCTTAATAAATTCCTGCCCGCCCATAAACGGACGAAGAACCTCGGGGATCTTAATGCTGCCGTCGGGCTGCTGATATTGTTCGATAAGTGCGGGGAATACTCTCGAGGTCGCAAGACCGCTGCCGTTAAGCGTATGAACGAATTCGGGCTTGCCGGTCTTGGAATCGCGGTATCTCGTATTGTTTCTTCTTGCCTGGTAGTCGTTCGCATTGGAAACCGAACTTACCTCTTTGTAGATGCCCATTGAGGGAATCCAAACTTCGATATCGTAAGTGCGAGCCATAGAAGCCGAGCAGTCGCCCGCGGCGAGTTTGCTCAGTCTGAAATGCAAACCGAGTTTGCTCATAAGCGAGCAGGCTTTTCCGACGAGTTCTTCAAACGCTTCTTTGGAATGATCGGGGTGAGCGTACTGAACCATTTCCACCTTATTGAACTGGTGACCGCGGATCATGCCGCGTTCTTCGGCGCGATAGCTGCCCGCCTCTTTACGATAGCAGGGAGTGTAAGCAAAATATTTCATCGGCAGTTTGCTTTCGTCGATTATTTCGCCCGCATACATATTGACGAGCGCGGTTTCCGCTGTAGGCAGCATAAAGCGTGCTTTCTTTTTGTCGCCGTCCTCGCTGTCAACCCAATAAACCTCGTCGGCGAATTTGGGGAACTGACCTGCGCCGAACCCGCAGCTATAGCCGAGCATGTGCGGGGGGAGAATAAATTCGTAACCGTCGGCAAGGTGTTCGCTGACGAAGAAATTCAGAAGCGCCCATTCAAGCCTTGCGCCGTCGCCGCGATACAGCCAATATCCGCCGCCGGAGAGTTTAACGCCGCGTTCGTAGTCGATAAGACCGAGAGCGGTGCAAAGATCGACGTGGTTTTTGGCTTCGAAATCGAACTGCGGTTTTTCGCCGAAAACTTTTACTACCTGATTGTTTTCTTTTTCGCCGGGGAGCAGGTCGTCGTCCGGAATGTTCGGCAATCTCGAGATAAAGTCATAAATTTTTTCGCTCAGCTCGTTAAGTTTAGCGTCGAGCGCGGAAATTTCGTCGCCGAGTTTGCGCATTTCTTCAAAAACGGGGGTAACGTCTTTACCTTCTTTTTTGATCGCGGGAATAGAGGCGGAAACTTTGTTTCTTTGCGCTTTCATGCTTTCGACGGAAGCGATGATCGATTTCTTTTCGTCGTTCCACTTGAGCATTTCGGTAAAATCGACGGTGCAACCCTTTTTAGCGAGTTTTTCGGCAATAAGGGTGGGGTTTTCTATAATTTTCTTGATGTCCAGCATAGGATAATCTCCTTGTTTTTTGCCGTAAATGGTCTTTGTTTTGCACTAAGTATAAAACATTTTCGTCGTTTTGGCAATAAAATAACCGCGATAATTTCAAACAAACCAAAAATAATTGTAAATAACGTGCGAGATAATTGCAAAACGCGCGCGTTTGTGTTAAAATAACTTACTGTTATTAAAGTAATTTATGGGGTAGTCTGCGCTTTTTTCGAAAGTTGCGGTCAGCCTTGTAAAAAAGATTCTGAAGGATCTTTTAAAAAAAATTCTGAAGGATCTTGAAAAGAAAAGAGGTAAAGAGGTCGTTATGAAGTTTTATAATACGCTTACCAGAAAAAAAGAGGAGTTTACAACCGAGGACGGAAGCAATAAGGTTCGTATGTATTCTTGCGGACCTACCGTATACAGCTTTGCGCACATAGGCAACATGCGTACCTACGTCTTTATGGATTTGCTCCGTCGTGCGCTTAAATACGAGGGGTATAAAGTAAAAGGCGTAATGAACGTTACCGACGTAGGGCATTTGCTTTCCGACGGCGACGACGGCGAAGATAAAATGCAAAAAGCCGCGCGAGAGCAAAAGAAAAGCCCGTACGAAATTGCGGAGTTTTACGCAGGCGTGTTTTTCGAGGACTTGAAAAAACTCAATATCGGCAAGCCCGAACTTACGCCTAAAGCCACCGATCATATTCAAATTATGATCGATTTCGTTAAGGAATTGGTGGAAAAAGGTTTTGCGTACGAAACGAGCGACGGTATTTATTTCGATATTACCAAAGCGGTAGATTACGGCAAATTGTCGGGCGCAAAGCTCGACGAACAGCAGGCGGGCGCACGCGTCGAAGTCAACGGCGAAAAGCGTCATCCCGCGGATTTTGCCGTGTGGAAAAAAGCGCCCAAGGAACACATTATGCAATGGGAAAGTCCGTGGGGAATGGGTTATCCCGGCTGGCATATAGAGTGCTCGGCGATGAGCAAGAAATACCTCGGCGAGGTGTTCGACATTCACACCGGCGGCGTGGATCATATCCCAATTCACCACGAAAACGAGATTGCGCAAAGCGAGGCTCTTACGGGCAAGATACCCGCAAGGTTCTGGATGCACGGCGAGTTTATGCTTGTCGACGGCGGGAAAATGAGTAAATCTTTGGGTAATACCTACACGATTTCTCAGCTTGAAGAACGAGGATATAATCCGATGCATTTCAGATATTTTTGCCTGAACGCGCATTACAGAAAGAAACTCAACTTTACGTTCGAGGGTATGGACGGCGCAAAGACCGCTTTTGAAAGACTGTGCAAGGCAATCGTTGCGCATAAGAACGGAACGGCTGTTACCGCTCCCGAGACTATCGCCGATTACGAAAAGCAGTTCGAAGAAGCCGTTGCCGACGATCTCAACGTACCGCAGGCTCTCGGCGTGCTTTGGACTATGCTTAAACTGCCCGCGAGCAAGGACGTTTACAAGACCGCGCTTAAGTTCGACGAAGTGCTCGGGCTTTCGCTCGATCGTGCGGAGACTTTCCTGCCCGAGGAAAAGTTCGATATACCCGAAGAGGTCGTTGCGCTTGCCGAAAAAATGCAGGGCGCAAGAGCGGTTAAAGATTACGCCACCGCGGACGCTCTCCGCAGCGAGATAGACAAGCTCGGTTTCTCGGTGCTTAACACCAAGGACGGCTATACGCTTAAACCCAAGAACTAAAACGCGAGTTTTGCGGCGGGTTAAGGCTGATGGCGACTGAAAAGGCAGTCAGCGATTAAATCAAAGATTAAATTTACAAAAAATAGAGGAAGATTATGAAAAAACTTACTTCGGAGCAACTCAGGAGTTTATATCTCAAGTTTTTTGCCGACAGGGGACATGCCGTTATACCTTCGGCAAGTCTTATACCGGAAAACGATCCGTCGGTATTGTTCACCACTGCGGGCATGCACCCGTTAGTGCCTTATCTGCTCGGCGAAAAGCACCCTGCGGGAAAGCGTCTTACCGACGTTCAGAAATGCGTTCGTACCGGCGATATCGACGAGGTAGGCGACGCGTCGCACTGCACGTTTTTCGAAATGCTCGGCAACTGGTCGCTCGGCGATTATTTTAACGAACAGGCAATCAAATGGAGCTATGAATTTTTGACTTCGCCCGAATACCTCGGCATACCCGTGGAAAAACTCGCCGTTACCGTTTTTGCGGGCGACGAGGATGCCCCGCGCGACGAGATGAGCGCGAAAATATGGGAAGAGTGCGGAATACTCAAACAAAACATTTTCTTCCTGCCTAAAAAGAATAACTGGTGGATTGCGGGCAAGACCGGACCTTGCGGACCGGATACCGAAATGTTTATCATCCGCGATCAGGCGCCGTGTTCAGATCACTGCGATCCTTCGTGCGATTGCGGAAGGTACCTGGAAATATGGAACAACGTGTTTATGCAGTTCTATCGCCACGAGGACGGAACGTATACAAAACTTACTCAGCGCAACGTAGATACGGGCATGGGCTTGGAGCGTACGCTTTGCACGCTTAACGGCACTTCCAGCGTTTACGATACCGACCTGTTCGACGATGCTAAAGCCGAAATCGAACGCCTTACGGGCAAGAAATACGGTGAAAACGCCGAAGATACCAAGGCGTTCAGAATTATTCTCGACCATATCCGTACGGCAACCTTTATGCTCGGCGATCCGAGAGGGGTTGTGCCGTCCAACGTGGATCAGGGCTACATTTTGCGCCGTCTTATCCGCAGGGCGGTAAGATTTTCCAAGTCGCTCGGGCTTGAAGGCGGAAATCTCCGCAATATAGCTGCGGCGTTCGTCAATAAATATCGGGAGGTTTACCCCGAACTTAAGACAAACGAGCAGAAAATTTATACCGAACTCGATAAGGAAGAAGAAAAGTTCGGTAAAGCTCTCGAGGACGGACTTAAAGAGTTCAATAAAGTCGTTACGCATATTCCGGGTAACGTTATTCCCGGCAAGACGGCGTTCAGACTTTACGATACATACGGTTTCCCGCTCGAAATGACCGTCGAACTTGCGGGCGAGCATGGCTTTACCGTCGACGTAGACGGTTACCACGCCGCATTTGCCGAACATCAGAAGAAATCGTCGGCAGGTGCGGAACAAAAGTTCAAAGGCGGTCTTGCCGATACGAGCGAAACCACCGCAAGGCTGCACACGGCAACTCACCTTATGCATGCCGCATTGCGCAAAGTGCTCGATCCGTCGGTCGGTCAGCGCGGGTCTAACATCACGCCCGAAAGACTGCGTTTCGACTTTAACTTCGATCGCCCTATGACGCAGGAAGAAATTGCCGAGGTCGAAAGGCTTGTAAACGAAGCGATCAAAGCCGACGTTCCCGTAGTTATGGAAGAAATGAGCCTCGAGGACGCTAAGAAATCGGGCGCGATCGGTTTGTTTGAAAGCAAGTACGGCGATATGGTAAAGGTTTATACCATGGGCGAGTTCAGCAAGGAAATTTGCGGCGGTCCGCATGCAAAACGCACGGGCGAACTCGGCACGTTCAAGATTATAAAAGAACAATCGTCGTCGAGCGGCGTGAGAAGAATCAAAGCCGTGCTTATTCCCGACGAGCAAAAGTAATTTTGCGCGCGACAGATTTGCGCGATAGATTAAAGGTCTTGCGGCGTTTAATAAAACGTATCACGAAAAGCAGCCTGCGGCTGAAATAATAAACCGCGGCAAAAAACAAAAATATAAATCGAAATAAAGACAAGAGGTGTCATAATGGCTGAAAAAATCTTTCTTACCGAAGAAGGCAAGCAGGAACTTGAGAAAAAGTTAGAATACTTAAAAATGGTCAAACGTCCGGAAATTACCGAACGTATCAAAATTGCTCGTGAATTCGGCGACCTTTCAGAAAACGCCGAATACGATGCCGCCAGAAACGAGCAAGCGCTCATCGAAGGCGAAATCAGCGAGTTGGAAGCCAAACTCAAAGTTGCCGAAATCATTACCGTCAGTTCGAGAAGGGACGTTGCCAGCGTCGGCGCGACTATCGAATACACCGACCTTACCGACGGCAAGGATTACAAGTTCGAAATAGTCGGTACGACCGAAGCGGATTTCCGCGCGGGCAGAATCTCCAACGAATGCCCCATCGGTAAAGCCGTTATGGGTAAGCGCGTGGGCGAAGAATGTATCGTAGAAGCACCCGCGGGCAATTATTCCATAAGACTCAATAAGGTTTCTTACTGATAATCGATAAATGGATAACAAAATTACAAAAAGCAGGTTAGCAAACCTACTAGCGTACGATTGGGTTAAAATTTGCGCTGTCATCGTTGCGGTGTGTTTCGTTTGGGTACTTGCGTATACTATCGGCGCGCCGCGTGCATCGGTGGGGCAGGTTTTCGGCTTGCTTACCTATGCGCCCGATTTCGAGGTGGCTAAGTCCGGTAAGGCGTTGCTCGGCGATGCCGAATCTCACGGTGCTTTTTCGTACGATATTCTCGATTTCAACACGCGCGATATGCCGAAAGACTATTATTCTACGCTGATGATGGCGGCGGATTCGGTGCAGGAGGGCGACGTTTTTATTACGTCCGATTTTGCCGAAACGATAAAAAAGAACGAGTCGCCTTTGCGTACTTTTATCGACGGTTATTACGGAAGAGTGTATAACATCGATTTGCTTATTTCGGACGCGAAAGAGTATGCGCGCAAGAACGGAATTATTCAGAATGCCGACGGAACTTACGGTTGCGATAAGACCGTAACCGATAGTTTGTTCTCGTCGAGAATGGAAAAAGATCCGCGTTTCCGCGATAAAAACTCTAAAAAATACGCCGAAGGACAGCAAAACGAGTACGAGAGAATTATTGCAGTGTGGAATAACGCCTGCAAGGCGGAAAAGTTGCTTGAAGAGCATCCCGAACTTCGCATAAACTATCGTCCGTTTACGCAAACGCTTGAAGCTATGGGCGAGGAAGAACGCGAAAAGAGCGAGTATTATAAGACGTGGCTCGAGCAAAAAGAACTTACTTACGCTATCAATCTCGGCAAACTTACGGGCGGTGCGAATAACATTACCGATTTGTATGCGCGTACGATTACGCCCGAGGACGGCGAGCCGTATCTTTCGGCTGACGGCGTTGCTCTTTGCGTGTTCGATTACACTGCATTTCAACCGCATTTGCAGTACGAAACTTTGGGGTATATCGTTTATATGGCGGAAACTTACAGTAATTTTCTTGCGGTGCAGCCCGAAAATCTCGTTGTCAATAAATAATATATAATATGGAAAGGCAAAAAAGGCTGAAAAGGCATATTTTTTCTATGCTCGAAGGATACGCCGGAAAAAATGCCGAACGGTATCACATGCCCGGGCATAAGGGCAAAGGTTGCGGCGTTTTGTCGGGCGTTTATCCTTACGATATAACCGAACTTTCTTTTTCCGATAACCTCGCAAACCCATGCGGGGTAATTTCTCGGGCGCAGGACGATATCGCGTCGCTTATCGGCGCAAAAAAATGTCGCATTTTAACGGGCGGTTCTACGCTCGGCGTTTTGGTTTCCGTATATTCTTCGAAAGCGTATTATCACGGCGAAAGGAATAAAATTATCATTTGCAAAAGTTCGCATAAAAGCGTGTATAATACCTTGGCTTTGCTCGATATCGAACCCGTGTTTTTGCCCGAAAAAAACGTTGACGGCTTGTCATGTCCGAACACGGAAAAACTTGCTGAACTATGCGATAACGGTGTTATAGGCGCACTTTTTACGTATCCCGACTATTTCGGGCGGTGTTTGAATTTAGATAAAATACGCAAGATATTAAAAGAAAAGAATTGTTTACTTTTGCTTGACGGCGCGCACGGCGCGCATCTTGCGTTTACAGATGCCGAGCGTTACGGCGGGCGTTTTGCCGATATTTGGGTGGACGGCGCGAAAAAAACGCTTAAAACTTTAACGCAGGGCGCGTTGCTCGGCGTGAACGAAACCGAGCTTATGCCTTACGTCGAGGACGGGTTTTCGATTTTTTCTACGTCAAGCCCCAATTATTTGATAATGGGTTCGGTTGAGGACGGTTATAAATCTTTTGCCGAAACGCTTGAAAAAGGCTTTTTTGAATGTAAAAAGGCTGTCGAAACTTTTAAAAACAGGTTAAACGATAGATTTGCCGTTATAAATAATCGGGACTTTCTAAAGTTATGCGTTGATTTGCGCGGATTTGCCGACGGCGTCGAGATCGGCGAATATCTCGAAAAAAACAACGTTTACGCCGAACTTGCGGCGGGGCGGTTTTTGATCTTTATGATCACACCCGATTTCAGCGAGGAAAAAGCGATTTGCCTTGCCGATTTGCTGAATGACTATAAAGCGAAAAGCAATGAAACATTTTCCGTTTACGGCATAGAAGAAACGCCGTTAAAAAGGGTTATGCCTTACACGGTCGCGAAAAAAAGTCGGTATGAATACGTTGAATTAAGTGATGCGAATGGGCGTATCAGTGCGGGCGAAGTAGGATTTTTTCCGCCGTGCTATCCGCTTATAGTTGCGGGCGAAATGTTCGATAACGAACTTATAGCCCGACTTTTAAAGAGAAATACGTTCGGAATCGAAGACGGAAAAGTCAAAGTAGTTGTTGAATAATTCTTGCGACTTGTTCGCAATATAAGGATTTATCGCGAATTGTAAATAAGGCGTAAAGGAGGAAAAATGGTTCGGCTGTTTAAAGATACCGTTGCATATCGCATAGTATCGGGCGATAAAAAAAAGAATTCGCTGTCGCACGCCTATCTTCTTTTATGTCAGGACGGTGCGGCAATTCCCGAATATTTAAAAACCATTGCAAAAACCATAATTTGCGAGGACGAAAGCGGTTTTTGCGATCAATGCAGGAGTTGCAGCTTAATCGAGCGTAATTTATATACGGACGTAAGTTTTTATCCTAAGGGCGACGGCGGAAAAATTCTTGTTGCCGACGTGGACGAAATGGTTGCGCAAACGTTCGTAAAACCGTTCGAGGGCGACAAGCGGGTTTTTGTGTTTTGCGGTGCGGAGAATATGACGCCGCAAGCGCAGAACAAACTGCTTAAAACGCTTGAAGAACCGCCGAAGGGCGTTTACGTTATTTTAGGCGCAACCAACGAAAACGCAATTTTGCCCACGGTAAAATCGCGTGTTAAAAAGATAAGCGTTCCCGATTATTCCGAGAGCGAAATTCTCGATTTTTTAATTCGCCGTTACCCCGATAAAGACCGCGAGGAACTTAAACGTGCGGCAAGTTTTGCCGACGGCAAGCCGGGGCTTGCGCTCGCTTATGCCGAAAACGGCGCGTCCGACGTAGAAGGTTTTGTGTATTCTATGCTCGAGAACATGCTCAACAGTAAGGACGTAATCGATTATTCGGTAAAAATCGATAAGACGAATATAAAAGAATTTTTAATAAGTTTGAAGAAAACTCTCGATCGCGTGATACGTTATCAAAGCGGCGGAGATGAAAAAAGCGGGGCTATAAGGCGGATATCGCGTATTTACAGTACCGCCGCATGCCTTGCGATAATAAATAAAGTCAACGCTTGCGAACGCGCGCTTTATTTTAACGGCAACGTAACGATGCTTGCCGATAACATATTGCTTTGCGTTCTGGAGGAAAAATACAAATGGAAAAAATTGTAGGCATAAAGTTTAAAAATACCGCAAAAGTATATTATTTTGCGCCCGGTAACGAAAAATTCGTCCGTAACGACGGAGTTATAGTTGAAACCGCGCGCGGCGTGGAATACGGCACGGTGGTAATCGAACCGAAAGAAGTGGACGATTCCGAAATCGTTCAGCCGTTAAAGCCGATTATCCGTAAGGCAACCAAAGCCGATACCGAGCGTTTAAAGCGCAACGAGGATAAGGCTGCGGAGGCAATGCGCGTTTGCGCCGAAAAAATCGAGGCGCACAAGCTCAACATGAAACTCGTCAGCGCGGAATACACGTTTGACGGCAGTAAACTGATTTTTAATTTCAGCGCGCCGGGGCGTATAGATTTCCGCGATTTGGTCAAAGATTTGGCGCAGGTTTTCAGAATAAGAATTGAGTTAAGGCAAATCGGTATCCGCGACGAAACAAGAATGCTCGGCGGGCTCGCCCCGTGCGGCAGACCTTGCTGTTGCTCGAGCTGTATGAGCGATTTCAAGAAAGTATCGGTCAAAATGGCGAAAAATCAAGGTTTATCGCTCAATCCGTCAAAAATAAGCGGTTTGTGCGGCAGGCTTATGTGTTGCTTGGCATACGAAAACGATTACTACAAAGACGTATGCAAGAAAATGCCCAAGGTCGGCTCGGAAGTTACCTCGCCCGACGGTAAAGGCGTAGTCGTATCGGTCAACATGCTCAAAATGACGGTTAAAGTCAAGTCCGAGCTTAAAGACGGCAGCGTTGAATATAAGGATTACGACGTAAAAGACCTTAAGTTCAAGTGCTGCGGCGGTTGCGCCGACGACGGCAAACTTACCAAAGAAGAAATGGAAGCGCTTAAAAATCTTACCGACGAAGACTGATTTTTTAAGCAAAAGTCCGTCTATAAGTTGATTATCGTATAATTCGCGGCGAAATAACTCTTATTTTTAGGGACTTAAAACGAATATGAATTGTAAAAGGATAGCTTTTGACGGTTATCCTTTTTATTTTGTTTTTTTAATATTGAATTGACTGTGAGCAGGCATTGTGATATAATAAAAGAAATAGAATTTGCGGTTTACTCCCGTTTTCAAAGGTGAAATTTTGTGCGTAACCGCAAAAGCCGACGAAGGAGAATTATGAAAATCATTCATTTATCCGATTTGCATTTAGGAATGCGGTTTTACGAGTTTTCGCTGATTGACGATCAAAAATACATTCTCGATCGGATTTTGGAAATAATCCGCGCGCAAAAGCCCGATGCCGTTTGCATTGCGGGCGACGTGTACGATAAGAGTATTCCGCCTGTGGAAGCGGTGGAATTGTTCGACGATTTTTTATACAACCTTGCAAAGTTAAAGGTTGAAACGTTCATCATAAGCGGAAATCACGACAGCGCCGAGCGGCTTTCTTTCGGCAATCGTATTTTCGACGTAAGCGGTTTGCATTTTTCGCCCGCTTACGACGGCGCTATAAAACCCATAACCTTGCGCGACGAATACGGCGAAGTCGATTTCTATATGCTGCCGTTCGTTAAGCCGTCTAACGTAAGGCGGTTTTTTCCCGACGAAAAGATAGAAAACTATACCGACGCTGTAAAGGTTGCGGTAAATCATATGCAAATCGACGGTGCGCGGCGCAACGTGCTTATCGCGCATCAGTTCGTTACGGGGGCTAAGCGTTCGGAATCGGAAGATATATCGGTCGGCGGGCTTGACAACGTGGACGCAAGCGCATTCGAACCCTTCGATTACGTTGCCTTGGGGCACATTCACAGTCCGCAAACGGCGGGCGGCGAGAGAATTTATTACTGCGGCACGCCGCTTAAATATTCTTTTTCCGAGGTAAACGACCAAAAATCGGTTGCGGTTATAGAACTGAAAGAAAAAGGTTCTTTTGAACTTACGAAAATTCCGCTTGCGCCGCTGCACGAATTGCGCGAGCTGCGCGGTAAGTTCAACGAACTTATGAACAGGAGTTTTTATATCGATACGTCTTACCAAACCGATTATGTGCGCATAACGCTTACCGATGAGGACGATATTCTGAACGCCGAGGGTAATTTGCGCGTTGTTTATCAC
>ERZ857629.4158-NODE-4158-length-11487-cov-2.785952_pt1 | contig 11487 bp, 12 predicted proteins | sample MGYA00519700_ERZ857629 | MGnify/ENA primary metagenome ERZ857629 (study PRJEB31778, sample SAMEA3449351) | human gut metagenome | biome: human gut; feature: human-associated habitat; material: faeces | place: United Kingdom | collected 2010/2012 ... | reverse complement strand
GTACAAAGGGTATTTCCGGACAGATATGGCCTCTTTTCTTCACCGGCGTTTATTATCTGCTGTTCAGCGGGGTGCTGACCGTGCTGTTTACAAAGCTTGAAAAGAAGCTTTCCTATTTCGGAAACTGAGGAGGTGCCGGTATGCCTATACTTGAAGTAAAAAATATGATGAAAACCTTCGGCAAGACCGAGGTGCTTAAGGGAATCGATTTTACCCTTGAAAAGGGGCAGGTGCTGTCGATTATCGGCTCTTCGGGAAGCGGAAAGACCACTCTGCTTCGGTGCCTTAATTTCCTCGAACAGGCCGATTACGGTCAGGTTTATCTTAACGATAAGCTTTTGGTGGATTTTGATGCCCGCAAAAAATATTCTGAAACCGAAATAAGAATGATGCGGCTGAATTTCGGACTGGTTTTTCAGCAGTTCAATCTTTTCCCTCAATACAGCGTGCTTAAAAATGTTACGCTGGCCGTTGAGCTTCTTAAAAAAGAAGAAATGAAAACAAGGGGAAAGGCGGTCGTGAAGGCAGAAATAGAGCAAAAGGCCAAGGAGATACTCGATAAGGTGGGACTGTCACAAAAGCTTGACAGCTTCCCATGCGAGCTGTCGGGCGGTCAGCAGCAGCGTGTTGCCATTGCAAGGGCCCTTGCTCTTGAACCTGAAATACTATTTTTCGACGAGCCGACATCGGCTCTTGATCCCGAGCTTACCGGAGAAATTTTAAAGGTAATAAAGGGCCTTGCCGAGCAAAACCGCACGATGGTCATAGTCACCCACGAAATGAGTTTTGCTGCCGAAATTTCCGATAAGGTAATCTTTATGGACGACGGAATTATCGCAGAGGAGGGCAGCCCCGCCGAGGTTTTTGACAATCCGAAAAATCAGCGGCTCAGAGAATTTTTAAGCAAGGTGTACGACTGATCGGATACGCATATATATGAATGCGGGTTGGTGTCGGAAAAAATAGGCGGCCGGCTTTTAAAGGAGATTTTCTGATGAAAAATGTCGAGACCTTAGTATCTTCGGGGGTTCTTTTGCTTGCGTTTTGCCTGCTGATCGTTCTGTCGATCGGCCGGCCGGGCCTTTTAAAGGACGAAGGAAATAATAAGGATACTTCTTTTTTGCAGGAGGTCTTTTCCGATGCTTCCGAAAATCAGGAGTCTTTGCCAAATGAGCAAAGTGAAAATTTGCAGGATGAGGCTTCGGAGATTTCGGGCGACGAAGTGTCCATAGCGCAAAGCAAGATCGAGAGCAAGCGTGACGATTCTCCCAAGGCTTCTGTACCGTCGTCAACGCCCGCAGCCGCTAAACCTGTATCAGAACCTGAGCCCGCGCCCCCCAAAAACAGGATCGTTGATTATACCAAGCCTTCCACCTATGACCGTGTACAAAGCCAGATAAACGGTCTTTGCAGCGCCTATCCGGGACTTTTAAGTTCGTCGGTCATCGGTACCAGCGTTCAGGGGAGGAACATTACCCTTTTAAAGCTTGGGACGGGAAACCGAAAGATATGCCTTGTTGGTGCCATGCACGCGCGGGAGCACATAACGACCACATATCTTATGCGGTGCGCAGAGGATTATGCCGCCGCCTATTATTCCGACAGCGGAAAGCTTGACGGATATGATATGAAATATATTTTGGACAACTGTACCTTTTACATAGTTCCCAATTGCAACCCCGACGGAACGGAAATATTGCTGTCGGGACAAAGCCCGTCGGTCGATGTGGTATGGAACAAAAAATCGGCATATAAAGCCAACGCCAACGGGGTCAATCTTAACAGGAACTTCCCCTTTTTACATGGCTTTTACGACAAAATGAGCACCGTGCCGCACGAAGGTACCTTTCCCGGATATTCGGCCGCTTCCGAGCCGGAAACGGTGGCGCTTATGGAGCTTTGCGCGTCTAACACCTTTGAAATGCTGCTTTCCTTCCACATTCAGGGCGAGTGCATTTATTGGTCGGACAGCTTCAATGTCGATACGGCCGATTCGTCATATCTTGCAGGTAAGCTTAGCAGGGAATTTGGATTTTATAAATGCCCAACATCATCCGATCTTTCACTTTACGGCGGCGGTTTTGAAAACTGGTTCAGATACAATTACGGGAGGGAGGGCTTTTGCATTGAGCTGATGCCGCTGGGATACAGCGTTTCTCCTCTTTCCGATTATGACAACAGGCACATGGAAAGCTCGGTCAGATATTCGCTGACAAGGGATATACCGCTTTCGGCCTTCGGTCGATAAAGTTGTCCTGTAAAAATCGCTTTGCCCGTCGGGTGAAAAGTGCCGTCTGACGGCACGGTACAAATAATTTGCACAAAAACATTATTGTCTCATTTAAAACATTTCAAGCTCCCGGGGAGAGGCTTAAAGCACCTGCTCCCGGGAGTTTTTTGTTGCGGGAAAAAGAAAATCCGATTTGTCCGAAAATTTTTCTTTAAATTGCCGCTTTTCTTGACTTGTTAACAACTTGTTGGTATAATAACTATGATTAAATGGATAAGTATTTTCAAAGCGCTTCGGACGCTTGAAAAAATCAAGGCAAAATAAAAAAGGAGGCAGGGACTGTGATTTTCAAAATAATAGGAATAGTTATTTTGTCGTTCCTTGCCCTTGTCGTTCTTTTTTTGATATTGCCCATAAGAATAGAAATGGCAAAAGCCCCTGACGGAGATTTCAATTTTTGGCTGAAGGTTTTGTTTTTCAAAAAGAACCTCAATAAAACCGTAAAAAAAATCACGGATAAAAAGGATAACAAGGCCGATCAAAAGAAAAATAAGAACAAGGAAAAATCCGACGAAAAAAAACGCAAAAAGAAAAAAGCCGAAAAAGCCAAGAAAAAGAGCAAAAAGCTATCCCCCGCCGATATTATAAAGCTGAGCTTTACCGCCATAAAGGAATTGTTCAGACTTTTCGGAAAATGCAGGGTCGGAAAGCTTAAAATTCATTATACCGCCGGAGGAAGCGACCCTGCCGATGCGGCCGTTACGTACGGCGGAATCTGCGCTGCCGTCTATCCTCTTACCGCATTTTTGCAAAGCAAAATGAACATCAAAAAGAATGCTGAGGATGTCAGTATAAACTGCGACTTTGAAAGCGAAAGGTCTCGATTTGATTTCGATATCGAGATAGGACTAAGACCCTTCTGGGCGGCCGCCGCCGTTTTCAGACTTGCTGCAGCTTACGGCAAAAAATAATTACGGCTGAAATTAAATGATAAATTCAGTTTGTTGCCGGCAGGTTAAATTTGACGAATGTTATATATTGGACTTTAAAGCAAAACGCAAACCAACCTTAAAAGGAGCGTGCTCATATGGAACAGCAGAAAAAAGTTTTTTCATCGAAATCCTCTGCCGCCGAAAATCTTTCCCGCCTTATCGATGTTACCACCGACAAGGTCAAACAGCTTGCATCGGCAAGCTCGGTAGCGGGGGACACCATATATTTGGACGACTGCGCGGTCATACCTGTTTCCAAGGTTTCGGCGGGATTTGCCGGAGGCTCGGGAGACCTGCTTAACGCCGAAAAACGCTCGGCAAACGAAGGAGCGGGCGCAGGAGCCAAGGTGTCGGTAACGCCGGTTGCCTTTATCGTAAAGCAAGAGGGCAGGATCAACATTGTAGGAGTGCCCGAGGGCGGCGAAGAAAGCGGATCGACCGCATCGGGAATGCTTTCCGGCCTTTTAAGTGCGGGGCTTAGCGCCTTGGCCGCCAAAAAGGCTCAAAAAAGCGACAAAAAAGAAAAAAACGATACCGAGGTAACGGTATCGGAACAGGATGAAAACGGGATAAAGGTAACTCAAAAAAGAGTTGAAAAACACAGCAAAACAAAATAGAAGAATTGTGTCGGTGCTTGTTAGGGAAAAGGAATGAGCAAAACCGTAGGGTGTCCGATCGCGATTGCCTTAAAAAGCACAGCGAAATAAAATTGAAAGAACTATGCCCACACCCGTCCAAAAAAGGGCGGTGACGATGCTTTTTATGCGGCGGTATTTTTTGTTTTTTCTTTTTCGTTCCTCCGATTTAAGACGGGAAACGGGCGGACGGTCTGAAAATCGGATAAACCCGTCCCATTCAGATTTTAGCTTTTGCTCGGAAAGATCGGAGCCCTCTTTTGTGACAAAAAGTATGGCTCGCTCGAAAAACGGATTGCCGGTCTCTTTTATTTCGATTGTCTGATGATTTACCCCTCTTATCATAATCGTTCTCCTTCGGATTTTTTCGGACTGTTAAACCGCAAAAAAGCGGTTGATGATAGGTGCGGACGGCCGCAGAAAGATTGTGACGACCGCAGTGACAGTCTGCGGCACGGACGGGCCGAGTGACGGTGCGGACAGGCCTTATGCGGCGCGGAGAAACACTCGGCGGAAAAAACGTTGACCGACACGGACGACACACGGTCGGCGGGAGCGTATTGCATACCGCATATACAGGGTTTGCTTTAATTTTATTATTAACAAGAAAAAAATGGTTTATACAGCTTTTTGAAGGGCGGCGAAAAAATGGAAAGGGTATTGTTCGGCGGAAGCTTCGATCCCATACATCTCGGTCATGTTTCTATGGTCTCCTTTCTGCTTAAGCAAGAAACCGTCGGCAGCGTGCTAGTGGTGCCGGCCGCCTGCTCCCCCTTTAAAACCGGCAAAAAGCTTTGCGACGGAAAACACCGCCTTGAAATGTGCAAAATAGCCTTTGAAGGAATGAAAAATGTCGAAATTTCCGATGTGGAATTTTATCTTCCTACACCAAGCTTCACGGTAAACACTCTTGAGGCACTGAAAAAAAGATATGAGGGTCAAAAGCTTGGGCTGCTTATTGGCGGGGATTCGGTCATGAGCCTTTGCAAATGGAAGGACAGCGGGGAAATTATCAAAACGGCCAAAATATATGCGGCGGTCAGAGAAGAGGCCGACAGGGGGAAAATAGAAAATGAGCTTTCAAGACTTTGCGCCGATTATATCGTCATTTCGATGCCTAAGATCGATATTTCATCGACAATAATAAGAGAACGGCTTAAAAACAAACAGTCCTGTAAAGGCCTTTTGCCCGAAAAGGTCGAAGGGTATATAATTGAAAACGGACTGTACGGCTAAACTCGGCAAGCAGCGATTTAAGGTATGTCGGCAAAAAGCAACTTTAAAGGTGCTTTCACGACGGCCGAAAGGTCGCTTTACGGTAAGCGGATGATGGCCGGTCATCGTCTGTTTAAGACAAAATGAAAGGGAAATATGTATGGACGGAGAAAAATACATTGAGATAATACGCCCGAAAATGAGTAATCGGCGGTTTGTACATTCGCTTAATGTGGCAAAGGAAGCGGTAAAGCTTTGCGATAAATACGGCGGCGACAGAGAAAAAGCCTACACCGCAGGAATACTTCACGACATAATGAAGGAAGCCGATCCCAAATTTCAGTTGCAAATTTTGTCCGATAATGGTATAATGCTCGATATAGTGTCGCAAGGTGCCAAGAAGCTTTGGCATGCAAAGTCGGGTGCGGCATATTGCAAATACATACTTGGCATTGACGACCGGGATATTATCAACGCAATATCCTACCACACAACGGCCAGAGCGGGAATGAGTCAGCTCGAAAAAATCATATACCTTGCCGATTACATCGGAGAGGACAGGGATTACCCCGGCGTGGAAAAAATGCGTGCGGCGGTGAACAGGTCGATGTTTGACGGAATGGATTTCTCACTTGAGTTTTCCATAATTGATCTGGTAAAAAGGAAAAAGCCGGTTCATCCCGACACGGTGGCGGCTTTTAACGAATTGTTTTTGAAAAAGGAAAATGGGGGAAAATATGTCGGATAACAGAAATTCAAGAGATATATACAGCAGCTCTCGTCCGAGAAGCCACACAAGGCCTTCTTCGAGAAGCAGATCGGCAGGCGCCGCCCGTCAGGGTGTTCCGCTGGCCGAACAGGGCACGAAAAAAAAGAAAAAAGGAAATGGCAAGCGAATAGCTGTTAATGCCGTGCTGTCGGTTGTTCTGGTGCTGTGTATACTTGTAGCGGCAGTGGCCATTAAATACCCCAACGCCTTTTCCATCCTGTTTAACGGTCTCAGATCGGCTGACGGCGAAGATGTATCTCAGCAGATGGAGGACGTGGTTCAAAGCCCCACCGAGGATGTTTCCTATTTCCTTATAACCGGAACCGATCTTTCGGGAGATTTGACAGATATTATTATGGTGGTCTGCTTTAATATAAAGGACAAGACCGCAAACATTCTTCAGATCCCCCGCGACACATATATCGGCAGCGACATCGACAGCGGAAAGATAAACGCCGTTTATGAATCGGCCAAGGAAGGTCAGTCCCGCATAAATGTTATGATGAAGCGCATAAATGATTATTTAGGGCTTCCTATCGATCATTACGCTGTTGTTTCCATTTCGGCCTTCAGAAAGATAGTTGATGTGCTGGGTGGAATAGATGTTGAAGTGCCGGTTCATATGAGAGCAAACGACACCGAAGAAGTGTGGTACGAGTTTGACAAGGGATGGAACCACCTTAACGGCGGTATGGCCGAGGCCTTTGTCCGCCATCGCGACAGCTATGCAATGGGAGATCTCGGCCGTGTTGAGGCGCAGAGAAACTTCTATGCCGCCTTTATAAAGGAAATGCTCAGTATGAGCCTTGGAGAAATGGCGGGTGTTGCCGATAAATGCTATAATGACATTGCAACCGACATGGGAGTCGGCCAAATTCTCAGTTATGCAAGCGCCGCAAAGGGAATGGGCATGGAAAATATCAGTTTTTATGCCGTTCCCGGTCAGCCCGGATATTACAGCCCCCAGGGAGTACAGCGCTCTTATTATTCTATTCACAAAAAGGAATATGTCGATCTTATAAACGAGCATTTTATGCCCTATTCGGATGAAACTCTCACGGTGGACGACATAAAGATAAAGGAGCTTCATACCCAGTATGAGCCAAGCTACCTTACCAACGACGGTACCGGAATAGGCCAATATGTTGGCGAGGACACAAGCACGGTAAGCGCGGCTTCCTCATCTTCCGATTAAAATATACGAGGTGGTTTTATGGAATCAAAGGAACTTATAGAAATTGCCGTTAAGGCTCTTGACAGCAAAAAGGCTCAGGACATCGAGGTCATAAATATCGAGGGACTGACCATGCTTGGAGATTATCTTATAATTGCGTCGGGATCGTCAAATACCCAGGTGCGCGCCCTTGCCGAGGAAGTGGAATATAAGCTTTCGCAGGAAGGGGTCGAGCCTCACCACATTGAGGGAAGAACCACCCAGTGGCATCTGCTTGATTACGGCGATGTTATGGTGCACGTGTTTCATACCGACGCGAGAAACTTCTACGCTCTTGAGCGTATGTGGGCCGACGGAGAAAAGGTCGATATATCCTACCTTTTGACCGAGAATTAAGAGTCAATCGTCTGTTTGATATCTTTGCGGGATTTGATAAACACTATATTTTTTTCTTTTGGAATTTTACCGATATTTTTATAAAGAGGCGAGTTTTTTGATACCTTACGATTACAAAGCGATTGAAAAAAAGTGGCAGGAAAAATGGGAACAGGCAGGTATTTTTCACGCCGTTAACGGCTCGGATAAGCCTAAATTCTACGCCCTTGTGGAATTTCCGTATCCCTCGGGCCAGGGACTTCATGTAGGACATCCCCGTTCCTATACCGCTCTTGATATTGTGGCAAGAAAGCGCCGCAAAAACGGATATAATGTGCTTTATCCCATGGGCTGGGACGCTTTCGGCCTTCCCACCGAGAATTTTGCCATAAAAAATCATATCCACCCCGAGATCGTCACCAAGAACAACATTGCTCGTTTTAAGGAACAGCTTGTTTCTCTGGGTTTTTCTTTCGACTGGAGCAGAGAAATCAATACCACCGATCCCGATTACTATAAATGGACCCAGTGGATATTCTTAAAGCTTTTTGAAAAGGGACTTGCATATAAAAAGGAAATGTCGGTCAACTGGTGCACCTCCTGTAAATGCGTGCTTGCCAACGAAGAGGTGGTAAACGGCGTTTGCGAGCGGTGCGGAAGCGAGGTCGTTCACAAGGTCAAGAGCCAGTGGATGCTTAAAATAACCGAGTATGCCCAGCGCCTTATCGACGATCTTGACCATCTTGATTTTATCGAGCGGGTCAAGCTTCAGCAGAAAAACTGGATAGGCCGTTCTACCGGTGCCGAGGTCAAGTTTAAGACCACCACCGGCGACGAGCTTAAGGTATATACCACCCGCCCGGACACCCTTTTCGGAGCCACCTATATGGTCATCAGCCCAGAGCATCCCTTTGTGGAAAAATGGGCTGAAAACCTTAAAAATATCGACGAGATCAAAGCCTATCGCGCCGAAGCGGCCAAGAAATCCGACTTTGAGCGCACCGAGGTTGCCAAGGAAAAAACCGGTGTAAGACTCAGCGGTGTTGAGGCAATAAATCCCGTTAACGGAAAGCAGATCCCGATATTTGTTTCCGACTATGTTCTTATGACCTACGGAACCGGCGCCATAATGGCTGTTCCGGCACACGATACCCGTGACTATGAATTTGCCAAAGTCTTTGATCTTCCCATTGTGGAGGTTGTGGCCGGCGGAGATGTGGAAAAGGAAGCCTTTACCGACTGCGCCACCGGCAAAATGGTAAACTCGGGATTCTTAAACGGCCTTACGGTTGAAGAGGCTAAAAAAGCCATCATCGAATGGCTTGAAAAGGAAGGCGTGGGCGAGCCCAAGGTCAACTTTAAACTGCGTGACTGGGTATTCTCCCGCCAGCGTTATTGGGGCGAGCCTATTCCTATCGTCCACTGCGACAAGTGCGGATATGTGGCGCTGCCCGAAAGCGAGCTGCCCCTTAAGCTTCCCGAGGTTGAATCCTACGAGCCTACCGACAACGGAGAATCCCCCCTTGCCAAGATAGACAGCTTTGTTAACACCACCTGCCCCCATTGCGGAGGCCCCGCCAAGAGGGAGACCGACACTATGCCCCAGTGGGCAGGATCGTCCTGGTACTTCCTTCGCTATTGTGATCCCCACAATGATAAGGAGCTTGCCTCAAAAGAGGCTCTCGATTACTGGACTCCCGTCGACTGGTACAACGGCGGAATGGAGCACACCACTCTCCATCTGCTTTACAGCCGTTTCTGGCATAAATTCCTTTACGACATCGGCGTTGTGCCCACCAAGGAGCCTTACGCCAAGCGCACCAGTCACGGTATGATTCTCGGTGAAAACGGAGAAAAAATGTCCAAATCCCGCGGCAATGTGGTCAATCCCGACGATGTGGTGAGGGACTACGGCGCCGACACACTCCGTCTTTACGAAATGTTTATCGGTGACTTTGAAAAGGCCGCTCCCTGGTCGACTTCCTCCATAAAGGGCTGCCGCCGTTTTGTCGAGAGAATATGGAACCTTCAGAACAACTTAAACGATGAGCCGGGTCATTCAAAGGCTCTTGAAAAAGCCCTCAACAAGACCATTAAAAAGGTGACCGAGGACATCGAGGAAATGAAGTTCAACACCGCCATCGCCGCTATGATGAGCCTTTTAAACGAGGCCGACAAGGCCGGAAGCATTTCCAAAGAGGATTATAAAACCATCATAAATCTGCTCAATCCCTTTGCACCTCACATTACCGAGGAGCTTTGGGAAATGCAGCAATTCGGCGGATTCTGTTCGCTGGCAGACTGGCCGGAATACGACGAAGCTCTTTGCACCGACAGCGAGGTAGAGATTGCCGTTCAGGTCAACGGAAAGCTGAGAAGCCGCATAACCGTGGCCGTCGACGCCGATCAGGATACAGTTCTTGCCGCCGCCAAGGCCGAGCAGAAGGTGGCCGACGAGCTTTTTGGCGGAAACATTGTTAAGGAAATCTACATTAAAGGCAAACTGGTTAATATTGTTGTAAAAAAATGATATATAGCTATTGACAAACCAACCGGGTATGTAGTATAATGTGATTTGCACATAGTAGCAAATACCCCTGCCTGTGAGGCGGAGGGAGGGACATAAATGAGTCAGGTAAAAATTAAAGAGAATGAATCTCTGGAGAATGCTCTGCGTCGATTTAAGAGACAGACTGCGCGCGACGGCGTTATTCAGGAAGTGCGCAAGAGAGAGCATTACGAAAAGCCTTCGGTAAAGCGTAAAAAGAAATCCGAAGCGGCTCGTAAACGCAAGTACAAATAAGCCGAAAGGCCTCGAGTGCTCACGCCCATTTGTCGGGCGTGGGCATTTGTCATTTTTTTGCGGATTTTTCACCTTGTTTGTTGACAAAATATGTTCGATTCTGTTATCATACAAGAGGTGTTGAAAAAGTATTATGTTATTGCTGTTGTAAACCAATTCTCCGACAAGGTGTGTCTGCCCGACGCAAATAGTGATAGGCCGGCATTATCGTTCATGAGGCCGGCATTGGGTTAATGAAAAAGTGCCCAAGCATCGGGTAAAAGCAAAAGTTAAAAAGTACCGTCAAAAACGGCTGTGAAAAATATCAGGAGGGCAAAATGAAAAAGATAATATCATTGATTCTTGTGGTCACTATGCTGTTTATCGGCTCTGGTTTTGCGCAGGCCGAGGACATTCTCGGAGACGCCGACGGCAACGGGCGCATCTCTTCCAACGATGCCCTTGTGGTTTTGCAAAACACCGTTAAAAACAGAAATGACGGTCTTTCAAACGCTGTGGCAGATGTGAACGGAGACGGAAAAATATCGGTGGCCGACGCATTTATGATTCTTCGTATGTGCGTCAAAAAAATCGTCATTTTCCCGAAACAGGACGGTCACGCCGCTCTTTCGGAGTTTATGAAGTTAAAAGGCGAGAAATACGGCGATGAAATGTTTTTTTTAAACGGCGTGTATGACGGACAAAGCTGCTCCTTGACCTTTAACGGCAAAAGCAGTTCCTTTACCGTCAGCTATACCGCCTCGGGAACGTTCGGAAAGCTGGAATTTAAAAAGGACAGCGGCACTATAACCTCCCACGTTACAATGAGCGACAGCAGCGGTCAGACGGTTTGCTGGTGCCAGGGAGATGCCGACAAAAAAGCCTTTGACAAAAGCACGGTCATAAACGCCTCCCTTAACGATCACAAGGAAGGATATTCTCAGGACGACTATAACCGCTTGGCAACCGAAAACGCCGTTAAATGTCTTGAGGCCTTTGAAAAAATACTTGAAAACAGCGGCACCGGAATGAAGCCTTACAATTTCGGATTCGTTGGTTTCGGCGAGGAAAGATAGGGTTTTGTTGCCGGGAAAAGGTGCGTTTTAAAATCGGAATTTTCGGACCTCTTTGAAGCGAAAATCGCAATGACATTGTTTCCGAAACGGAATTATAACAATTATAAAAATCCCCGCAGACGGCATACATTTACCGCTTGCGGGGATTTGAGTTCGTAGGACAACCACTGGCTCTGCCAGTGGGAAAAAAGCTTTAGCTATGGACAGAATAAAAACTCCTTGATATATTTGAAGTTGAG
>ERZ857629.4156-NODE-4156-length-11492-cov-26.038734_pt1 | contig 11492 bp, 10 predicted proteins | sample MGYA00519700_ERZ857629 | MGnify/ENA primary metagenome ERZ857629 (study PRJEB31778, sample SAMEA3449351) | human gut metagenome | biome: human gut; feature: human-associated habitat; material: faeces | place: United Kingdom | collected 2010/2012 ... | reverse complement strand
AGATAATAGGTGAAAATACCCCGCAGCGCATGCACCATGAGATCTATCTGCGTGATGCCAGACGTACCGCCCCGAAGAAACGGAAAACGGTCATCCGGCACCCGATTAAAAAATAGAGATTTGTTACTGGAGAAACAGAAAAGTCTATGTCACAAAAGACAAAGGGAAAAGAAGAAACTTATGAGATATTTTGAAGTTTTTTTATTTTTATTCCCAACATGTTATAATTAGTTCGGTTGGGAATAAAAGTTGGGTAAAGGAGCATACTAATGGATATTAAACAAATTGTTTTAGATTTATGAGCCTTAAGTGATGAACAGGAATCGGCAGGAGTGAATTGCATTAGAATACAGAGCAAATATGGAGTACAATACATGATAAAACAAAGGTGGAAAATACGAGAAGAAAGAATATCAGTAGAAAAGGCAGCAAGAACATACTACACACATCAAGGTGTATCGCAGCGAAGTGAAAAACTTCAATGCGATACACCTTTTTTGATGGGAAAAATCAGAGAGTAGTCTGGCCCTTTTCTGTTTTTCTGTCGCTAATCTGCTGAACTTGCGAACTACGGTTAAGATATTGATTCAGATTATCTAATTTTCTGTTGAGAGCATTAATTTCTTTTTCAGCAGATTTATAGGTTTTCTGCAAGGTTTCTTTTAGAAAATGGAATACGCTTTTTAGGCTGTATCAATGCCTTTGCTTCGATCCGTTCCTTAATTCGTTCTTTGGTGTATTCCGCACCTAAAGAGCTAGCTCTGCCACGGATAAAATGTTCACGGTCAAGTGGTTGGAAAGAGATATATTTTAAAGATTGGTATCTATGCAGAACATAGTGAAAATATTTCCATCGTGGGAAACGGAATTGTCAACGGAGCCTGCTGGCATCTGCCGGACAGCAATGCACATCGTTTCTTTATTTATATCAAATGGTGCAAGAATGTTCTCTTAAAAGGATTTACTGCAGTAGACGGACCATCCTGGCATGTGGTTCCGGCAGCCTGTGATCATGTTGTCATTGTTCATACCTTTTTCCGATGCATCGGAGATAATGACTGTTTCCTTTCCAGATTTCTGGAAGAGGATGCAATCAGCCAGGAGACAGGTGTCCATGAAATCAGGAAAATCTATCCGGGTGGACATGACTGGAATGTGTGGAGACCGTGCTTTACGGATTTTGCGCAGATGATTTTCCGGTAGGATTGTATAAAGTAAGAAAATATAGTCGGGCAGGAGCTGCCCGGCTATTGTATTTTACGCGAGCAAGGAGCCAAAGTCCGTGCTTGCACGAGACCTTGGCGAGTGCCGCGATAACGAGCGATAGCGAGCTTACGACGAGCAAGGAGCCAAAGTCCGTGCCTGCACGAAATCACTGCCCCTGCGTGCCTCTCGCGTCCCGATAAGCAGAAGGGGACATCCCCAGTTTCTTCTTAAAACTGTTGCTGAAATAATATTGATTCGTATAACCACACTTTGTGCTGATCTCTTTTAACGAAAGACTGGTGGATTCCAGATAATGACAGGCACTTTCGATGCGAAGCGCAGTGATGGTATCACTGATGCTTTGCCCGGATACCTTTTTGAACAGAGAACTCAGGTATGCAGGGCTGATGTTGGCATGTCGTGCGATATCATTCAGGCACAGGGTATTGGTTTCAAAGTTTTCCCGGATATATCCAAGAGCCATGGTATATATCTGATTGTGATAGTTCTGTAAGGACGAATCCATCTTTTCGCATACGGAGGCACATAACTGCGTCAGCCATTTTACAAATTGTTCGTAGGTGCGGAAGGAATCAAACCGGGTATAGACCTGGATGATTTCCCTCTCCAAATCTCCGGTATCCAGGTTCATCTCGTATAAGAATTTCAGAATTCGTCCCAAAAGGGAGTAGATTTGGATGAAAACCAGATTTTTGTCCTGAACCTGTCCTAACAGATTCTGAAAATAGCAGGTAAGCCATTCTTCGATAGCAGTCATGTCTTTGGAACAGATAAGACGTATCAGTTCTTCGTCGGTATTTTCGGAAAAGGACAAAAGATTGAATTCTTTACCAAGTGCTTCTCTCGCATCGAAAATATTTTGGTGTGGGAAGAAAAATCGGTATTTCAGCGAGTGGGAAGCACTGGCAAAGGACACCGGGAGCTTCCAGATGCTGTCAGCAAGACTTCCGATTCCGATGTTCAGAGAAAGTACATTGTTTTTGCAGGACTCGACAATAGTGGAGGCTACTTTATGTATGGATTGAAGAAAATGCTGGGGATGTTTTGTGTTCTGGCCGATGATGCAGACGATCCCGCTGAATTCTTTTAAATAAAAAACATGGTCAAAAATCTTCATTTCTTCTTTTACCAGATCCAGGATATTCAGAAGCTGGATCTGGTATTGGGTAAAGTCCAGTTCGGACTTGGCAGGATCGGGTTCTGTTTCCAGGATCAATACGTGAAAAAAGTCATAGTCTGATCTCAGATCCAGATATTTCAGATACTGGCTCAGATGAGTGGCCGGATCCACACCGGGATAATGGAGCAGATCCTGAAAGAATTTTTCTGTCATAACAGGCCGGCTTGCTTTTACCAACTCCGTATTTTTTTGTGTACGGTCGATATCCGTAAAAGCATTTTTGATTTTTTCCGTAAGATAATGATAATCCAAGGGTTTCTCGATATAGTCATATACACCAAGGCGGATCGCCCGTTTGGCATATTCGAACTTGTCATAGGCACTTACAAGAATAACTTTTATGAAAGGCTGGATCTCCAGAGCTTTCTGACTCATGGAGATCCCATCCAGATCCGGCATCTCAATATCCGAGATGATCAGATCTACATGGGTGTCTTTCAGGATGTCCAGAGCGGAAAGACTGTTATATTCTACGGCGATCACAGTGGCATCCAGAGCACTCCAGTCAATATTTTTTTCGATGCCTTCTGCGGTGAGGCAGTTGTCATCTACAATCATTACATTCTTCATCATATTTCTCCATCTGATCAAATTCAATGGTAATGGAAGTGCCTTCATACAGACAACTTTCTACAGATATCCTACCATTTCCAAAATAAGGATTGGAGATTCTTTTGTTTACATTTCCAATGCCAAAGTGTTTTTCATAATTAACAATTTTTTCATCCAATGTTTTCTGCAATTCTAAAAGCTGTTCTTTTGCCATTCCGATTCCGTTATCTGTGATCACAATAATAACCGTATCGTCTCCGTAGGAAAGATCAATGGAGATATGAACCTCCGGCGTTTTCTGAGAGAGACCATGCAAAATACTGTTTTCCAGAAATGGCTGCAGTGTGAATTTGCAGATCAGGAAGTTATCAATGCCGTCTTCCATATTGATCTCCCAGGTAAGATTATCATTATGGCATAATTTTTCCATTTCCAGATAAAGCTGTGCGATGGTCAGTTCGTCCCGGATGGAGATCAAGTCTTTCGACTTTCTAAGTGTCATGCGGTAAAAACGTGTAAGATTCGTCAGCATCTGATTGGCAATATCCAGCTTTCCAAGGGACTGACAGGTCTGGATGGATCCCAGAATATTATAAAGAAAATGTGGATTGATCTGGGATTGGAGAAGCTGGTATTTTAACCGTTCTTCCGTCAGTGACAGTTCCAGAATAGACTGCAGATTGTCATTCAGGGAATGCTGCATTTTTTCAAAGGTTATCCCCAGTTTATCAATCTCATCGAAGGTTTCAGGTGCACGATCCTGTGGTACCAGTGCCTTCATGTTGGTGTCGGATGCATCTAATTGTATTGTTTCCATAGCTCTGGATAGTGTCTTGATTCGTCTGGTAAGATTCTTCGAGATCAGAACCACAACCAGGATCGTCAGCGGAAGAGAGAGCAGGATTGTCAGGAGGATACTTTTGATCAGTATACGCGTGTTTTGCATGATATAAGAATCCGGTATCTCTGTCACCTGTAGCCAGCCGTTTCGTAAAGTAGTAGTGTGATAATTAGTGTGAGATCTCTTTTTTAGAGAATCTCCCTTGTGGTATAAGAAATCCAGTTTTTCTTCGTCAAGAGAGGCGGAAAGCAAAGAAGGATTGTTGCTGGCAACGATTTTTCCGTTGTCTGTAAGGATATAGCTGGTGATCTGATTATCCTGGAAAATTTCCTGTAGAATGGAGGAAAATTCAGATGCGTCCAGATGAATTATATAAGCATACTTTATGTTGTCTGTACCCGGATGTTTTAAAACTCTGCAACAGGAAACCGAATTCGTCATATGGTAGCTGTTATTCACAAAAAACGGAACAGACAGCAGATCCTGATAAAACCAGACAGAGGATGTTCCCGGATTTTCCAGAGCTTCTTTTGAAATCTGAAAGTCAGAAAGCTTAGACACAGGAAAAAAGTATAAGCTTTCGCTGGATGCCATATGCTCGTCCGGAAGAAATATATTGATATAGGCCAGATCAAAGGATGTCTTAAACATGGACAGATTGCTCCGAATCTCGGAAAGCATAGCCAGAGTGTCCATGGGTGCATCTGCCTGCATCAGGTTGTACATATTATATTGAAGCGTATCGGCTATATTTTCCACTTGCTGCAAGCGGTCATCAAACTGTGTATGCAGCTGTGCATCAGCGGAAATAGATGCATTCAGAATCTTATCTTCAGCAATGTTATAAGAAACAGCATAGGAAATTTCGCCTATGATGAAAATAGGAATCAATGTACACAGCAAAAACGCACATAAAAGCCTGTTTTGAAAATGGGAAAAGTATAATCGTGGACCTCTGGAACATTTTTTTGAATGTTTCATAAAATCTCCTTGTATTGTATCCAGGCAAAATCTATCAAAAACGCTTTCGTCAATGAAATCTTGCATGTGATCGTTTGGAGTTCGGCATGCTCATGCCAGAACACTATGATAGATGATCAATTTCTATTCTTATTATAAAAGATTAAAAAAATGCTTTCAACAAGGATAAAAATAATATAAACGAATCGAAAAATATTGTATTTTGAGAAAACAGACTTTTTGATATCCTTAACTCATCAAAGAAATGGGCGTGAGGCCACAAACAAACAGGAGGTAATGAAATGAAAAAGAAATTAGTGAGCGTGTTACTGGTAGGCGTTATGGCAGTGGGAATGCTGGCAGGATGCGGCAGCTCCAAAGGAAGTGAAGGGGAAGAAAGTACAGGAAAATCCGAAGATTATGATCTGACTTTGTACAGCATCAATACAACAGATCCTGACTTTGATGAATGGCTGAAAAATGTAGAGGATGCCACAGGACTGAACATCAATGTAATCGCAGCTCCGACAGATTCCGATACCCGTCAGCAGAAAGTTACGACAATCTTATCTACAGGAGATGCTGCTGTTGATATTATCGAAATCAATGATGAGATGAGTGCGGCATTCAAAAACACAGGCTGGCTGGAAGGTCTGAACGACACAGTTATGACAGAAGATGTCCGTAGTCAGTTTGCACAGGGTTATCTGGAGGATATGATCACAGATAAAGACGGTAACATTGTCGGTGTTCCGGGATATTCCGGATACCTGGCTTTCTGGGTAAATCAGGAAATCATGGATGAAGTCGGAATTACAGAGATCGATACAAAAGAAGACTTCATGAAATATATGGAAGCAGCTTCTGGTGACGGAAGATATGGATACGGCGGGTCCTGGGAAAAAACCTATGTATTCAATGAGATCGCACAGTTTGTAAATATGTTCGGTGGAGATTATTTTGACTGGACAAAGGCTGAAAACAAAGAAGCCATTCAGTTCCTGAAAGATATGGTGGATAATAACCAGACACCGATCGATCAGATTGCAGACAAATATGAGCAGATGAACCCGAAGGCCAATGATGGAAAATATGGAAGCTTTTTCATGTGGGGACTTGGAACTGATTACGAGAAAGCCGGTATGCTGGGAGAGGACAAGATCCATATGGCTATGGTTCCTGACTTCAGCGGTAAAGGAGAGAGAGCAATCTTTACAGATTCTTGGAGTTATGTTCTGAATTCCGCTTCCAAGAACAAAGAAGCAGCCATCAAATTCCTTAAGTACATGGCAGACGAAGGCGGAATGGAAGCATCCTACAAAGCATTTGACAGATATCCTGCAAGAGCAGATGTAGCAGAAAAAGTTGTTCCGGATACAGATCCTGCAAAAGAAATGTATTCCCGCTATGCTTCTGAGTGCAACGTTTCCGGACGTCCGATGCTTCCTCAGACAATGGAATTTATCACAGATATGGGAACTATTTTCCAGTCCTGTATGAAAGATGAGATCTCTGTAGATGAGTTCTGTGAGAAAGCTCAGGGTTTGGTTGAAAAATACAGCAAGTAATATAGCTGAACAATGATAGAAATAACTGATGAATAACAAAACAGTTGGCAACAGGCAATGAATGCGGATTGAAAACATCTGCTTGGTAAAAGGGAACGCACCGTAGCAAACACAATTTACGGTGCGTTTTCCTAAGATGACAGGAGGAGAAAAGAGTGACAATCAGTAAAAAATCGATGAAATGGATTCCATGGATCTTAATTCTTCCGGTTGTGATTATCCGTGGTTTTACTACTTTATATCCGATTATAGTAACTTTGAAAAATAGTCTATTTGACATAAAGGTTTTATCAGGAGTCAACGAATTTGTCGGACTGGCAAACTACGTTAATGTATTTAAAGACCCCAAAGTGCAGACATCCATATCCTTTACCGTGATATTTGTGGTTGTTTCCATGGTATTCCATGTGATTTTAGGTGTGATCCTGGCTTTGATCCTGAATATGAAATTTAAGGGCAGAAGATTCTTAAGAACCATCGTACTGATCCCGTGGGCTATGCCGGCTGTTGTTATCGGTATGGCAGCAAAATGGGGATTCAACAACGATTACGGTCTGGTGAACGATTTTATAAGACGGTTTGTATCAGATTTTCAGTATAACTGGCTGATCAACACCGGTTCCGCCAGAGCAGCGGTTATCGCCATGGACCTGTGGAAAGACCTTCCGTTCTTTGCAATCCTGGTATTGTCCGGACTTCAGTTTATTTCCGGCGATATCTACGAAGCTGCAAAGGTGGATGGGGCAAACGGAGTGCAGAGCTTCTTCCGTATCACATTACCGTTGATCCTGAAAAATATTATCACTTTATGTATTCCGTTTACACTTTGGAGACTGACAACTTTCGACTTGGTATATGCTATGACTTCCGGTGGTCCTGGTGAGGATACATCCCTGATCGCATACAGAATTACCACAGAAGCATTTACCAATCTAAATGTGGGTTATGCATCTACACTGGCAGTTATGTTGTTCCTTGTAATGGCGGCCTTTAGCTTTATCAACATCAAATTCATGAATAAACTGGCAGATTAGGAGGTATTGACATGCAGGATACTAATAAATATAAAGTATATAAAGCCCTTATTGCAGTAGGCAGATGGCTGTTATTTGCAATCGTTTCCTTTTTGATCTTATTTCCGGTTCTGTGGATTTTCGTATCATCGATCACACCGCCAGGTGAATTGTTCAAGATGCCAATCGACTATATTCCGGATCACCCGACACTGGAAAGCTACAAATTCCTGATAGAGAACGTAGGACTTTTGGAAAAAATCGGAAACACAGTTCTGATCGTAGGTGTCACAATTGTGGTAAGTACTGTACTTTGTGCCATGGCGGCATATGGATTTTCAAGATTCAGAACAAAGGGGATCAGCATTGCCTTCGCGTTCATTATTGCAACAATGTTGATTCCGGAAGTTGTAACAGCAAGACCGTTGTATGAATTCATGAGAGCAGTAGGACTGTATGACACTTATCCGGGTCTGATCATTCTTTATATCAGTGCAGTCGTTCCATTTACTGTATTGGTCTTAAAGAACTTTGCATCAGAGATTCCGGTTTCCCTGGAAGAAGCAGCAGCCATCGACGGAGCAAATTTTGTCCAGAGATTATTCAAAGTGGTCTTACCGCTGATGAAACCTGCAATCGCTACAGTTTGTATCATTAACTTTATCACCTGTTTGAATAACTTCTTTACTCCATTGTATTACTCCAATGATATCCAGGTGCTGTCTGTTGCAATTGTACAGCTGCCACTGAGAGATAACATGTATGGTGTTCCGTGGGATCTGGTAAGTGCCATGGGTTGGATCATCCTGTTACCGATTATTATTTTCGTAGCAGTCTTTGAAAAACAGATTATGGATGGTATAATGGCAGGAGGAGTAAAAGCTTAATTGGTAATTGTTCATAGGAGTATTAACCTGTGAAACGAGTTCTTGTGAATGAAGTGAACAGTAATACAAAACCTGATATAATTTGCAAACCAGAAGGAGAATGCAACAATGTATAATGAATTTGGTGGAACTTTAAGTAATCTAGCATTAGCAAAACATAGAAAAAGCCGTGCGATCAATGCAGAAAATCCAAGAGGAGAAAAAGGAAAGGGAGGTATGGCAGCCAGTGATCTTGGACCATCCAGAAAGGGAAGCCCGTGTCTTAGAGACATCGCAAGTGGTCAGACAGTGACACTGGCAGAGATCGAGGGACCTGGCGCGATCAATCATATCTGGATCACAGTGGATGCGAAAACCACAGACGCAGATTGCTTTGTACTGAGAGATCTGGTTCTTCGTATGTACTGGGATGATGAAGAGGAACCGTCTGTAGAAAGCCCGCTGGGAGACTTTTTCTGCTGTGGGTTTGGTAGAGAATGCAATATAAATTCTATGCCGATCGCAGTAGTGCCAAGCAGAGGATTGAACTGTTATTTCCAGATGCCTTTCAGAAAAAAAGCAAGAATCACTCTGGAAAACCAGCATGTCAATTCAATTCCAGCATTCTTCTACCAGGTGGATTATTGCCTGTATGATGAGGGACTGCCGGAGGATATCGCTTACTTCCATGCACAGTGGAGAAGAGAAAAGATCACTCAGTTGCAGAAAGATTATGTAATCCTTGATAATGTCAAAGGAAAAGGTCACTATGTAGGTACTTATATGGCACTGACAACACTGGAGCGTTACTGGTGGGGTGAAGGTGAGGTTAAGTTCTATATCGACGGAGATGAAGAATATCCTACCATCTGCGGGACAGGAACAGAAGATTATTTCGGTGGTTCCTGGAGCTTTGCTAAGCAGGTAGACGGTAAGACCGTGGAACAGAATTATTGTACACCTTATCTGGGATATCCATATTATTCTTCTCACGATGAGTTGATTCATAATTTCTATCACAATGACGATGTTATGCCGATGAGAGGTTTTTACCGCTGGCATATCCAGGATCCGATCTGTTTTGACGAGGATCTGAAAGTGACGATCCAGCAGATCGGTGTGGGCTACAGAGGATTATTTGAGAGACAGGATGATGTGGCAAGTGTGGCATACTGGTATCAGGCAGAACCACATAACAGCTTCCCGGAACTTCCTGGAAAAGAAGACCGCTGGCCTAGATAGGAGCAGAACTTGAAGAAGTATGTATTGGGTGCTTTTATTGGATTTTTGTTGCTGATGTCTGGATGCGGGGATCAACAGGATGGAGTCCATACAGAGGATACGGATTCGCAGAAAGAAAAATTAACCATCATGCATGTAGATGCAGAATCTCCCAAATTCAGGAAATTTATCGAAAATGCAGAAAAAGAACTGAATCTTGAGATAGAGACGATAGCCTGCCCTGCAGATGCAGATGTGCGGCAGGCTAAAATCTCCACGATTCTGGAAGCCGGAGATTCTTCCGTCGATATCTTCTCTGTCAATGATGAGATGATCAGTGAATTTAAATACAAAGATTATCTGAAACCACTGAACGATACGGTGATGACGAAAGAACTGTTATCCAGTTATCCGGAAAGTTATATGCAGAATGTACCGATGAAAGATGGTAAAGTTTATTCTGTCCCCTACCTTATGGATATTATGGTATTCTGGGTAAACCGGGAAGTCACAGGAGACCGGGAGATCCGGACGCAGGAAGATTTTGCTGCTTTTTTGAAAGAAAACCTGGGCAACGATGTCTACGGATATGGAGGAGCATGGGATCAGTCCTATGTGTACAATGAACTTTCGGAATTTGTAAATCTCTTCGGAGGCGACTATTACGACTGGGAGAATAAAAACACGAGAGAAGCACTCAGCTTTCTTCACGATCTGACAGCAAACGGAGAAGTTCCGATTTCACAGACCACAGACCGGTATGAACAAATGGAACAGAAATTTTTGGATGGAAAATACGGCAGTATTTTTATGTATAGCGGAGCCATAAACACTTTTGAATGTGCCGGAGCTTACAGAATGGAAAAAATCCAGGTGGCACCATTACCGGGGTTTCGAAAGAATGCTACCAACATCGCTACATGGCAGTATGTGTTAAACAAGGCATCTGAGCATGAGAAAGCGGCAATAAAATTCCTGAAATATGCCGCAAGCAGAGAAGGAAATATTGCCTATGCAGAATGCATGAAATGTCTTCCGGCCAGACTTGATGTGATTCGTGAAGAAAAACTGGATATCCCAGGATTTCAGGTCTTTCAGGATTATGTGAATCATGTTGAATTGAAGGAACGTCCGTTTTCTTCCGATCCAATGAAGGATATCTCTAAGACCGGCATATTATTTCAACAATATGTGATGGATCAAATATCTCAGGATGAATTTTGTGAGAAAATGGAAGAAATGCAAAAAAATCAGAGATAGCTAAAGAAACAGAGCCAACTGTGGGCATTCTCTGTTAAAAGAAACAGAGCATCTGCTGAAATGCTCTGATGCCCGAACCAATGGAGATCCTGTGTGCCGAAGTCTGGTGATCCGACGGGAACCGCTGGAGGAGAATATCCTTGGGCTTGTCCATCAGTATGCAGCGTCAATGATTTTGAGTATTTGTTAAGAATGCGTCAAAGTATCACAATCTTATAATAGGTATTTTGGAATTACTATTTTATCCTAATTTGTCATCACCTAATAATATCCATATGCAAGATGCTTGCAAATAGAATGCTATTTGCAAGCATCTGTGACAGAATACAGTTGAAGGAGGCGATGATTATGGCAAGAACAGCAAATGTGTTTGCTCGAGTTGAGCCTGAACTTAAAGAACAGGCTGAAAGTGTATTAGATCAGTCAGGAATTCCAATGTCAAATGCAGTAGGAATGTTTCTACGGCAGATTGTTTTGCAAAAGGGAAATCCATTTGAAATGAAATTACCAAGAACGGCACCGTTGACCTATGGTTCTCTTACGAAAGAACAATTTGATAAAGAAATTGAAAAAGGTATGTCTGATGTAAAAGCTGGCAGAGTTTACTCAGCAGATGCCATTGAAGCTGAAATGAAAAGAGATTTTGGCATATGATTTTTTATGTGGCATATTCCGCTGAAGCAAGACAGGATTTGAGGGACATTTATGAATATATTGCGTATGAATTGTTGGTACCTGAAACAGCTGCCCAATTTTCTTTACAGATAAACTTTGTTCATAGATTTATGGTATAATCAGTTTAAG
>ERZ857629.4154-NODE-4154-length-11497-cov-170.687817_pt1 | contig 11497 bp, 13 predicted proteins | sample MGYA00519700_ERZ857629 | MGnify/ENA primary metagenome ERZ857629 (study PRJEB31778, sample SAMEA3449351) | human gut metagenome | biome: human gut; feature: human-associated habitat; material: faeces | place: United Kingdom | collected 2010/2012 ... | reverse complement strand
GAAGAAAAGGAAGAAGAACCGAAAACAGAAGAAAAGGAAGAAGAACCGAAAACAGAAGAAAAGGAAGAAGAACCGAAAACAGAAGAAAAGGAAGAAGTGGAACCTACAAAAGAAATATTGTTACATTCTTTTATTGCCACGCTTACAATAGAGGAAACTGTAAAAGTGCTTTCCTACATTAAAAAACAGCATATCGGAGATACCGAAGCAGTAGAAGAGGTTTTAAAGTTATGGAAGTAGTACAGTATTTAAAAAAACACAATGTACCAATTAAGTCGGTGGGGTTCAGATACCTCACCGAAGCAATAAAAATGGCGGTTGAGGACGGCACTTTACCGTACCATATGTATCGGTTGTACAAACCGATTGCAAAAGAACACATGACAACAACGAAAAACGTTGAGCGTTGCATAAGATATGCAATATCAAAAAGTGACATGAAAGAGTATACTAACTGCCAGTTTATCATTGAAGCAAGTATTCAGTGCAGGAAGAAAGTTAGAAAGCCGAAAAATCATGTATGCACTTTATAAAAGTTCGACGTCGAACAATCAAAATGTTTCATGTGAAACATTTGAAAAAATAAAAATTGCTGACTTATCGGCATGACGGAGAGAAAAGAGGTAAAATATGAGTTTTGCAAGCAAGTATAACAAGGGAAATATCATTTTTGATATTGATATTAAGGATTATGATTTTATGGATGGTTACAAATTTGTAGAAAAAAATGGAAGTAATGTAGTAAAGATTGACGGTTTATATATCAATAAAAAAGGACTTTACAATGACCATCCTGTAGCAATTATTAAGTCTGAAAAGACTTTATTAGATTTACCATCACATATGACTGCTACAGTAAAAGACATTTTAAAAGATTCTGAAGCAATTGATTTAATCAATAAAGGTTTAGTCGGGGTAAAAGCTCATGAATACGTAGACACTAAATATCACAAAAATTGTGTTGGTTTTGAGTGGGTTGACTTGTAATGCCAGATGAAAAAAAGATAATTTCTGAAAATCCAAGGCAACTTTTAGCAAACATGAATAAACGATTGAAAAGAATGACCGCTTATCTAGGGGAAGAACATGACTCCATTCAAATGGTAAAACATCAGCTAGATATGGTTTATGGGTACGAGTCCATTGGAGTTCCAACGTTTAAAGTTGCCAGATTGACAGAAGAAAAGAAAAAACAAATATTAGATATTGCGAAAACTTATCAGAGTTCTAGTTATAGTACAATAACCGGATTCAAAAAATCTTTACAAAACAAAGGCTTTCAGACTTTTACAAAAAATATGAGTCAATCACAGGCAGTTTTTTGGGATTCTGTTTTTTCTTCTCCGTCATGGGGAAAAATAAAAGAATTGTTTTATGAGGATTCAGATAGGGCTGTAGCAACTGCTGAACGTGTAGAACGTTTTACCGAAAATCCATATTCTTTAGAGGATATTTTTTCAGCATGGTCTGACATTGCTAAAGAAGATAAGCCCAACTTTAGAAAGAGTGTTGATATGGTTATATCGCAATGGAATAAACTTGATACAGAAGAAAGAAATAATGTAAATTTCAGAGATTTTGTATCAGGAATTTTAACAAGGACATAGTTGCATATGTACAATATTAGAGATTCTCCATTGTCAGAAATTGACTTCCAGACTTATTATTTTAAAAAGAAAAATCGGGCAGATATAGTTAATGATGATATAATGTGCTTTGATATTGAAACTTCTAGCGGTTTTTTACATAAGGATAGTGATACGCTTGAACCATACTTAGGAAAAAGTAAAAAATATTATGAAGATTGTAAGAAATTTGCTATCTGCTATGTATGGCAGTTTTCCATAAATGATAACGTTTTTTGGGGGAGAACACTAGAAGATTTCAAAGATTTTTTAAAAGAATTGGAATATTATGAACCACATAAAAAGATTGTATATATTCACAATTTTTCATTTGAATTCCAATTTTTGATAAATGTATTACAATTTGATTATGTTTTTGCACGACAAGCTCGAAAGCCATTATTTGCAGAATGGAGTACATATCAATTCAGGTGCAGTTACTTTTTAACTAATATGTCGCTTGCTGTATGGGCTGAACAACGAAAGTTGAGGGTCAAAAAATTAGTGGGTAATTTAGATTATACTGTCTTAAGGACACCTAAAACGGTACTTACAGATAAAGAGTTAGCTTATTGTTTTAACGATATACTCGTTATGTATTTTGGGTTGCTACAATATAAAGAGAAATACGGTCATATAATTGATATACCATTTACCCAAACAGGAGAGGTCAGAAAAGAAGTAATTGACCGTATGAACGTAATTAGCGAATACAAATACAGAAAACGTTGTATAAAATTGATTCCAGAGTCAATCGAAGATTATTCTTTATTATGTGATTGTTTTATGGGTGGTTATACACATAGTAATGCAGTACACACGGATATTGTATTAGATAACGTTTGTAGTAAAGATATATCTTCTAGTTATCCTACTGTAATGTGTTTGGAGAAATATCCCATGACTTATTTTGAAGAAACCGTTCCATGTGATGATTATTTCGACAATGATAATTACAGTTATATAATAACGTTCGATGTCGAACATTTGAGGTCGAAACGTTGGAACACATGGTTGTCATTTTCGAAATGTTCAAAGATAAAAGGATATTCCCTTGACAACGGTAGGGTGTTAAAAGCTGATTATGTGCAGTTATCATTGACAAATATTGATTATGAAATGTTTCAATTATGCTACGATTTTGACAATCTTAATATAATAGATTTTCGAATATCTAGCAATGATTACCTTTCACCTACTTTTGTAAAATACATATTGGAATTATACGGAAATAAAACCACATTAAAAGGTATCAAAGAAAAAGAGCCGTTATATATGAAAAGTAAACAATATATAAACTCTATGTATGGAATGATGGTTACTAAGAACATAACCGATACAATAGAGTTTGAGGAAGATAGATGGAAAAAAGAGTTGCTAGATGAAAAAAATTTTTACACAAAAATTGCAAGTGAAAAAAAGAAACTGTCTAAGACTTTTGGGGCGTTCCAATTTGGCGTTTGGGTAACGGCATACGCAAGGCGTAATTTATGGAAAGGCATTTTAGCCTTAGACTATAACGTTGCTTATTGTGATACAGATAGCATAAAATATATAGAATGTGATGCTGATTTTTTTGAAAGATACAATAAAGAAATAGAAATGAGTGAAAATGTGAGAGCAGATATGCTAGGCATTCCAAAAGATAAATTTTGTCCTAAAGATAAAAACGGGGTACCGCATAGACTTGGAATATTTGAAGATGATGGTCAATATAGAAAGTTTAAGACATTAGGGGCTAAAAAATACTGTTATGTGGATAATGATAATAAGTTACATATGACGGTATCGGGTGTCAGAAAAAGCGCCGTATCGCAATTACATGACATTGACGATTTTAAGGACGGAACAGTGTTCGACGTCGAACATGCACAAAAGCTTTTAATGTCATATATAGACGATATGACACCGATTGTTTGGAACAAAGGACAGTACGACGAATTTTACAGCAATTATCAGCATGGCATATGTGCACAGCCTACAACATATAGTTTAGGCATAACCGATGATTATGATTCAATTTTGACAATGGTTCAGAATAAGAGAGGGGTGACAAGTATTTTTGAAAGAGAAACAGAAATATTATAACATAAATAATTTGTTATCAAAAAAGGCTATGTATAATATATTGTTGGGTGAACGTTCTAACGGTAAAAGTTATGCCACAAAGTATGTAGCTTTATGGGAATCATATCACGAAAAAGATATACGAACCAAACAACCTAAAGAGCGTTGTCAATTAGCGTATTTAAGACGGTGGCGAGATGAAATAAAGACTCGTGATGTAGAATCCTATTTTTCGGATATGCCTATTATGGAAATTACTAACGGTATGTTTGAAAGTATACGAGTTTATCGAGGTGATATTTACCTAATACACGAGGAAGAAGAAAAAATACTCGATAGAAAAAAAATAGGTTCAGCTTTTTCGTTGACGTCTGCCACACATTACAAGTCGCTTGCATTTCCCAAAATTGGAAATATCATTTTTGAGGAATTTATAACCGATAGTGGTTACATTGCTAACGAGGTAAGAAGCCTTATGGATATTATATCTACTATAGCCAGACGTGATTATGTTAGAGTTTTTTTGATAGGAAATACAATTTCTAGATTATGTCCATACTTTGAAGAATGGCAACTCACTCATATAAAAACGCAAAAACAGGGCACTATTGAAATATATCGGCAGTTCACAAACCAGTACGACGAAAAAACCGGAGAGCCTATTGTGGTTACGATTGCGGTTGAATACTGTGAAAACACAGGAAGTAATTCCAAAATGTTTTTTGGAAAAAAGTCAGAAATGATAACTACAGGAGTGTGGGAAACAGACACATATCCACATTTACCAGAAAAATTTGAACATTATGACGTTATATATCAAATATATTATAAATATACCAGTTTTAAATTTATGATAAATTTGATAAGACACAAAGAAACAAAAGAAACTTTATTGTATGTTTATCCAGCAACTAAAAACATACCAAAAAATTGTAAAAGGATTGTCACTGATGGTTTCACTTCTAACCCACTAGCAACATACAACTTGACAGATTTATTAAAATATGATAATATAATAATGGATATGATAAAAAATAAAAAAATAACATTTAGTGATAATTTATGTGGCACAGAGTTTACACAAATAAAAAAAGAAAAAGGAGTGTATTAAAATGAGAAGTATTGACGCATTAGTACCACCAACTGAAAATGATAATAGCGATAAGTTATCAGAAAACAATGAAGCTACAATTAAAGCTATAGAAAATATGGCAAACACAATGAAAGAAATTGTGGAAAGTTCGACATCGAACACAACAAAAACTTTGGAAACATTCAAAGACGCATTTGACAAAAAAATCACAATGTCATTAAATGACAATGTTGATAAAAAAAATGATGGTTCAGACGAACCGGAAAGTGAGGAAAAATAACATGAGTACAGTAAACCAGATTTATGCCTTAGTAAATGAGGTAGCAAAGCAGACATTTGGAGAAAGTGCAATTACAGTAACAGACACATCCACTCTTGTTGCGTTAGGAGATAAAATTTTATCATCCGACACAAACACTGACAAGTTCGCAAAATCCCTTGTAGATAGAATTGGCAGAACTATTTTCTCAATTCGTAGATACAATGCTAGTGGAGACGATGGGCTTGTAAAAGAACCTTTTGAGTATGGATGTATCGTTCAGAAAATCTATGTTGATTTACCAGAAGCAAAAGAAAACAATGCATGGGAAATTGGTAGTGAGTCATACACCCCAGTTTTTGCCCCAGTTATTAAGCCTACAATTAAACAAAAATTGTTTGAAAAAATGGTAACATGGGAAATTGATGTTACAATTCCTGATTTTATGTTTAAGACAGCTTTTACTTCTGCACAGGGAGTAGCAACTCTTATTGATGCTATTTTTGTTACGATGGATAGTTATATGGAAGTAGCGTTAGAAAATAATAAAAACCTTACTCGTGCAACTTTTATTGCTAATAAGTTACACACAGCTAAACCATGTGGAAAACATAACTTATTGGCAGAATACAACACTTTAACAAATGCAAGTTTGACAGTCACTAGCTGTCTCCGCGATATTGGATTTTTAAAATGGGCAAGTCAGCAGATCAATTTGTGGGCTTCTCGTATGAAACGCATGAGTATTTTGTTCAACGATGAGGGGTACAAACGACATACCCCAACAGCAGATCTTGTCGTAAATGTTTTACAGGATTTTGATAGCGCACTTGTGTCTTATCTGGAATCTGACACATATCATAATGAAATGGTAAAAATTGCTAATACATATAGCACCTTACCATATTGGCAAGGAACAGGAACAAGCTATGGTTTTGAAGATACTTCGAAAATCAATATTAAACTTGATGATACTACCACAATTGAGCAAACAGGTGTTATTGCTGTAATGTATGACAGTGAAGCAATGGGAGTAACAATCACAAAACGTAACGGAACTACAGAACGTAACAACCATGACGAGTATACTAACTATTACAACAAAGCGACATATGGGTATTTCAACGACATGAGCGAAAACGGCATTGTTTTCTATATTGCCTAAACCTAAAATTGACAAGCGACGTCGGACAAATTATTGTTCGACGTCGAACATTTTTTAAAAGGTGGTGTATATATGTTTTTATCTGATTTTTGTGATAATTTAAAAAATATAAAAAAAGAAGAAAAAGAAGAAATGAAGCTGCCGTTGTCAATTTCTTATTGGACTGATATGCTTTTTGAAAAAGCCATAAGAATTTTTGAGTGGAGTGGTGACTTACCTTTCCCACAGAAAGAAATTGAAATGCGATTATTATTATATGGTTATTGTGGATATGTAAATGACACAGCCGTAGGGGAAATGGTATCAATCGGGGGAATGAGCACACCAACACAGTATTGGGATGAATTTAAAAACTTTACTTATGCTGCCGCAACTGCTAACGGTGGTATTAGAAAAATAGGTAAAGATTGTGTTATCATAAACAATACCGCATTAAGGAATCCATTATATCCAATGATTAAACGTTATGCAAATTTACTAGCGCATACAGATGTATCATTAAAAATGTCTCTTGTAAACTTGCGTGTTAAAAATATTATTTCTACAGATTCACAGACAACTGCTGATAGTTATCGCGCCATGTTTGATAAATTTTATAACGGTGATATTGACGCGATATTGGATGATGGATTATTGAAAAAGGGCAACGGTGGTATTGACAATCTTGCTTTAACATCTAGTGGGTCTCTAGGGGTAATGGATTGTATTGACGCAAGGAACGAGTTATTGCGTATGTTTTTTAATGAAATTGGTGTACGATACAACCGTGATAAAAAAGAAAGAATGATTGAGTCAGAAGTTGAAAATGACGAACAGATGTTACTGTTAAATATCAATGATATGCTTAAACAGCGTAAAAAAGCGTGTAACGAGATAAATAAGATTTTTAACAAAAATATTTCTGTTGAATTATCACCGGAATTCAAAATTATAGAAAAGAAAGTGGGTGACGATAATGCTAACAATTAGTCAATATATTATAGAAAATAATGTACTTCCGTTCTCCAATTCTGATTTTGCACAAAATGGTTATGAACCATTAAACAGTGGAGACTTTCAAGGGATGCTCACGGAATGGATAAATTTTAATCATGGAGAATTACAAGTTCGTCCTACAGTAGAAAAAGCAATGGAAACAGACGTTACTACAATTCAAAAAATGGTTGTAAATTTATACAAAACAAAAAAATATACTTATGAGCATTTGTATAATTCGACTTTACTTAAATATGAACCGATAGAAAATTATGATAGAATTGAATCAATCACAGACAGCACTATAAAAGATACAACTGAAAGTACGGATTATGGAGTGCAAGGTACAACGTCTAGTACGACTTCTAGTAGTGCAGACGGAGCACAAAAAAATGATAATACAACAACAGAAAATATGGAGTACGGAGAAACGACAACCGTTATAAAAGATAAATTAACAAAGTCCGGTAAAGAAAGAAGCACAGACAGTGGAAAAAAAATTTCTGAACATGAAGTTGCACCGTATGACTCTGAAAATTATTATAATCAAGAAAAAACAACTGATTCTTTTGATAACTATTCTCATGTAAATGAATTGTTAGACAGGATAGATGAAACAAATAGCAAGGTCAATGTTCCTGCAAAAACAGATAATAAAACTACAACAGTTGTAGAAAACATAGGAGAAAAGACAAACACACAGACAGCAACTTCCCAACAACAGCAACAAGCGCACACAGATACGGCAACAGGAAAAGAAGAAGTAACATACAAACATGAAAACCGTACTCACGGAAATATCGGTGTAACCACAAGTCAACAAATGTTAGAGAGTGAAAGAGAAATTGCACTTTTTAATTTTGTTGGTATTGTAGCGCATGATATTGTAAAATTGATAGCAATTTGTTTGTACTAAGTTCGACGTCGAACATTAAGAAAGGGGAAAATATGAGTGACGTTTTACATTTAAGTGTTTTAACAACTAGAACCGATAAACGTTACCTTGTTAAAACAAGCAATGAAGTAACTACAAGAGAAGTAAGACTAAAATCAGGTAGTAGTATTATAAACCCAATTTTGATAATGAAAAAGCTTTCAGATTCACACATAAGACAATTTAATTACGCTTTTATAAAAGAGTATCAACGTTATTATTTTGTGAATGACATTACTGAAATGAACGGAGACTTGATAAGTGTATCGTTACATGTGGACGTATTAAGCAGTTTTGCTAATGATATAAAAGGGTTGAGCTGTTTAATTATACGACAAGAAAACTTGAACAATCCTTATTTTGTGGATGAAGAAGTAATGACAAGAGTAAAACGGATAAGAGAAAAGAAAAATATCGGTGTAATTGGAGAAAATGTAACTAATTATTATTTAACTGTAAATAATGGGGGGTTGTAAATATGGCATATTCGCACGGTGGTAATGTACAATGGGGAACAGACGGAAAATGGGTGGAAGCTGAAAACGGTTATTGGATAGGAAAAACATATATACATAATGAAAAATATGGTATTGCGATTAAATTAGATAGACGTAAAGACGAATATTATATTTATGCAAAACCATTAGATATAAGTGTAGAAAATGTAAATTTACGTTATGAAATAATAACAAGATTTTATGATAAAAATGGAAATGTTACTAAAAATAGAACTGTAAATGAATCTGCAAACAGTTTTCCTAGTTTTACTGGTTTTAATTCTTTAAACACCGGAGATGGTTACTACGTATCTTATGATACTGTAGACATACGTATAGGGGGAATTCCTATATTTGATAATGATGAAGCCCTACAAAAATATTTTGATAGTGGTGATGATAGTGGTGCACTGAAAGATTTAAATACTAATTGGATTTTAGCAATAGACGGAACAAAAAGCCCACTTTACAAGTTAAAGTGGAATTGTGCGTCAATATCCGAAAATGATATTGCAAGGGTAAGAATTGGCTATGGTGGTTACGATGATGTAAGTGGTAAAATATCAATACACAAGTGGCAATTAGTAGATTATAGCCCAAGTCATTTTAATACAAACTATGCTCAAATAAATAACGCTGTATGGGGAGAGGTTGCTAAAATTGTATCACCACTAGCAAGTTTATCCGCGGTGTATATTGCAGTACAACTGGAATATTATTCTACGCCTACTGTATTACCTACAGACTATTCGTCGATTATGTTTTGCGAATTATTTAAAAATCAAAAAAACGGTCATATGTATGGCGATATAGGATTTTTGGAAAAAGATGATAATGGGCTTTATAGTAAAGTTACAACGGGCGACGGTTCAACATTTACTGTAAAAGATGGGGAGGATGGTAGTAAAATTGTGACAGATAATGATGATTCCGGATATTCTGATGATAAAGATGATGATGAAAATGATAATGATACAAGTGATGTTTCGTCAGGTATTGGAGTACTGACTACAACATTTAAAATGACAAAAGATAGATTGCAGCAGTTAGGTAGATTTTTGTGGGGTTCAAATATTTTTAATAACTTCTCTTTGATATGTAACAATCCTATAGAAAATATCATTTCTTGTAAAAGTATACCATTATCCATAAATGGTAGTACACAGAAAATAATTCTAGGAAATGTAGATACTGGAGTAAACGGAGATAAAGTTAGTAATAATTTTGCTAAACAAAACATTGGTAGTATATCCATAACAGAAAAATATCACAATTTTTTAGATTATGCACCATATACTAATGTAATAATATATCTGCCATATGTCGGGTTTAAAGAGTTAGACACAAATTTAGTAATGGGAAAAACATTATCAATTTATTATACAGTAGATATTATTACTGGAGGTTGCCTATGTCAAATAAAATCAAATAACGTCAAATTATATGAGTTTAACGGAAATATTGGTATAGATATTCCAATTACTGCAAGCAATCGAGCGCAAGTGGAAGCAGGATATATTTCTAGTGGTATTGGAATTGCGTCTAGTGTAGCAAGTGGAAATATAGTGGGTGCAGTAACGTCACTTATCAATAGCGCGGAGTCACAATATCATTATGCTAGTACTTCTTCTCCTAATCCTATGTGTGTCGCAAGCACTAATAGAACTTGTTACGTTATATTAGACAGACCTACATATCAGACTTTAAAATCATTTAATCACACAAGAGGTAAAAAATGTTATTTAACAAAAACTATCAATACACTAAGGGGGTATACAATATGTGATGAACACATAGACTTATCTGGTATACGTGCAACGGAATCGGAAAAAGAAGAGCTTATAAGAATTTTAAGTAGTGGCTTTTTCGTAAATTAAAATAGGGGCATATGCCCCTATTCTACTTTTTTAAGATTTCCCGATTTTGCTAATGATAATAATTTAATGTTATCAGATAAATTTCCAGTATAATTTTTAATGCCGTTAACCTCTGCTAATGGAATCCGTTTTTTATAATTGCCGTAAAACTTTGAATTGACGCCGATAGAAGATAAAACAACGTCTATATCCTTAGAAGCACCGTTGTATTTTGGGTAAAAGTTCGACGTCGAACATTTCAAGAAAAGTTCTCTTTCTCTAATTCTTCTTTTTCGTAAACCATTTAAAACTTTTCCGCCGGACTTAATGTATAATAACATTGCGTCTGCTATTTCTTTTTTAGTTCGAGTTCCTTTTACAGTCAACTGATCAATGTTACCGACATTGTAAGCAAAAGACACCAACGCGTCAAACTCATTTTGTGTAAAATTATAACAATTGTTATATTTCATAACCTTTGCTTCAAAGCGTTTCATATCCTTTTTCAAAAGTAATAATGCTTCTTCTTTTGTTATAGTCTGTTTTTCGTCAACGTCTTTTCCGTAATGACCGTAGCCTATAGTGTAATACTTTTCTGTTTTAACTGCTTTAGTTGCTTTAGGACAAAAGCCCTCAAAATCAATAATTAGTTTCAAACCGTTTTCACTTATTTTCATTGTTATCACCTCTCAATAATTCGTCAATTTTGTCAACTAATCTTTGAATTGTCAATGTCTGTTTTCCTAATTTTTCAGTTAATTGTGCGATTTCTTCTTTATGTGTTTTTGTAAGATCTTTTACGTAGACGGCTAAAAAAGCAACGCACGCAATAGGAAAACCTACGTTCTGTACTAATGTGATAAAATCCATATAGTAGCACCTCTTTTCTATACTTTTGTAATAACAATAACATATCTATTATACAATGTCAATAATGTATTATCGAACTATAACAATTATATAAAATCTATACTACTGCACCGCGTCAGCACCACACCGCACCAGTGCACCACCACGTTAATGCAG
>ERZ857629.4153-NODE-4153-length-11498-cov-2.775146_pt1 | contig 11498 bp, 10 predicted proteins | sample MGYA00519700_ERZ857629 | MGnify/ENA primary metagenome ERZ857629 (study PRJEB31778, sample SAMEA3449351) | human gut metagenome | biome: human gut; feature: human-associated habitat; material: faeces | place: United Kingdom | collected 2010/2012 ... | reverse complement strand
AGTTTGGCCGCTTTTTTCTGCATAACGCCGCCCCCCTTTATGCCTGCGCGTCGTAGGACATGATATCCGCCGGATGAATGCCTACGGTAACGGTTTCGCCGGGCTCATAAATGTTGATGCCGTCATTCTTCTCTATGGCCTTCAGGGTTTGGCTGCCCACATGAATATAGTACTTGATGTACAGGCCGTAGTATTCGCGGCTTTCAATCACGCCGTCCAGCACCAGTTCGTCGTCGCTGTCCTTGGGCCGGTTCACCCGCAGCCGTTCCAGGCGAACAAAGTGATGCTGGCTTTCTGGCAGGTGCATCTTACCGGCAATGTCGCTTTCCACCCGGTTGATATCGCCAATAAAGTTGCACACAAATTCCGTCCTAGAATGGTTGTAAATTTCGTTGGGCGTGCCGATCTGCTCAATATAGCCCTTATTAAACACCGCGATGCGGTCGGACAGGGTCAGGGCTTCTTCCTGGTCGTGGGTAACGTAAATGGTGGTGATGCCAAAATCCCGCTGCATCTTTTTCAGTTCGTTGCGCAGCTGCACCCGCAGCTTGGCATCCAGGTTGCTGAGGGGTTCGTCCATGCAAATGATGGCGGGGCCAGTCACCAAAGCACGGGCGATGGCCACGCGCTGCTGCTGACCGCCGGACAGCTGGCTTACCGCCTTTTTCAGCTGTTCCTGGGACAGGTCCACCTTGCGGGCAATATCCTGCACCTTCGCGTCAATTTCGTCCTTTTTCAGCTTTTTGATTTTCAGGCCAAAGGCGATGTTGTCATACACCGTCATGGTGGGGAACAGGGCGTAGCTTTGGAACACGATGCCAATGTTGCGCTGCTCAATCGGCACATGGGTAATATCCTGCCCGTCCACATTCACCGTACCGCTGACCGGCTCGATAAAGCCGGTGATGGTGCGCAGGGTGGTGGTTTTGCCGCAGCCGCTGGGGCCCAGGAAGGTAAAAAACTCCCCCTCCCTCACATCCACGTTAATGTTGTGCAGCGCTTCAAAATCACCAAATTGAACCACGATATCCTTGAGCTCGATCATGAGGAAACCACTCCTTGAGATAGAATCAGGTGAAAACGCAAGGAAAACCTTTCAAGCATCAAAAGCTTTCCTTGAGCTTTCGGCAAAGCGCCTCACAAATTTTGTCATGATATGGATAAGACGGCAGGGGGACCCGCAAAAGCGGATCCCCCTCCATCGCTGCCATAGCAATAGCAGGATTATTCAGCCTTCTGGGTCAGGGTCGCCCAATCCAGATTGGCCCAATCAGGCTCGGTCTTGGCTTCGGAAGCGTCGGCCCAGTAGAAGCCCAGGTTGGTCATGATGTTGGTCCACTCCGCGGAGTGAGCGCCCACATACTCGGCGTAGGTCATATCGGTGCCTTCCACCTTGTTCAGAGCAAAGTTCTTGATCTGATAGATGGCGGGAATCTCGTCGCCGTAGATTTCCTTGGCGGCAGCCTGGTTGCAGGGGAAGGAGTCGAACTCATCGCTCCAGGCAGCCTGCACTTCGGCGGAGCCGAACCACTCGGCAAAGGCCTTCACGGCAGCGGTTTCTTCCTCGGTGCGGCCCTCGCGGTTCAGCACGCCCAGGTACTCGGCAATGTAATAGGTGCCGTCGTCGATGTCCACCAGCGCCCAGTTTTCAGGTTCGGTGGTGCCCTTCAGGGGATGATCGCTGCCGGAAGCGGCGTCGTCCACCTTGCCGTACAGAGAGGAGGAATAGAAGCTGGACACCTGTACGTCGCCCTTGTTCAGGGGATCAAAGCCGTACTTGTAGTCGTCGCCGCCGCTGATGCCGCCGGCGCAGTAGGCCCACAGGGTCTTCCAGCCTTCCACGCTGATGCCGCCGGCAGGGCTGGTGGGATCGGTGAAGGGATACAGCATGGCGCTGTTGATGTTGGCGTTGGTGGTGCCGCCGACCTTGTTCTGACGGTACCAGGTGTAGCCGGAGTTCACCACGTCGGCCCAGTGGTCGAAGTGGAGCTCGGTGCCGTTGGTGCCCAGCTCGTCGTTGCGGTAGAGCATCAGCACGTTCTGGATAACCAGACCGTAGGCCTTGCCGTCATACTTGTACTCGCCCACTTCTTCGGCCCAGTCGGGGTTCCAGTCCATGATGGACAGGTTCTCGTAGGTGCCGTTGATGACCTGAGACCAGCGGGTCTCGTTCAGGCCGAACAGGATGTCGCCGTCCTTGTTCTCGTTGGCGGCCTGGATGGCGGCGGTGTCGCCGGAGATGACGGAGTTGTCGTCAATGCTGATGGTGAAGCCGGCGTTCTTGGCTTCGTTGATCAGCCAGTTGGTGCGCTCGGTGGAGTTGGAGTTGGAGTAGATGCGGATGGTATAGCCGGAGTAGTCCTCTGCGGAAGCAAAGCTGCACAGGCTCAGCACCATGACCAGCGCCAGAACGATAGACAAAGTCTTTTTCATGGTATGGATGTTCCTCCTTACAATATTCCATGGAACTGTTTTTCGGTCCCTTGTGGTAGGTGCATTATAACACATTGTAAAATCCATGTAAAGTGACCGAAAAAAGAAAGGACAAACGATTGCGATAAGGATTCTTTTGGATGTGATAACAAAAACTGATGAATAAAGGCACATGGAATCATCTGCCGCCCCGGGTACGCGCGGGAAGCCGCCCTCCGGGCTTGCAAGCCCCCTGCGGATGCTTTATAATATATGATAAGGGATTTTGTGTCCCGCCCCCTGAGCCGTCCCGGAGGCTTCCGCCCGGTTCGGCTGCATAATACATAAGGCAAGGAAGGATGGCTGCCTGATGCCCAAAAAGCAAAATGTCGTTCTGTTTTATGTGCGCGTGTTTCTATACTGCCTGATCGCGCTCCTGATCCGGGCCGCGGCGCTGGCTCCGCTGGCGGCGCTGTCCGTTTTTCCGGCGGATTCCCCCTGGCGGTGGCTGTGGGTGGTTTCGCCGGTGCTGGTGGTTTTTCTGGTGCTGCCGCTGCGCTTTTCCTTTGCGGACGCGCTGGTGCAGCAGCCCCGCACCCGGAATTTCTCTATTGACCGGGCATTAAGCCTGCGCCAGTACGGCGAAAAGCTGCTGGAAAGCCTGCGTCACGCCCTGAGCGTGCTCAAGTGGGCCCTGCCGCTGGCCGGACTGGGCGCATGGGGCTGGTATCTGAAAGAAAAATACACCGTCAAGGGCCTTCTGGACGGTCTGAAGGATCTGGGCCGGAATGTTTCCGCCGCCCGGTACGCCGTTATCAATTTCTTCCGCACTCTGTTTGGCCATCTGCCGCTGGAAACGGTGGAGGGCTCGTATATGGAGGGGCTGTATACCCTGCTGGCGCTGGTGGGGCTGGGCCTTCTGATCCTGCTGTACGGCGCGGTGCGCAACAGCGCCACCCGTTATATCTGGGCCGTCGCCAACCGGGAGGATCGTTCCGTGCGCCGGGAGATTCGCCGCCGTCTGCGGGGACGGCGCTGTGCCCAGCTGGGAACGGCGCTGTGCAATCTGCTGCTGTGCGTTCCCTTCCTGTGGATCGCCGGTTTGCAGCTGAAGGATACCTTTCTGAATCTGACCCAGCAGCTGGTGCTGACCATGACGTGGAACGGACGGATCCAGCTCGGCCCGGATACGCTTGAGACCCTGCTGCCGCTGACCCTGACCTTCCTGCTTACCTATATGCCGCTGCTTCCGGCCCGGCGCATCCTGACCGCCGCCTTTGCCGTCCGGGAGCCCCGGCATACCGCGCCTCGCAGCGGTCAGCCTGCGGAGGAAGACCCGACCCTGCCCAAGGCCATCGTCCCGGACTGGGTACGGGCGGAAAACGAAGCCCAGATTGAAGAAAGCGGCGCTTCCGACCGAAGCGCGGACGCCTGAGCCATGCGGCTGGATCGTTATCTGGCCCAGAGCGGGGAACGAACCCGCAGCGAAGCGGCCCGGCTGCTGCGCTCCGGCGCGGTGCGGGTCAACGGCGAACCCGTCCGGGACGGCGGCTTTCATCTGAAGCCGAACGACCGGGTGGAGCTGATGGGGCAGACCGTGGAAGAAAAGCGCTTTCAATATTTGATGCTGCATAAGCCCGCCGGGCTGCTGACCGCCGCCCGGGACAGCCGGGCTCCCACGGTGATGCAGCTGCTGCCCGAAAGCTGCGCCCGGCGCAAGGTGCTGCCCGTCGGGCGGCTGGACAAGGACACCACCGGTCTGCTGCTCTTGACCAACGACGGCGAGCTGGCTCACCGTCTGCTGAGCCCCAAGCGCCATGTGTGGAAAACCTACGAAGCCGCCGTCACGGGACGGCTGACCGCCGCCGACAGCCAGGCCTTTGAGCGGGGCATCGTCCTGTCGGATTTTACCGCCCTGCCCGCCCGGATGGAGATCCTTTCCGCCGGGGAGGACGAAAGCCGCGCCCGCGTGCAGGTGCGGGAAGGAAAATTTCACCAGATCAAGCGGATGTTCGGCGCGCTGGGGCACGAGGTCACAGCCCTGAGCCGGCTGACCTTCGGCGCACTTTCCCTGCCGGAGGAGCTGCCGCCGGGCCAGTACCGGGAGCTGACGGAAGAAGAGCTGGCCGCCCTGCGGCAGGAAGCGGGGCTGACCGGGCCCGAAGAGCCGGAACCGTCAGAACAATCAGAAAGGAACGAAAATGCCTGACCATTATTACACCCAAACCCCTGCCAGCGCTCACAAGCCCGGGCAGGTGGATTTCCTCTGGCGGGGAGAAAAGCTCGTCTTTGAGACGGACAGCGGCGTTTTTTCCCGCACGGAGATCGACAAGGGCACGGAAATTCTGCTGAACGCTCTGCCGGAGGAGCTTTCCGGCAGTCTGCTGGATCTGGGCTGCGGCTACGGGGTCATCGGCGTGACGCTGGGCAGGCGCTATCCGGGCCTGTCGGTCACGATGAGCGACGTCAACGAGCGGGCGGTGGAGCTGAGCCGCCGCAACGCCCAGCACAGCGGCGTACAGGCGCAGGTGATGCAGAGCGACGGCTATGCGTCGATTCCCTTTCGGCGCTATGACTGGATTTTGCAGAATCCTCCCATCCGGGCGGGAAAAAGCGTGATCTACGCCATGTTCGCCGAGGGAGCCCGGCGGCTGGAGCCAAACGGCGCGCTGTGGCTGGTGATCCGCAAGCAGCAGGGTGCGGAATCCGCCGCCGCCTACCTGAAAACCCTGTTCGGTCAGGTGGAGGCCGTGACCAAAAAAGGCGGCTATTGGGTGCTGCGCTGCACCCAGCCTGTGGAAAACGCCTGACCAAGCATGCAAGAAAAACAAAGGAGAAATCCGAAAATGAAATACGATCATTCCTTTTTTGACACGCCGGTGAACCGTCTGGGAACCAACTGCGAAAAATGGGACGCGCTGCGCCGCCGGGAGGGAGCCGATCTGCTGCCCATGTGGGTGGCGGACATGGACTTCCGCTGCGCGGACGAGATCGTTCAGGCACTGACGGAGCGGGCGGCGCATCCGGTGTACGGCTACACCGAGCAGAGCGAATCAGCCGTGGAAGCCATGCTGGGCTTTTTCCAGCGCCGACACGGGCTGACGGTGACGGCGGAGCAGCAGCTGATGCTGCCCTGCGTGGTCACGGGTCTGCGGGCGGCGGTGCTGGCCCTGACCGAGCCCGGCGACAAGGTGATCGTGCAGTCGCCGTGTTACGGCCCGTTCTACGCCAGCGTCCGCGACAGCAACCGTCAGTTGGCGGACTGCCCGCTGATCCGTCAGCCGGACGGCGGCTACCGCATGGATCTGGACGCGATCGAGGCCGCCTGCAAGGACGGAGCCAAGGTCATGCTGCTGTGCAACCCCCATAATCCCGTGGGATACGCCTGGTCGGAGGACGAGCTTCGCGCCCTGTGGAACGTGCTGGATCGCTATGGGGTGTGGCTGGTCTCCGACGAAATTCATGAGGATTTTGAGCTGTCCGGCAAGGTCACGCCCTTCCTGCGTATCGTGACGGACGAAAACGCCCGGCTGCTGTCTATGACCAGCGCCAGCAAGACCTTCAATCTGGCCGGTCTGCAGCAGGCCGTACTGCTGACGCGGGATCAGGCCTTGAAGAAGCGGCTGGAAGAGCAGATGCGTTATGCGGGCGTGGTGCAGGGCAATATCTTCGCCATGACCGCCACGGAAGCCGCCTACGCCCATGGCGATGCATGGCTGGACGGGCTGCTGGACTATCTGCGGGAAGCGGAAAAACTGCTGCGCCGGGAACTGAGCGCCCGTCTGCCCGAGGCGGTGCTGTCCCCCATGAACGCCACCTATCTGGGCTGGCTGGATCTGCGCGCCTACGGCTTCACCACCGAGGAGCTGATGAAGCGCACCCATCAGGCGGGCGTTGCCTTCACTCCCGGCACCTTCTTCGGCGGCGAGGCGGGAGAGGGCTTCCTGCGCTTCAATTTTGCCTGTCCCCACAGCCAGACGCTGGAAGCGGTTCGTCGGCTGGAAGCGGCGCTGAAACACTGAGTGTGACCGAATGAATCCAAAGGGAGGTTATTTCCATGAAAGACCTGAACCCCATCATTGACCAACTGCAGGACAAAATGAACGAGCTGCTGGATCGCTGGCTGCGGATTCCCAGCGTTCGCGCGGAAGGCATTCCCGGCGCGCCCTTCGGCGAGGAGACCCGCAGAATGCTGACGACGGCGCTAAACGACGCCAAGGCGCTGGGCTTTGAGACCCGCGATTTCGACGGCTATGCCGGCGACGTGCGCATGGGTCCGGAAGGCAAGGAGCCGCTGGGCATTCTGGCCCATCTGGACGTGGTGCCCGCCGGGGACGGCTGGGATACCGACCCCTTTGAGCCGGTGGTCAAGGACGGCCGTATTTACGCCCGCGGCTCCGGCGACGACAAGGGCCCCGCCGTGGCGGCGCTGCTGGCCATGCTGGCCGTCAGGGAAGCGGGCGTTCCCCTGAACCGGGAAGTCCGTCTGATCCTGGGCTGCAGCGAGGAGACCGACTGGGACGACATGGCATACTACAAGGCCCACTGCGATATGCCCCGCACCGGTTTCAGCCCCGACGCCAGCTATCCCATCATCAATACCGAAAAGGGCATGCTGCTGGTCAGCCTGCGCGCCCCCTACGAAAAAGGCGGACTGGTCCGTTCCATTCGGGTGGGCGAGCGGCACAATGTGGTGCCCGGCGAAGCCGAAGCCGAGCTGAACGGCGACGAGGCGCTGGCCGCCCGGGCGCTGGAAATCGCCGGAAAGCTGGGCTTTGAGGCCGACGCGGTAGTAGCGGACGGCATTATTCAGCTGCATACGACGGGCGCAACGGGCCACGCGGCCTATCCCGAAGCGGCGAAGAACGCGCTGGGCGAACTGTTGCTGATTCTGAAAGAGCTGGGCGTGACCGGCGGCCTGCGGACGTTGGCGGACACCGTCGGCATGGAATACGACGGCAAGAGTCTGGGCATCCGCTGTCAGGACGAAACCAGCGGCCCCCTGACCTGTAATCTGGGCATCCTTCACTATGACGCGGAAAACGGCCTGTACGCCACGCTGGACATCCGCTATCCCATCCTGTGCGACCACAAGGCCCTGAGCGCCGCGCTGACCGCCGCAGTATCCGACGGCCTGACCGCCGCCATCGACACTCAGAAGGATCCGCATCACGTAGCGCCCAATTCCCGGCTGATCCAGTGCCTGCTGGACGCTTATCACGAAGAGACGGGCCTGCCCCGGGAATGTCAGGCCACCGGCGGCGGCACCTATGCCAAGTGTCTGGACGAGGGCGTGGCTTTCGGCTGCGTCTTCCCCGGAGAAGAAGAGCTGGCTCATCAGGCCAACGAATACATCAGTCTGGAAAGCCTGAAGAAGAACGTGCGCATCATCGCCCGCGCCATCGTCAAGCTGGCGGGCGAATGATTCGTTCCGCCGTTTCGGCGAAGCGGCGCATAGACCCTTCCTCCGCCGGGCAAGCTGTTTGCGGAACCCTGCCGCCGTCTGCGGCATAGGATGCAGCGGAGGGAGCGCCCATGAAAAGCAGACTTTTTACCGATACCCAGGGGCTGGACGCCCCGTTTGACCTGTGCGCGCCGGACAAGGTGAGCGTTTGCGTGCAGATGGACCGCAAGGCCTATCAGCAGGCGTTGGAACGGGCGGCGCAGCGCAGGCAGACCAGCGGAGAATATCTGGAACAACTGGTCTGGCAGGCGGAAAAAAGCGGGCCGCCGGAAGACGATGCTCCGAAAAAGCCGCACTGACGGCCCTTCATAACGCATCCGGGAGGCTCGGGAGGGCTTCCCGGATCGCTGATTTTACACTTCTTTTTGTTTCTTTCCGCTTTCGCCGAAAGTTTTTCCTGCCCGGAAGGCATTTTCCCGTTTCATTTGATTTCCAGCCGGGTATAAATTTACTGTCCTCATTTCCCCCTCTGGCAGAAAGGAAGCGGCTTATGACCATTACGAACGATATTCGCTATGCAGGCGTGAACGATCATCAGGTAGACCTGTTTGAGGGCCAGTATACCGTGCCCAACGGAATGGCCTATAATTCCTATGTGATTCTGGACGAGAAAATCGCTGTGATGGACACGGTGGATCAGCATTTTCAGCATGAATGGCTGGATAATCTGGCCGTGATTCTGGGCGGGCGCAAACCGGATTATCTGGTGGTGCAGCACATGGAGCCCGATCATTCCGCCAACATCGCCAGCTTCCTGAACGCTTATCCCGAAGCGGCGGTCGTGGCCAACGCCAAGACCTTCGCCATGATCGACCAGTTCTTCGGCCCCGGCCTGTGCGAAAACAAGGTCGTGGTGAAGGACGGCGAGTCCCTTTCGCTGGGAAAGCATACCCTGACCTTCGTGTTTGCGCCCATGGTTCACTGGCCCGAGGTTATGGTCACTTACGACAGCACGGACAAGGTGCTTTTCTCTGCCGACGGCTTCGGCAAGTTCGGCGCGCTGGACGTGAGCGAGAATTGGGCGGACGAGGCCCGGCGCTACTATATCGGCATCGTGGGCAAGTACGGCGCACAGGTGCAGAACCTGCTCAAAAAGGCCGCGGCGCTGGAAATTGAAAAAATCTGCCCCCTGCACGGCCCGGTGCTGGAAGAAAATCTGGGCGAAGCGCTGGAATTGTACAACACCTGGTCTTCCTACGCGGTAGAGAGCGAAGGCGTGATGATCGCCTATACCTCCGTATATGGCCACACCGGCAAGGCCGTCGAATTGCTGGCCGAAAAACTTCGGCTGGGCGGCTGCCCGAAGGTGGTCGTGCATGATCTGGCCCGGTGCGATATGGCGCAGGCCGTGGCGGACGCTTTCCGCTACGGAAAGCTGGTGCTGGCCACCACCACCTATAACGCCGATATTTTCCCCTTCATGCGCACCTTTATCGAGCATCTGACCGAGCGGAACTTCCAGAACCGCACGGTGGCGCTGATCGAAAACGGCTCCTGGGCGCCGATGGCCGCCAAGGTGATGAAGGGCCTGTTCGAAAAGAGCAAAAACCTTATTTTCGCGGGCGCGCCCATCACCATCCGTTCCGCACTGTCGGCCGAGAACCGGGAGCAGCTGAACGAGCTTTCGAAGGAGCTGTGTCGGGAATACGCCGCCCGGGACAGCGAAATGGCCGACAAGCACGACATGAGCGCCCTGTTCCGCATCGGCTACGGCCTGTATGTGGTCACGTCCAACGACGGCAAGCGGGACAACGGGCTCATCGTGAACACCGTCACGCAGGTCTCCGACAATCCCAACCGCATCGCCGTCAATATCAACAAGGCCAACTATTCCCACCATGTCATCCGGCAGACGGGCATCCTGAACGTGAACTGCCTGTCCGTGGACGCACCCTTCAAGGTTTTCGAGACCTTCGGCTTCCAGAGCGGCCGCACGGCGGATAAGTTCGCCGGTATGGCGCCCATCCATTCGGACAACGGGCTGGCCATCCTGCCCAAGTACATCAACGCGGCCTTCTCCCTGAAGGTGGAGCAGTATGTGGATCTGGGCTCCCACGGCATGTTCATCTGCTCCGTCACCGAGGCCCGGGTCATGAACGACCGGGAGACCATGACCTACACCTACTATCAGAACCACGTCAAGCCCAAGCCCCAGACGGAGGGCAAGACCGGCTTCGTCTGCAAGGTCTGCGGCTATATCTACGAGGGCGACACGCTGCCGGACGATTTCATCTGCCCGCTGTGCAAGCACGGGGCGGCGGATTTCGAACCGCTGGCCAACGCCTGAGGGCGCTTGATAAAAAAAACCAGCCATGGGCTTTTAGGCTCATGGCTGGTTTTTTCTTGGAAAAGGCCGCGTTCAGGGCGCCAGCTTTTCCAACGCCTGCCGGTAGTCCTTCACATAATACCGCAGATGGGTTCGTCCGCGGCAGATCACCTGATGCCCCTCCGCTTCCAGAAGAGCCTTCTGGGCTTCCGCGCCGCCGGGATACTTCGGGTTCAGCTCGCCATCTGCTTTCAACGTGCGCCAGTAGGGCGTGGGATGGTCCTGCCGCTGGCTGCTGGCCCAGGCTGCAATAGAAACAAAAATGCCTGCTGTAATGGGCTCCGTGAAGTCCGCCTGATGCAGCCGGGCAAAATAGGCGCGGATTTCACCTACCGTGGTCAGCTTTCCATAGGGGATTCGCTTCATGACGGCGTCATAGTCCGCCGGCGGGGCAAAGTACATCCGATCTCCGCCGTATTTGGCAATGCTGACCGGGTCGGTGATGATCTGCACTTTGGGCATGTCCTTGGGGTCCTGAAGCATGGCGTTGAAGTCCTTCGCCTGTTCTCGTGCCATAAAGGCTCACCTCCGGGAACCATGATAAACGCCGTTCATTTTTTACGCAATGAGACGTTTTTCTTTTTTTATTCCCCGTTTTTTTCCCCCACATGCTCCAGCGAGCGGGCCTGAAGCCGACGGTTCACATGCTGGCGCAGCAGGGTGTAGACGACCGACGTCAGGGGGATAAACAGCAGCATGCCCACAATGCCCAGCAGGCCTTCGCCCAGCACCACGGCCAGCAGCACCCACAGGGACGGCAGGCCGATGGCGTTGCCCATGACGTGGGGATAGATCAGATTGCCTTCCAACTGCTGCAGGGCGATGAACATCACCACGAACAGCAGGGCCTGCATGGGATCCACCATCAGAATCAGCAGCGTGCCCGCAATGCAGCCGATCCACGCGCCGAGCACGGGCACCAGCGCCGTCACGGCAATGAATACGCTGATGAGAAGCGCATAGGGGAAGCGGAACAGCGTCATGCAGAGAAAGAACGCCCCGCCCAAAATCAGCGCTTCCAAACACTGGCCGGAAATAAAGGAGGAAAACGTCCGCTGGGTCAGGCTGCCCACTTCCAGCAAACGATCCATGGTTTTCTTTGGAAGATAGGCGTAGCCCACCCGGGTCAGCTGCCGCTGCAGCCGTTCCTTGGCGAAAAGAAAGTAGATCATGAACATGACGGTGAAGAAAAATTGCAGCACCGACGAATACACCGCGCCGATCACGCCGGTGGAGAACACAGCGCCCTTCAGCGCCAGATTCAGCAGCTGATCCAGCTGGTTTCGAATCTGATCA
>ERZ857629.4151-NODE-4151-length-11505-cov-11.937380_pt1 | contig 11505 bp, 11 predicted proteins | sample MGYA00519700_ERZ857629 | MGnify/ENA primary metagenome ERZ857629 (study PRJEB31778, sample SAMEA3449351) | human gut metagenome | biome: human gut; feature: human-associated habitat; material: faeces | place: United Kingdom | collected 2010/2012 ... | reverse complement strand
CCTCCGGCTTGCCGTTGTCATAGCTCACGCGCACGCGCGCGGGCGAACTGCCGATCCCGAGGAAGCCGGTCTTCGCGCGCTCAAGGATCTCGACAGAGACATCGTCCCTGTCCAGCTTCAGCTGTGCGAGCGCGTTCTGGATCGCCTCGTCCTCCGTCTTGCCCGTTACATCAATAAACTCGATCATTCAGACAAGCTCCTTTTCTCAGTCACCGTAATGCTCGGGGTCGTAGGAACGGCCGCGCGCATAGGGACGGTCGCCGACGCGGCCATTCTCGCTGGTGCTGTTTTTCTTTTTTGTAGACTTTGCGGCCTGCTTTTCCGCGCGCTTTTCCTTCAGGCTCTTCTTCTCGGCCTCCTCGGCAGCATACCTGCGCTGCTGCTCGCGGGCGGTCTCCATGCGGCGGACGCGGTCCTCGCGCTTCTGCTTTTCCTTTTCGCTGATCTCGTCCTCCATGTGGGACTTGTAATACTTCGTCAGCGCCTTTTCCTGCACGGCGTAGAGCAGCGAGTTAACGATCCAGTAAACGCCGAGCGCCGCGGGCAGCGTAAAGCCGATCCACAGCGACAGCAGCGGCATCGTCCACATCATCATGCGGGTGGAGCGGGCGGTGGGGTCGTTGCCCTGTGCGGAGACGTTGCCGGACATGGATACCTTGGACTGGATAAAGCTCAGCGCGGCGGAGATGAAGGGGATGAGCACAACGCCGATAACGGGCCAGCCGCCGGTGAAGAATTCCTTCCACACATCGCCGGGCATGACCGTGAGGTCAAGGCCAAGGAAGTTATAGTTGACGTTGATCAATCCGTCGAACTTGCCGGAGAACTCGGCAAAATTCTGGCTGATGAACTTGGCAAGGCCGATCTCCTCATAACCCACGCGCACGCTGTCGGCACTGTAGCCGATGGTGGCGGCAAAGGCCGTGATCTCCGCGACAACGTCGCTCTTGATCAGCATGAAGCGGCTGAGCGGCTGGCGGATGATGGAATAGAGCGCGATGAGGATGGGGAAGGGCAGGAAGCTCCACAGGCAGCCGCTGGTGGGGTTCACACCCTCCTTGGCGTAGAGCAGCTGCATCTCCTCGTTCATGCGCTGGGGATTGTTGGCATATTTCGTCTGGATCTCCTTGATCTTGGGCTGGAAGAGATTCATGCGCATCATGCTCTTTTTCGACTTCATCTGGAACGGGAGCGTGATGAGTTTCACGACGATCGTGAACAGCACCAGCGCCCAGCCGTAGGAGCCGGTCAGCTCATAGAACGTGCGCAGGATCCAGGCGAAGGGAACGCAAATGTAGTAGCCGATGGTTGAAAACATCTTTCGGTTTCCTCCGTGGTGTTAGTTTCGGTCACGGGACCGGGTCGTAGATCTTTCCGCCCCTGTAGAACGGATGGCATCGCATGATACGCCTGAACGCAAGCCAGCCTCCCTTGAGCGCGCCGTACTTCTCGATGGCCTCGAGCGCGTACTGCGAGCACGTCGGGATGAAGCGGCAGCAGGGAGGGCGATAGGGCGAGATCGCGCTGCGGTAGAACCGAACGAGCCAGAGCAGCAGCCTTTTCATGCCTCCCGCTCCCAAAGGCCGAGCTTTCCGCACGTTTTTTCAAACGCGCGCTTGAGCTCCCAGTAGTCGGCGTGCGCGGCGCGCGTGCGCGCGACCAGGATCACGTCGTAGCCCTGCTTCATCTTCCCCTGACTGAGCCGGAAGATCTCGCGCAGGCGGCGGCGGACGCGGTTGCGCACCACGGCATGTCCGAGCTTTGTGCTCACCGTGACGCCGAGGCGGTTATGCCCGTAATGGTTTCTGCGGAAATACACCACAAGGCAGGACGAAACGCCGGACTTTCCTTTGGCGTACATCCGGCGGAATTCGTAATTCTGCTTGACGGTAGCGGTGCTTTTCACGCGTGCTCTCCCTGTTTTTGCGGCCTTTGCCGCATAGCCTCTAAGGGACGGCGATCGAAACAGGATCTCATCGGCCGTCCCTCATGGTGTTATCTGTATCATACGATAGGCAGTCAGCTCCCGCTCTCAGTGGGTGAGACGGGCGCGGCCGCGCGCACGACGGCGGGCAAGGACCTTGCGGCCGTTGGCGGTGGACATTCTCTTGCGGAAGCCGTGCTCCTTGGAGCGCTGGAGCTTCTTGGGCTGATAGGTGCGAGAAGTAGCCATTTCGTTTTACCTCCTTGAAAATTTTGCCGGCGGCCCCGAAGGGAGCCGCACTTACTCGACGGCGGGCGGAGAGAGCTCTCCGCAGACCGCAGTTGACATAAAAAAGCGTCATTTTCACCGTGACGCACGGGCTATTATATCGGTTTTGCCGCATAAAGTCAACTGAAAGTTCGTGATTTTTGCATTCTTCGCGCCGTTTACAAGCGCTTGTGCCGCAGGATCCGCACCATCGCAAGCCCTTGTGCCTCCATCATACCGATTAGGCGGTTTTTCTGCATATATCCATGGAAAGCCTGCGGCATTTTATATTTAGAATAAGTAACTAACTGTTGCGTTTTTGACCGGTTTCTGGTATAATGTAAGGAGTAGATTTTTCGGCATCCCGCCGTTTTTCTCCTAAGAAACCCGAAAGGAGCCATTCTGTGACCGGTTTTAACGATATCTGGCAATTGGTGCTCACGCGGATGAAGCAGGAGCTGTCCGAGACGACGATCTCCACCTGGTTCGACGAGATAGAGCCTCTCTGCATCAAGGATCTTACGCTCTATCTGCTCTGCCCGAACGACTTCAAGCGCAGCACCATCGAGTCGATGTTCATCGACCGCATCAAGGATTCCCTGCGCGACATTTACTCCGCCGAGCTCAGCGTCAGGCTCGTCTCCAGCGAGGAGGCCGCGGAGCTGTTCGCGCCGGAGGACGGCAAAAAGGCTGTTTCTCTGCTCGATTCCGGCGAATTTACGTTCGATACCTTCGTTGTCGGCGAGTCGAACAAGATGGCCTATGCCGCCGCCCGCGCCGTGGCGGACGGGGCGAGCGACCACTATAACCCCCTTTTCATCTACGGCGACTCCGGCCTCGGCAAGACGCACCTCATCTACGCCATCGCGCATCAGATCCGCGCGCACCGTCCGTCCGCGAAGATCATCTACATCAAGGGCGACGATTTCATCAACGAATTCATCGAGCTCATCCGCGCGGGCCGCGGCAGCGAGTTCCGCGCCAAGTACCGCGACGCCGATCTTCTTCTCGTAGACGACGTGCAGTTCGTCGCGGGCAAGGAGCAGGTGCAGAACGAATTCTTCCACACCTTCAACACGCTCTACGAGGCGGGACGGCAGATCGTCCTGACGTCCGACCGGCCGCCCTCTGACATGCGGCTGCTCGACGACCGGCTGCGCACACGCTTTGAATGGGGCCTGCTCGTCGACGTGCAGCCGCCTGACTTTGAAACGCGCCTTGCGATCGTGAAGAACAAGGCGGCGCAGTGGGGCACCGTTATCGACGACGACATCGCCAAGTATATCGCCGAGAACGTCACCTCCAATGTCCGCCAGCTCGAGGGCACGATGAACAAGATCCTTGCCTACCGCGACCTCATCGGCCGCGAGATGGACGGCGACGCCGCGCACCGCGCGGTCGAGGACTTCATGAAGCGCAACACGACCACCGCGCCCACCGCCGCGATGATCATTGCCGAGACCTCGCGCTATTTCGGCATCGAGGAGGAGGTCCTGAAGGGCAGCTCCCGCATCCGCACGGTCGTCAACGCCCGTCAGGCCGCGATGTACCTCGTGCGTCGGATGACGGCCCTCTCTACGCCCGACATCGGCCGCGAATTCAACGGCCGCGACCATACCACCGTCATCCATTCGCTCGAGCAGACGGAAAAGCGCATCGCCTCCGATCCTGCCTTTGCGCAGACCATCAAGGAGATCACGATCAACATCAATTCCAAGAGCTGAGTTTTCCCCATCGTTCACAGTCCTGTGGAAAAGAAAGCTGTGGAAGCTTTTTTCAAAAATTTTTGCTGTGGAAAGTGCTATTGCTTTTCAACAGGCGGCTATGGGAAACTTTTCCCGCCGTTTCAGCGGATTTTTCCCTTTTCCACAGTTTTCCTCCCCTACTGCTGCTATTTCTAAACGCTATCCTTTTTTCTTTCAAAAAACATCCATTCACTACGAAAGGAACGCCGCTATGAAATTTTCCTGCGAAAAGCTGCTGCTGCTCAACGCCGTGAATACGGCTTCCCGCGCCGTCGCCGCAAAAAGCTCGATCCCCGCGCTCGAGGGACTGCTGTTCGTCTGCGGCGGCGATACTCTGACGGTCTCCGGCTACAACATGCAGACAGGCATCCGCACCCGCTTTTCCGCCGACGTCGGCGAGGAGGGCGAGCTGGTGCTCAACGCGCGCCTGATCGGCGAGATCCTGAGAAGGCTTCCGGACGATACCGTCACCGTGACCGCCGACGAAAAATACCTTGTTCACCTGTCCTGCGGCGACGCAGACTTTGATATCATGGGCCTTTCCGCCGCCGATTTTCCGGAGCTGCCGGAGGTCGAGGAAAAGTATTCTGTGATGCTGCCGGAAAAAACGCTCAAGTCCATGATCCAGCAGACGAGCTTCGCCGTTTCGACGAACGAGGCGCGCCCCGTGCACATGGGTTCCCTCTTTGAGATCGCCGACGCGGGGCTGACAGTCGTGTCTGTCGACGGCTTCCGTCTGGCGCTGCGCAGAGAGCCGCTTGAAAAGATCGAGGGCGGCGCGTTCTCCTTTGTCGCGCCCGGCACGGCGCTCAACGAGGTCGAGCGTATCTGCGAGGATATCGACGAGTTCGTGACCATCACGCTCGGCCAGCGCCACATCCTTTTTGAAGTCGGCGAAACGGAGCTGATCTGCCGCCGTCTGGAGGGCGAGTTCCTTGACTATAAAAACGCCATCCCGCGCCGCAATCCCATCTCGGTCGTCGCCGATACCAAGACGATGCTCCAGAGCCTTGAGCGCGTGAGCGTCGTCATCAGTGAAAAGCTCAAGAGCCCCGTGCGCTGCATCTTTGAGCAGGACCGCGTGCTGATGTCTGCGAAGACCGCGAGCGGCGACGCCAAGGACGTCTGCCGCATCGCCGGCGACGGACAGGGCCTTGAGATCGGCTTCAACAACCGCTATCTCATGGACGCGCTGCGTTATGCGCCCGCCGACACCGTGAAGATCGAGCTGAACACCGGCATTTCTCCGGCGATCATCGTTCCCGTCGAGGGGGAGGAGAGCTTCCTCTACATGGTGCTGCCCGTCCGCCTGAAGGCGAACTGACATGAATTATGAATACATTTTGTATTATAAGATAAGATGATTCCATCCTGGAATTATCTTAGAGGACATTTTATGACTGACATTGCCATCACAACGGAATTTATTAAATTGCAGGACCTTTTGAAGCTTGCAAGCCTTGTCGGCACCGGCGGGGAGGCCAAGCTCGTCATCCAGGAGGGAGACGTTGCGGTGAACGGCGAGATCTGCACGATGCGCGGCAGAAAGCTCCGCCCGGGCGACGTTGTTTGCTTCCGCGGCGAGGAGCTGACGGTATCCTATGCGGATCGATAGGCTCTCGCTGCAGGGCTTTCGCAATTACAGCGCGCTGGACGTATCCTTTGCGCCGGACTGCAACGTTATCGTCGGCGAGAACGCGCAGGGGAAGACGAATCTGCTCGAAGCGATCGTCTATCTCTCGTCCGCGCGTTCTCCGCGCACGCGGACGGATCGCGAGCTGCTCTCGTTCGGACAAAATGAGTGTGTCATTCGGGCGGAGGCCTTTGCGCGCTCGCGCGATTTTCTGCTCGAAATATTTCTCTCGACGGACAGGCGGCGGAAGATCCTGATCAATAAGGTGCCGGCAAAAAAGAGCGCGGAGCTGAGCGACGTGCTCGGCGCGGTGTACTTCTGTCCCGAGGATCTGCTGCTCATCCGCGACGGCGCGGCGGCACGCAGAAAGTTTATGGACGATGCGCTCTGCCAGCTGCGCGCACGCTACGCGCAGGCGCTTGCCGACTATCACAGGGCCTACGAGCACAAAACGCGCATCCTGCGCGACAGCGAGGAGTATCCATCGCTGCTCGATACGCTGCCGGAATTCGATCTGCGCATGGCGCAGAGCGGCGCGGTCATCATCTATTACCGCGCGCGCTTCTGCGAGCGGCTGAAGGAATACGCCGCCGTCGCGCACCGCGATTGCTCCGGCGGGCGGGAGGAGCTAGGCGTTGCATACCGGACGGTCTCAACGATCACCGACCCGCTCGCGCCGCTTGAGACGATCTACGAGCAGCTGCGCGCGCATCAGGCGGCGCACGCCGCGGCCGAAAGGGCGTCGCGGATGTGCCTTTCTGGGCCGCATAAGGACGATATCGACGTAAACATCGGCGGCGTGAACGCGCGGCAGTTTTCCTCGCAGGGGCAGACCCGCACGGCGGCGCTCGCGTTTAAGCTCGCCGAGCGGGAGATCTACCGCGAGATCACGTCCCGCACGCCGCTGCTGCTGCTCGACGATGTGCTTTCCGAGCTTGACCCGCGGCGGCAGGAATATGTTTTGAACCGCATCCTCGGCGGGCAGGTATTCATCACCTGCTGCGAGGAGGACCGGCTGGGAACGCTGCTCAGCGGCAGAGTGTTCCATATTGCAAACGGCGCGGTGGTCTGACGCCGCGAAAGGGGGAGGACCATGTATCTTCACATCGGAAACAATGTGATGCTGCCGGAAAAGCACATCATCGGGGTCTTTGATCTGGAGATCACGTCGCAGTCGAAGCGCACGTCGGAATTTCTCCGGCGGGCGGAGGACGAGAGCCTCGTCATCGACGCCTGCGAGGATATCCCGAAGTCCTTCCTTGTGTGCGACCATCCGTATCATCCGCAGCTCGTGTATCTATCTGAGCTTTCAAGTACAACGTTACAAAAGAGAATGGAGGAATAGCAATGCTGACGATCCGCTGTCTGTACAGCTTTCTTTTAACGCTTACCGGCGGCCCCGGCTTCGGCGCGCCGAGTAATATGCTGCTGCCGCTGACGGTGCTGGTGGGCGCTCTTTTGCAGCTTGCGCTGCTGTATGGGGGAAGAAAATGGCTGCTGCCCGCCGCGCTTTGCGCGGGAATGCTCGTCTGCGAGCTGCTGGGCGCGATCATTGGAGGATACCTCCTTCTTGTGCTGGTCATCATCGTGACCTATCTGCTCGCGGCGCTCATCGGCGCAGGGGCGGGCGCTGTTGTATATCAGGGGATCGTCCGGTCCCGCAGGAATATGAGGAGAAACGCAAATGACTGACAACGAACTCTTACAGTCCACGGCGGTGGACGCCGCCAACGACTATAACGCCTCGGAGATCCAGGTGCTTGAGGGGCTGGAGGCCGTGCGCAAGCGCCCGGGCATGTATATCGGCTCGACGTCGCTCAGCGGTCTGCACCACCTCGTCTACGAGATCGTCGACAACTCCATCGACGAAGCGCTCGCGGGCTACTGCACGGAGATCAACGTGACGATCAACGAGGGCAATACCATCACCGTTGTGGACAACGGCCGCGGCATCCCCGTCGATATCCAGCCGCAGACGGGACGCCCCGCGCTTGAAGTCGTTTATACCGTGCTGCACGCGGGCGGCAAGTTCGGCGGCGGGGGATACAAGGTCTCCGGCGGCCTGCACGGCGTGGGCGCGAGCGTCGTCAACGCGCTGTCCGAATGGCTGACGGTGCAGGTGCACAAGAACGGCAAGATTTATGAGATGAAGTTCTCCCGCGGCAAGATCACGCAGGAAATGCGGATCGTCGGCGAGACCGACCGCACGGGCACGACCGTCACCTTTAAGCCGGATTATCTGCTCTTTGAGGAGCTGGAATACTCCTATGAGACGCTCCACACCCGTATGCGCGAGGAGGCGTTTCTGAACGCGGGGCTTCGCATCAACATCGAGGATAAGAGGAGCGAGAGCGCGGAAAAGCCCGAAAACGAGCGCCGCGACTCGATGTGCTACGAGGGCGGTATCCGCGAATTCGTCACGTGGCTCAACAAGAAGAAGGAGCCGCTGCACAACAGCGTCATCTACATGAGCGGCATGAAGGGCGACTCGTTCGCCGAGCTGGCGCTCCAATATGACGACGGCTATCAGGAAAATATCCTCTCGTTCGCCAACAACGTCCATACGCCCGAGGGCGGCATGCACGAGACGGGATTCAAGGCCGCGCTCACACGCGTGCTGAACGGCTACGGCATCAAAAGCGGCATCATCAAGGAGGGCGACAAGGTCAGCGGCGAGGACTGCCGCGAGGGCCTGACCTGCGTCATCTCCGTCAAACTGACGAACGCACAGTTCGAGGGCCAGACGAAGGCGAAGCTCGGAAATTCCGAGATCCGCACGCTGGTGGATAACATCGTCTCCGATAAGCTGATGCAGTTCCTTGAGGAAAATCCCGCCGTGGCGCGCACGATCCTTGACAAAGCCATGACGGCCAACCGCGCGCGCGAGGCCGCGCGCAAGGCGCGCGAATCCATCCGCCGCAAGAGCGCCCTCGGCGGCGCGGCGATGCCCGACAAGCTGCGCGACTGCAACGAGAATAACCCCGAGCTGACCGAGCTCTACATCGTAGAGGGCGACTCGGCCGGCGGCAGCGCCACGCAGGGGCGCGACTCGCGCTTCCAGGCGATCCTGCCGCTGTGGGGCAAGATGCTGAACGTGGAAAAGGTGCGCGCCGACAAGATCTACGGCAACGACAAGCTCCAGCCCGTCATCATTGCGCTGGGCGCGGGCCTTGGCGAAGATTTCGATATCAACAAGCTCCGCTATCACAAGGTCATCATCATGGCGGATGCCGATGTCGACGGCTCACACATTCGGACGCTGCTGCTGACGTTCTTCTTCCGCTATATGCGCCCGCTCATCGAAAACGGCTACGTCTACGCCGCCGTGCCGCCGCTTTTCAAGCTCACGCGCGGCAAGACGACGCGCCTTGCCTTCACGCCGGAGGAGCGCGATCAATACTCTTCTGAGCTGCGCGGCGACAATCCGAACGCAAAGGTCGACATCTCGCGCTTCAAGGGTCTTGGTGAAATGAACCCGCACGAGCTGTGGGAGACGACGATGGACCCCGAAAAGCGCACGCTCAAGCGCATCACGCTCGAGGACGCGGTGCTGGCCGACGAGACGTTCACGGTGCTCATGGGCGAAAAGGTCGAGCCGCGCAAGGAATTTATCGAGCAGAACGCGAAATACGCGGTCAATCTGGACTTTTAAGAGAGGAGGACGCAAGCTATGGCACACAAAAACGTGGATTACAAGCCCGAGGATATCCGTTTTCCGGATCAGAAGATCGTGCAGAGCGAGCTCGTGCATGAAATGACGTCCTCCTACATCGAATACGCGATGTCGGTCATCGTCGGGCGCGCGCTGCCCGACGTGCGCGACGGCTTGAAGCCCGTCCACCGCCGCATCCTGTACGCCATGTATGAAGACGGCCTGACGAGCGACAAGGCCTTCAAAAAGTCGGCGACCTGCGTCGGCGACGTGTTAGGTAGATATCATCCGCACGGCGACGCGTCGGTCTACGACGCGCTCGTGCGTCTGGCGCAGGACTTCTCCATGCGCTATATGCTCGTCGACGGCCACGGCAACTTCGGCTCCATCGACGGCGACCCGCCGGCCGCCTACCGATACACCGAGGCGCGCATGTCGAAGATTGCCAATGAAATGCTGCGCGACATCGACAAGGAGACCGTCAACTGGGACCCAAACTTCGACGAGAGCCGCAAGGAGCCCCGCGTGCTGCCCGCACGCTTCCCGAACCTGCTGGTCAACGGCTCGAGCGGTATCGCCGTCGGCATGGCGACGAACATCCCGCCGCACAATCTCACCGAGGTCATCAACGCCTGCGTCTGCGTGCTCGACGATCCCGAGGCGACGCTTTACGACCTGATGCAGCACGTCACAGGCCCCGACTTCCCGACCAAGGGCATCATCATGGGCCGCAGCGGCATCCGCGCGGCCTACGCCACGGGCCGCGGTAAGATCATCCTGCGCGCCCGCACGGAATTTGAAGAATTCGGCCGCGACCGCACGCGCATCATCGTCACCGAGCTTCCATATCAGGTGAACAAGCGCATGCTCATCAAGAACATGGCCGACCAGGTGAACGACAAGCGCCTTGAGGGCATTTCCGACATCCGCGACGAGACCGACCGCACGGGCATGCGCATCGTCATTGAGGTCAAGCACGACGCGAACCCGCAGGTGGTCCTGAACAGGCTTTTTGCCCAGACGCAGCTTCAGACGAGCTTCGCCATCAATATGCTGGCGCTCGTCGACGACCAGAAGCAGCCGAAGATCCTGTCTCTGCGGCACATCATCGACGAGTATCTTGCCTTCCAGGAGGAGCTCATCACGCGCAGAACGCAGTACGATCTCAAAAAAGCGCGCGAGCGCGAGCATTTGCTGCAGGGTCTGCTCATCGCGCAGGACAATATCGACGAGGTCATCCACATCATCCGCACGAGCTACGACGACGCGAAGGAAAAGCTGATGGCGCGCTTCTTGCTCTCCGACGTGCAGGCGCAGGCCATCCTCGATATGCAGCTCAAGCGCTTGCAGGGATTAGACCGCGAAAAGCTGCAGGCCGAGTATGACGAACTGGAAAAGAAGATCGCGTACTTTGTCGAGCTTTTGCAGAACGAGACGATGCTCAAGGGCGTCCTGAAGGACGAGCTGCTTGAGATCCGCGACAAGTACGGCGACGAGCGCAAGACCGAAATTCAGGAGGTCGAGGACGAGATCGACATCGAAGACCTCATCGAAGAAGAGGAGTGCGTCTTCACGCTCACGCGCAACGGCTACATCAAGCGCACGAGCGCGAGCGAGTACACCGCACAGAGCAAGGGCGGCATGGGCAAGAAGGGCATCACCACCCGCGAGGAGGACACGGTGGTCGACGTCTTCACCGCCTCGACGCACGACTATATCCTGTTCTTTACCGACACCGGCAAGGTGTACCGCAAGAAGGGCTATCAGATCCCCGAGAGCGGCAAGGCCGCCAAGGGCACAAATATCGTCAATATCATTCAGGTGGAGACGGGCGAGCGCGTGCAGGCGATGATCCACTTCCGCGACCTGAACGCCGAGAACCTGTTCCTCACGATGGTCACGCGCAACGGCACGGTGAAGCGGCTGCCGGTCGAAACGCTCAAGAATCTGCGCAATAACGGCATCCGCGCGCTGACGATGGAGGAGGGCGACGAGCTGGTATCCGTCCGCGAGACGGACGGCAGCCAGCGCATCCTCATCGCCACGCATGACGGCATGGCGGTCGTATTCGATGAAAACGACGTGCGCGCGATGGGCCGCACGGCGGTGGGCGTGCGCGGCATCAAGCTGCGCGAGGGCGACTATGTCGTCGGCGCCGCCCGCGCCCGCGAGGGCCGCGAGGTGCTGACCATCACCGAGAACGGCTACGGAAAGAAAACGCCCGTTGAAGAATACCGCATCACGAACCGCGGCGGCCTCGGCATCAAGAACTACATGGTCACCG
>ERZ857629.4149-NODE-4149-length-11511-cov-2.176414_pt1 | contig 11511 bp, 11 predicted proteins | sample MGYA00519700_ERZ857629 | MGnify/ENA primary metagenome ERZ857629 (study PRJEB31778, sample SAMEA3449351) | human gut metagenome | biome: human gut; feature: human-associated habitat; material: faeces | place: United Kingdom | collected 2010/2012 ... | reverse complement strand
TAACGGGGAATGTTCAGGTTATATTCGTTTTCTTTGATTTCATTGAGCGTCGCCACATGGCTGTACTTATCGTTTTCGGCGCTTTCGCCGTTACGGTATGCCTTATAAGTATCGACAATTTTCGCAATATCTTCATCACGAAGAACATTCTTTGCTTTATCTTTCTTGAACTGCTTTGAAGCGTCAATAAAGAGAACATCGGAATTGTTTCTGCCTTTTCGAAAGACAATGATACAAGCAGGAATTGAAGTGCCGTAGAACAGATTTTCGGGCAAACCGATAACTGCATCAATCAAGTTTTTATTCACAATAGCCTGACGAATTTTGCCTTCGCTTGCACCTCTGAACAGAACGCCGTGAGGAGCAACAGCGGCAACTCGTCCGTTTCCGCTCATAGATGCAATCATATGAAGAAGAAAAGCCCAGTCGCCCTTGCTTGCAGGGGGGACTCCTATATCAAAGCGGTGCCAGCGGTCAAGCCCGGGTTCCATTTTAAATTCTTTTTTCTTTCCTTTTTTAGACTTGTCCGTTTCTTCATCCACAGAAACCTCACCGCCGGGATTAAAGCCGGATGCCCATTTATCCAGGCTGAAAGGCATGTTGGCAACGATGCAGTCGAATTTCATAAGGTTGCCGTCGCTGAGGGTTGGCAAGGGTATCGCCCCATTTAATATTGGCATCCTGAATATCGTGGATAAACATATTCATACGAGCCATTGAAATGGAAGAATTGTTTTTCTCCTGCCCGTACATCTGCACTTTATCAAATCCGCCTTTTCTTGCCGCACGTATAAGCAGTGATCCGGAACCGCAGGTAGGGTCATAAATGCGGTCGCCCTCAACCGGAGAGACAATTTGTGCCATAACCTCGGAAACCTGCTGTGGGGTGAAGAACGAGCCTGCCTTTTTGCCTGCCATTGTGGCAAACTCGCCAATCATATACTCATATGCATCACCGATAATATCGGCAGGTACTTGGTTTTCTTTAACTTCTATATTACTCGGATGCAAATCAAGGTCGGCAAAATCGTTAAGCAAATTGCGAAGAATCGGATTCTTTTGCTCTTTCTTGCCAAGATTGCTCTCGCTGTTAAAATCAATACCACGGAAAATGCCGCTCAAAATGGCATTGGAGCTTTCAAGACCGGCAAGTGCTTCACTGATTTTTGTTCCCAAATCGGGGGCGAACTGATTTTCGAGGAGATAGTCAAAGGTATACTCTTTCTTTAATGAAAAGGGCAGATTTGCAATTTGACGTTCAAGTCGAATACCGCTGTATTCTTTTTCAAGCTCTTTTACATTTTCATCAAAAGTATCGCTGAGATATTTGACAAAAAACATTGAAAGAACATAGTCTTTGTAATTGGAAGCGTCAATGTTATCACGGAAGGTGTTAGCCCCTGACCATAATGCGCGCTTAATATCATCAAAAGTTGTCTTAGCCATTTTTCTTTCCTCCGAGCATCTTAATTGCTTTATTGATGGTGTAATTCATTTTTATATTTTCAAGCTCTGCGAGCCGAATTCGTTTCTTTTTCAATTCAATTCCGTTATGCCAAAGCGAACCGATCGCCTTTTGTGTTTTGATATCAGGAAATGGAATGCTCATTTCTTCAAGATCAGTTCTGCTAATTGATTTCATGACAGCTCCGATAGAACTTTCTTTGGATAGACTTCCGATTTGCTCATTTAATATCATAGCAAGATATTTAGAGTTCACCTTGTCATTGGGAGTGATGATAATAAGGTTGTTTCCACAATAAATACCATTATCAATGCTATCAATATAATTTACAAAGGTAGGTGCGATTCTTTTTACAATGATATCATTCTTATGTAAAAGCCAGTTTTCGTCCGGATGTACATTGTTTACAGATAGATGTTTATCGATTTCATTGTCTACTAAAAAGTTTGCACATACAAGCCATTTGGTTGGAGCTGCTGATGGTTTTGACCTCGACGGAGTGACTGTGCAGAAATTGATGTTAGCAATTTCACTAAGTTTTATGTGTTTCATTGGCAACCTCTTTTTGAAATGAGGCACAGTAAGATAGAATCCTGTGCCTGTTTTCTTTAATATCTCGGAAGAGAACCGAGATTATCTGATTTTATGTTGTTTGCATCTGTACGAAGATATGAGTTGTCAACTACACGAACATCTTCGCCAACAGTCCAATTACCATAACGATAATACTTGGTCTTTGTAACATTGGGATGCCCGTTTATGAAGTTAATCATATCCCGCTTGGTGCATTCTTTTGTGGCAGCAGAGTAAAGGTCGTTTGTCCACTTTAATTTCGCAATATATTCATTCCCATATCTATCCTGCTCGTAATGCACTTTATCAATGTATACCATCTTATTCCCCTTTCGTTTGAATTAACAAATAGATGGCATCTTGACTAATCCATAAAAATATGGTATACTATATACGCTACTATAGAGTATTACAAGATGCTCATCGGCGCTCTGAATTTCTACCAAATTCAGGGCGTTTTTCTTTGTTGTAACTATTATACCGCAACATTTATCGTTTGTCAAGCCTTTTCTCGAAATATTTATGTTGTAAAGCAAATACAGCAATTTTATGCGGCGTTTGAGAGGGTTTTTCGACAGATTTTTGAAATAAATACTGCCTTGCCGTAAAACAAAAAAGCGGGGCCGAAGCTCCGCTTGAATCACATATAAATAAGTTCTTTACAAACGATTTCTGTGACTCTATTTCTAATATTGTTCATTTGCTGCACCCATACCATTTGATTGTCAGATTTTATCTGCTCGGTCACACCTTCCATATCGGCGTACTGCTTCATCAGCAGGTCGAACATATCCTGTGCGTCGCGGTTGAGGTCGGTCAGATACTGTTCAAGCGTTCCTTTCATCCGCATAACATTAACTACCGTCGGATTACTCTTTTTCAAATAATTGTAATGCCGTTGTCCCCAAATGCCTATGTTCTTTACAAATTCGTCTTTCATACTCTCACGCTCACTTTCTTTGACGGTGCCTTGATAATTTTGATCAGCAGTTCATCTATATCTTCTGTAGGTTTGTTTTGAGAAATAAATACCGTTCTTGCGGCATTGACACAACCGATGAGCAGGCGGTGCTCAAAATCATCAAGGGTTACTTTGTGCTTAACATCTTGAACTTTCATAATGCAAAATCCTCCTTTGCAAGTACATTGTACCGCAAAAGAGGATTATTGAAAAATGTGCGTTTTTGAAAATATGATTGTACGGTTTCGGTGTGTTTATTAAATCCCTTATGAACATCCGTACCAACGCAAAAACCGCTTAAATCCTTAGGTTTCAAGGGATTTGAGCGGTTTCCTTTTTCTTGTTTTTAATCAGTTTTCGCCTGTTTTTAAAGAAAAATGATGTCAAAATTGATGTCACGAATTAAGAAAAGAATCGAGCTGCTCGGCTACGTCGTCGAGTCGGCTCTCTTATGTGTGTATATACATCCGGTCACTCCGACCGAAAACCGGCAAGCGTCGCCGGATGCTTGCCGATTTTACTTATTCACTTTTCCGTGGGATGTTTACCGCGCAACAAAAAGTAATAATTGATTTTCACGCGACAAACAGTTTGTGCCATCAAAAAAAAGCCTCTGCGGGCCATTAGCCTGCAGAGGCGTTTTCTTTATGCGTTGAAAATCAGTGTGGTCAGAGATTTTCTCTGGTCTTCGGTAGGCTCTTTAAGCTTGCCGTTCTTCAAAAGTGCCGTAATACAATGCAACAAAAACCATCCGTCGGAGCGGAATACGAACTGCAGTTCATACTCTTCTGCCTTTTTTAGATGCTCGGGAACCGATTTCAGTACAGCCTCGGCATAAGGTGCCTTCAGCGCATCAAATTCAGCCCGATACTTTTCCTTGATTTGCTCGCCGATTGCAAGGAGTTCATTTTTTATTTCGTTATCCCGGAGAACGATTATTTTCCAATAGGTTGCGAAATTTCCGTTGTAATCTCCTTTGAAATTAATATATCCGCATTCGGAGAGCCATATGTAATCTTCTTGTGAAAGCGGAAAGTCATCTTCTTGCGCATAGAGCGAGAGAATTCGTTTCGCATCTTCGGAAAATCGAAAACTACGGTCTCTATCGCGATTTGACCACTCACTGTCGATCTGCCAAAGTATACGTTCTCCGTTTCCGCTCCACATAGGTCCGCTCCAGTTTTTCATATACACGTAGTCGTCCGGAAGCACCATATCATCCGGTACGACGGTCGCATGGCAGATGTTATGCGCACCGTCCGGGCGGATCGTAGCAACTTCTTCAAAAGAAATGCTATCGTCCGATAATTTTTCACCGGTCCAAGCGGCGATATAAGGAATAAGTGACCAAAGAAGAAAGTTTTTATCTCGTGTATAATCGGGAAGCTGATGATTGCATAAAATACGGTCATCGCACAAAATATCGCTGTTTATCAATTCATCATACAGATCGTTTGCGAACAGCTCCGCGGCACGCTTGTACATATGGTTCTGCATAGTGAGAAGTTCTGCGTTCGGCTCGCTGATGATGAAGCCCACAATGTACTTATCATTTTGTGTCCGCAGAAAGCCGTATTCCTCAAGAAATTCGGCTTCTGTTTCCACATACACGGGGGAAACACCGAGGTCATCGGCAATTTCGTTAACGGTCTTTGCCGTATTACGCACGCAGTAGCAGATATTCTGAGCCAGTGCGGAACGCAGAAACTCATCGAGAGACTTTTTACCTGAGGAACCGTTGATACCGTAGGAGTGGAATTTAATAGGGTTGAATTTGAGTTCGCTTGCTTTTCTCATCGTATCCATACCTCGTTTCAATTCTTTTTTAGCTTCAAACAAGTGCCATTTGACAGTGCCGAGAGGAATACCTAATTCCCGAGCGATATCTGCCTGTTTGCGTTTTTCAAAGTAATACGCGATCACTATTCTTCTTTGCAGCTTAGAAAGGTAAGCGATCTCACTTTGGAGACGATGGATGGCTTCTGAATTGTCGTCGTTTTCCGGCTCGGAGTACGGATCTGCGATCAGCTCCGCAATCTCATCGGCAGAAACACCGACCATGCTTTTTGCGGCATCACGATAGTAGTTGCTGAGTGTGTTATGGGCAACAGCCCAGATGAACTTTCCCGTGTCCGCAATATCATCCTTGACAAGGAGCGCACGAAACGCCTTTATCGCAATCTCCTGTGAAAGATCCTCCGCGTCGTGGATGCTTTTGCACCTCTTCAGAGCAAATCCGAATATCGGCTTCAGGTATTCGGTTATGGTTTTCTCTACGTCTTGTCTGTTCACTTGTTTGTACCTCATTGAAAGCTTTCACCCATATAGACACGCAGATCCGAAAAGGTTGGAACTTTTTTGAAAAAATATTTGAAAACGAAAAGAGATAGTCGGAAGTATATTTATATACATTCCTTCTTCCGGTCGGACGGCCTGCCGCAAAAATACCGCCCGCAAAACGCAGACGGCATAAGGGATCATTTTTTTCGGCAGGAATTCGGATTTAACGGTTCTGTCAGCATAAAGGGTCGTGTCATAAACACCTCGCGCCTGATCTTTGTCAATTCAATTATAACAGAATACCCAATAGGAGTCAACGTTCTCCTCTGCCGCCGTCGGTGCGGGCAGCAGTGACGGACGCAGAGGAGAGCATTACTTTGACGGGACTCCGAAAAAATCAAAGAAAGCATTGCGTTTTTTCGTGCGGCGGGTGCTATTGATTTTTCCGTGCTTTTTATAAAATACAAAATTTGACAAATTAGATAACATCGTATATAATTATTATGGTATTATCAAATTTTGCCGCAGCTGTCAGGTTTCATGCCTTTTGGTGAAAACGATATACAGCTGCGGGTGAGCCAATAAGTGAGCTTCGGCAGCTTGCGGCTGATCAGAGCCGCGAGGCGGCACCCGGCAGAAAACAATCTATTAAACAAGGAGGACGATACAATGAGAACGTGCCCAAAGTGCGGCAATGAACTTAATGACGGCACTGAATTCTGTTATAATTGCGGTGCCGCGATTTCCAAAACATTTTTTTGTCCTGAGTGCGGCAAGCAGACAAATCCCGAGTTTGCTTTCTGCCAAAGCTGCGGAGCCTCGATTGCCAAAGCACCCGCAGAGGAAAAGCCTGCGCCGGCGCCCGTGAAAAACGCGAAAAAGAAGAAATTTTCCATAAAAGCAATTGTGTTCGCCGGGATAGGCGCAGTAGTTGCTGCCGTTCTGATCATCGTGCTCTCTCTGTTACTGGGCGGCCGCGGAAAAGCCGGAAACAACTATATTCTCTATTTGAAGGACAGAGAGATCTTTTTCTCCGATCTGAAAAAGGACGGCAACGCATGGCAGCTCACCTCCCGCTTTGTTGATTCCGGCGATGTCGACAACGGGGATATGGCTGCCGTGAGTTATCGGCTCGGTCTTTTGACTTATATGAGCGAAGACGGCAAGTATATCTTCTTCCCCGATAAGGTCAACGAAGATGAAGAAGGCTTCAATCTTTACTTTAAAGAGACGGCAAGACCCGATGCCGAAGCTGTTAAGATCGACTCCGATGTTCGGTCTTATACCGTAAACACTTCCGCAACGCTTGTTACATATCTCAAGGGTGAAGAAGGCGACCTTTATCAATACAAGATCGGTGAGGACTCCAAAGAAAAGATCGCAAGCGAAGCTGCAAAGTTCAAAGCTTCCGACGACGGCGGGAAGATATGCTATATCACTTCCGAAAACAGCATCTATCTGAAATATGCCGATAAGGACAAGGAGAAGATAGCAGGCGATGTTTCTTCACTCGCACACATAAGCGATGATTTTACCACCGTGTACTATTTAAAAGATGACTGCCTGTACAAGCAGTCTGAAGGAGCCGACAAGGAAAAGATAGCATCAGATGTTTACAGAATCATACGTATTTACGATTCGGGCGAGATCTACTACGTAACATACGGTTCGGAGGAGATCTCTCTCGCAGACTATGTTGCAGACGATCTGAAAGATGCCGATGCTTCTGTTGCAAGACCCGACTATCCGACCTACCCCGATCCTCCGGAACGTCCCTCATGGGATGATTACGACACCTCTGCCGAATATTTCGAAGCCTGCGAAGCTTATGACGACGCTTATTCGGCATGGGAGGCTGAGTGCAGCAACATAAAAGCGGAATACTCTGCCGCGCTTGACGAATGGAACGCGAAACAGTTACGTGATAAATTGAGAGCGGACCTTAAGAGAGAAATGTTTGATAAGCTGAGTTATTCTCTTTGCTTCTATAACGGTACCGAAGAAACTGTCATTACCGATCTTTTCTTTGACGGATACTATGAATCAAGCTGCAGCTGCGCATCCGACGCACCGGTTATTTCTTACGAAACTTACGATCTGTCCGGCATTGAAAAAGTCAGGCTTTCCGAAATTGAAAGCACTTACGATGCTAAAGAATTGATTGAAGACGATCTGCTTTCCTCAAGTGAAAGATACATCGCCGCCGGAAAAAACGCAGCGCTTGTTGAGCAGGAGAAGAAAGCTTCCAACTTTATGATAAATTCTTCCGGTACCATCATTTATTACTTCGACAACATTTCCGATAAGCAGAACCCCGGCGAGCTCCGCCGCATCTCCGTTAAGGACGGTGTTATAGGAAAATCCGAAGTATATGACAGTGATGTGTACACCGGCCCGGGCTGCAGTCAGTTTGTAAGCGACACAGAGTTTAAGTATTTCAAGGACTACAGGGACGGCAGCGGCGAGCTTTACATCGACAGGAAAAAGATCGACAGTGATGTCAGCATTTTGTTTGCGGACGTTCATTCCGACCTGGGCAAGATTTTCTACCTAACGGATTGGAGCAACAAAAATGCTAACGGAACACTAAAGGTTTATGACGACAAGGAGTCCGTGAAGATCGCGGATGATGTATACAGCTTCTTCGCAACTCCCGTCGGCCGGGTCCTGTATCTGTGCGACTACAGCCTTAACTACTGCAAAGGGGAACTGCACGAGTGGTACGGCGGTGAAACAAGAAAGATCGATGATGATGTGATCTGCATAATTCCTTATACCGATCGCGAAAACAAAGGCAGCATTTACCTCTGCGGCTGATTACGCGTATTTAGAAGACTGATCTTAATTCATACGCGCCGCCGGCAGAGCCCGACCCGGGAGATGGGTCGGGCTATGCTTTTTTGTGACAGTTTCGAATAAACTTGCGAAATCCGAATGCGAATATCAGATTGTGTATTGAATTTGTAACGGGATTATGTTATAATGTCCGCATAAAATCTTGCTGAAGCAAGATTTTTAAGCTGACGCTTTTCCGCACTTCGTGCGGATGCGGCATTCGACGGCTGAGCAGAAATGCCCGTGCAAGCACACATTTTCGCTTCGTTGCAAAATGCCGACAGATGATTTTGTGTGCGGATACTTTTCGATTGGTACATAAGGAGCGATGAACCATGATCCTTTTATCGGTCAGTTATAACAAGCTTTGGAAACTGCTTGTTGATAAGAAAATGAGCAAGGCGGATCTGCGCCGTGCAGCGGACATATCTCCGAACACCATGACAAAGCTCCGTCGGGACGAAGAGGTCTCCATGGACATTATCAAAAGGATATGCGAGTGCCTCGAATGCAATATCGGCGACGTGTGCGATTTTATTCCGCTCAGGCAGGCGGAGCGCTGAGAACATATGAAAATGCTGAAATACAACCGTATTCTTGACGGGCTGCCTAAGGACGACGAGCCGCCGGGCGGCACGCTCACCGTACGGCTTGAAGGAAACATCGGAGAGGACTGCCCGTCCGACATGCACAGATACGACATCCGCGTCCCTGCCGAAATCGGAGTTTATACACTGGATTTTTCGTCATACGCGCCGAAGCACGTTTATGAGCTTCGGATAAACAGTATCGGTGAAGGCATCGTCGGCATATCCTTCGGCAAGACGGAATTCACCCTGCGCGGCGGCAGAAAGCTTCTTTTCACCGACAAGAAATATCAGGCGTCCTACGACGGGCCGTGGTTTACGGGTGTGGATGAAATCGCAATTATTTATTCGAAATAAAAGGTCGTCACGGGGGACTGCTATGGGACTGTTCAAAAAGAAAATCACCGATTACGATGAGCTTTTTACAAAGCTTGCGACCGAGAATTTGTCCGCGCGGGAATTAAAAAACGCGGAAAAGGCTTTGGACGATCTTGCGAAGTCGGGAGATAAGCGCGGTATTATCTGGCGCCCTCTCATAAATATTCATCAGCATAAGATCAAATTGGCAAGCAGCGCCTTTTCGCTTGCGGAGGATCAATACGGAATCTGCGAGGAATACGTGCGCGTGCGCAGTCTGCCTGTGGTGTTCGGGCTTTTCAGTTTTTGGTACGATAAGTATCACGAGCCGGTAAGCGCCGTTTTTACGGCGCGTGCCTATGAGTACGGCTGGGGCACGGGCGCTGACCACGAAAAAGCGCTTGAGATCATACGGGACGCGGCAAAGCGGATACGGGAAGACGCGTTTGTAACGTATGCGCCGATCATTAAGAAAACATATCTTGAGATCACGGGAGAAGAGCTTCACGAATACAGTATTCCGGCGGAGGAAAGCTGCGGGGCTGCCGAAAACAGCGGTTCGGAAAACGGCTGCGGATCGGGCGGACAAAGCGGCTGCGGTCCAAAGTCGGAGGCTGATACCGCCGGCAGCGGCGGAGAAGCGGAGGAGTCCGATACCGGAGACAACGTGCTGATTCGATACCAAAACGGGGATTCCTACCGCGGCGCGGCGGTCGGCGGCGTGCGCGAGGGCTTCGGTGCCTATTTTTTCGCGGACGGCGGGTTTTACCGCGGCTGCTTCCATGCGGACAACTACGAGGGCTACGGCATGCTGGACGAGGGGAACGGCAAGGTCTACAAGGGGCTTTGGAAGAACGACAAGCGCTGCGGCTACGGCGAGCAGACCTACGCAAACGGCGAGGTCTACCGCGGCTGGTGGAAGGACGACCGATTCCACGGCTTCGGGCGGTATGAATTTTTGAACGGCGCGGTGGATCTCGGGGAATTTTACAACAATCTGCATGAGGGAATCTTCCTCATCCGCCGAGAAGGACAATGGTTCGGGACCCTGTGGCAGAACGACGAGATCGTTCCGGAGCCCAACGGACCGGAGGTGATCGATATCGGCAGCGATTCCCGGTATACGGGAGAGATCGTGCGGAGGAGAAACGGAAACGTAATCACGCGGGTGAAGCACGGCTACGGAAAATACCGCTTCTCTCACCGCAGCGGCGCAGACACGGTGGACGGCTATATCGGGGAGTTTGAGAACAATGCCCCCTGCGGCTCCGGAATGGTCATCCATACGGTCGGGGACTCTCCTCTGGTGCTGATCAGCTCCGATTTTCGCGGTGAAGCGATGCCCGAGGGCGAATGCCGCATGATCTCGCTGACCACGCAAGGCACCACACAGTATGCGGAATACTATGTCGGCGGATTTCATGATTCCAAATGGCGCGGCAAAGGCATGCTGTCTCTTATCGGCAATCGGGATGTCTGCGACTTCAACTGGTACGGCTGACTGTCCTCGGGCAGCATGATCCGCTGCGACAGCTTTGACGGCTTTCCCAAGGGCGATGTCACCGTTACCGACAAGGACGGCATACGGACGCAAATGCATCTGAACGGCTGATGATCGGCGCGGGTCAATTCCTATAAATATAAGGAGAGCTTCATATGTTCAAAAAAGTTACGGTACTGCTGCTCGGCGCGGTGCTTATGACGGCGCTGATGCTTGCAGCGGGCGGCATATATCTTTTGCCGAAAAACCTGATGGGCGCATATATGTTCGCCGAGGTTTGGGACGCCGTGGGCGGGCTATTCAGCTTTGTGCTGGTGCCCGGCTTCGTTGTGGGGTACGCCGCCTGTCAGAGCCGCGTGCTCGGCGTCATATACTATATCGGATTTCTCGTTCTCGGCTTTATCGGCGGCGTGAACGCGTGGTGGATCACAACGGCGGTGCTGCTTATCCTGTCCTACATATTCTGCATCCGTGAGAATGTGGGCGCCTTTGACGATCTTGACACCTATGACAGGCTATGCGTGCTCGTTCCCGCTTTCGGCGCTCTGCGGTTTATCGACCGCTTCTGTCTTGAGGGCTTTTTCGGCGTGATCGGCATCCTGGCGTTTACGTATCTCTTCCGACCTGGTTCGAGCGTTTACCGTGTGAGCATTGCTCGCCGGCCAAAGCTCTCGAAGGGAGGAATCATCTGCGCGGTCGCGATTGAGGTCGTGCTCATCTCGTCGTTTCTCTTCATGGGGTCCAACCTTGTGGGCGTTGCCACGTCTACCTACAACTTCGGATCGTGGGACGGCCATAGCATTGCGAACTCGTTTGAGGTCGGCGGTGAGAATGCGCAGCAGTATGCCGAGCTTGCCAAATCCATGTCGCAGGGGAAGCTCTATCTGGAAGAGGAACCGCCCGACTGGCTTCAGCAGATGGGCGATCCCTATGATAAGGGCGCTCGTGATGA
>ERZ857629.4145-NODE-4145-length-11521-cov-2.900401_pt1 | contig 11521 bp, 10 predicted proteins | sample MGYA00519700_ERZ857629 | MGnify/ENA primary metagenome ERZ857629 (study PRJEB31778, sample SAMEA3449351) | human gut metagenome | biome: human gut; feature: human-associated habitat; material: faeces | place: United Kingdom | collected 2010/2012 ... | reverse complement strand
ACCGCAAAAAACGGAGTATTAGGACCTTTGGGACAATTTGAACATTTTTTGTACGCTCAAAATTTAATCAGTCAAAGTATTTTGAAAACGACATTGCTTGCCGTAAGAAAGGCGGTTAAGCCCCAAAATACCGGTGTATACACTGTTTCTAACGGAAAAATTGACATTCACGGAGGCAATGCATATTTGAAGCCTGTTACGGTTGAAGGTCCTAATATGAGTCTTTATATAACGGGCAAAATCAGTATTCTCAATGATTTAGCCGATATAAAAATTTACGGTAGAATCTCGCAAGAAGTTGAACGAGTTCTCGGAGATTTGACAAACCCCGTTCCCAGAACGATTTTGAGCAAATCGTCGGAAACCTCTATCGGCAATTTGTTCTACGATGAGTACAACACAAATGTGCCTAAGTCAATAATGGATGCAATTCCGCAGTTAAATCCTCAAACAGGGTTTTCTTCAAGACCTTTTGCCGTTACAATTCAAGGCTCTCCCGACAGCGTGAAAGCAGTAAAAAGTTTCAAATGGATTGTATCAACAACAACGGCGCCTGTTCCCAAGGCATCAGATGTTGAACATCAAATAAATAAACAGGTTCCGAATGTTAATATTCACGAAAACGGCTCTAAACCTGAAAATAAGAGCAATAACAACGGTAATGCAACAGTTCCGTCTACTCCTCAAAAACAGGAGGCTCAACCTGTAAAGAGTACGGAAATATCGACTACGCCTTCGTTTTTAGACAGTTTACCTGACGACTTTAATTAGTTTGTTTTTGTTTTTCAGATAGTTAATATGCTCGTGAGAAATGACTTCACCCAAGAGTAAAAACGGTATTCCCGGGGGATATTCCGAGATTATTTCTGCACAAATTCTGCCGAAAGCATCTTGGGGATTGATTTCTTCTTTTTCTGCAAAGAAGGCTTCTCTCGGCGTTAACACCATTTGTGGCAAAAAAATCGGACAGTTTTTTTTCAACGCAGGAAAAGAATATTTTGTGCTCAAAACAGTTTTTAATGCTTTTTCAAGTATTTTTAATTTGTGCTTAGTTGTTCCAATTCCTGTATACAAGACGCTTGCAGAGTTGTTTGCAAGTTCATCTTCAATATTAAATTCATCATACAAAATGTCCGATAAATCAAAGCCTGAAAGTCCTTTTATTTTAGCCATTATTTTGGTTTTATCGTTAAAAGTGCAAATTTCAATATCTTCAAAATTTTTAAAAGCATTTTTAAATTCGGTAATATTTTCAACAAGATTTTTTATTTTGTTTTTTCCATCATTTGAAAATAAATATTCTATAACTGCCTCTATTGAAGCAATAATCGGATAAGAGGGAGATGTTGTGTTTATTAAATTTAAAGAATTTTGAAGGTTTTCATAATTTATATTTTTTCCGCATAACAAAATTGCGGCAGGATTAGGCGCACCGCAGGTTTTGTGCAAAGATTGAACCGCTATATCCGCTCCGCAGGAAAGGGCATTTTTACCGAAATATTCGGGCGCAAATGACTTCAAAGCACCGTGTGCTTCATCAACTATCAGCAAGACATTGTGCTGATGACAAATTTTTGCAATCACGGAAATATCCGAAAAAACGCCTTCATACGTCGGAGGCTTTTATCTCTTTGTTTTCTGATAGATTTTTGCTGATGTCAAAAGGATTTACTCCGTTGAAAATTGACCATTCTTCGTTTAGTTCAGGCAAAAACCAAATCGGTTCAGCCCCTGTCAAGACAAGCCCGTTCAAGACGGATTTATGACAGTTTCTGGAAATTAAAACTTTATCCCCCTGCTTTAAAACAGCGAGCATTGAGGCTGTTATTCCTGATGATGAGCCGTTTGGAAGGTAAAAAACTTTTTCTGCCTGCAAAAGAGCGGCGGAGTTTTTCATAGACTCCAAAATCGCTTCGCTAGGCTCAGACAGGTTGTCGAGGTCGTTTATTTCCGATAAGTCGTGAAAAAAGAATTTTCTCCCGATTATATCAGAGCATGTCGGTATGACAAAAGAAGTTCTGTCGTGAGAAGGGGTTGTAAAAAGAACTCTGTTTGATTTTGCGATTTTTTTAATTTGTTTTCTCAAAGTCATAAGTGTATTTTAAAAAAATGTTTGAATAAAATCAACTTATACAAAATCTTTCGTTTCAATCGGGCAAACTTTATTGTAAAATATAACTGTTAAAATCCGATAGAGGTGTATTTTGGAATTTTTCAGACAAAGAATAGAAGAATTAAAAGCAGAAATAACGAAGCATAACAAAGCGTATTATGAGCAGGACAATCCGACGATTTCAGATTTTGAATACGATGAACTTTTCAGAGAATTGAAAAAATTAGAGGAATTGTATCCTGAATATGCAACCCCTGACAGCCCTACGCAAAAAGTAGGTTCTCAGGCATCTGACAAATTTAAAGAAATTAAGCACAAATACAGACTTTACAGTCTTGATAACTCAAACAATCCCGATGATTTGAAAAAATGGTACGAAAGAATAAAAAAAGACTACCCGAATGAAATTATTGACGTTGTTACCGAATTGAAAATCGACGGTCTTGCTTGCGCTTTGTCCTATAAAAACGGCATTTTGACAACGGGTGCGACAAGAGGGGACGGTATTGTCGGTGAGGTAATCACGGATAATATTAAACAAATAAAAAATATTCCTCAAAAGTTGTCAAAGCCAATGAATATCGAAGTTAGAGGCGAAGTTTATATGCCTGTTTCTTCATTTGAAAAGTTAAACGAAAATCAAAGGCTTGAAGGCGGAAAAGAATTTGCAAACCCGAGAAATGCCGCTGCCGGTTCTTTGAGGCAGGATAACTCCGAAATTACGGGCAAAAGGGATTTGAAATTTTTCGCTTATGCTGCGGTATTCCCTGACGGAAATTCTCCGAAAACACACTATGATATTTTAACTTTGTTGAGAGAATTGGGCTTTACAGTCAATGAAAACGCTAAACTTCACGATAATATCATAAGTGTTTTGCAATATTGTGAGTTTTGGGAAACCGAAAGACAAAAACTTGACTATGCAACTGACGGTATTGTTGTAAAGTTAAATGATATCAATAAGCAAACAGAATCAGGTTATACCGCCCGTGCTCCAAAATGGGCAACTGCATATAAATTTCCGCCCGAAGAAATTGAAACAACTTTGCTTGAAATAGAACTCAGTGTCGGAAAAACGGGTGCTTTGACTCCCGTTGCGATTTTAGACCCGGTTCAACTTGCGGGAACAATCGTCAAAAGGGCGAGTTTGCACAATTTTGAGGAAATCGAAAGGCTCGGAATTAATATCGGCGATAAGGTTATAATTAAAAAAGCGGCGGAAATTATTCCGAAAGTCATTAAAAAATCACCCAATAGCACCGATAACGGCTATTTTACGCAGCCTGAATTTTGCCCTTGCTGTGGTTCAAAATTGGTTAAGCCCGAGGGCGAAGTCGTTTTATATTGCCCGAATGCACTTTCCTGCCCTGCGCAAATTAAAGGAAGAATTGAATTTTGGTGCTCAAAAGAGGGTATGGATATTGACGGAATGGGAGAATCCATTGTCGATAATGCGGTTGAAAAAGGTTTGATTAAAGACGTTGCGGATATTTATTCTTTGACCGAATCAGAGTTGATGACGCTGGATTTGATTAAGGAAAAATCTGCTCAAAATCTTTTAAAATCAATAAATGAAAGCAAATCACGAACTTTGAAAAAGTTTTTGACCTCTCTTTCCATTAAACTTGTTGGCAAAGAAACGGCTGAATTAATTGCGAGAGAGTTCATAACGCTTGAAAATGTGAAAAATGCGACGAAAGAACAACTCGTTTCCATTGACGGAATCGGGGAAAAAGTTGCGGATAGTGTGGTTGAGTTCTTTTCGGACGAAAAAAATAAAAATCTTTTGGAGAAACTTAAAACAAGAGGAGTTGTTCCGCAAAATGCAGACAGTGAAACTGTTTCCGACAAATTGAAAAATAAAACCTTTGTAATCACCGGCACTCTTTCCAAGCCGAGAAATGACTTTGAAGCAATTATTAAGTCTATGGGCGGAAAAGTTTCTTCTTCAGTGAGCAAAAAGACGGATTATGTACTTTGCGGTGAAAATCCGGGGTCAAAATTTGACAAAGCCACTTCTTTGGGTGTTATAATATTGAATGAAGTTGAGTTTAAAAATTTAATCGAGGAATGATGAATAAACACGGTAGAGTAATTGAGATAAGAGGTTTTAAGGGAGTATTGGCGGCAATATTTATTGTTTGCTGTTTGGTTACCGGATTTACGGTATTCCCGGGATTTGTAGCAATGCACATTTGGAATTTCTTTGTGCCTTATGTTATGAATATGCCTGCAATGCATTTGGGGCATGGTGTAATGCTTTGGGCAATTGTATTTTTAATTTGGTTTGCTTTTTTCGGCAAAATGCCTTCTTTGCACTTCGGCTGCCGTTCGCAAATGGACGATGAAGAAATCCGTGAATTTGTTGCAAAAATGCGAAAAGAACAGGCTGAATTGCTAAAAAACCCTGATGATGAACAACTTAACGATAAAGAGGATTAATAAAATGAAAAAAATAGTTTTATTTGTTATTTTGGCTTTATTGGTTTCACAAAATGCCATATATTCTTCCGTTATTGAAAAAGTTACTGAGGAAAGAGGCTATATTTCAACTCATTCCGAAAAGACAAAAGATGTTTATCCGAACATAGCAGAAGTTACATTTACAAAAGAAACAACTGCAAAAAATATTGAAACGGCTTCTTTGGAAAACAAAACGGCTATTGCTGAAATAAACAAAGCATTACAGGTTTATAAAACCAAAAATTCAGATACGACAGAAATAAGAACGGGTTCATATTCAGCAAGTCCGAATTATTCGTATAAAGGCAATAAAAAACAAATTACAGGTTATACCGTAGTTAATTCAATCACAATTAGAACAAAATCGACCGAATTGCTCGGCAAAATGATAGATTCAGCCATAAAAGCAGGTGCTGACAGAGTCGGTTCGTTATCATTTTCTTTTGAAAACGATGGAACGATATGCAGAGATTTGATTTTGCAAGCGACAAAAGAGGCACAGGAACTTGCAAAAGTTGCGGCAGGCACTACAAATCAAACAATTAAGGGTGTTAAGGCAATAAATACAAGTTGCTATACTCAAATGAATAACACTTCAAATTTCAGAAACTTTGCTTCCGCAAAATCAATGATGGCAACTGATGAAGCCGCTGGTATACCTGAAACAACTGTTACTCCCGGAAAAATCAAGGTCAGAGCCTCTGTAAACGCTGATTTTTACGTGAAGTAAGATGATTCAACCAAGAAAATCGGTACAAAATATAGAAGAATACGAAACTCCTCTTTTTGAGGAGAGTTATGACCTGAAAATTGATGCCAATGAAAACCTCTTTGGCTGTTCAGACAAGGTTTTAGAGGCGATACAAAATATTTCCCGAGAGCAAATTCTGAAATATCCTTTGTATGGAAAAATTACCGAAAAGATAGCAGATTATCTTCACATATCGCCTGATTGTATCAAGGTTACAAACGGCGCTGATGAGGCGTTGTTTTCTTTAATGTTGACATATTTGGAAAAAGATGATGTTATGCTGACCGTAACGCCTTCTTTTTCTATGCCGAAAATTTATGCCAAGGTTGTTGGCGGAAATGTTGCGGAAGTGCCTTATAAAGAGCGTTGGGTTTTTCCGTCTGAGGAATTTTTCTCGGAGATTAAAAATAATCCGGATATCAAAATTGTTCATCTGACAAGCCCGAATAATCCGACAGGCGAGTGTCTTTCCGAGGATTTGGTTGAAAAAATTCTTGAAATTGCAAAAGACAAATTGGTTATTCTTGATGAAACATACGGAAGTTACTGTAAATCTTCCTTTGTGAATAAAGTTTCAGAGTATGAAAATTTGGTAATTGTAAAATCGTGTTCAAAAGATTTTGCGCTTGCAGGGCTAAGAATAGGCTATATTGTTACAAATGCCGAGCGTATAAAAACTTTAAAAAAGGTAATTTCGCCGTATTCCGTAAATGCAGTTGCCGCAATTGCTGCAGAAGCGGCGCTTTCAGATTTGAAACACCTTGAAAAAATCAAAAATGAGGTTAAAAAATCGAAAGAACTTTTGATGAAGGGACTGGAAAATCTTGGATTTACGGTTTTTCCGTCTGATGCAAACTTTGTTTTGACAGATGTTTTTGAAAAAAAAGACTACGTATACAATCTTTTGATTTCAAACGGAATAAAGGTTAGAAAATTTTCTGATGAAAAGATGAAAACCTGTCTGCGAATAACCGCTCCGCAGGCTGAAAATGCTCAAAAATTAATTGAAATTTTGCAGCCGAAGGACACGTTGATTTTTGATATGGACGGAGTTTTGGTTGATGTATCTTCTTCGTACAGAACAACTGTTCAAAAAACGTTTGAATACTTTGCAAAAGAGCAAATAACCCTTGATGAAATATCTGCTGCCAAAAATCTCGGCGGTTTAAATAATGACTGGGATTTGACGGAGTATTTATTAAATCAAAAAGGTATATCCGTCGATAGAAAAAAATTGGTTGATGTATTTGAAAAAATATACTTTGATGAAGGCAGAGGGCTTATTTCAAACGAGAAATTTTTGTTTGACAAATCCTTAATCTCGCAACTTTTTGGCAGATACAATTTGTGCATTTTTACGGGAAGACCGAGAAAAGAGGCTGAATTTACTCTCGAAAAAGAAAGTATTCGGAAATATTTTGGTGAAATTATAACCATGGACGATTTGCCATCTGACAAACAAAAGCCCGACACGCTCGGTATTCAGAAAATTTTGTCAAAAATTTTGACTAAAAAAGTTTTCTATTTCGGCGATACAAAAGATGATATGATTTGCGGAAAAAACGCAGGTGTCTTTCCGATTGGGGTTTTGCCGCCGCAAGATAAGTCTGCCGCTTTGAAAGAACAGTTGCTGAAAAACGGTGCTGTCAGCGTTCTTTACGACATAAATGATTTGGTTAAAACAGTAGAAAGTATTTAATTATGAGAAAAATTTATAAAGAAAGAAAAACAAAAGAAACAGAAATTGCAGTGAATATTAATCTTGACGGGCATGGTCAGCACAATATCAAAACCGATTTTAAGTTTTTTTCTCATATGTTAGAGCAATTGGCTGCACATTCAAAGTTTGATATAGAAATCAATGCAATTTCAAAGGACGGAGATTCTCACCACCTTACGGAAGATGTTGCAATTACTCTTGGTGAGGCGATATTGGAAGCCTTGGATGACAAAAAAGGTATTGCAAGATACGGTTTTGAATGTTTGCCGATGGACGATGCGTTGGTAAGATGCGTGCTGGATTTATCGGGCAGAACTTTTGTACGGGTTAATGTTCCGTTAAAAGATGAGAGAACGTCTGATTTTGAAACTGTTTTGCTTGCTCATTTTTTCAGAAGTTTTGCACAAAGTTCCAAATCAACCATTCACATAGACATGCTGGCAGGTGAGGACACTCACCACATTATTGAATGCACTTTTAAATCGTTTGCACGTGCTTTGGGTAAGGCTGTTGAAATTAATGAAAAGTTTAAAGATGAAATTCCTTCTACAAAAGGTGTTTTGTAGGGCTTAATTTTTTGATAAAAAAAAGAGCGATTTTATTCGCTCATTGTCTGGAATTAAGAATAGTTGGAAGTATGAAAAAGATATTATTAATATACCTTTGGGCGGCTCTTTAAACAATTAGCCACATGGCTAATTATGTCGTTAAAACAGGATATAGTTGAGAGGACAATTGTCTACTCTCCGTATACCCAAAATTTCCTTGCAATCCACTGAAACAGGGATAAAACGGCAATTATAACGAATAAAATATACGCTGCGGCAGAGGCTTTTCCTATGTCGAAATATTCAAAGGCATTTTTGTAAAGCCAATAAACAAGTACATCTGTTGCGCCGTCAGGACCGCCTTGTGTCATTAAATAAATTAAGTCAAAAACCTGAAAAGATGAAATAGTCGTGATTATGAGTACAAAAAATATCACGGGGCTTAAAAGCGGTAATGTTATTTTGAAAAAGGTTTGAAGTTTGCTTGCTCCGTCAATTTCAGCCGCTTCTGCAAGTGAAGAATTTATGCCTGCATATCCGCCGAGAAGCATAACGGTGTTGTAGCCGATTAACTTCCATACGGAAACGGCAATAACCGCTATCATTGCGGTATCAGGGCGGTAAAGCCATTGAATATTTGTTCTTAAAATGAAATTCATAAAGCCGATATTTGGGTCAAAAATCCAAGCCCAAACCAGTGCAATTACAAGCATTGGGGTTATAAAAGGTATGAAGTATGCGGTTTTATAAAAATCTGAAAATTTGAATTTTTTATTTAAAATATCAGCCAAAAAAAGCGGAATGATTACTCCGAACAGGGTTGTAAAAATCGCATAAACAACTGTGTTTTTGAACACGGAGAAAAATTCTTTCTCGGTAAGCAAAGATTGATAATTGTCCAATCCCGTAAATTTTGGTGTGTTTAACAGGTTCCAGTCGAAAAAACTTAACCCGAAAGAGAAGAAGACGGGAATTATTATGAAAATTGCACAACCCGCAAGGCATGGAAGTAAAAACCAAAACGCCGCTTTGTTATCGTTATATTTTGAGTTGTTAAGCATTTTGAAAATCCCGTTTCTTGCGTTAATATATAAATTATAATTCATATTCAAAGAGATACAAGGAGTTTACATGATTAGTCTTGATGCTTTCGGAAAGAACGATATAAGAGGAATTTACGGTAAAACGGTTACAGAGGACTTGTTTTACAATGTCGGAAAAGCGTATGTAAAATACGTTCAAACAAGATGTAACAAGCAAACGGTTACATTATCCGTTGTCAGAGATGCAAGATTGCACTCCGTACCGCTTGAAGAATCTTTAATAAAAGGCGTTCTTGAAGCAGGCGGAAACGTAATTAATTTGGGAATGGGACCCACTCCGTTCGGTTATTATTCGGAATTTATAGAAACTCCTTACGGTCAGGTTGACGGTTCTTTAATCATCACGGCAAGTCATAATCCTCCCGAATACAACGGTCTTAAAATGACTTGCGAAAAACAATCTTTGCACGAAGAACAAATCAAAGACGTAAAAGCCTTAACTCAAAAGGTTATTGACGGAGAAATTGATACAAATTCTCCTGTCGGAAAATATGAAGATTTTGATATGGTAACTCCTTATACCGAAAATCAGGAAAAAATGTTCGGAACTGAGCCGAAGGGCGTTAAAATAGTTACTGATTGTGCAAATGCGGCGGCTGGTGTTGTTGCACCCCAAATGCTGAAAAAATGCGGCTACGAAGTTGTGGAACTTTTCACCGAACCTGACGGAAGATTCCCTAATCATCACCCCAATCCGAGTATTGAAAGCACTCTTGATACTTTGAAAAAAACTGTAAAAGAAACAGGTGCTGATGTCGGAATTGCATTTGACGGTGATGCTGACAGAATAGGGGTTATTGACAGTGAGGGCAATTATCTCACCGGGGATAAACTGCTTTATATTTATGCAACGGACATTGTGCCCAAGTTTAAAAATTTTGATAAAAAACCTGTTATTGTTTCTGAGGTCAAATGTTCGCAAGCACTTTTTGACGGCTTAACAAACCTCGGCGCTGAGGCGGTTATGTGTAAAACGGGACACGGATATATCAAGGCGAAAATGCAGGAAACAGGTGCAATTGCGGCAGGTGAAATGTCCGGACACATGTTCTTTAAAGACAATTGGTTCGGCTTTGATGATGCTGTTTTTGCAGCCTCAAAAATTGCAGATTTGATAACGAAACAAAAAAGACAAAATCCTGATTTTAAGTTGTCTGATCTTTTAGAACCCTTCAAAAAAGTCTTCACTTCTTCGGAAGTCCGTTTCCCTTGCAAAGATGAGTGCAAAAAGCCGGTTTTGAAAAAAATGGAAGATGTAATTGAATGCAATCCTCAATTCTTTAACGATGAAATAAAGGATATTATAAGATTGGACGGTTTGAGAATTGTTTTTGACGGTGGATTTGCGATGATAAGACAAAGCAACACCGAACCCGTTTTCACGTTAAGATTTGAAGGCAGAACGGAAGAAATTTGCAACCAATATAAAGACGCTATGTTAAAAGAACTTGAAAAAATTTGTACGGAGATGAACGCATAAAATGAACAAAAATCCTTTCTTTATTGCAGTTTTGGTAATTTGCACAATATGTCTTATTTTGGGTTTGTTTACACCTGCGAAAAATATGAAATATAAAAACGTTGAAACTAAGCAGGGTAAAACTAAAATTGATAATATTATCAATCAAAATACAAATAAAATTGCCATAATTCGATTGGATGGAGTTATTTCTTCAAATGAACCTAACAGTATTTTTGCAGAGGATAACTCGTCTGTAAGTGCTTTAAAAGCCTTGAACAAAGCAGAATATGACAACAATATCAAAGGGATTATTTTGAGAATAAATTCTCCCGGCGGAACTGTTGGAATGTCCCAAAGACTTTACAGTGCGGTGATTAACGCAAGAAAGAACAAGCCCGTTGTTGCAGTTATGGACGATATTGCAACAAGCGGCGGATATTATGTTGCAAGTGCTGCCGACAGAATAGTTTCTTTGCCGGGGACTATGACCGGAAGTATCGGTGTAATAATGTCCACGATGGATTTGCACAGATTATTATCCGAAAAACTTGCCGTAAATGAAAATGTTATAAAAAGCGGAAAATATAAGGATATCGGTTCATCAACAAGAGCAATGACGGCTGATGAAAGAAGCCTTTTGCAAGATGTTGTGAACGATTCTTACGCTCAATTTAAAGAAGCGATTACAAACGGTCGTATTCAAAGAGTTGATGAATATTCAGCCAAGAAGGTTGTTTTGACGAAAAATAACCTCAATAAGTATGCAGACGGCAGAGTTTTCACGGGCAGACAGGCACTCAAATACGGTTTTGTTGATTCAAACGGCGGAATGAGAGAGGCTCAAACAATGATTCAAAAAATGGCTGCTCAAAAATTCCAAAAAGGTGATGAAAACAGTTTTCCTGTAACGTATGTTGATTATTCTACTTCTTCAAACTTCTTAAATATGCTGGGAATAAAATCACAAAGTTCCGCAATACAGGACTTTCTTCCCCAAAGTATGAAATATGCAGGTAAACCATTGTATTTATGGGAGTAAGTATGCAAAAATATGTTGAAAATTTGTATAAAGTTTTGTTCGAGAACGATTTTTCGGAAATAAAATCAAACACAACAATGTTTTTAGCGGCAGGAACGCTTTGTTTGAGTTCTTTGTTTTTATTTTTTTCAAAGCAGACCATAGCGGGTAATTTGTTATCCGATGCTAAAATAATTGCAGGGCTTTTTGGGTATTTATGCGCAATATTTTTGTTTTGGCTCATTAGTGCGTTGTTTTTTGAATTTGTGGCTAAAATATTTGGAAAATCAGGAAAAATAAGAACTTTGCTTGTTTTATCGTCATTTACTTTTTTACCGTATAT
>ERZ857629.4140-NODE-4140-length-11536-cov-3.380803_pt1 | contig 11536 bp, 12 predicted proteins | sample MGYA00519700_ERZ857629 | MGnify/ENA primary metagenome ERZ857629 (study PRJEB31778, sample SAMEA3449351) | human gut metagenome | biome: human gut; feature: human-associated habitat; material: faeces | place: United Kingdom | collected 2010/2012 ... | reverse complement strand
GCAGATATCGCCCTTATCGGCATTTTCAAGCAGCTCGCAAAGTCCCGAAAGGGTGCTTTCAAGCCATGTGTCGGGGTTTTGCTCCGACCAACCGGGATGCGGAAAGAAAAGAGGATATTCCCTTGAAACGGTTTTGAGAATTTCCCCGTTTTCGTTCATAAGCAGCAGCTTGACCGCCGATGTACCGAGATCTATTCCGATAAAGAGCATAAAACATCCTCCCTGCCATTGATGCAAAATTGAAGTTGTTTATTACTATTCTTTTTTTGAAAAGAAATCTTTTCAGATATCACGCAAAAGATTTCCCGACAAAAGCAGACCGGATTATAAATACCACAAGCTCATTACGTTTCTGTCGGTATTTTTCAAATGCATCTGCCAAGTTAATTATATCCCAACTTCCTTGGAATTTCAATATTTTTTTGTCATTCGCATACATAAGCAATTGCGTTTTTATGTATGCGTTACGGTTAACCATAGCGCACATATCCGAACACGCCTGAAATGGCCTGTTAACGGTGTTTTTCGGCTGTCTGTTGCTTAAGCAGCTCATTGATGAAAGCATTGCACCAAGCTGCGGCGGGTAGGGCGCTGAGGGCGGTCAGCGTAAGTAACCGATGCTCAAACATCGGTTGATTAAGCTGACCGGAGGGCGGGCTTTTTGCAAAATCACGACTGCCGTTATAAATATCGGCTTTACTTTTCCTAAGGGCTTAAAGTTCACTGCGCCCTCCCGTCTCGGCCCTGCCGAGACACCTCAGCGCCCGCCGTAGTCCACGCACACCGCCGCCTTTGTGCATTGAGAGAAACCTGTTCCCGCCGTTTTTTAGAGAGCCTCCCTCGTCGCACAATACTCCCCACCGCTGCACGGTTAAAATCCATTAGCCTTTCCACGCAAAAAATCCTCCCTGCCGCCTGATGCACAGTGGTTTTAAAATGTTTCACGTGAAACATTTTGGTTTATTAAGGTTCGTTAAGGCGCATAAAACAAGGCGATTCAGCATTTGCTGCCACGCAAAAAACTTCCCCGCAAGGTGTTGGCCCTGCGGGGAAGGAAGAAGTTTATTCAGCTTTGAAAGCCGCCTGCCCGTTTCTGTATTTCAAAAAACATCTGCATCGGCTTAAAGGATGACGTTTTTCTAACGCCGATCACTTACGCAATGGGCAGCTTGTCGCGGAGCTTAACCGCATACTGCAGAATGGCCAGTGCGTCGGAAGTATCAACCTTCTCGTCGAGGTTAACGTCGGCAGCCTTAAATGCCTTTTCGTCCAGCTGTCTCGAGCCTACATATGCCTGAAGTGCCCACAGTGCGTCGGTTGCTTCAACCGTTCCGTTTGCGTCGACATCGCCGTAAGCCACATCGTCAACGGGGGGCTCTTCGGATGCAAACCTGTTATAGGCCTCTCTGGCGGCGATAAGAACGGCGTCATTGGATGCCGCGGCGTCGCTGTATTTTGCGACCATCTGTTCCTTGATCTTCTCGGCGTAGGTTATGAGAATGTTTTTAAGCTCATAGTTTTTGGCGTTGATCTCGCCGATGGAATCGATGATGATCTCGAGTCCCGAAACGAGAGTTTCCTTGGAAGCTGCAGACGAAATCTTAAGGCCGGAAATGGCGGTTTTAAGAGCTGCGACTGCGGTGTTGACCTGAGCGTCGGTGGCATCGGCACCAAGCTGTTCAACGGCCTTGGCCTGATAAAGGGCCTCGTAAACCGCAAAGGAGCTGAGCGGGGAGTAGATTTTGAGATTGATATCTTGGGCCTTCTTGATCTGCTCGGAAAGACCGCTTTCGTCTCTTGCCTTTTTGTCGGTGGGAGCGAAGTAGATTATGTCGGTGTCGTTTACGCCGTTGAGGCTGACGTTGACGCCGCGATACATAAGCTCCTTACCGGTGAGGGTATATTCTGCCGAGCTGTCGGCGAAGGTTATTTTGTAGGTATCGTCGGGATTAAGACCTTTAAGCTTGATGAGCTTTGAGGTGACGGTGTTTTCGCCGTCGCGGTTGTAAACCATGGCAAAGCCGGTCTTTTGCTCGGAATTTACATAGCTGTATGCATACCACTCATTTTTGGAGTAATTCTCCTGAGTGAGCTGATAAATGTCGTCGTAGTAATATCCCTCGACCGTCTTCCAGTCATCCACAAGACCTTTGAGCTTGCTGAAATCGGCCGACTTAAGGTTTGTTACGGGATACTGGAGAATGAGTGCCTGGCGGTATGCCGAGCGAACGGTGTATTCGTTAACGGTGTCGTCGCTGGCGGTGTTGGCTCCGGCGAAGGGAATCCAGGAGCAGAGATTGTAGTTGGCAACCTGCTTTGCAATCATATCGGCATAGCAGTAGTCGACAGGATGAAGGGCCACGGCGTAACGCACCGATTCAAGATCGAGGCGGTGTCCGCCCGATGCACAGGAGTCAAGAAGTTCAACTCCCTCGATTTCATTGACATATGCCCAGTAGTCGTAGTGTCCCTGAACGCATTTGTTTTCAACGATTCCGGCGCGGTCGGGGAACATCTGTGCGAGGGTGGAATAGTTTCTGTCCATCTGCTCGATGTTGCAGTCCTCGCGGTAGATGGAAATTCCGCCGTTCTGTAAAACGGTTTTAACCCTCTCTTTAAGCCAAGCAAGGGCATCGGGATTACCCATATCAAGCTGAGAATAGTTTGTGGGAACCTGGAAAACGCTTCTGAAATTGTCAAGTCCGTAACCCAAAAGCCATTCAAGCTTAACTGCGGTATCGGTCTTGGAATTAAGCCATACAAGGCTCTGTTCGGACATACCTACACGCTCCGGCTCAAACCACAGCAGCGTTTTAACGCCCTTTGCGTTGGCCGTGTCGGAAATGTTCTTAAAGCCCGTGGGGAAACGGGCGGCGTCGGGAGTCCAGTTTCCGGTATAAAGCCAACCGGCATTGTCGCTGTCGTCGCTTGTTTTTGAATCATACCAACCGGCGTCCATCCACCACACGCTTATGTCGATGCCGTTGTCCTTATAGGCATTGATACGGGCGATCTGGTCGTCCTCGGTGGCATTCTGCATTTCGGAAGTCTGACGGGAGGAAACACCTGCCACAAAGGGATCGGTGAGTGTCTGCCCGTCGTCACGGTACATATTGCAATCGATAAACCAGTCTCTCCAGAGGTTTTGTGCGCGCTGGCGGTCTCTTCCGTCGTAAAGCACCATGGCGGTCATAGGAGTTCTTGCGACCTCGCCGGGTGTTAAATAGGAATTGAAGGTACGCTGCTTGGAATAGAAATCGGTTTTACCGTCCTTGTAGGTGAAGTTGGTTTCCCAGCTGGAGGACCAGCCGACGGCGATGAGAGCGCCCTCGTCGCCGTATTCAAGGTTGTAGTAGGGGAAACCGCCGTCGGTGGAGCGTCCGTGGTTGGGAGAGAAGGTTATGCTGTCTCCCTCCGAAAGCTCGGTGACGCGGGTGGTATAGGGAGCGCAGACGTCGTAATCCTCACCGTAGTTGCCTACGATAAGGGGATTGTCTCCCTCAAATTCAAAGCTCTTGCAGCCGTAGAAATCGGTTACGATGGGAGAATTTGAACTGCCGGTGTTGGTCATATAAACCGTCCAGTCAAAGGCTGCATAATCGGGATAAAAAACGCTTGTCAGCACAAACTGAAGGCCGCTCTTGTGATTGATGGTGATGTTGGTGGTCTCACTGTGCTTTTTGTCGTCGGTGGTCTTTTCTCTTTTGACTTCGGTGAAATCGGGAGCGGGGAAACCGGTATAGGAATCCTCGCCGATTTTAACGGTGGAGGGGAATGAGGCAAGATCGGTGAAATAGCCCTCGTAGGTGGTTTTTGCTCTTGCCTTTTCGGCGGAGGTGGTGTGGCTTTCGGGGGTGGCGGCAGGCTCATCGGTCACGATGTCAAAGTAGCTGTCGGCTGTGGCCGCAAAGGTTACGTCCATATTGACAAATCCGTGGGACGCCGCGCCGTCGAGATAAACGTATCCATACTGGGAGCTGTTGCCCTTTATCTTGGTCACTCCGTCGAATACCACCAGATATTCGCCCGGTTCAAAGGCATAGTTTAAGGGGAATACATAGGATCCGTCGGAAGAACGCTTGGCCGAAACACTTGTGAGTGTGCCGTTCTGAATCGAGCGCTCGTAGGAGTATGTAAACTTGTAAATGTTAAAGTCGATCTTGTTTCCGGCCATAATGGGGCGAAGGGTTATGGACGAAAATTTCTCCTTGGCCGAAAAACGCATACCTACCGCATATCCGGCCGAAAGGGTGCGGTTGCCTGCGTCATTGCTGTCGGAATAGCCCGATTTTGCAACCTGTCCGAAGGCCTCGCGGGAGGTGTAGAGGGTGGGCTCGGCCCAGTCGCAGTTGTCCATATAGTTGTTTCCGTCGGCGTTGGATGTGCGGAGAATAAGCTCCCTGGTGCCCTCGGGAATGTCGCAGGAAAGGTTCTGCATATCGCCGGGATAAAGCACGTCTGAAGTGGCAACTACGCGGCCGTCGGCAAGCACGAAGCACTGTACCGATCCGCCCAGTCCGTCAAGTCTCCACATGGGGCCGAGATCGTCGAGACCGACCACCGCATTGAAGAAGGTGACCGTGTCGGAAAGCTGGGTAAGGTCGATTTTAAAATCGGCCTTGTCTCCGGCACTGCCCTTTGCGGGATGAACCGAGAAGCCGTTTGTCGAACGCATGGCCTGAGCGCCCAGGGACATATAGTCGATCCTGGTGCCGAAGCTGTTGTTGACGGCAAAGCCTCTTGTATTAGAGCTGGCGCCGGGGGATCTGTCGGGGAAGGGGTTGGCGATGGTGTTGTCGGCCGGCTCTGTATAACGCAGATCCATAACGTTAAAGCTTTTTGGATTAGAATCTGCCTTGACCTTGGCCGTGTCGGCGCAGGCGGCGAAGGTCAGCGGAAAGGCCGACACCGTCACACACACTGCAAGAAGCAGGCCGATGATCTTTGAAATACCTTTGGATTTCATCTTTTTTCCTCCAATCGAGTTGTATGCCGCAGTTTTTAAGCATTTGTTGCTTAAGGCTGAATCGCCCGCCTTCACATCATTTCAAAGGAACGGTCAAGGTCAGCACCACCTGATTTTATCGGCCCGACGGCCGAAAGGACGGTGCCGCGAGACCTAAACGTCCCCGGGAAAGGCAAGCCGGTTAAAAAACCGACCGGGCGCGGCGCAATGCGGCTGGGAATTGTATCCTTTTCGAAAAACGAAGTTTTCGGCGGCCGTAACAAAATGAAACGGACGAAAAACCATTTCCGCGAAAAACATACATAAACACAGTGTTATTATACATACAAAAACCCGTAAAGTCAATGGAGTTTTGCATATGTTTGCTTAAAAATATCAAACAGATAAATCCGAATAAAACGATTGTCCGATTTTGCGTTATGCCGATCGGGAAGGCTTTGTTTCGACGGCGCTTTCAGAAAAAAACGGCGCTTTCAGAAAGAAAAAAAGAGGCGGTTGCCACGGCCGCCCGTTTTGAAAAACCGCACCGAAAAAGACCGCCGTAAAAGCGCCTGCATAATGCCCATATATATAAATGTAAGAAAACCGGCCGCAAAGGGGGGACAAAAACCTCACAATATGCAGTGGTGTTATACGGTGTTGGCTATATGGTGTTGTACGATGTTTTATAGCAATACGATAATGTAAGAAAAACCGCAGAGAAAATAAATACCGACCAAGCAGCAGACAAAGAAGCAGGCCGGGAAACCGATCGACAAAACGACTGAAGCATCGACCGGGAGATCGATGCCCCGGCCGAAACCGCCTATTATACCCTTACACCCTTATGGCTGCACGATATGATGTTATGCAGGGCGGAGCAGCGTAAATTCAAAAATATTTTACAAAGATTTTTTCGGACAAAAACTACATTATGTGTCAAAAAGGTGTTGTCGGCACAATTTGTAGAAAAAATTTTTTAAAATTCCCGCCCACCGCAAAAATACTGAAAAAACTTTAAAAAAGGGGTTGCAATTGCGCTTGTTTTGTGTTAGTATTATCAGGCACATTTGTGCAGATATGCGTTGATGTGGGAGGTGGCTGTCCGGGCTCGTCACTCGAGACAGGGAATTTCCACGGAGTATGTCCGATTTTAAAACCGGGCGACAGTTAATTTTTTAACGGCACCAAAAGGGTCTTTTCTCTTTTCCACTTGAAAAGACCGCCCAAAGCGTTGTCGGCGGATACGCGCGGCGAAGCAGAGGGAGAAAAAGGTGCAAAGGCGTTTTGTAATCCCGGAATAGGCTTTTTGGCCCGCTCCGGTTTTTCGATGAACGGGCACGGAACACACGGCAAGGTGTTACATTTATCGAAGCCAAAGCGTCGCCCGCCACCCTAACGTCCTTTTCGGACGAACAATTTAAGGAGGCGTACCATTAAAATGGCAGCAAAAGAAAAAATCAGAATCAGACTTAAAGGTTACGATCATCAGCTGGTCGATCAGGCCGCAGAGAAGATCGTTGAAACCGCAAAGAGAACCGGTACCCGCGTTTCGGGACCCATTCCCCTTCCCACTCACAAGGAAGTGGTCACCATTCTCCGTGCAGTCCACAAGTATAAGGACTCCCGCGAGCAGTTCGAAATGCGCACCCACAAGCGTCTGATCGACGTGATCCGTCCGTCCAACAAAACGGTCGAATCCTTAATGAGTCTTGAACTCCCTGCCGGCGTTGAGATTGAAATTAAGCTTTAATTGATTTCATACAGCGCCTGACGAGAGGTCATGTCGGTCGAAAGATCGACCAATAACCACAAGGAGGAAAAAATAATGAAAAAAGCAATCATCGGAAAAAAGCTCGGTATGACTCAGCTTTTTGATGACCGCGGGAATGTCATTCCCGTAACTGCTGTTGAGGCCGGCCCCTGCGTTATCACCCAGGTCAAGACAGTGGAGAACGACGGTTATGCGGCTTATCAGTACGGCTTTGGCGAGATCAAGGTCAGCCACGTAAACAAGCCCATGGCAGGTCACTTCAAGAAGAATGATGTCGCTCCCAAGAAGTATCTCCGCGAATTCCGTCTTGACGGCGTGGAAGCTAATGTAGGCGACCTCATCAAGGCCGACGTTTTCGCCGAGGGCGAGAGCATCGACGTAACCGGCACCAGCAAGGGTAAAGGAACCGCCGGCGTTATCAAGCGCTGGAACTTCCAGAGACTTAAGGAATCCCACGGTACCGGCCCGGTTCACCGTCACGCAGGATCCCAGGGCGCCTGCTCCAGCCCCTCCCGTGTATTTAAGGGAACAAAGGGCGCAGGACGACTCGGCTGCGAGCGTGTAACCGTTCAGAATCTCGAAATCGTAAAAGTTGACGTTGAGAATAACATCATCGCCATCAAGGGTGCCATCCCCGGCCCCAAGGGCGGAATCGTTATGATCACCGACAGCGTGAAAGCATAAGGGAAGGAGAGTTTTAAATGCCTAAGGTAAAAGTATTTGATATGGCAGGCAAGGATGTGGGCGAGCTCGAGCTCAACGACGCCGTTTTCGGCATCGAGCCCAACGTCGAGGCAATGCACCGCGCCGTTGTTGCATATCTTGCAAATCAGCGTCAGGGCACCCAGTCAGCTCTCACCCGTGCCGAAGTCGCCGGCGGCGGAAGAAAGCCCTGGAGACAAAAAGGAACCGGCCGCGCCCGTCAGGGATCGACCAGAGCCGTTCAGTGGACCCACGGCGGTATCGCCTTCGCTCCCAAGCCCCGCGACTATCGTCAGTCCGTCAACAAGAAGGTCAAGCGCCTCGCAATCCTCTCGGCCCTGTCCGATAAGGTTGCAAACGAGAGCTTCATCGTGCTCGACGCGCTCACCCTTGAAGGCTACAAGACCAAGGTTGTCGCCGACACTCTCAAGAATGTCAAGGCCGGCAAAAAGGTACTCTTCGTACTGGCCGACAGCGACGACAAGGCCGTCAAATCCGCCCGCAACATCGAGGGCGTGAAGGTAGCCGGCACAAACACCATTTCGACCTACGACATTGTCAACGCCGACAGCGTTGTGATCGTTAAGGACGCCGTTAAAATGCTTGAGGAGGTATACGCATAATGAGTAAAACCGCTCAGGAAGTCATTCTTGCCCCGGTCATCACCGAAAAGAGCATGTCGGCCGCAAGAGACGCAAAGAAATTTTCCTTTAAAGTAGCAAAGGACGCCACCAAGATCGACATCAAAAAGGCCGTCGAAGAGCTCTTTAAGGTTAAAGTAAGCAAGGTCAACACCATCCATATGAGAGGCAAATCCCGCCGTTACGGCCGTTTTGAGGGATACACCGCTTCTTGGAAAAAGGCTGTTGTTACCTTAACACCCGACTCAAAGAATATCGAATTCTTCGAGGGCATGATGTAATTAAGGAGAGTGAAGAAAAATGGCAATCAAACATTACAAGCCGACCACACCGGGTCGCCGTGGAATGTCGGTAGTTGATTATTCCGAGCTTTCTAAGGTAGCCCCCGAGCGCAGCCTGCTGGAGCCCATGAAGAAAAACTCCGGACGCAACAGCTACGGCCGCATCACCGTTCGTCATCGCGGCGGCGGAAATCGCAGAAAATACCGTATAATCGACTTTAAGCGCGACAAGGCTGCAGCAGCCACCGTGCTTACCCTTGAGTACGATCCCAACCGTACCGCCAACATCGCCCTCGTTCAGTATGAGGACGGCGAAAAGCGCTACATCATCGCTCCTCAGGGACTTAAAGTGGGCGACAAGGTAGAAAACGGAACCGAGGCCGACATCGTAACCGGCAACGCTCTTCCCCTTTCGGCCATCCCCACCGGTACCTTTATCCACAATGTTGAGCTTTATCCCGGCAAGGGCGCTCAGCTTGCCCGCGCAGGCGGCTGCATGGCTCAGCTTATGGGTAAAGAGGGCGACAAATATGCCCTTCTCCGTCTCCCCTCGGGCGAGATGAGATATGTTCCCGTAAACTGCATGGCAACAGTCGGACAGGTCGGCAACGTCGATCATGTCAACGTAAATGTAGGTAAAGCCGGTAAAACCCGTTACAAGGGCTTCCGTCCCACCGTTCGCGGCTCGGTCATGAACCCCTGCGACCACCCCCACGGCGGCGGTGAAGGCAAGGCGCCTATCGGCCGTTCCGGACCTCTTACCCCCTGGGGTAAGCCCGCCCTCGGCTACAAGACCCGCAAGCATCACAACAGTTCCGACAAGCTTATTGTTAAGCGTCGCAACTCGAAGTAACGGACGAAAGGAGCTTATATTATGGGCAGAAGTATTAAAAAAGGGCCTTTCGTTCAGCCCGTCTTGCTCAAAAGAGTTCAGGCAATGAACGAAGCCGGTGAAAAGAGAGTGCTCAAAACCTGGAGCCGTGCTTCAACCATCTTCCCGGATTTCGTAGGACACACCTTTGCGGTTCACGACGGCCGCAAGCACGTTCCGGTATATGTAACCGAGGATATGGTCGGTCATAAGCTGGGAGAATTTGCTCCCACCCGCACCTTCAGAGGTCACGCCGGTTCTAAAACTTCCAATTCCGGTAAATAAGGCGAAAGGAGAACAAAACTATGGATAATATGGCAAGGGCAACCGTCAAGTACGTCCGTATTTCACCCAGAAAAGTGAAGATCGTACTGGACCTCATTCGCAATCAGCCCGCTGACAAGGCCATGGCGATTCTCCGCCACACGCCCAAAGCGGCGAGTGAATGCCTTGAAAAGCTGCTGAAATCGGCAATGGCTAACGCCGAAGTTAAAGAAATGAACACCGCAAGCCTGTATGTGGCAGAGTGCTTTGTCTGCCCCGGCCCCACCCTCAAGCGCTTCCAGGCAAGAGATAAGGGCCGCGCATACAGAATACTCAAGAGAACCAGCCATATCACACTGGCTCTTGCAGAGAAAGAATAAGACAAGGAGGTAATTTAGAATGGGACAGAAAGTTAATCCCCACGGTCTGCGTGTGGGCGTCATCAAAAACTGGGACTCCCGTTGGTTCGCCAAGGACAAGGACTTCGGCGACACCCTCGTTGAGGACTACAATCTTCGTAAGTACCTTCTGAAGCTCCTTGAGCCTGCAGGTGTTCCGAAGATCGAAATCGAAAGAGACGCAAAGCGCGTCCGCATCTTTATCCACTGTGCAAAACCCGGTATCGTCATCGGCCGCGGCGGCGCAGAGATAGACAAACTCAAAGAAGTATGCCAGAAGAAGCTCGGCCGTCCGGTAATCATCAACATCGTAGAGGTCAAGAATCCCGACCTTAACGCACAGCTGGTTGCCGCAAGCATCGCCGCTCAGCTCGAAAAGAGAGCTTCCTTCCGCAGAGCTATGAAAATGGCCATCGGCCGTGCAATGAAACTCGGCGCAAAGGGCATCAAAATTCAGATCTCCGGCCGTGTAGGCGGCGCCGAGATCGCCCGTAAAGAATCCTATCACGAGGGAACCATTCCCCTTCAGACTCTCCGTGCCGACATCGACTACGGCTTCGAAGAGGCAAAGACCACCTACGGCCGCATCGGCGTAAAGGTCTGGATCTATTCCGGCGAAGTTCTTCACGACAATCGCCGCCCCGCAAAGCCCGCTAAGGAAGGAGGCAACCGCTAATGTTAATGCCTAAGCGCGTAAAATACCGCAGAGTCCATCGTGGTCGCCTCACCGGCAAGGCCATGCGCGGCAACACCGTGACTTACGGTGATTTCGGACTTCAGGCTCTCGAGCCTGCATGGGTAACCGCAAACCAGATTGAGGCTGCCCGTATCGCCATGACCCGTTACACCAAGCGTGCAGGTCAGGTTTGGATAAAAATCTTCCCGGATAAGCCCATTACCGAAAAGCCGGCCGAAACCCGAATGGGTTCCGGTAAAGGTTCGCCCGAATACTGGGTGGCGGTAGTTAAGCCCGGCAGAGTAATGTTTGAGATCGGCGGCATCGACGAAGCACAGGCCAGAGAGGCTCTGAGACTTGCTTCCCACAAGCTGCCCATCAAATGCAAATTCGTAAAAAAAGAGAACGGTGGTGAGCAACTGTGAAGGCAAGTGAACTGAGAGAAAAAAGCGTTGAAGAGCTCAACAACGAGCTTGCAAACCTTAAAGACGAGCTTTTCCGCCTGCGTTTCCAGCTTGCTATAAACCAACTGGACAATCCCATGCGGATCAAGGCTGTTAAAAAGGACATCGCCCGCATAATGACAATTCTGCGCGACAATGAGATAAAAGCCGCCGCAACAAAAACGGAGGTATAATCGATGAGCGAGAGAAATTTGCGTAAAAATCTTGTCGGTACCGTAGTCAGCGACAAGATGGACAAAACCGTTGTCGTAGCAATTGCCGACAATGTAAAGCATCCGCTTTATAAGAAAATCATCAAGCGCACGGTTAAATTCAAGGCTCATGATGAAAACAATGCCTGCAACATCGGCGACCGCGTTCAGATTATGGAGACCCGCCCCCTTTCCAAGGACAAGAGATGGCGCGTTGTTGAAATAATCGAGAAGGCGAAATAACTTATTACGAGGAGGAAAACACTGTGATACAGCAACAGAGTTACCTCAAGGTTGCCGACAATACCGGTGCAAAGGAGCTTATGTGC
>ERZ857629.4138-NODE-4138-length-11544-cov-4.227261_pt1 | contig 11544 bp, 6 predicted proteins | sample MGYA00519700_ERZ857629 | MGnify/ENA primary metagenome ERZ857629 (study PRJEB31778, sample SAMEA3449351) | human gut metagenome | biome: human gut; feature: human-associated habitat; material: faeces | place: United Kingdom | collected 2010/2012 ... | reverse complement strand
AGCGTCTATCGGCTTTCCGTTATAGGTCTTTCCGTCGCTCGGCACATGGTCGATGAACGGCGTTTTTTTGCTCACGGTCAATTTCACCGATGTCACGGCAGGCTCGTCGCCCGCCTTGTAGCTTTCACCCAGCGGGTTATACGTCACGCGGATCGTATATTCGCCGGCAGGGAGTGAGGAAAGATAGCCTTTTTTAAGCGTTATCGTTCCTTTATCGGATACCGTATAATCGCGATCGTAAACAAGCATCGTATCGCCGTTGCGCACCGTATTTACGGTATTGCCGTTCAGCCTGACATCAAATGAAGCATCCGCGGTGTCAAGCTTCGTGAAGCTTATCGCTTCGGAGATCGCCTCGGCATCGGTATAAACCACCACGCCGTCGGAATTGATAACGGTAATGTTGCCGCTCGCATCCGTCACACGCAGGTATACAAATGCTTTCCTGTCCGGCTCGATATTAAAGCTCGCGCTGCCGTCCGCAAGCGTAAGCTCCGTCCAATCGCCGGTGATGGCGCTGATGTCGGCAAACGCGGTTTCGGAAAGCAGGTATTCCGCTTTGGAAAGTCCGCTGCCGTTATCCGATGCGGTTACCGTCACGGTCTGGGTTTTCTTAAAGAACAGGCCGAAGGTGATCGTGTTCATAAAGGAATTGAATTTGTTCGTGCTTATAGTGATCTCCGCTGCGGGCGGAGTAATATCCGCAACACCGAAAACGGTGACGACAATATCGCTCGTCACAGGTGACACGGTATAGCTGCCGCTGTCGGAATGCATGGGCGCGCCGTTTACGTCGACCATAAAATTCTCGGTCTTGGAATACCCTTTCGCAATTTCCAAGGTAAAGGTATACTCCTGGCCGTGACCGACAAGCGGATCACCGCTGAGGGTATATCCCGCACCGCTGCTCAAAGTGACCTTATAGAGCATATTTACGGTTACCGTAACGCTCGTCGTGTTTCCGGCAACATCGGTGGCGATGACGGTATGCTGTTTGTTGTCGGGCATAAGGATATAACTGCCCAGCGTCAGCTGTACCTCTTCGCCGTCCACCGTCACGGTAAAGTCGTTATCGTCGGCAACGCTGAATTCGGCAGCACTGTAATAGGTCTTTCCGTTTTCAATGCCGGAAATTACCGGCGCGTCACTGTCGGTTGCCTCAACATAGCCGCAGGCGCAGCTCTTTTCGTGGGTTTCGGTATTCCAGCGGCAGTCATGTGCATGGGGTAGGACCGTGACATTTTTAAGACCGGTCACATAACCGTTTACGATTTCGCCGCTGTCCTTATCGGCGAAGGCACGGCCCTCCCCCAGATAGCCGGCAAGGGTGCTGACTTTGGAGTTTTCCGTCATGTCGATATCTGCGAACTGGCCGCCGGATATACGAGCCTCACTGCTTTTCAGCCTAACATAATTTGTGAATGTGCCTCCCGTAATGCTGAGTTTTCCGCCGGTAAAGGTGACCCATGCGTCCATATTGCGGTCTATGGTTACATCCGCTCCGCTAATTGTGCAATATTCGACAGCGGCGCCCCGAATTTCAAGTGCCAGCCGTCCTTTATTCAGAGTCAAAGATTTGACTTCGCCATTGTAAAGGGTAAGGGCGCAGCCGTAATTTTCATCGCTTTGCGCATCGGAAATTGCCTCATTGATATCTGTATATCCCCTGAAAATACCGGGCTTTGTGATAGCTGCCGCTATTTTCAGTCCGCAATACGGGCAGTTGCCGTCCGCATCCATACCGGCGTGCTCGCATTTCATCACGGCAAGGTCGTACCGCCCGGCAGCCGCCCAGCCGGTTCTGTTTTCGGCGTCGGCACGGGGAACCCAGCTGTTCTTTGAAAACTCCGTTCCGATGCCGTCGTAACGGCGGTAGGCATAGCCCTCGGGAAGGAGATCGGTCAGCTTCACCCCGTTATAGAGGTCGCACATTCCGGCAGTTATATGTCCGCCGGTGAATTTAAGCGTACCGCCGTAAACCGCGATGGAATAGGTTGTGTCCTTGCTGCCGCCGGCTGTCACCTCGCCGCCGTCTCTGACCGCAAGTCCCAGAGTGCCGTTGCCCCTTGAGTCGATGACCGTCAGCTTGCCGCTGCGTCCGGCGCCGCCCACATTCAGCGGGTATCCGCTGAGGCTCCTGCCGTTTAAATCCAAGGTAAAGCCCGTGGAATCGGTATCCGCATAAAATCCGTCGGGCAGCATGGTATTCCGCGCCCAAATCTTCACCGTGCAGCCGGAATTTTCCGACTTGCAGGCCTCCGTTAATGCCTCGGTAACGGTTCCGAAATGCGTTACCGTGTCGCCCAGCTTCAGATCCGCCGCAACCGTAATACCGCAGTGGCTGCAGATGTTGGTGTCAGGGTCGGGGTCGTGCCCGTCATATACCGTTACGGTGATTTCCGCCCGGTGACCGAGCTTATCGGTGACAGCGATGGTCACATCCCCGTTTGCCGGAGGGATGACAAAACGGTTGTTCTCGTCAAGGGTAACGGGCTCGCCGCCCACCGTAACGGTGTCGATGTTCTCCTCAACTATGGTAGCGGTCACTTCATCGCAATAAACCTTACCCGCTTCAACGCCCTGGATGACCGGGGCGGTGGTGTCAATGACAAAGCCGTCGGAGCTTAAATAAGTGATCTTGCCGGATGCGTTTGTGATCTTTACATAAACGGCATATTTTCCGTCCGCATTGATGCCGATAGGCCCGGTGTAGGGAGCAAAGGTATTCCCCTCCCAGCTTCCCACAAAGTACATCTTATCACCGATAAAATATTCGACCTCAACATCCTCACCGCTTGCATCCCCGGCGGTAATGGTCACGGTTTTCTCCTCCCGGAAAAACAGGCCGAAGGAAATGAGATTCAGAAATCTCTGCCATGCGTTGCGCTCGTCAATGCGGATCTCGCCCCAGGGATACCCGGTTGCCTCCCACAAGGCGGTGAGCGTGACGGATTGAACGCTCTCGTCCCCTGCAAGGTCGGCATAGGTCGTTGCCGCATGGACGGCTGTTTCGCCGCACATCCATCCGGCGAAATAATACCCGGGTCTTTTGGGAGATTCTATGTTTTCCAGCACGCGACTTGTCCATTTCACATCGGTTTTGTCAGCGATCGCCGTGCCGCCGTTTGTTTCAAATCTTACGGTATAGGACGGCTGCGCCTGACCGCCGATGGTGAAACAGTGTTCCGCACTGCCGCAAAAGCTTCCCGTGCCACAGATCGTCACCTTAGGTGCCTTTGCAAAGTTAAACCCGTCATCGCCCGGTGAAAGGGTATACGGATATACGTTGTTGTTATAGGTTACGGTATAGTCCGTGCCTTCCTCCAAAACGGTAAGCACTTCCGCGTCGGTCCGATGAGCAAGCCTTGTCAGCTTCTTTTTGCTTCCGTCGAACAGGCAATTTTCAAGCCCGGAAAGGCGCAGAAGCCCCTTTTCATAGCAGTATCTAAGATCGTATTTTCCGCAGATACGGCATTTGCCGTATGCATCAACGTCATGGTCGAACCGCTTTCCGTTGACGGTGCTGCCGCAGAAGGTCATATTTTCCTCCGGAATACCCGGCAGGTTCTTTTCGTGCAGGCCGTCATAAATGCGGTAGTCATCGGGTTCCTCCCATTGCTCTGTATGGCGCAGGGATTCTACGGTGCTGTCCGTGATTTGGATTTTGACATTCAGCCATTTGCTGTAGCTGTCTTTTCCGATACCGGGAACATATGTGCCGGAGTTGCCCGAGCGCAAGGTGCCGCCTTTGGCGATCACATTACTGTTTTCAATGATGATCTCCAGCGTTGCGTCGCCGGTCGCATGATAGCCCGCGCCGATTGCAGGGCACAGCCTGTAAGTGGTGGCATCTACCGTGCTGTTTGCAATGCGGATCCGTGCGTCTTCATTAAATGAGGTGTACCATCCGCCGCCTATTGCCGAAGCATCGACAGCCACCGGCAGATGAAGCTTGCTGTCCTGTATGTCAATACTTTTAAAGGAGGCATACTTACCGCTGCCGATACAGCAGCGGTTGGGGTAATGATCGTCGCCCATGCTTATGTCGCTGCCGTGGATCACGATTTCACCCACAGCGGCATTATCGGCATTGCCGCCGATCATAGCCCCCGTTATCACGGTGCAGTCGGTAATTTCTACTTTTTTCAGCGTACCCGCACATTTCATATAGATTCCGCAGGTATGGATCTCGGAATTCTTAAGAATAATGCTCGATCCGTCCCCGCCCTGTATGCTCCTTGGCTTGGGCAGACTTATTTCGCTGTTTTCGATAATGAGAGTGCCGTTATTGCCTACGGAAATTCCCAAGTAGGTATCGTTTCCGTTCACGGATATGACACGGGAATTTTGAATGAGAATTTTATTCCCTTCTTCAAGGGGGTTGCCGCCGATAAGATTATATTTGCAGTTAAACAGAGGGAGATCGGCGTCCGTGATCGTGATATCGCCGACGCTTTTATCCACCGACGCGCCGATACAGGGACCGGACTCGCTGGAAAGAGACTGAATGGCATTGCCGATAATGGTGATCGATCCGTAATCGAGTTTGCTTGTTCCGCCTATAGCGGCGCCGTTGCCCTCTGCCGAAACGTAAATTTCTCCGCCGGTGATGAGCAGGGACGCGTTTTCGGAATATTCCTCGGTTTTCCATACATTTGCACCGCCGATGCCTGCCGCGCCGCCTTTGCCGTACGCATGGATAACACCGCCGTCGATCAGAAGGCTTTTTCCGCTGCCGATACCTGCGGAGAGAGGATATTTCAATTCTCCGTTTCCGGTAGCCTCGATATTGCCGCCGTGGATGGCGACATCCGCATAATATCCGCCGATTCCCGCTCCGCTGTAGACAGTGGAGGCGTTGATGTTACCGCCGTTTATGGTTACAGTACCATCATGCCACAAACCGATACCGATGCCCTTCGGCCAGTAGTATCTGGACGAATCTTCTGTTACGCCGGCTATCGCCGTAACATCGCCGCCGTTGATGGTAATGTTTCCGCCTTTCCCGGCGCCGATTCCGCAATCCACGCCCTTGGCTATGACGGTGCCGCCGTTGATGGTAACGCTGCCGCCCAACTCGTATTTATTGGTTCCGATCCCGACTCCGCTGTCGAGAGCACTATTAAGGTAGCTTCCGGTGGATGCGTCGACAATACCCCCGTTTATGGTAATATTACCGCCCTTTATGCCTTCACTGGGATAGCGCATATCGCCGGTCCCTCCGATGCCGGAAGCGCCTGTCCCCGCCTTTACCTTGATATTGCCGCCGTTGATGATGACGTCTCCTTCATCCCGTGAAACGCCCCTTGTCCTCCCGTCTCTTCTGGCATGGTAGCTTTTCATACCGATGCCGGGGGTATTATTGCGGAACTCAGAGATCCATTCGGCTTCCTCTTTTTCCTCTTTGGGAATTCCGTACAGATCGATGGCATCCGGAATACACGCCGTCAGCTTACCCATGGTTTCGGCGTCATCAGTCTGTCCATAGATGGTAAAGGTGTCGCCGGCCCCCAGGTCAATGCCCCATTTTGCATCCAGCTGCGCGCCGTCCGTCAGTATAAACTTCACATCGCCGTTCAGGCGGATACGGCTGGTAACCGTCACATCGCCGCTTATTACATACCAGCCTGCCGGCAGGTCATAAAAGGGGTTATTTTTGATGTCCGGCTCAAAATAGCTCGTCAGCTCGGTATAGGTAAAACACCCCTGCATCTGGCCGTTTTCGTCCAGGTAAGGGACCGGAGGCATACCGATGCTGTCCTCAGACCACCGGGCCACCAGCATTCTGACATTTCCGGGCACGGTCGAGCCGGGGGCATAGGTATTTCCGTCGTCGCCCACCCACACAAAGTCTGCCGAAGCGGGATTGCCTTCGGAATCGGTCAGGTGCCTGGCTGTGGGCGCCGTAAACGATGCCCCCTGCCGCGCGATCATGCGGACAGGTCCGGTATCGCCGCCAAGCTTGCCTTTGTTCAGATTGACCGTTACCGCCCTCAGATCTTCGGCTTCGATCTCCTCCGGTATCTCAAGAATCGGGCGATAGCCTATGCCCGTGCCGGAGGACGGAGAGGCGCCTACAAAGCTGTCGGCCTCATCGCCGCCCCGATACACGCGCATGGAGGTATCACCGGCAAAGGCATCCTGCCCCCAGGAGGGCGATCCCTGCCAATTTTTGATATAGTTTCTGGTGAGGCTTGCGGGGTCGATCTCTCCCTTGACACGGATGGTATCCCACTCGTTGTTCCACGGAGTGCCGCGCACTTCCGTTTTGTTCAAATAGCTGTCGGTTCCCGCCGAGGGCGCGCGCATGGTATAGCTCACACCGCCGCTCTCAAAAGGCCTTCCGAAAATAAAGCCCTTTTCATTAAGCTTATCCCAGCTCACATCCCGTGTCACATTGTAGTTTGCAACAAGCAGGCTGCGGCTGCCGTTGACCCCTGCCGAGGAGCCGCCCTTTTGAGCATAGGTATCGACCGTTCCCGCATAGGTAAAGGGTACACAGTCAAGGGAGCCGCCGTAAAAATCGGTGTTGGCATCCCCGGGAATACCGGCCTCGGAGAGATTAAAATAGTATGTCGAGCCGGCTTCAAAGGAAAACTTCTCTTCGAAGGTCCAGCATGCGGTAAGGGTATTTACTTCGGCGGGGACGGGGTCTCCCACTCGGTAAATGTTCCCGTTTTCATCCCGCCAGTGGAAGTTGTTTTTCTTCAGGTTCGTGGCGAAGTACATTTCGGATTTCGTGGGCGCGGAGAAGCCCTGCCCGGATTTTACGATGGTTTTAATTTTCCCAAAAGTCCTGCCGGCGGTGCTCCACACATAGCCGCCGTTAAGGTCGAGAGTGACCACCTTGAAATCCTTTTCCGTGAGCCCGGCGGGTATTTCCAGAACAGGGCGTATGCAGGTATCGTTTCCTTCCGATCTCAGCTCGCCGTTATCAAACCTGCGGCTCGATCGTTTGGAGGCATCCTCGCTGAAGGTATCCTGTCCCCAGCAATAAGAGTCGTTGCCTGTTATATATCCCTTGTTCCTGATGGCATCCCATTCGTTGTTTTCCGGGATAACCGTGCCGTCCTCCGAAACTCCGCTGCCCACCGTGGGCGCGCGCAGAGTGTAGGTTGATCCGCCGCTTTCAAAGGACTTTCCGAAAATAACGCCGCCCTCATACAGTCCGTCCCAATCAGTACCGATTTCCAGAGCCTCCGCAGAAGCAAACAGGCGATGGTCATAGCAATAACCGTATTGCGCATCGCTGTCCGTTGTGACAGATGCGGCAGCGGAGGAATCGGCCTTCCCTGCCGAAGCGGAGCTGAGCACATAGGAATCCACCGTTCCGACATAAACGAAGGATTCATAGTATTTGTACAAACCGTTGATCATGCCACTTATATCAAACCAATAGGTTTCGCCCTCCTCAAGGGAAAGCGGTTCCTGAGTTTGATCGGCATTCTCTGCCGACTGTCCGTTTTCCGTAGCGAAAACCAACGGCGTGACCACAGACAGCACCATACACAGTGTCAGCAGAATACCGAGTATTCGTTTCTTCATTTTCCGTTACCTCCGTTCAGATATTGTGAGCGGTATTTATCTGCAAACAGGGCGACTCCCTGCTTTAAAACCTCCATCTGGGTTTTTAAGTAGTATTCGTCCTCGAACATGGCATAGTGTACACAGGCGCGGACGAATATAAAGATCAGCGGCGTGATGACCGTATAGGGGATGCCGATCTTCGGCTCCAGCCGCTTGGCATACTCGGTATAGCGCTCGTTTACGCCCTCGAAAAATTTTTTGCCGTGCTCGATATACTTCGGATGGGTATAAATCTGATACATCAGCCGATATTTCTTGCCGTGTTTTTTGGCTGTCCAATAAGGGACTTCCTCAACAAAGCGCATAACATCCTGGGGATCGGTGGGAGCCATCTCCATAAAGTCATCCTCGACCTTTTCCATACAGTATGCGGTTGATTCGATGATCAGGTCATCTACACTTTTGAAATAACAGTACAGATTGCCCGTTGTACAGCCGCACGCCTTTGCCAGCGCCTTTATGCCCGTGCCGGTAAGTCCGTTTTCGGCGTAACATTCAAAGCATTTTTCCATCATTTCCTTTTTGCGTTCGTTGTGTTGTTCCTTTGTTGCCTTCATATATGCCATCTCGTTTCTTAACTAACTGATCAGTCACCATTAGTATATCATATTATCCTTAAAGTTGCAATAGTGATTGCTCGATAATTGCAAAACCTTCCGAAAAAGCCTTTTTCCTTATATCCGAAGGCGGTCTGTCTAAATCGGTTAAATTCCACAGGGTCGCCTTTGTAATTATTGTTTCGGTTGGCATACACACGGCAAAAACGGCTTTTGTGTTTTTTATTTCCTAAAGGCACCGAATGGGATTCGGTGCCTTTAGGAAAGAGGCTTGCCGCAGCAAGCCTCTTTTTTTGCATATACTTTTACATTTTCGGAAAGCCGAGATTATATACGCCGCAGGCATAGAGCAGCCCGTCCTTAAACCAGACGTGCATCACCCGTGCACTGCTTTCGGCAGCATACCAGGTATAAATCTGCGCTTTCCGTTCGGCATCGTAGCGGTATTCCGAAGGATCAACGCCGATATGTGCAACCACATCCGAAAAGGTCAACTCGGCCTGTTTGGTGGCAAAGAAAAAGTTCATTTCCCCGAAATAATCCCTGAAGGTCTCCTTCAAAACCGTTTCGCTTACCCGTTTATCACTCACGGCCTGCGCCTCGGTGGATTCCAGATCGAGGTTATAGGGATTATCGACACTCATTAAATCACCTCCGCCGTTACCGACAAGCCGAATCAGGCTCTTTCCAGAGTCATCATTCCGAAGCTGTATGTCAGGCAGCCGTCCTCAGAGACCGGAATTTCCGAAAAGGAATCAACCTTTTCTCCCAAGACCTCTCCCTCGATCTTTGTGTCATAGTAAAACTTGCCGTCTTCTTCTTTCCATACGGTGCTTTCAAAAACCGCATAGCCGTCCTCACGGACAACGGCACCGTGCTTTTCAGCCTCCTCTTTCATCTCATCGGGGACAAACAAAAGCGTGTTGAGTGCACCGTCATCGGCAAATTCAAACCGATATTGTATCATTTGGTCAAAACCGTCAAACCTGTCTTTATCGGGCGGGTTGTCGGGCGTAAAAGTCTTTTCTCCGTCCGGTGTGGGTATCCGGACTTCCTTAACCTTCCAAATTCCGCGAATATCCATCTTTTTTCTCCTTGTTCAGATTCGGTATGCTTCGGGAAGGACTTGCTCTGTCAGGCCGCCTTCCCGAATACAACTTGGTTTTTATGCGATATGCTCTTTTTTGTTGAACACGGCGCCGATGATGTAGAGAACCGGCAGGACAAGTCCGAGCAAGAGAGACAGCACACTGAAAGAGCCGCCTCCGGCGGTGTTAAGTATTGTGCCCGCAACGCAAAGCACCGCCACGACAATGCCCCATGCCATGCAGGTTCCTGCTTTTTCCGGCTTCTTGCAGTTTGCCACGCCGATAATTCCCGCAACAAGCTCCGCAACCGCGCTGACAATCATCAATGCAACGGATGCATAAAGCAATGTTGAAGAAACGGTTCCGTCACTGATATACGCAATGGCGGCAACGCCGAGGGCGGCAATGATGCCCATAATAATTGAAATTCCCCCGCCGATGATCATCAGAATACCTGTAACCTTTAAGAATCCTGATCCTTTTGTTTTTGTTGTTTCCATGTAAAAACCTCCAAAAATATTTTTTTAAACGGTCAAGCGACCGTTTTTTCCGATGTTGCAATAAACCGTTCTAAAAACGGATTACCGCGCTTTTCTCCGTTTAAGCCCACGGATCGGCTGCTTTCGGTGTGCGAACACCGGTCAGCAAATACTGTTCCCATAAAAACCACTTACCGTCGGATCCGCGCTGACGCATTTTGATAGGTCGGGGATCGTCTGCGCCGCCGCATGGGATAAACAGCTTCATATAGCCCTGCTCCTCGCCGGACACATGATTGCTTTCAACGACAATTGTATACGGCTCGGTAGGGGTGTAGTTGTTTTCCGGTGTGGAACCGGAGAAATAAGTGAATGGCAGATAGGTCTTACCGTCGCGGAAGCGGTCGTTTAGAAAAGAAATTTCCTGTCCGTTCAGCTGACGGGGTCCCCGCAGCCAGTTCAGCATTTCGGTGCCGATGTTCTTATCCGCCGCGTATGCACAGAGGGCAAGAACCGTAAGTGCTGCCGTTTTGAACGGCGTATCGAGACTTGCCTCGGGCAGCGCCTGCATTTCGGCAAGGCTTTCCGGCAGCGAAGCAAAGGTGAATGTCTCGCGTTTACTGCCGATGGTCTGCGCCGCAGTACTCATCACCTGTCCGGCTGTGCTTTTCAGTTTGTCAAAGATACTCATGGGTCATCACTCCTTTATATAATTTTTATTGCTGCTTTTTCTTGCGGGCGAAGCCGGCATTAGAATTTGCCTCCTCCGCCGCCATGGGTCGAGCCGGAGGAAGAGGTGTGCGTGCTGCTCCCTCCTCCGGAATCGCTGTCCTTCGGCCTGGCCGTGCGTGTGACGGTATTGTACAGGAACATATCCCGGCTCTCGGTAATATTCAGGCTGTTATTCTTAATGTAATTGTTTGCCGCCGCCTGGAATCGCACCGTTTTCAGCTTTGCTTTCATCCTGCCCACTATGATGTGGGAGAGGATAAAGCCCGCAACGATGGCAATGGGGATCCAAATAAGGGAAAGTGGCTCCTTGGGTAGGTTTTTTACATCGTAAGGCTCGCCGGTTCTTGCCTGTGTGATAAAGTCATCGCAAAGAACGACAAATTTATCAAAGGCACCCGCAAAATCACCGTCGGACAGTTCTCCCTTTATCTGCTTGCCGATATACTGAATGCCTGCGTCGGTAAATACCGTTATCCCATAGCCGTGTGTCGATATGTACCAATCATTATCCTCCGTACTGATCAGAAGTAACGCGCCGTCTCTGCCCTCGCCGTAGCCGAAGCCGCCGTAATCATATACATCGTCGGCATAATCCCGTGGGGTTTTCCCTTTCAGCGTGTCAGTGGTCAGCACGATAATGTCCATTTTCTGACGCTCGCTGAGTTCATTTAGTTTTGTCACGAGCGACGCTTCCTCGGTGTCAGAGAGCAACCCCGCCAAGTCCTGCACGCGCTCATACTCATTCGCAAACCCGTCGGACTGTACGGCAATTGCGGAAGTTGCCATACAGAGGCAGATAACAAGAGAAAGTAAAATCACAGATATTTTCTTTTTCATTTCATCTCCTCCTTAAAACAGCCCGATTAGGTGCAAAAGCCATGCACCGCCGTAGATTGCGGCCGAAAATGCCGCCGCCAGCAAAAATGTCCAGCGCGTCGCCGCAGCTTTATCCACCGGCAGATCACCGACGAATTTCCCGGTCTGTCCGTTCATGGCGAATGTATATTGGTTGCCGTTCCACGTTGTGTTGAGCAACCACACGGGATACAGCGCATAACGTGCCTTGCCGCCGCGGAACTGCACACTGCTGTTTTCCGTCGT
>ERZ857629.4129-NODE-4129-length-11563-cov-2.530587_pt1 | contig 11563 bp, 9 predicted proteins | sample MGYA00519700_ERZ857629 | MGnify/ENA primary metagenome ERZ857629 (study PRJEB31778, sample SAMEA3449351) | human gut metagenome | biome: human gut; feature: human-associated habitat; material: faeces | place: United Kingdom | collected 2010/2012 ... | reverse complement strand
TTCATGGATGTGTGGAACAATCGTTTCGAGGAGTTCAGGGACCGCAGTTGGGCTAAAAAGGGCCAGTGCGCGGATTGCGACATGTTCCGCTTTTGCCGCGGCGGCGGAATGCACCTTCGCGACGGAAACAGGGAACTCATGATGTGCCATTACCGCCGACTGACCGGCATCTTGTGACTTTTTATGTTATAATTCAGCCTTTTTATTATATTTGTATCCATAAAACATTGACTTTATGGAACGGATATTTTCGGTTGCGGTTTTGTGTGCTGCGCTTTGCGGCTGTACGGTGGCGGAGCAGGCGGGCGGCGGCCTTCATTTCGAGGGCGTGTTTTCGGATGAAGACGGCACGCGGGTGGAGATTTCGGCCGACGAGGCTGCCGGCCGGTCCCGTTTGCGCTGGCTGGAGGCGGACTGCATAGGCATCTTTTCCGATGCCGGACATGCCAATGTGCCTTATCGGTGCGAAAATGTGTCGTCGAAAGCGGAGTTCCGACCCGTAGGCAGTGCAATCGACGGCGGCGATAGGTTCTGGGCCTATTATCCGTATGCCGCACAGGGCGAAGAGTGCGATGCCGGCGCTTTTTCGTGCGGCGTGCCTGCCTGTCAGAGTTTTATCGATGGAGACAATGCTGACAAACTGCTGCTGCGGGCTGCGGCCGGCCGGTCGGAGGGTGATGCGGTGCTGTTGGAGTTCGAAAATGTCTTTTCCGTTCTGGAACTGAAACTGAAAGGCGATGCGGTTTTATCGTCGCTGCACATCGTGTCCGATGCGGCGCTGGCCGGCAACACGGTTCTGGATTTGGACAGCGGCGATATGCGCGAGATGACCGAAACGTCCGACACGCTGCATCTGAAATTCGGAGACGGCGGACTTGCATTGGGCACCGAGGCGGTGGGCGTGCCGCTCGGCGTGCTGCCGTTCTCGGCATCGGGTCCGGTGACGATTACTTTCGAAGATACGGACGGAGGCCGTTTCGTGAAGAGTATCTGGCCGCAGGGCATGACAGTCCCTGCCGGAACGCATGTAGTGCAGCCTCTCGCATATATCAAGGCGTCGGACTTCACCGTGGCGGATGTATGGAACGACGACTTTTCGGACGTGCAGCTGCCTGAGGACAACCAGTTCGGAGAACTTGTCAGCGGCGGGTATGTTTATTCGACGGAGGGACCTTTCGGTTGGAATTCAGGTCAGTTGCGTGTCGGTACCAGAACCAAGTTGGCCTATATGACGCTCTCGCATCTGCTCGAACAGTGCGACACGGCCGATTTGACAGTTGAGCTTTCCGTGCGGTCCATTGCCTCGGGAGGCTGCATTGTCGATTTCTCTATTACTGGCAGCGGTACCCTGAGCGCCCAAACCGCAATGATAACCTCGTCGCAGGAGTGTCTGCCGCTCGTCGTGTCGATTTACGGAGCCGATGCAACGACGAAGTTACGGTTCGGCGGAGCCGGTTTTTATATCGATTCCTTGAAAATCGTCCGCAGCGGCCGGCAATAGTGCCGTTTTACGCTTTTTCAGGCGTGTGCGGTAAAATGCGTGAAAAACGGAACAGATATGGAAATGTGATTATATTTTAATATATTTGTAACCATTTAACCGTTTTTAACTACTGAGACTCTATGAAAAAATCGTATATTGCCATTCTTGCGATAGCCGTGTTTGTGAGTTCCTGTTTCAAGGAGACCGGCGAAAACGGCGGCGGCATCAAACCTCCGGTCAATGGAAATACCGACGACGGTATAGCCATAGGCGCGTATCCGGCGGGAGATATGCCCGAGGCGATAAATCTGTCGGCCGACGGCCGTCGGCTCGTGACGTGGCTCGACTCTCCGCAGGGCGTTTACGATTTCGATGAAATAAAACGGATAGATTTGACATTTTCCGAGCCCGACTGGCAGACCGTTCTCGAACAGAATTTCGGAACCGGCACCAGTCTTCGGGCCACCATGTCTTACGACGGAGTGAAAGTCCCCGATGCGGTTGGTGTGCGCTATCGCGGTTCGATTGGTTCCGCTACCGGCAAGGAATCTTTCAGGGTCGAGGCCGATTTCGTAAATCCGAAGCAGGATGTGGGCGGCTATTCGACGTTCATACTCAGCAACGCCAACAAGGACGAGTCGATGATGCGGGCCGCGCTTTTCTCGCACTTCGGCCGCAAATATATTCCGATGGCGTGCGTCAATTATGTGGATTTGTACATAAACGACAGTTATTGGGGCCTTTACGTGAATGTGCAGCACCTGAACAACGCATGGACCAAGGAGTGGTTCCTTTCGCGCAACGGTTCCCGCTGGCGCGCAGAACCTGACGAGTCGCTGGGCCTCGAAGATGCCGGTGCGGGCAAGAGTTCGCTCAATTATTTAGGCGACGATTCCACGGCCTACAACAAGTACTACGATTTGAAGAAATGCTATAAGGACGACCCGTGGTCCGATTTGATTGGCGCGTGCAGAATACTGAACCGCTTTTCGGGCGAGCAGCTTGCCGATACCGTCAGACACTATATAGATGTGGACCGCACGCTGTGGTTTCTGGCGCTCGAAAACGTATTTCAGGACAAGGACGGATACGTGAACAAGGGCGGAACCGACTACTATGTCATATGGGAGTCGGAGACTGGCCGGATAGTCCCCGTGGAGTACGACGGCGGCGAGGCGCTGAAAACTTCGAACGCCGACGGGCAATCGTCTGTTAAGGGGATGTGGCGTCCGATGTTCCGCAACGACGACGAGCGGTATGCGCTTTCCAACAAGCTGCTGTCCGTTCCTTCGCTTCGCGAGCGCTACTATGCCCACTATCGCACCGTTCTGTCCGAGACGTTCAACCCCTCGACCATAGGTGCTGCCGTGGACGCTTTCGATGCCAAGATTGGCGCGAAGGTGGAGGCCGACCCGAAAAAGAACTTCACCTACGCGGAGTACGGAGCCGAACTGACCAAGATAAAGAATTTCGTCGCGCAGCGTTACGGCTATCTCTCATCGCTTCCCGAGATTTTGGCATCGGGTGCCGGAATCGAGGACGTCAAGTGGTGGGCCGGCGACAGGCTCTACGGTGCTCCGTCCTCGTCGGACAGCGTTTGCGTGAACGTCGAGGTGTCCGGCGATGCGGCCGAGGTGAACATATACCTCGCGACGGGCGTGGTAGGCAATTTCTCGCGTTTCGAGATGGCCGACGACGGACTGCATCAGGACGTGAATCCGGCGGACGGAGTTTACGGATTCGTGATTCCAGCCAAGAAAAAGGGCGAGCGTCTGCGTTTCTACATCGAGACCGTGGCTTCCGATGCAGCCGGCACGCGCACCTATTCTCCTGCGGGAGCCGAGCACGATGTATATACGTATGAGGTAGAGTAGGGAAGTCATGGAGGGCATCGTCGATTTGATAAACGGCTTCGAACCGATTTCGCTCGAACAGATGAAGGATATTCGTCTGATGAACCGTGTCGATACCAAATACGTGACCAACGCCGCGTCTCTTGCGCGGATTCTCGCTATGGCCCGCAGCAAGTATTACATGCAGCAGATTGAAGGTATTCGCAGTTCGCACTACACCACCGACTATTTCGATACGGACGACCTGAATATGTACATGATACATCACGACGGCCGTGCCACGCGCGAGAAGATTCGCGTACGCAGCTATGCGGATTTCGGACTGTCGTTCTTCGAGATAAAGAAAAAGAACAACAAGAAGAAAACCAGCAAGAAGCGTATCCCCGTCTCGAAGAACTTCGACGTCGCGCAGCCGGACATCGCCGATTTCATGGCCGGCCATTCGCGGTATGCCTCCTGCCATATATCGCCCAGCATCAGCAATGATTTCTATCGTCTGACGTTGGTCAATCACCAGCGCACCGAACGTGTGACCATAGATTTCGATTTGAAGTTCTACAACCACCGTACAGGAGAGTCGAGGGCATTGACCGACATCGTGATTATAGAGGTCAAACGCGACGGGAACACTTTTTCGCCGATTCGCGATATACTTCGGCAGTGCAGGGTGATGCCGGTCAGCATCAGCAAGTATTGCATAGGGCAGGTCGTCACCGACCGGAATCTGAAACGCAACCGTTTCAAGGCCAAACTTAAAATGATGGATAAACTAACGAATTACAACTATGAATTTACTATTTAGTGCAGCGCAGATGTTTCTGGATATGCAGCTTATCGACCTGAACGGAGTGGCTGAGCTCATCGTGCGCTTCCTTATCAATCTGGTCGTAACCGGTGTGATAATACAGTTCCTGTACTATCCCAAGAGCCGTCGCCGCGACTACTATTTCACCTTCAACCTTATCAGCATCAGTGTCTTTCTGATGATATTCCTGCTGGGGAGCGTGAAGATAAAGGTCGGTTTCGCCCTCGGACTTTTCGCCATTTTCGGAATCATACGCTATCGTACCGAATCCATCGCAATACGCGAGATGACCTATCTGTTCGCAATCATCGCCATTTCGGTGATAAATGCGCTGTCGGTGGATTTGTCTCTGGCGGAAATCTTGACCACCAATCTCATTTTCATCGTGGCCATTTGGGTTCTGGAAGGCTCGAAGTGTTTCAAGCCCGAGGCCTGCAAACTGGTGCTGTACGACAAGATAGAACTCATCACGCCGGAGCGCGAACCCGAGTTAGTGGCGGATTTGAAGAAACGCACCGGTCTGGACATATTGCGAGTGGAGGTGGGACACATAGATTTTCTTAAAGATGCCGCTTTTGTAAAGGTCTATTACCGGCCGACCTCTTCGGCGCCCAACACGGTGAACATGATGCGCAAGTTCCCGCGCGAAGGCGAGTAGAAACAGAATAATCGTATGACTGCTTTTGAGATGAAATGCTCTTGTAAATTCTTGATTGCGGCTTTTGTTGCCGTCTTCGGTTTCACGGCGGCCGGTGCCCAGAACTCCGACGATGTGGATTTCGGTCTGTGGGCGTCGGCCGAGGTGTCGTATGCCGTGCATCCCAAATTCGAAATTTCGCTTTCCGAGGAGATTCGCACTAACAATAACGTGCGCAACATCAACCAGCTGAAAACCACTTTGGGATTCGGCTCGAAAATCAACAAGCATCTGAAAGTCGGCTTCGGCTACATAATGAAGAATTACAGGAACACGACTCTCAGTTCGGGCTGGGAGTTCCGGCACCGCTACTTCGTGTATGTTACCGGCAGTTACAAGGTGGCCCGCGTGAAGTTTTCGCTTCGCGAATACTTGCAGGGTACGCACCGCATTGGCGTGGATGCGAAGGTCAGTCCGGAGTTCTATTCCAAGACGCGGCTGAAAATCGAGTACGACATCCGCAAGTCGATGTTCACTCCTTATGTAACGGCCGAGGTGTATGCCGCGCTGAACGATTCCGATTTGACAGGGTGGGATGCGTTCGATAGAATACGCTATTCGGCAGGTACGGAGATTAAGCTCGACAAGCACAACAGGCTCGACGTATTCGCCCGCTTTACCACCAAACGCGACTGGAAGCCTAAACGTAAGGTCTTCAAAGTCGAAAATTCGGCTATCGTCTCGGTGGGCTATTCCTATTCGTTCTGACAATCACGTCTTGTCCGAAAAAAAACGGCCGTCCGGCAAAGCAGCGCTGGCGGCCGTTTTCTATTGTATAAATGGACCTCCGCATGCACGGCATTCGTCTGCAAGGCTGCGAATAAAAAACAGAGGCGACGGAATCGCCTCTGTTTTCTAATTGCGTGTTTTCGGTTTTGTATCTTCTATGCGGACGCCTTTTGCGGTTAGCGTCCTGTTTTTGAAACTTCGGACCTCGACGGAAGAATTTGCAGAATCGGGCGACCGATGCAAAACCGAAGCGAACCTCTTGCCACCGCTACGATTAAAGAAAGCGTCATGCTCTCGGGAGAATCGCAACGGCTTACGGATGCGTTATTTCTTTATCGAATGCTGCTTTATCATCTGCCCAGACTTGTCGTATATGCGGATGTCGATTCCGTCCTTTTCGGATACGAGCGCATCGAGCCTTGCGCGATTGGGATTGCACAGAAGCGGGAAACTGCGGCCGTCATGACCTTTTTCCTCGAACTTGTATTTGTGTATGTGCCCAGAAATCATCAGGTCTATTCCGGCCTCGTCGAGCAGCGGAACGAACAGACGGTTTATTTCCCTGTCTCCGTGCCAGCCGCGCTCGCTTGGCGGCATGTGGCAGAAGACGATTTTGTACGGAGCGTTGCGGAATTCGTCGCTTCGGACTATTCCGCGCAGCCACTGCGCCTCCTGCTCGCGGAACTGGTCGGACAGGGTGAGAGTGCCGTACTCGATGTCGCTGTCCGGTTTGTCCTCGCCGCTGTCCAGCACGATGAAGAATGCTGGACCCTGCCTGAATGCGTAATACGGCATGCCGGAAAGCGATGGAAAATAGTCCATGAAATGAATGGCGAACGGACCGCGGTTTTCGTGGTTGCCGCGGGCCATGTATAGCGGAGTGCCGGATGCGAACATCTCCGAGGCGGAGCGAAGATACCCGTCCAGAATCGTGTTTCGGCCGTAAAGCGTCGAGTTCATGTCCCCGTTCAGACATACGAAGTCGTAACCGCCCTCGGCGATTGCGCCGAATAGTGCACGGAACGTTTCGTTGTCGTCGTGAAAGTCGTTGCCGACAGCGAATTTGACGCTCTTTTTCTCGGGGTCGAGCGTGGTCACGCTGTACGGCTCATGCTTGTACACCCTGCTGCCGGTGGGACGTGCGAATCGTACCGCTCCGGTTTCGGGGTTCACCTCGGCTCCCTGCATCATGATTCTGTAACGGTAGGTCGTGGCCGGTTCCAGTCCCGCGATGCGCACGCTGTGAAGCGTCCCGACGGGCCTGCGTCCGAAGACGGACTGATAATATCGGGGCCTTTGTTCGGCATAGAAATGCGAGCCGTCGTCGGGTGCGAGCTCCACCCACGAAACGGCTGCGGTGTCGGTGACCCACACTACCGTAAATTCGTTTTCGGATACCGCCTGCAACCACGGACCAGCCGCGACTTTTGCGGCCTGCTGTCCGAAAGCGACTGCGGCGGCCAGCAAGGCGGCAAAAAGAAGCGATGCCTTTTTCATGGCCTACATTCTTTCGGGAACGCTTATGCCCAGCAGACGCATTCCCTTGTTTATTACGGAGGCCACGAGCGATGCCAGACGCAGACGCATGGCACGGACCTGCTCGTCGCTCTCTTTGAGTATCGAGTGGTCGTGGTAGTAGCCGTTGAACTGTTTGGCCAATTCGTAAACGTATGCTCCGATAATCGAAGGTGCGAACTCCTCGGCCGCGCTCTTGACGGCGGCAGGGTAGTCGGATATGTATTTTATCAGTTCGATTTCCTCTGGCAGGTATTTTTCGCATTTGCCGTGCGAGTAGTCTATTCCCGCCTCGGCGGCTTTGCGCAGAATCGAGCGGATGCGGGCGTGGGTGTATTGTATGAAAGGCCCTGTATTGCCGTTGAAGTCGATGGACTCGCGCGGGTCGAAGAGCATCGTTTTCTTGGGGTCCACTTTGAGAATGAAATATTTCAGGGCGCCGAGTCCCACCATGCGGGATATTTCCTCCGCCTCCTGCTCCGTGGCTCCGTCGAGCTTGCCCAGCTCCTGCGACATTTCGCGTGCGGTGGCCACCATGTCCGCAATCAAATCGTCGGCATCCACGACCGTACCTTCGCGCGATTTCATCTTGCCCTCGGGCAGTTCCACCATGCCGTAGGAGAGGTGCGTGATGTTGTCGCTCCAATCGTATCCGAGTTTTTTGAGTATGAGTTTGAGCACTTGGAAGTGGTAGTTCTGTTCGTTGCCCACCACGTATATCATGTCGTCGAGACGGTTTTCCTCGAAGCGGCGGAATGCCGTGCCGAGGTCCTGCGTCATGTAGACCGAGGTGCCGTCGCCGCGCAGCAGCAGCTTCTGGTCGAGCCCGTCGGCGGTGAGGTCAATCCACACCGAACCGTCCTCCTTGCGGAAGAACACGCCTTTGGCAAGGCCTTCGTCTACGATGTGCTTGCCGAGCAGATAGGTCTGCGACTCGTAGTACACCTTGTCGAAATCCACGCCCAGAGCCTTGTATGTCACGTCGAATCCGTCGTATACCCAGCCGTTCATCGTCTGCCAGAGCGAATATACTTCCGGGTCTTTGGCCTCCCACTTGCGCAGCATCTCCTGTGCCTGCCGCATCACCGGCGCGTTTTTCTTGGCCTCTTCCTCGCTCATGCCGCCGGCTACGAGCTCCTTTATCTGCGCTTTGTAGTGCTTGTCGAACTCCACGTAATATTTGCCTACGAGATGGTCGCCCTTCATGCCGCTCGAAGCGGGCGTCTCGCCGCCTCCGTACAGTTTCCACGCGAGCATGCTCTTGCAGATATGAATTCCGCGGTCGTTCACCAGATTGGCTTTTATCACGTTGTGCCCCGCCGCGCCGAGAATCTGCGCAACGGAGTACCCGAGCAGGTTGTTGCGGATATGCCCCAGATGCAGCGGCTTGTTGGTGTTGGGCGACGAGTACTCTATCATCACCGTGCGGCCGGTTGCAGGGAACTGCCCGAACGAGGTGTCGTCAAGCATCTGCTCGAAACGCTCGCCCCAGAACCCGTTTTTCAGAGAGATATTGAGAAATCCCTTTATCGCGTTGAAGTCCGCCACCTGTTCGCATGCCTCTTTCAGGGCTTCGCCTATCTCGGCAGCCGTGGCTTCGGGCGATTTGCGGCTCGCACGGAGCATCGGGAATACCACCAGCGTGTAGTCTCCCGTAAATTCCTTGCGCGTTTTCTGAATCTGAATGTTGTCTGCGGCCTGCTCGCCGTACAGTCCGGACACGACGCCGCGCACCGCATCCGTGATTGATTTTTCTATATCCATTCGGGTAAATGTTAGCCTTTGTTTTTTGCAAAAGTAATGAATTTCTTCTTTACGGGCCCTGCCTCGGCCCCTCTTTTTGCAATAAATGCCTACCTTTGCGCTCGGATTCGGTAAAAAAGATAACGGCATGAAAATCGGAAACGTGGATTTGGGCGATCGTCCGCTGCTGCTTGAACCCATGGAGGATGTGACCGATCCGTCGTTCCGCTTCATGTGCAAGGAGTTCGGGGCGGATATGGTGTATACGGAGTTCATATCCAGCGACGGTCTCATACGCGATGCGGCCAAATCGGTGGCCAAACTACGCATAGACGATTCGGAGCGTCCCGTGGGGATTCAGATTTACGGACATCTCGTCGAGCCTATGGTCGAAGCGGCCATCAGGGCCGAGGCGGCAGGCCCCGACGTGATAGACATAAACTTCGGCTGTCCGGTCAAAAAGATTGCCGGCCGCGGCGCAGGCAGCGGAATGATGCGCGATGTGCCGCTCATGGTCGAGATGACGCGCCGTATCGTGGATGCCGTCCGCACACCCGTTACGGTGAAGACCCGTCTGGGCTGGGACGAGGATTCCAAAAACATAGAGGATATAGCGCTCCGGTTGCAGGATACAGGCATCGCGGCCCTTACGATTCACGGACGCACCCGCTCTCAGATGTATCGCGGACAGGCGGACTGGACGCTGATAGGGGCGGTGAAAAACAATCCGTCGATTCGCATCCCCATAATAGGCAACGGAGACGTGGACTCCCCGCAGAGGGCCGCCGAGGCTTTCGAGCGTTACGGCGTGGACGGAGTGATGATAGGCCGCGCCACGTTCGGCCGCCCGTGGATTTTCCGCGAGGCGAGACATTTCCTCGACACCGGAGAACTGCTGCCGCAGCCGTCTGTCGTAGAGCGCGTGGCCATCGCCAAGCGTCATCTGCTCAAATCGGTGGAGGTTAAAGGCGAGGTTGTCGGCGTGTTGGAGATGCGCCGCCATTTGTCGAGCTACTTCAAGGGTCTGCCCGATTTCAAGGCCACACGACTTAAACTCGTAACCCTTTTCGGGGTCGATGAGCTGCTGGATACGCTGTCTTACATAGAGGAGCGGTGGGGCGGATTCGATACTTCCGAACTGGTTCCTCAGCCGCTGTCGCACGACATTTAGGCCGGTCTGCACCGCAAATCGAATTTCCTTTCGTTTTCTTTTTGCGGAATTGTGCTTTCTTTTTCTTGCTTTTGAAATGGAAACGCCGTATATTTGTTTTCCGATTGGAAAACTCAAAAAACACGACGGATAAATGAAAGGATATTTTTCTGCCGCCTTGTCGGCGCTGGTTTTGGCGTGCGTAGGATGCGCTCCGCAAACTTCTCATTATTATACCGATATAAACGACCCTGCCGCTCTTCGTTCGTATTTCGCATACTCGCCCGAACGCGATGTGGTCATAAGCGGGCATCGCGGCGGCATGCTTGCGTTCTATCCTGAGAACTGCATCGAGTCTTTCGAAAAGACGCTGACGATGATGCCTTCGTTTTTCGAAATAGACCCGAGACTGACCGCCGACAGCGTGATAGTGCTGATGCACGACAAGGACTTGGACCGCACAACCACAGGCAAGGGGCTGGTTTCGGACTATACCTATCGGGAATTGCAAGAGTTCAATCTGGTGGACAGGGAGGGTAACGTCACGCCCTACAAGATTCCGACTTTGGAGGAGTGCATCGAGTGGAGCCGCGGCAAGGCCGTGCTCAACCTCGATATAAAGGATGTCCCGTTGGATGTAATGGCCGATTTCATCGTATCAAGAAAGCCGGCCAATGTGATATATACGGTAAGGACCGCTGCGCAGGCCGCCACGTATTGCGAAAAGGATCCGAATGCCGCTTTTTCGGTGTGGTGCCGCAATATGGCCGAATTCGAGTCCTACAAGCGGGCAGGCATCGAATGGTCACGGGTTATGGTCGCTTATGTCGGCCCCTCCATGTCGGCCGAGCACGCACCGCTTTACGACAGTCTGCACTCCAACGGGGTAATGTGCATGATTTCCGTCGCGCCGACCCACGACAGGTGCTATAACGACGACTGCAAGACGGAGGGCTACAAAGCCGAGTTGCAGACCGGAATCAAGCCCGACATAATCGAAACCGACTATCCTTATCTGTTCCGCGATATGGACTTGTCGAGATAATCTTTTTTTGAAGCAAGATGAATAGAATAGACAGTGCGCTCGCTCGCGCGACGGATACCAAAGCCCTGAAAATAGGTCGCGGAGTGCTCCCGCAGACCGCCGGCCTGTTTTCGGAGATGTTTCCCGGACAGCGGCCGTTGATAGTCGCGGACCTCAATACCTATCGCGTTGCGGGAGAGAGGTTGCAGAAGTATTTTCAGGATGCGGGGCTGAATCCCGACTCTCCGTTCGTGTTCACTGACGGGGATTTGCATGCCGAGTGGCGTTTTGTGGAGAGGCTGGACGGTGTGCTCGCCTCTACCGATGCGATAGCCGTGGCCGTCGGGTCGGGTACGATAAACGATTTGACCAAACTCTGCTCGTTCCGTAGGGGCCGAAGATATATGACCGTGGCTACGGCCGCCTCGATGGACGGATATACGGCTTTCGGCGCATCTGTAACGTTTGAGGGAGCCAAACAGACCTTTTCGTGTCCCGCGCCGCTTGCGGCGGTGGCCGATACGGAGATAATAGCCTCGGCTCCTGCCGATATGACAGCCAGCG
>ERZ857629.4127-NODE-4127-length-11563-cov-4.934480_pt1 | contig 11563 bp, 9 predicted proteins | sample MGYA00519700_ERZ857629 | MGnify/ENA primary metagenome ERZ857629 (study PRJEB31778, sample SAMEA3449351) | human gut metagenome | biome: human gut; feature: human-associated habitat; material: faeces | place: United Kingdom | collected 2010/2012 ... | reverse complement strand
TCGTGTCACCCAATAGATTGAATCGGCAATGAGAAAAAGATGGATTCCGGCTGCAATTCACGGATGGGAGGAATGCATATGGAAGGCTTCATTACAAATGTTCTCAATTTATTAAGGGTACGATAAAGGGTAAATGGCACCTCAGGGCAATAAAAAACCTTGAAGCCACTGAAGCTTCAAGGTTTTTTCTGGTGCGCGGTACGGGACTCGAACCGGAAAAAGGTGTTTTAGATCGTCCCTGCCTATGCCAACCGGTACCATAATGTGGGGAAGTCATGCGATTTTATTGCCATCTCATGTTAGGTAATCTTATCTCGTATCAATGCAGAAAGGCTAAAAATAAGGCTGAATTTTAGCTGCCGCACAGGACATGCCTTTTTCGTCAGAAGCCCGCTGCCTACTCTTGATCTTAGCGGTGTCATGTCCAAAAATCGAAAACAATTCAAACTCGTAGGAGTGTTCCATATAGTTCAAACGATGAAGGCCATTGATTTTACTCAAGGGAATACTCCTCGCACGGCTTTATTGTTGTCTCAGGACTACGCATACTACACCTGACCTTGCAGATGATGTAGTATTGCATATGAGGGTCCGCGCGGCAGCGGGATGCCCGAGATGTTCTATACCGGCGAGGCCATCTGCGCAGACCCGGCGCTCGCTTCCAGCGTAGCTCTCATCACCGACGGGCGCTTTTCCGGCGCAAGCCGCGGCCCGGTCATCGGCCACGTCAGCCCCGAGGCCGCTGCCGGCGGGCCGATCGCGCTGGTGGAAGAGGGCGATCTGATCCGCATTGATGTTCCCGGCCGCGTGCTGGCGATCGTCGGCGTGAAGGGCGAGGAAAAAACGCCCGGCGAGATCGACGCCATTCTTGCCGCGCGCCGCGCGCTGGCAGGCAAAGCCGCCCAAATACAAAAAAGGCCTGCTCAAGCGTTATACCGAGCATGCCGTGAGCCCCATGAAGGGCGCCTATATGGAATGATCCTGACCGGCAAAAAATGGGATGTACCGCGCGGTACATCCCATTTTTTATCATTTTTTAGCTTTTCCAGCTCGCTGAAAAGGCCGTCGCCGACCGCTTTGAATTCTTCCGCGCTCAGCGTCACCTTCGGCAGCGTATCGGTAAAGGGTCCGCCCCACTGCAAACCGTCCCGATGCTTCGGAACGAGGTGCACATGGAAATGCGAAACGATATCGCCGTAGATCGCGTAGTTGATCTTATCCGCCTTCGTGTAGTTCGCGATCGCGTGCGCCATGAGGGAAACCTCGGCAAAAAACCGCTGCGCTGCTCGTCATCGAGCTCGAACATCTCGTCGTGATGGCCTTTGAGCGCCACGACGCAGCGTCCCTTGTGCTTCTGGTCGTTGAAAAGATAAACATCCGACCACTGAAGCTCGGTCAGCGGCGTCATCAGCGCCAGCAGCGCTCGTCCTTTTCGCAGTAAAAGCAGTTCATCCGCCTTACCGCTGCACTCTGCCGGTGCCGTCGCCGCCCATGAGCTTGGTCACGTCGGAAACATTCACGCGGTTGAAGTCGCCGATGACCGAGTGCTTCAGGCAGCTCGCTGCCACGGCAAACTCCAGCGCGGACTGCTTGTCCTCATAGTGGTTGAGACCGTAGAGCAGGCCGCCGGCAAAGCTGTCGCCGCCGCCGACGCGGTCCACGATGTCGCGAATCTCGTACTTCTTGGAAACGTAGAAGTCCTTGCCGTCGTTCAGGCAGGCCGCCCAGCCGTTCCAGTCGGCACTGTGGCTCTCGCGCAGCGTGATGGCGATCATCTTCATATCGGGATACGCCGCGAGCACTTTGTCGCCGAGCGCCTTGTACTTTGCGCGGTCCAGCTCGCCGGACTCGACGTTCACATCGTCCACGGTGATCTCAAGGGACTTCTGCACGTCTTCCTCGTTGGCGATGGCCACGTCGACATATTTTGCGATCTCGCGCATGACCTCGCTGGCCTTCTTGCCGTACTTCCAGAGGTTCTTGCGGTAGTTGAGGTCGCAGGAAACGGTGATGCCGCGCTTCTTCGCCTCCTTGACAGACGCAACGGAAAGCTCCATCGCGCTCTCGCTGATGGCGGGCGTGATGCCGGTGATGTGGAACCACTCCACGCCGTCGAACGCCTTGTCCCAGTCGATATCGCCGGGCTTGGCCAGCGCGATGGCGGAATAGGCACGGTCGTAGACGACCTTGCTCGGGCGCTGGTTCGCGCCGCCCTCGAGATAGTAGATGCCCATGCGGCCCTCGCCCGTGACGATGCGCTTGGTATCCACGTCGAAACGGCGCAGCTCCGCCTTGCAGGCGTCCGCGATGGCGTTATCGGGCAGGACCGTCAGGAAAGCTGCGTCCTCGCCGTAGTTGGCAAGGGAGACGGCCACGTTGGCCTCGCCACCGCCGAAGGTGGCCTCGAGCATCGGGGACTGGAAGAAGCACTCCTGTCCGGGCGCCTTCAGGCGCAGCATGATCTCACCAAAAGTCAGAAATTTCATCGTTCGTTCCTCCCTTACTTCTGCAGCAGGTGGACGGCAAAGCCGCCGAATTCCTGCTTGAGATAGACCGCGACCATCTTCTCGCCCTTGTACTTGGCGGTGGACTCGTCAAGCGTGAAGCCGTTCTTGGCAAGCTCCGCCGCCGCGCGGGGAATGGAATTGGTCTTGACCGCAATGTGGCCGTTCTTGCCGAGATAGGGGCTCTTCATGACCTCCACGCCGCTGCCGGCGAAGTTGGAGCTGTTGCCCTCCTTCACGCCGAAGCCGAAGGCCGCGTCGAGCGCGCGGCACACCGCAAGGGACTCCTCCGCGTCGCCGGCGTTCACGCCGACGTGCGCGATCTCAAAGCCGAGCGCGGTCTTGCGCGCCTCCTTGCAGAGGCTCGTGATCTTGTCGAAGTTGTGCGCGGCGATGTCCGCCTTGGCGCACAGCCAGCTGCCGCCGACGGCATGGATGAACGGCGCGGAGATATACTCGGCAAGGTTCTTGTCGTTCACGCCGCCGGTGGGGATGAACTTGATGCCGCCGAAGGGGCCGGAGAGCGCCTTCATTGCGCTCAGACCGCCGTAGACGTTCGCCGGGAAGAACTTCACGACCTTCAGGCCGTGGGACATCGCGGCCATGATCTCGGTCGGCGTGACGCAGCCCGGGGTGATGGCGATATCATTTTCCACGCACCAGCTCACGACCTCCTCGCTGTAGCCCGGGGCGACAATGAACTTTGCGCCGCAGGCGACGGCCTTCTTGCACTGCTCGAGCGTGATGACCGTGCCCGCGCCCACGAGCATGTCGGGGCACTCCTTCGCAACGGCCGCGATGGAGTCGGCTGCCGCCGCCGTACGGAACGTGATCTCCATCACGTCCACGCCGCCCGCAAGCAGCGCCTTAGCAGTGGGTACCGCGTCGGCCGCGTCGTCAAGCACGACGACGGGCACCACTGCCGCGTTATAGAGTCTTTCTAATGCTGTCATATTTTTTACCTCCCGCCCTTTTCGGGCAAACAAGTGGAATAATTACAGGTGATTGACCGGATAGCGAGGAGTTCTCCCTTCCAGTACGTCCACAACGTTCTGCGCCGCCTTGGTCTTGAGCTCCGTTACGCCCTCCGCCGTGGAGTAGGCCGTATGATCGGTCAGCACAACATTGTCAAGCTGGCAGAAGGGCGACTGCGCGCCGAGCGGTTCGTGATTATGCGTATCAAGCCCCGCCGCAAGAATGCGGTGTCCGCGCAGCGCGTCGAGCAGATCCTCGTCCTTGACGAGCGGACCGCGGCTGACGTTGATGAGGATCGCCGTCGGCTTCATCAGTGCAAGCGTCTCCTTGCAGATCATGCCGTTTGTCTCAGCATTGGCGTGCAGATGGAGGGAGATGATATCGGAAATGCGGAACAGCTCCTCCTTTTCCACCTTGCGCACGCCGATCTCAGCCAACTGCTCGGCGCTGATATAGGGATCGTATGCCACGACCTCGGCAAAACCGAAGCCGCTGACCTTGCGGATCAGCGCGCGCGCAATGCGGCCTGCGCCGATGACACCGAGCGTTTTGCCCTTCAGCCGGAAGCTGTCTGCCTGAATGTTCCATTTCCCCTCGCGGACCTCGCGGTCGCGCAGTGGGATATGTCGCAGACAGGAAAGCATCAGCGCCAACGCATGGTCGGAAACATCCTCCATGCAGTAATCGGGAACATTGGTGACCTGAATGCCTGCGGCGGTCGCCGCATCCAGATCGACATTCTCAAAACCGACACCGTAGCGGCTGATGACCTTGCATTTTCTCAACCCTGCAACCGCCTCGGCGGTCATAGGTGCAAGGTCAAGCAGTACGGCGTCCGCATCCGCACACTGTGCGGCGATATCCGCAGCGCTTTCGCAGTGGCAGAGCTTCAGCTCTGCACCGGCCTTTTCCAGAATGGCGCGCTCGATCTCATAGCTCGCATGGCGCTCATCGCTGACACAAACAAGATATTTTGCCATTGCTTTCCCCCGCCTTTACTTGACAAGATAGCCGCCGTCAACGGGGATGACCGCACCGTTGAGATAGTCGGAGGCGTGGGCACGGAAATCCGCCGCAACCTTTTCAACCTTATCGCTCGATCCGAAGATAACGACGGAAGCACCCGCTTCCATCAGTCCCTCCGCCATGCCGTGGCCGAGACCGCAGGTACCGCCGGTCACGATGGCACGACTGCCGGTCAAATCAAATAAATTCGTCATACGAATGCTCTTTTTTCTCAAAATCAGCGCGCGGAATTGAAGTTTTCCAGCGCAGGATCCAGCACAGCGAGGTTATAGCTGCGGCTGGAATGACTGTGCGCAGCAAGCACCCACAGATAGGAGCTGCGCGTGCCGGGGCTCGCGACCGTCGGGTGATCGCCCACGGGAGCCTCCACCATCGTGCCGGAGTGAACGGTGTGGGTCACGATATCCTCGACCTCGCCGCTCTTGAGATAGCTGATGTGGAAGCCGAAGTGCGGCAGCGGCATACCGAAGTAGCAGTAGACCTCTTCAAGATCCTTTTCGTGCTGGTGCGGAGGCCAGCTGGTCCATGCGCCCTCGCCGCCCCATGTAAGGCCGCAGATCAGGCGGGACGCCTCATCCTTGTCCGACAGGGTCATCATGACCTCGCGCTGACCGATGCCCTCGCCATGGATCTGATGGATGTCGCCTACCGGCTGGGAGAGGTCAAAGCTGCGGAAGAACGCATGACCGATACCCTCATGATCTTTCTCCTCTTCTTTTGATTGGTTGGTGGATGGCTTTGTGCTGTTGTCTGATGTATTTTGCAAATTCAGAATACATCAGACAACTCCGTTCGTCAATAGTTAATATTTAGTTCACAATGTTTTCTGTATTTCGTCTGATTTCTTTGCGCCTTTTTTAGTTATTTTGCAAAAACGCACAGAAATTTCGTTAGGCATATGAAATCTCTGTGCGTTAGTTGTGTGATGACTCAAGGTGTGGTGCGCTTTCAGCGCTTCGCCGCGCAGTTATCCCGAGAATGAACCATGGAATTGCGGCTGGTGTTCAGGTGCGCGATCATGCTGTACTTTGCCCCCTCCGGGTCATGGCGGCGGATGGCGTCGACGATACGCTGGTGTTCCATGCCGCTCTGGGAGCGGTGCTCATCGTTCGTCACCGTGATCACAACGCCGATCGCCGAGGCGATGATCGGGATGAGATTGGGCAGCACATGGTTTCCGCTGCATTCGGCAAGATACCGGTGGAACTTTGCGTCGGCGGCGGAATAATCCTCCTCCGCTTCGATCAGGCGCGTCGCCTCATCGCAGTATGCCTGCATCTGGTCGATCTGCTCGGGCGTTGCGCCGCGCGCAACGATCGCGCAGGTCTCCGGCTCAAGCATCAATCGAATATCCTGCAGGTCGAGCGCGAGATTCTCCGAGCCCTCTTCCATCATAAACGTCAGTCCGAGCGGGTCTTCCGGCACGCCGTTCTTCTCCGAGACAAACGTGCCCGCGCCCTGCCGCGCCGTTAAAATATTGCGGGCAACAAGGCGCTTAATCGCCTCGCGCAGCGTGCTGCGGCCCACGCCCAGCTCGCGCGCCAGATCATACTCGTTCGGCAGCTTGTCACCGGCCTTCATATCGCGGTCCAAAATGACCTGAATGATCTGATCGACTGCAAGATCGACGCGCGTTTTTCCCCCAACCGCTTTTTTCATACTCTGCCTTCTTTCCTGTATCGATTGTTTGCTTGGTCTAGAGTATAATATGTCTGATGTATTTTGGCAAGTTCTTTTTTATATTCTTCTTACTGCCGAGCGGATCCGGGGCTTTCACTTGTTAGAACGTACACTCATCGGGCGCATCAACAAAGCAGGCGACCCTGCAGAGCTGTAGTCTGCATAGTATTGTCGACCCACGACTACGCAATGCTACACCTAACCTTACCCGTGTAGTATTGCGTAGCCGTAATGTAAACCAGTTTCTCTCTGGCCCTTCCTTATGTTCGCAAACGCCTACACTATGCGCAATTGTCCGAAACATCGGCGCACCGGCCACACGCTTCCACGATCTGCATCATACTTTCGCCGTTGCCTCTATCAAGAGCGGCGACGACATTAAGACCGTGCAGGAAAATCTCGGTCACGCCACCGCAGCGTTTACATTAGACGTTTACGGACACGTTACGAAGCAGATGAAGCAGGACAGTGCTGCCCGTATGGAGCAGTTTATCAAGAGCGTTTCGGATGCTTGAGGGACAATAAGGCTAAAAAATAAGGCTAAACAGGGTTTCAGGGCAATAAAAAAACCTTGAAGCCACTGAAGCTTCAAGGTTTTTTCTGGTGCGCGGTACAGGACTCGAACCTGTGACCCCATGCACGTCAAGCATGTGCTCTACCAGCTGAGCTAACCGCGCGAATCGAACAGTGATATACTACTATATCCGCATTCTTTTGTCAACACCTTTTTTCAAAAAGTGCGGATTTTTCTCCCCCCGTGAAGAGACTATTTATAGCATACGCTAAGAGCTCGCTGATGTAAAGAGGGGAAAATAGCAGAAATTCGCCGCCGTTTTTCATCTATTTTTCTGCGGGCACATTTCTTGTCAAGCCGCCGTACGTTCTATATAATAGGCATATATTATGTGTAAATTGAAAATGGGGTGCTTTTTACGATGGGACAAATCGGTTTTGGTAACGACAAATACCTTGCCATGCAGTCCGCGCACATCCGCGAGCGCATCAGCAAGTTCGGCGGCAAGCTGTACCTGGAGTTCGGCGGCAAGCTCTTCGACGACTTTCACGCTTCGCGCGTGCTGCCCGGCTTCCAGCCCGACAGCAAGATCCGCATGCTTCAGCAGCTGCGCGACGACGTGGAGATCGTCATCGCGGTCAACGCGAACGACATTGAAAAGAACAAGGTGCGCGGCGACCTCGGCATCACCTATGATGACGACTGCCTGCGCCTGATCGACGCGTTCCGCTCGCTGGGGCTTTATGTCGGCGGCGTATGCATCACGCAGTACGCGGGGCAGAACGCGGCGGATGCCTTCATCAAGCGTCTCAACACGCTTGGCGTTCGCAACTACCGCCACTACCCCATCGCGGGCTATCCCTCCGACGTCGCCCACATCGTGAGCGACGAGGGCTTTGGCCACAACGAGTATATCGAGACGACGCACTCGCTCATCGTCGTCACCGCGCCGGGCCCCGGCAGCGGCAAGATGGCGACGTGCCTCTCCCAGCTCTACCACGAGCACAAACACGGCGTGAGCGCAGGCTACGCCAAGTTTGAGACCTTCCCCATCTGGAACCTGCCGCTCAAGCACCCCGTGAACCTCGCCTACGAGGCCGCGACCGCGGACCTTGACGACGTGAACATGATCGACCCGTTCCACCTCGAGGCCTACGGCGAGACGACCGTGAACTATAACCGCGACGTGGAGATCTTCCCCGTCCTGCGCGCGATCTTCGAGCGCATCTCCGGCAAGTGCCCCTACCAGTCCCCCACCGACATGGGCGTCAACATGGCGGGCAACTGCATCATCGACGATGAGGTCTGTCGTCAGGCCTCGCGCATGGAAATTCTGCGCCGCTACTACACCGCGCAGGTCGACGTCGCGCGCGGCATTGCTGACGCCTGCCAGCTCAGAAAGCTCGAGCTCGTCATGCAGCAGGCGGATGTGACGCCCGACCTCTGCCCCGCTGTGGCCGCGGCCAAGCAGAAGGCCGAGGAGACCGGCGCGCCCGCGGGCGCGATGGTGCTGCCCGACGGCCGCGTTGTCACGGGCAAGACCTCTTCCCTTCTCGGCGCTTCGGCGGCGCTGCTGCTCAACGCGCTCAAGGCCATGGCGGGCATCCGCAGCGACATGAACCTCATCTCGAATCAGGTCATTGAGCCGATCTCAGCGCTCAAGATCCAGTCGCTCGGCCACCACAACCCGCGCCTGCACTCTGACGAGGTGCTCATCGCGCTGGCGATCTCGGCGCTGACGAACCCCCTCGCCGACATGGCAAGAGCCCAGCTCGGCACGCTCCGCAGCTGCGATGCGCACTTCTCCGTCATCATCTCGGAGGAGGACATCAAGCTCTACAAGCGCCTCGGCATTCACGTCAGCTGCGAGCCGAAGTATGAATCCAAGCGTCTTTATCACAAATAATTCGGAGAAAGCAACATCATGTCTAACGAAAAGAATCTTCCCTATGCCGTCGTCTGCGGCGGCGTGAATATCGACATCGGCGCGCACTCCTTCGCGCCGCTGCGCGCGAAGGACTCGAACCCCGGCAAGGTCGAGCTGAGCCTCGGCGGCGTGGGACGCAACATCGCGCACAACATGCGCCTGCTCGGCGTACCGACGTATCTTCTGACCGCCGTGGGCGGCGATTCGCGCGCAAGTCAGGTCGAAGAGAGCTGTAAAGAACTCGGCATCGACCTTTCGCACGCGCTGCGCGTGCCCGACGGCCGCACCTCGACCTACGTGTTCGTGGGCGACAGCGACGGCGACATGGCCGTGGCCGTGGCCGACATGGAGATCTGCGAAAAGTTGACGCCGGACTACTTCGCCTCGCAGAAGGAGCTGCTCGACGGCGCCGCCGCGGTGGTCGTGGACGCGAACCTGCCGCGCGAGTCCATCGCGTACCTTGTCGAGCACTGCGCCGCGCCGCTCTTCGTCGATCCGGTATCCACCGTCAAGGCGGAAAAGCTCCAGGGCTTACTCAGTCACGTCCACACGCTCAAGCCCAACCGCATCGAAGCAGAGCTCCTCTCCGGCGTGAAGATCACGGATGACGCCACGCTCTATCAGGCCGCGCAGGCGCTGCTCGATCAGGGCGTGCAGCGCGTATTCCTATCGCTCGGCGGCGACGGCGTGTTTGCCGCGCAGCAGGGCGAGACACATTTGGAGTCCATCTGCAAGGCCGAGATGCGCAACGCCACCGGCGCGGGCGACGCGATGATGGCATCCCTCGTCTGGTCGTTTCTCGCGGGCCGCGACCTTGCCGAAAGCTGCGCCGCCGGTACCGCCGCCGCGGCCATCGCGGTCGAGAGCGAAGAGACCATCAATCCGAACATGAGCGCCGAGGCCGTTCTGGCCCGCGCCGCGAAGTAAATTTCTACGACAAAAAAGAACCGTCCGATCGGACGGTCCTTTTTTTGCTTATTTTCTCAGATCCAGCAGCATCGCGACGTGGCGGTAGAGGTCGCGCTTGATGCTCGGCGTGATGCAGGCCTCCTTGATGGGCATGACGAGCTTTCTGAGCTCGTCCTCGGCCTGCGCGATGACCTCGTCATCCGTGGCGTCGGAGTCGATCTTCGCCGCCGTCTCGGCCATCACGACCGGATGGGGCGCGACCGCGCCCGCGGCCAGACGCGCGGGGCGATTGCCGCCGCAGCGGAGCGCGAAGTTGATGATCGGGAAGTCGATCGTCGTGCGCATGGCGTACTTATAAAAGCCGCTGCGCTCGCCCTCTTCCGCCGTGGGGACGAAAAAGCGCGTGACGAGGATGGGCAGGTGCTCGTGGCAGGCAAGGCCGTTGGCCACGCTGTGGCGCTCGATGAGGGACTTGAGGTCGGTGCGGTGCGTCTCGCCGTCTTCGATGTACTCGACCTCCGCCTCGTAAGCGATCAGCGCGGTGGCGACGTCGGAATAGTAGATCGCGCGGCAGACCGGCGAGTTCGGGATCTGGTGGCAAATGCTGCCGCCGGTCTTGAAGCAATAGGCAAGGCCGCTGCGCCACAGGTGCGGCTGGTTGAAGTAGATGCAGCGGCGGTCCTGCATGATGTTGCCGCCGACGGTGGCGATGTTTCTGATCTGCTGGGACGCCGTCAGCGACGACGGCCACGCGGTCGCCGATGGTCAGCGGCTCGGTCGTCAGCACCTTTTCATCCGCTATCAGAAGCGGAGAGGGCGGGTTGCCCGAGCAGTTGAAGTAGGCCTGCGGGGCCTCCTCCGGCAGGGCGCAGCCGAGAAAACCGGGAACCTTTTCCGCCTCGCTCACATCGATGCTCAAAACCTTGGCGTGGGAATACGGGCAGCGCACGAGCGCGGCGTAGGCCATGTTGGGAAGCTCTAAGTCGTCGGTGTACTTGCCGCGGCCCAGCGCCTTGTCCATGGACTCAAGGCGCGGTGTAGCGTGGTTGACAATGTCGAAATGATGCTGTTCCATCACTGCTGCGCCTCCTTTCCGTTCGCGTACTGCTCAATGACCCTGGAGGCCGCGACGATGGCCTCCTCGATCTTCGTGTAGCCCGTGCAGCGGCAGAGGTTGCCGGACATGGCGGCGTGGATCTCCTCACGCGTGGGATGGGGATCGCGGTCGAGCAGCGCCTTGGCCGCCATGATCATTCCGGGCGTGCAGTAGCCGCACTGGATGGCGCCGGCGTCGATAAATGCCTGCTGCAGCGGGTGCGGCTCGTCGGCGGTGCCGATGCCCTCGATGGTCTCGACCGTACTGCCGTCCGCCTCGATGGCGAACACACAGCACGAGTTGACCGCGCGCCCGTCCATGATGACCGTGCAGGCGCCGCATTCGCCAAGGTCACAGCCCTTCTTCGCGCCCGTCAGGTGCGCGCGCTCGCGCAGCACGTGCAGAAGCGTCTCCCGCGGCTCCACCGTGAACGCGCGGCTCTTGCCGTTGAGCGTCAGGTGAATCGTGTGGTTGTTTTCAAGCATGATGTTCTATCTCCTGTGCAGAATTTGCTGTATGTTCCGTATTGGCCTTATTCTCCCGTTTCAGCCGCTCCGTGCGCTGCGGCAGGTCTCTCACTCACCGGAGAGCGGGCGTCTCATATCCTCTTTTTCGCCCGCGGGCATATTCTTTCCCGCGCGGGCGCAACGGCCCTCGAGGGCCCTTTTTTTGGTATGGGCAACAGTATACTATCTATTTTGCACAAAATCAAGCGTTTAAATTACGTCGAATTCATTCAACTTTTGTGCATTATGTCTCAAAGCGGTTATCAACGCTTTTTCCAACGCTCGAACGGGGCGTCCCCCCTCGTCTTTCTCCACATCAAAAAAGGCACGGGACAGCCTTCGCTGCCCCGTGCCCTTTTCCCTTTTTGCGCAATAAATATCCCCCGGCCTAGCCGGGGGTATTTCTTAGACGGGCGAAGCCCTATG
>ERZ857629.4126-NODE-4126-length-11565-cov-9.598784_pt1 | contig 11565 bp, 10 predicted proteins | sample MGYA00519700_ERZ857629 | MGnify/ENA primary metagenome ERZ857629 (study PRJEB31778, sample SAMEA3449351) | human gut metagenome | biome: human gut; feature: human-associated habitat; material: faeces | place: United Kingdom | collected 2010/2012 ... | reverse complement strand
TGGTTGAGCTCTGCGGGCTGCTTGGTGTAAGCAAGCAGGCTTACTATCAGCATGATGAGGACGCAGTCCATGCAAAGGCCGCGCGTGAGGAGTTCGCTATCCAATATATCAGGGAAGTCAGGAAGGATGATCCCGGCATCGGCGGGAAGAAGTTGTGGTACATGTATCAGAGGGACTTCCGCATTGAAAGTCCAATAGGCCGCGACCGCTTCTGCCGGATCATAGACGAGCAGGGGCTAAAGGTGCGCCAGAAGATACGCAAGCCTCGTACGACGGACTCAACACACGGACTCCCGACATACCCCAACCTCATAAAGGATTATATTCCCACCTCGGCGGATCAACTGTGGGTCAGCGACATAACATACATTGTCATAACGGAAGACGATTACCATTGCCACTTCTGCTACCTGTCGCTGATACTTGACGCATACACCGAGGAGATCATCGGCTGGAGTGTCGGGCCCACGCTTGACACGGACTATCCGATGGAGGCCCTGAGGATGGCGTTGAGACGCATAGAGGGGAAGGATGAGGTCAACCTCATACACCACTCCGACCGTGGCTGTCAATATGCGTGCCGCGAGTATGTGGGGATGCTGCGGAAGCACGGTATCAGGGTCAGCATGACCGAGTCAGGAGATCCGAAGGACAACGCCCAGGCGGAACGCATCAATAACACGATGAAGAACGAACTGCTCAGTGGAAAGGTGTTCAGGAACATTAACGAGGTCGTGGCGGCGGTCGCCCAGGCCGTGGACTTCTACAACAACCGGAGGCCGCATATGAGCATCGGAATGAAGACTCCGTCTGAAGTGTCGGGGGCGGTAGGAGACAGGGACATGATGTGGATAAGTTACAGGCATATGGCAATAAAATCCAAAAATAACTTGGAAATCCCTGAAAACTCTTTACCTTCGAATTCCTGTCAGGGGTCTCCTTCCGGCCTACGGCCTCCAGTCAACCCCTGACAGGAATAACAACACAAAGTTGACTTATATAAGTGATATTCTATAAACCCGAGTCAACCTAAATCAGGAAAATACATGTCGTGCGTAAAACAGGCCTTTCCACGCACGCTGGCAACGAATGACCAGTTGTTTTCTCACTTGTTGAATTTCCATATGAAAGATAAGCCTTGCGGAGGTGGGGATGCTGGAGGCATGGACGCCCGTGTCCTTGTGAAGGCCGCTGAAAAAGTCCTCTGGATAGCATAGGGAGCACATTCAAATAATTCGTAAGCTATTTGGTCGTTTACGGATTATTTTGTATCTTTAATGTATTGAAAAACAAATTGTTATGCTTCCAATACAAGGTACTATACGCTTCTCTGAATACTCGTCTTTGTATGACCTCATTGTCCCAAAAGACAACAAACTACGTCTGATCAATGACCTTGTTGATTTTTCTTTCATCTATGATGAATTAAACGAGAAGTATTGCCAGGATAATGGCCGTATGGCTGAAGACCCGGTGAGGATGTTCAAGTACCTCATGATTAAAAGCATCTCCGGTCTATCCGATGTGGATCTCGTTGACAAATGCATGTACGACATGTCCTACAAATACTTCTTGGGACTCGCCCCGGAAGACAAGGTCATTGAATCCAGCACATTGAGCAAATTTCGCCGAATGCGACTCAAGGATATGGAACTTCTGGATATGCTCATCAACAAATCAATAGAGATCGCAAAGGAGAAAGGGATAGAAATCAGCAAGAGGATAATCGTTGACTCCACGCACACGTCGTCCCGTTCAAATCCGGTTCTTCCTTCCGGGGCATTGCAGAAGCAGGCGAAGATACTCCGCAAGTCAGTATATGAAGCCGATGCAAACATGAAAGACAGGATGCCTCAAAAATATGAGGGCGGCGACTTGGAAAAGCAAATGGATTATGTAGCAAGACTGCTTGCATTCTTGAAAGGGCAAAAAGTTGCCGTTCTTCCTGCCGTGTCGGAAAAGATCAACCTTTTGGCGGAGATGATGGATGACATAAAAGACCATTATACGATATCCGTGGACCCGGACGCCCGTGTAGGGCATAAGGCGGCCGATTCCGAGTTCTTTGGCTACAAGGGACATTTGGCTGTAGTGCCCGAACGCCTGGTGGTGGCCGCCACGATGACTTCCGGAGAGAAAGGAGACGGGCCAGAGTTGCCGGCCCTGATCAGCAAAGCTAAAGTCAACATTCCAGATTTAAAAGAGGTGGTTGGAGATAGCGCTTATTCCGGACAGAACAATCTGGAAAATGCTTGTAAAGAGGAAGTGGAACTTGTCGCAAAACTCAATCCGATTCTTACTACTTGCCACCAGAGCGAAAGAAACGGTTTTGTTTTTAACAAAGATGCGGGTATGATGGTGTGTCCCGCCGGACATATGGCAATCCGCAAGCGCATGAGAGTTCCGAGTTCAAAGACAAAGCGAAAGAATTTACAATGCCGTTATATTTTTGACGTGCATAAATGCAGAGTATGTAATCGCGCGGAAGAATGTGGATATAAGGGTGGAGAATCTAGAGAATATTGCATAACGATCTTGACGGAACAACAGGAAGAGTTAAAGCGACGACAAGAGACAAGCGAATTCAAAGAAAAATATCGTGAACGATATATTGTTGAAGCTAAGAACTCTGAGCTTAAACATCCTTACCATCTTGACAGGGCTATCAGTTACGGACTCGAATCATTCACAATGCAGAGCGCCGTAGCTATCTTCACGTCAAATCTTGTGAGAATAAACAGGATATTGTCCGATAAAAGCAAGAAGTAGGGCAGATATCCGCTCTATCTGTAGAAACAACTCTCCGAGAATCGATTATTCAACCGAAATGTGAAAAATGTAGAATCGTGTTCAAATATTCGATTCTCACGGGCTTTCAATTCCAATGTCTTTTTCAGCGGCCTTTCCTTGTGAACGGGTGTCAGGCGACAGCCTGACGGGATGAGCGCAGCGAACCTCCAGCATCCCCACCTCCGCCAGGCGCGTTCATCAGACTCCCGTCGGTAACGGTGGCGGCATCTGCACCTGTTCCCGATGCGCTGGAGACCTACGCAGTTGGGTACGCCGGCAACGCCCCGCTGTCCCCGACAACGTGCGGGACGCGGCCACGCCCCGTTTCTGGGTGCGTTGATTTTCAATGAGTTACAAAACAAAGCGTGGAAACGTGGCCAAAAAATGCCTGCGTTTCCACGCTCTATTAAAATAGTGCCTGACTATCAATCAGTTACAAAATCCACCGTGGCCGCGTCCCGCCATGCCCGGGCGGGGACGGAGGGTAGAGCCGGCATTGGCTCCCGAAAAGAGGGGACCCACGCAGTGGGGAGGACCGGCGGAATCCTCCGTCCCCACCCGGGCGCCAGCCAGTCAGACATGGATGTGAAAGCCCTACCGTACACGGATCGACCGCCCGATACGCAACGTCGTCTTCGGCGTGATGCCGTTCAGGGCACAAAGACTTCTGACAGTCGTGTGGTACTTCACGGCAATCGAACCCAGCGTATCGCCCGACTTGATTTTGTAATACTGAGCCTTGGCAAGCTCGGCAGCCTTCCTCGCCTCCTCTTTCTCACGAAGCTCCTGCTCGGCAGCACGCGCCGCATAATACGTCGAATCCTCCTTCATGATGAGATAATCCTCCTCATCACTTTCCGGAATGTACTTGCTTCCGGCATCCAGGAAACGCTTCTTCAAGATGAAAAGACGATGGCGCAAAGTCCCTGTCTCGAAATCTATAAGCCACTGAGGATCAAACGCGAAACCGCAATACCTGGTCTCGAAATGCAGATGAGCTCCAGTGGAACGACCCGTGGAACCGCCAAGCCCGACAGTCTGTCCGGCATTCACCCAGTCCCCCGGCGAAACCAAGCGCTTGGAAAGATGGGCGTAGAAAGTCTCCAGCCCGTTCTCATGACGCACGATTACCAGATTTCCATACCCCTTGTAATACTTTGACAGACGCACCTTGCCGGGGAAGGCCGCTGCCACCGGAGTACCGGTCTTCAGCGGAAGATCCACGCCCATGTGCCTGCGCCCGCGCCTGTACCCGAAAGGCGAATAAACTTTTCTCTGGTAAGGACAATGATATTCTCCCAAAGAATCCACCAGCCAGATGGAAATGTCATTCTGCAAATCCTTCACATCCATCTTGTATGGATTCGGCAAATCTTCGTTCCAATTACTGTTGAAAAGCTCGGTCTGGAGCAATACGCTTGGATCCTTGTAATACTTCCACGTATAATTCTCCATGAGCAGAATCTTTACGGCCGGATTACCTGTATCGAGAGTGTCGATAGGAATTGCCGAAGACGGATCAATGGACTTTATCGGCTGCAATGCCAGTCTCGGCACCAACAGTGAAGCCTTGCTCATGCTCATCAATGTATCCTGAGCTTCAATCTTTCCACCTGTCAATACGGACAGGCATACCGTGGCCATCACGGCCGAGAACTTTCTGATATTGAAAATCATTGTTATAATTCGTTTCGTCGGAGGAAAAGAGCCGCCCTATACCTCTGCGCTAAATTTCGTTTTAAGAATCTCCTTTACCTCATTCACTTTTTCATCCAGCAGCTCCTTGGAAGTCGCCTCGCAGATGAAACGCAGATAAGGCTCTGTATTTGAAGGTCTTATATTGAACCACCAGTCATTGAACTCTACACGGTAACCATCGAAATCCATGAATGCCGTCGGCTTCTCCTGACTCTCGAAGTGCTCCTTGATGGCATCCATCGCACCCTGCTTGTCGGAAAGCTTGAAATTGATCTCGCCGGAATTCTGATAACGGGCAATCTTGCCGATGAGCTCACTGAAAGTGATACCCTTCTTCTTCATTGAAGCCAGCACGCGGAGCACCAGGATTGATGCCAGCAATCCGCTGTCGGAATAGAAGAAATCCTTGAAATAATAATGTCCTGCAAGTTCGCCGCCCCATACACCGTCGATTTCTCTCAGCTTTCTGGCAGCATTGGCCCTGCCGACCTTCCATGTGAACATCTTCGCGCCCATCGGCTCCAGATACTCACCCACGGCCTTCGAACTGCGGATATCCTGAATGACATAGCCGGTTTCATGTCTTTCGTCTATGAAATAGTGGCCCAGCACTGCAATCATCAGGTCAGGAGATACGAAATGTCCCTTTTCATCCACGAACATCACGCGGTCAGCATCACCGTCATAGATGACACCCGCATCAGCGCCGATTTTCTTCACGAGCTCCTCAAGAGCCACTACATTCTTGTGTACCAACGGGTTAGGCTCGTGATTAGGGAACGTGCCGTCCATCGTGTCGAAAATATATTCAGGCTCATTGCCGAAAATCTCCTTCGCGTACAATGAACTCATGCCGTTCGAAAGGTCAAATGCCAGCTTCAGCCCGCTCAGGTCGGTCTTGTAGCCGAGAAGGAAATCCAGATAATCCTGATGGATGTCTTTCTCGTAAACCTTCCCCGGAACGGCAGCCGCAGGCGTCGGCTTGTTCCCGTTGATCCATGCCTCGATCTGACCCAATCCCGTGTCATAACCCACAGGCAGGGCATTCTCGCATGAAACCTTCAGTCCGTTGTACTCTTTAGGGTTGTGCGAAGCCGTAATCTGGACAGACGCATGGAATCCATACTTGGCAGTACCGAAATATACCATCGGCGTGGTACTGAGGCCGATGTCATAAACATCTGCACCTGCATCAGTTATACCCTTGAGAAGATAATCATGTATCTCGTCCGAAGAGACTCTGCAATCCCTTCCTACCAGGACCTTGTCTGTCTTGAGCAATTCTGGCAGAAAATAGCCTACCTTATAGGCAGTGTTCTTATCGAAATCCACATTGTAGACTCCGCGAATGTCATAAGCGTGAAAAGCTCCCATGTTTACTTTATTTTAGTGTTGTAATGTGTCGAAACCTTGCCTCTGGAAATGTTCTGCAACTTCTTGGCAATCATCTTCTTCCTTATCGGCGCCACGTTGTCCACGAACAGGTTGCCGTCCAGATGCGACATCTCGTGCTGGACCATGCGGCAGGCGAACTTGTCGAACTTCTCGGTCACCTTTTCGCCGTTCTCATCGTAGTACTCCACCGTAATCGCAGCCGGTCTGCGCACCTCGCAATAAATTCCCGGAATGCTCAGGCAGCCCTCGGAATAATCGACCTCCTTCTCGCTCTCCTCCAGGACCACCGGATTCAGCATCGTGCGCTTGAAATCCTTCAAGTAATCGTAAACGTCCGTCATGCCGGTACCGTCCACGATCAATGCCCTCTTGCTCACGCCTATCTGCGGCGCTGCAAGTCCGCATCCGTCAGAATGTTTCAATGTGTCTTTAAGATCCTGAATAAGCGTGGCGATTCCTTCCTTGTCCGTCAGATCCACTTCTTCAGCCTTGGCCCTGAGAACTTCGGAACCATATAGATATATAGGTTGTATCATTTATTTAATGTATTGATTTTCAATTTATTTTCTACGCCCGGATTTCTTGGAAACGTTCCTTGACAATGTCTCCGGCATGGGCGCGGACAATGCCGCAAAACCTGTGCCACCTTCCGCAGCATCACCTGTGCGGTCCAGATAGCCCTGGAGAATGATGGCGGCGCTTATCTTGTCCACGGAAGCCTTGTCCCGACGGTCGGAAGCCTTCATCCCGCCATCTATCATCGCCCTGTGTGCCAGCACTGACGTGAAACGCTCATCTTCCAGTGTGACAGGCACATCCGGGAAAGCCTTCGCGAGCTGTTTCAGGAAGATGTCCACATCTGCCGCAGCCTCGGACGGCTTGCCGTTCATATTGATGGGATATCCCACCACGAACCTTACAATGCGCTCTCCGGCGGAATAATTTTTAAGATATTCTATTATCTTTGCACTTTGTACGGTTTCCAGCGGAGAAGCAAATATGCGCAGAGGGTCGCTCACGGCTATGCCGATTCTCTTTCTGCCATAATCTATTCCAATGATTCTGTCCATAACCCTGCAAAGGTAGAAATAATATTTCAAACGGCTATCGCATCATGACTTCTCATAAACAGCCTAAAGGCCCGAAGACGAAGAATTTCAGAATATCGATTGTGGATGACATGACCCATAAACAGCTCTGGGTCATGAGGTTCAGCAGGACTTCGCTGTTTCTGACAGTCATTTCCGTAATATGCGTGATTATCGCCGTCTGCTATTCCGTGATTGCATTTACGCCTATAAGGACATTCATTCCGGGCTATCCGGACGCCCACACCAAGCGTGCCGCCATCAACAATGCATTGAAAATAGACTCCCTCCAGAACGTCATCTACACATGGATGTTCTACGCGGACAACCTCAAGAAAGTGATGGAAGGTGCTGACCCTGTGGCGATTGACAGTATCATCAGCATGGCCTCGCGCAATGCCGCAGCCGAAAAGATTTCCGCCAAGGAGCTGGACGCGAAAGACTCGCTTCTGCGCGAAAACGTCCGCAAGGAGGAACAATTCGGACTGAACAATGCAGGTGACCGCAGGCTTCCTATAGAAGGAGTGCACTTCTTTACACCGCTGAAAGGTGTTGTCTCTCAGGAATATGACCAGCTGCTGCACCCTTACATTGACATAACCGCTCCTGCGAATTCGGTGGTGATGTCGGTGCTTGACGGCACGGTGATCGGGGCAGGCTGGAGTGACGAATCGGGGTACACGATACAGATACAACATGCGAACAACATTGTCTCCATATATAAACATAACCAGAAACTCTTGAAGAAGACCGGTGACAAGGTTTCTGCCGGCTCTCCGATAGCTCTGGTGGGCAATACCGGCGCGGTAACTACAGGCGACCATCTTCATTTCGAACTGTGGTACAAGGGAGAAGCGGTGGACCCTGTCAAATACATTAAATTCTGATGACTGACAAAAGACATATTGCAATATTAGGCTCGACCGGCTCGATAGGCCGTCAGGCTCTGGACGTGGTAAGGCAGCACAAGGACAGGTTCGAAGTGGAACTGCTCACTGCCAACAACAGCTCCGAACTGCTTATCCGGCAGGCGCTGGAATTCATGCCGGCCAATGTCGTCATTTGCAATGAATCCAAATACCAGGAAGTTGCGGATGCGCTGCAACCTCATGATATCAAGGTGTTTACGGGGATGGACTCCGTCTGTGCCCTGGTCAGGTCCGAAGATATTGACATTGTCCTGACCGCCCTTGTCGGTTTCAGTGGGCTGCGTCCTACGGTGTCGGCGATTGAGGCGGGGAAAATCATTGCCCTGGCGAACAAGGAGACGCTCGTGGCCGGCGGTTCGGTAGTGATGGCGCTGGCGAAGAAGCACGATGCGCCGATTTTGCCGGTGGATTCGGAGCATTCCGCTATATTCCAATGCCTTATGGGTGCGGCCGGGAATCCGTTGACCCGCATCCATCTTACGGCTTCCGGCGGTCCTTTCCGTTCCTGGACGAAGGAGGAAATCGCTGCGGTGACATGCAAGGAGGCATTGAAACATCCCCAGTGGAAGATGGGCGCGAAGATTACGATAGATTCCGCGACGATGATGAACAAGGGCTTCGAGATGATAGAGGCGAAGTGGCTTTTCGATACGGAGCCGGAGAAGATAAACATTGTCGTGCACCCTCAGTCCATCATTCATTCAATGGTGGAATTCGCTGACGGAGCGGTAATTGCGCAGATGGGGCACCCTGATATGAGGGAGCCGATACAGTATGCGTTGAGCTTTCCGGAGAGGCTTACGCTGGACAACAAGAAGCTGGATTTCTCTGAACTCGGCAGCCTGACATTCGAAAAACCGGACATGGACAAGTTCCCGTGTCTCGCGCTTGCGTTCGAGGCGATAGGACGCGGCGGCAACATCCCTTGTGCGATGAATGCGGCCAATGAAGCTGCCGTAGCTGCGTTTCTTCAAGACAGAATCCGGTTCTATGACATTCCGGATATCATATCTTCCTGCATGGCCGGCGTGGAATTTGTCAGCGCACCGGGAATCGATGAACTTATCAGCATGAATGACGAGGTCTATAGAAAGGCCGCGGAACTCTGCAATGTACATGGCAAATAGCATGGTAGTTTTAATAAAAATATTTCAGGTAATCATTGCCCTTTCGGTACTGATTGTCATACATGAACTCGGGCATTTCGTCTTTGCCCGCCTTTTCGGCATCAAGGTCGACAAGTTTTTCCTTTTCTTCGATGCGGGGGACGTGAAACTCTTCAGCACGAAGGAGACCAAATGGTTTACGCGGCTCTTTCCCAAGATGAAAGACATTGATACTGAATATGGTATCGGATGGCTTCCTGTCGGCGGGTATTGTAAGATAAACGGCATGATCGACGAGTCCATGGACACGGAAATGCTCAGGCATGACCCGAAACCGTGGGAGTTCCGCTCCAAGCCGGCATGGCAGAGGGCCCTGGTGATGGTCGGTGGCGTGCTGTTTAATTTTATCTTCGCCATAATCATCTATATATCAATGCTTTCGATATGGGGCAACGATTATCTCAGCAATAAGGAGAACCGCATTTATGTCAATGACCTTGCATACGAGATGGGCTTCCGTACAGGTGACAAGATTCTGAAATTCGACGATTACGAACCGGAAGATTTCACCATGCTGCAGGCTGATCTTGCGCGCCGTTCCGTGAAGACGGCGACGGTGCTCCGTGGACAGGACACCGTGCTCATCTACATTGACCACAGCATGATAGGGGAGGTGCTCCAGTCTCCGGGAATGTTCAGCATTGCCATTCCTTTCGCAGTGGATTCGGTGGCGGCCGGTTCGGTCAATGCCGGTTCAGGACTCAAGCACGGTGACATTGTCATAAAAATCGACTCGACTGATATCGGGTACGTGCAGGATGCGTGGAAGGTGCTGGCCGGATGCGCGGGACGAAGCATCGAGACCGAAATCCTCAGGGGCAATGATACATTGTCAATGCCTCTGCAGGTGGATACGACGGGCAAGCTGGGAGTCGTCCTGCAGGTCCCGGGAATGCAGAAGCGGACATATACATTGGCGCAGGCTATTCCTGCCGGGGTGAAGTACACGTGGAATATGGTCGCAGGCTATGTGCGTGACCTCAAGCTTGTGGCGACGCCGAGTACAGGCGCTTACAAGTCCGTGGGCAGCTTCATTGCCATAGGACAGGTATTTCCGTCGCAGTGGAATTGGTTGATATTCATGAACTTGCTGGCACTGCTGTCGATTATGCTGGGTGTGATGAACCTGATTCCGATTCCTGGCCTGGACGGCGGACATCTCCTGTTCCTCATCTATGAGATGGTGAGCGGGAAAAAGCCGAGTGACAAATTCATGATAGCCGCGCAGATTTTGGGAATGTTCATTCTTTTGCTTATAATGGTGCTTGCGTTCGGCAATGACATCGGACGTCTGCTGTGAATGAACTGATTGTTTAATGTAATTATATTTTGGGATATGAAAGCTGAACATTTGATTATCAGGGCTGTAGCTCTTTTTGGTGCTGTCATGATGACGGTTTCGTGCGGAAGTCGTTCCGACAAGCCGCTGCTTCCCAATGTGAGCGGCAAGGCCGGGGAAGTCATTGCCGTAATGGACAGAAGTGACTGGGACGGCAATCTCGGCAGCGCTACCAGGGAACTGCTCGCGGCAGACTATCCTTTCCTGCCTCAGAGGGAACCGCTGTTTTCCATCGTCAATGTCCCGACGACGGGATTCGCCGACCTGTTCAAGATTCACAGGAACATTGTCATATATAATGTATCGCAGGATGTGCGCAAGAGCGGGGTTATCTACAGGCATGACGTCTGGGCCTATCCTCAGTGCGTGATCCAGATTTCCGCGCCGTCCAGCGACTCTGCCGCCACTCTTCTCAAGGAAAACGGCGAGAGGATCGTCAATGCCATCGAGCAGGCCGAGCGTGACCGCATCATTGTCAATGCCAAGAGGTATGAGGCGCCGAACATCGCTCCTGTAGTGCAGGAGATGACCGGAGGTTCACCGAATTTCCCTATGGGATACAGAATCAGGAAGAAGACGGATAATTTCATCTGGATATCCGATGACAAGCAATATACGACGCAGGGCGTCTTCGTATATAAGTATCCTGCTTCTGACAAGGAAAACTTTACCGAGCAGAACATCATTGCCCACAGGAATCAGTTCCTGAAGGAGAATGTTCCGGGAATGTTCGACAATACCTATATGATTACCAATGAGGTAGCTACTCCTGAGGTGAAGTTCATCCGTTTCCGCGGGAGACAGTTTGCGGAGACCAGGGGATTGTGGGAGGTCTACGGCGATTATATGGGAGGTCCGTTCGTCTCGCATTCGTTCTACAGCCGTGACGGCAAGGATATCATCGTTCTGGACGGTTTCGTATATGCTCCGAAATATGATAAACGTCAATATCTCAGGCAGGTAGAGGCTATCCTATATTCTTTCGAATGGGCGGGCGGCAATGCTCCTGTTGAGAAGAAGGAGAACTAGGAACACCTCCTCATGTGAAAATTTTTAGGGAAATTGACAAAAATATTTTGAGGTATTAAAAATAATACATACCTTCCTGTCTTTGACACTTAGTTTTGTAGAAACAAGGATAATTCAAGGCTCCAGACCGC
>ERZ857629.4125-NODE-4125-length-11569-cov-3.917839_pt1 | contig 11569 bp, 11 predicted proteins | sample MGYA00519700_ERZ857629 | MGnify/ENA primary metagenome ERZ857629 (study PRJEB31778, sample SAMEA3449351) | human gut metagenome | biome: human gut; feature: human-associated habitat; material: faeces | place: United Kingdom | collected 2010/2012 ... | reverse complement strand
CGGACAGAATTTTACAGCAATTGACCGAATACGGACTTGTTCCTGAGGCATGGGGCGGAGATACTGTTTGTGTCAAAGTCAGTGCATTGCAAAAAACAGGTATTGAAGACTTGCTTGAATACATCTTATTATTGGCAGAAGTCAACGGCTACAAGGCAAATCCGACTGCAAAAGCATCAGGTGTAATTATTGAAGCAAATCTTGATAAAGGAAAAGGACCTATTGCAACATTACTTGTACAAAACGGAACACTTCACACGGGAGATTGTTTTGTAGTGGGCAATGTAGGCGGAAAAATCAGAGCATTAATTGCAGACAACGGCGAAAGAATAAAAAAAGCAGGTCCATCAACACCTGTTGAAATACTTGGTCTTTCAGAAGTTCCTCAATCAGGCGACAGATTTGAAGCAGTTGAAAACGAAAAAGTAATGCACCAAATCATAGCAGAAAGAAAAGAAAAGGAAAGAACATCAAGACTTGAAGCAACAATGCCTGCCCACGTAAGAAATGATGCTATCGGAGATAAAGACGACAGTGTTCAAAGACTCAACCTTATCATCAAGGCAAACACACACGGTGCGGCAGAGGCGGTAGCACAAGCAGTAAACCAAATGGAATCAAAAGAAATTATTACAAAGATTATCCACGTTGGGGTCGGCGATATTTCGGAAGCGGACGTTATGCTTGCAAGCGCAGGTAACGCAATTATTTTGGGCTTCACAGTAAAAGAAGATGCAAATGCAATGGCAGCAGCAGAGAAGTACAATGTAACAATCAAAAAATATGATATTATTTACCAAATTCTTGAAGACTTAGAAAAGACGATGTTGAACTTATTACAACCGGAAGAAAAAGTTGTTGAAATAGGTCAAGCAGAAGTAAGACAAATCTTCACGGTTGGAAAAACGACTAAAATTGCAGGTTGTTACGTAACAGAAGGCAAAGTTGCAAGAAATAAAATTGCCGTAGTAATGAGAAACGGAAAAGAAATATTCAAAGGCTCAATTGAGCAGTTAAAGCGTTTCAAAGACGATGTCAAAGAGGTTGCACAAGGCTTTGAATGCGGTATATCATTTGCAAAATTCAACGACCTTGAAGTTGGAGATATTATCAAAGTTACGACAATAGAATTGGTTGAAAGACAAGAGTTAGTATAGGAGCAGCCATGCCGGCATTCAGAAATGAAAAAATCAGAAAAACCTTAATGAAGGAAATATCCGACATTATTCAAAAGAAACTGAACGATTCCAGAATTGGCGGAGTTGTATCCATAACCGATTTGGAAATTGCACACGACAACTCTTATGCAAAAGTATACTACTCAGTATTTGCACCCGATGACGTAAAAGAAAAAACTATTGCCGCAATAGAAGAAGATGCACCGAAAATCAGATACGAAGTAGGTCGCAGAATCAGATTGAGATTAACCCCCGAATTAAAGTTCATTTTGGACAATTCTCTTGAAAGAGGAGCGAAAGTAACTGAGTTAATCAATAAAATTTCAAAGGGTGAAATCAAATAGTGTTTGGTTTTTTGAATGTCTATAAACCGTCGGGAATAACTTCGCATGACGTTATAAGCAGATTAAGAAAAATATTACACATTAAAAAAATCGGACACGCAGGTACTTTGGATCCTCTTGCGGAGGGTGTTCTGCCTGTTGCAATATCAAATGCGACAAAATTAATTGATTTTCTGCCTGACGAAAAAGAATATATCGCAGAGTTCAAACTGGGTTTTACGTCAAAATCCTATGACACAGAATGCGAATTGGAATTTTATTCTTCAAAAAAGGTCAAAGCAGAAGATATTTGCGAGGTTTTAAAATCCTTCAAAGGGGAAATCAAGCAAACTCCGCCGATTTACAGTGCAATAAAAGTCAACGGCAAAAAGTTATATGAACTAGCACGAGAAGGGGAGAGGGCAGATATTCCCGAAAGAACCATCGTTGTAGAAAAAATCGAACTCAAAGAATTTGATGAAGAAAATCAAATCGGCAAGTTGCTTGTTGCCTGCACAAAAGGTACATATATCCGCTCAATCATCAACGATATCGGAAAAAATTTGGACACAGGAGCGGTGATGACAGGCTTAATCAGGTCAAAATCAGGCGGAATGCAACTTGAAACATCAATCAATTTGAACGATATAACCTCGGAAGACATCGTAAAAACGCACCTTATAGATGTAAATGAGATTTTAAAATTTGCCGAAACAGAAATAGATGACCAAGATTTTGAAAAGGTCAAAAACGGCAATCCTATTAAAAGAGAAAACGTAACAGGGAATGTTTTTGTGCTAAAAAATGGAGAGATTATCGCCTACGGTGAGGGCAAAAACGGACTTGTCAAAATGAGAAAGGTCTTTGTAAATTGAAAGTTATAAAATATTTTTTGCTGATAGTTATATTTCTTTTTTCGGAAGCAGCCTATTCTCAGGGAAATTTGCCGTGCAAAAAATTTCACGAAACTAAAACTTCCATTGGAACAGTCATAGAAAAAATGACGGGCGTAAACTTTTTAAAAATCAGAGCAGCAGAAATTTACACGGAAAGATATATAAAAAAACAAAGTAATAATAAAGTAAAAATCAGTATAAAAGCAAAAAGCGCAAAGGCTTTGTTCAATGGTGAATTTACCCAAATCAAAGCAAGTGCAGATAAAATCACCTACGGAAATTTTTCAATAACAGATTTCAAAGCCCAAACAATGACTTCAAACAACATAGTTATTTATGACAAAAACAGTGAAAAATGCTATTTTCCGAAAGATTTGCCGATAGCATTTTCAACCGTAATTACAAACGAAGATTTAACAAAAATCACAAACGACTACAACTACAAAAAAAACAGCAGTTTCAAAGTACCGCTTTTAGGAATGAACATATTCAAAGTTGAAGCCGAAAACTGGAAGATTGAAAATTCAAAATTAAAAATAATTTTTGGTGCACACTCGCCGTTTTTGAACACGAAAATCAAACTCACAACCGCATTAAATGTAAAAGACGGCGAATTTGTATTCACAAATTCAGACGAATATAACGATAAGTTAAACAGACTCTTAACATCATTAAATTTTTACAACCCGTTCAAATATATGGTCAAACTGGCTGAAAACACAACAGGATGTATAGAAATTAAGGACGTAAAAGTTGTAAAAGACAAAATATATTTAAAAGGAATATTCCTAATTCCAAAGAATTGTGATATAACGAAGTAAGGAATTTAATATGAATAATTTATCAAAACTAATAATTTTAATATTTGTCGCATTGGCAGGCTGGTGGTGCTATGACAAATTTTTAGCGGAAAAAATCAATTTTAATCCGACAGAAAACGACACCATTATTACAACACCGCAAGAGCCGAAAGAAGAACAAGACAAAGAACCCGAAGAAAAGCAGGAAGAAGAAAAGACAACAGAAACAATTTATGTTTACATGCTGACGACAGATAATTCGGGCAACCAATTTTTGAAACCTGTAAAAAGGCCGCTTGCCCCCGGAAAAGATAAATTGGGCTATGCGGTAGAAATGCTTTTAGCAGGACCTAACAAAACGGAATCAGCAAAAGGCATTTATACAGAAGTTCCGCAAAGTGCAAAATTAATTAGCGTAACAACAAGCGAAGACAAGGTTACAATAAATTTGACAGGCTCATTCGGAACAGGCGGCGGCTCAGACAGCACATATTCAAGAATGCGCCAATTAATTAAAACCGTGCTTGCAAATACAAACAAGCCCGTATATTTACAACTTGACGGGGCACAAGCGGATATTATCGGCGGCGAAGGTATAACTGTTTCACAACCATTAAGCGAGAAATCATTAGATGAGTAACGAAAAAAAAGATATAGAATATTACATGAATCTTGACTGGACCTTGATTGAAGGTACAGACTTGGATTTTAACGGCAATCCGTATCACTATATTGAAATAAAAGAAATCCCGAGTTTTGCTTTTTGTGCAAAAACGCAAGAAGCGGCAAGGGCAAATTACAAAACGCAATTGAGATGGACATTGATGGTAATGCTCTCTGATGATGACTGCGTCATAAGAGAACCGGGAGAACCCGATGAAGATGACGAAGATTGGGAATCTCTCTGCCCGTAAAAAGTTTTTATAATTGAAAAAATGGAAATTATCGAGATAGAAAAAGAAATATCAAAAATTGAAAGAACATCATTTGGTATTTCAGTGCCTAAATTGAGAAATTTTGCAAAAAAAATTGCAAAAGAAAACTGCAAAAAGTTTCTTGATGAAAACCCTAAAAACACCTTTGAACTCAAAATGCTTCACGCAATGGTGCTTGGATATGCCAATGATGACATTGATATTTTGCTGAAATATTTTGAAGAATTTATACCTTATGTCGACGGCTGGGCAGTTTGCGACACTTTTTGCCAATCTTTTTTGATTACAAGAAAATATCCCGAAAAAGTTTTTAATATGCTGAAAAAATATTTCAAATCAAAAAAGGAATTTGAATCAAGAGTTGTGTCAGTAATGTTGTTGAGCCATTTTTTAAACGATAAATACATAGAAAAAGTTTTTAATATTTTGGACAAACTTGATACAAACGATTATTATTCAAAAATGGGCGTTGCGTGGGCAATTGCAACAATTGCAGGCAAATATCCCGAAAAATGTTTGCACTATTTACAAAACAACAATTTGGATAAAGCAACTTTCAATAAAGCACTCCAAAAAATGCGGGAATCGTTCAGAGTAACAAAAGAAATCAAAGAAATTATAAAAAATTATAAGAAAAACTGATTAGCCAATTGATTTTTTTGCAATTTATGACATAATGATAATGCCTTGTACGGGTATTTATTTTGTTCCTACATTTTGATTAAACGGGAGAGAAAGTTCTCAAAATCATGCAGTATACCTGCCATAGCAGCAGGAAACGGATTGATTTAGGCCCTCACCCACCTGCGAGACTCGCAGGCAACAAAATCATATTCGTACAGGGCTTTTTATTTTAAAAAACACATCTTTAAATTTCTTAACATTCGTTAAAAACATGTCAACTTAATATATTCAGGTATTTTAAAGAGTTACAGAGTGTGTAAGAAAGTGTGGATAAATGGCAATCAATTCAATTTCAGCGGTAAATTTTAATACGATAGTAAGAAACAATACAAATGTTGATAAAAAGGCAGAACCGAAAGCCGTAGAACCGCAAAAGCAAACCGTTGATTCGGGAAGTGCACTTCGTTCATACTTTTTAGGCGGAAAATCAGTATCCTTCGGTTTCCATTGCAACACAGGCGATTTTGTAACAAAGGAAATTGAAGATGTTCCTTGTTGTTGTTGCGGCGGCAGAATGATGTTAGACAGTGAACCTATGGCACATGAATTAGGTGCAAAAAAGGGAAAAGATTTATCTGATGCAATAAAAGAGAAAAGGGATTATTTCAGAAACGACCAAGGTGCAATTGCGATGATGATTGCGGCAGAAGCAGAAAAAACAGGCTGCGCTGCTGATAAAGCAGTAAAGAATATCAAACCTGCATTTATGAATAAGTTAAAAGAATATTGCACATCAGTTCTCAGCGCAACTGATGAAATTGCAAAAGCACAAATGGGTGAAGGCAATGCTGTTTCTGCAATTATTGAAAAAGAAAAACAAAACATTTCAAAAGGAAAAATAGACAGAATACAATTTACGGAAAAATTGGTTAGTTTGCACAGAAAAGGTCAAATTGACGAAGAAAGTTTTGACAAAATCATAAATTCAGCAATGCAACTACCTCAAACAGGAAACACGGCACAAAAAATGTTCACCAAAGTGCAAGGAAGAAGCGGAGCAGGAGTATTTAATACGTTATTGTTTGAATCAGGACAAACAATTGAACACGTACACCCACATTCAAGAGGCGGAAAAAACGACACAGACAACTACCTTGCTGAATGCGGTGAATGTAACCACAAAAGAGGCAACGTTTCTTATATGACATGGTTGAAGGTACACCCCGAATACCCTGTTAACGTACAAAAACACATTGAATGGTTCCAACAACAAACAATCAACGGAACTATCGGCAGTGAATATGACGATTACGGAACAAAAATTAAACAAACACTTTCAAAAGAATCAAACGGCATTATGGAATTAAAAGTTTTGGATAAAGAAAAAATCCAAGAACTTAGAGAAAAAGCCCAAAACGGTGAAGAAGTAAACGTTCACGAAGAAATTAAAAAGCAAGAAGAAGCAAAAGAAGGCAAAGCCGCATAGTTTAAGACTTATCCTTCAACACTTTCTCTATATCATTTCTGGTCAAAACCCCCTTTAAACGATTGAAATTATCGGTAACAAAGAGGGTTTTGACGTTGTTAAAATGCAACCTGAAATATGCCACATACAAATTTTCGTCCAGAGAAATTGTAATTGGTGCAGGGTTCATAATTTTTTGAATTTCAACCGAAGCGGCATTACCTTGAAAGAATAAATCCTGAATATTATCTTTTGTAATGTAACCGCACAAACGATTTTTGCCGGAAATTACGGGAATTGCAAAATGGTGAGAATTTGCAATTTTTTCATTTGCAGTTGAAACCAAATCATCAATATTAGTTGTGGTCAAATCGACAGACATTACTTCTTTGACTTTGATATCAGAGAGAATTTTTGCAATACCGCTTTTTGTGGAATTATTCACGATTAACATTGAATAAATGGGCTTATGTTTCAATTTTTCAGCCGTTAAATCGGCAATAGCGGCACAAAGCATAATCGGCAAAATTAAATTGTAACAGCCTGTCATTTCAAAAACCATAATCGTTGCAGTTATGGGAGTTCTTGCAACGCCCGCTAAAAACGCCCCCATTCCAAGAACTGCAAGTAAAACAGGGTCAATGGAAATTCCTCCGAAATTAATACAAAGTGAAAAAATATAACCGAGAAAAGCACCCAGCATCAATGTTGGCAAAAATATTCCGCCTGCCGCCCCCGAACCGAAACAAAAAGGTGTCAAAAGAAACTTCAAAACAAAGATGAGCAGCAAAATTTGAAGATTAAACTTTCCAGCCAAAAGCATATCAACGGCAATATTTCCCGAACCTAAAACATACGGCACAAACAAACCTGCAATACCTATCACAAAGCCTGCAACAGCGGGCTTTACCCAATCAGGAACTTTTGACATTTTGTCAAATAATTTGTTATTGAAAAAAATCACTTTTGCAAAAAGAGTACCGCAAATACCTGCAATTACACCAAATACGATTAAAAACGGAAAATGAATTGCTGAAAGGTCAGATGAAAAACTCGGAATAATAAAGCAAGGATTGTCCCCGAGTACATTTCTCGCCAAGTAATCTGCGCAAATTGTCGCAATCAATACAGGAAAAAGCAAAGATGATGAAAACTTGCTCACTAATTCTTCGATAACAAAAACCGTTCCTGCAATAGGAGCATTAAAAGTGGCAGCAATGGCAGAACCTGCACCTGCGGCAATCAATTTATCTTTGTCTGTGCCGTTCATTTTGAAAAATTTGCCGATTAAAGCGCCCGAACCTGCACCAAGTTGTACACTCGGACCTTCTCTGCCCAAAGACAACCCCGTACCGATACCGGCAATACCTGCAAAAAATTTAACAAAAATACTTCTGACTCTTGTCAAATTTCCCATTCTGTTCAAAGTCATTTTGACATAAGGTATTCCGCTTCCTTTTGCTTCGGTGGCAAATTTGCAAACCAAAAAACCTGACAATAAACCGCCCAAAGTTGTTATTATGGGGAAAATCAATAATTTCAGCGAAAAATCAAAAGAATTAACAAAATTTTGAACAAAAAGAAATACTTTTGAAATTCCAAGCCTGAATAAAACAACAAAAAATCCCGCACACAAACCAGTCAAAACAGCCTGCAAAACAATTTTTGCAGGGAAAAACCTGTTCATAAAAATTCCAGTTTTTGCGAATAATTTTTTGTTCAACATACAATGATTATAAAACAAGCAGAATAAGAATAAAAATAAAAACGACATTGAATTTTTGTTCTATAATCAGAATAAAAAAGCGGACAAGGGGCTAAAATGAGCAAAAATAAAGAAAAAACGAATGTTATGAGGATTTTAGACAGTCAAAAAATTGACTATAAAAGCCATAACTACGCTGATACAGATGCCGTCAGCGGAATAGACGTTGCAAATGCACTTGGGCAAAACCCTGATGAAGTTTTCAAAACTCTTGTAACACAAGGCGTTTCAAAGAAGTATTATGTGTTTCTTGTCCCCGTAAGCAAAGACTTGGACTTAAAAAAGGCAGCAAAATCCGTTAACGAAAAAAGCCTCGAAATGATTAAATTAAAAGATTTACTTCCTCTGACGGGCTACGTGCACGGCGGCTGTTCTCCGATTGGAATGAAAAAGTTTTTCCAAACAGTGATAGATAAGAGTGCAGAAGGGTTAGAGCATATTATTTTCAGCGGAGGAAAAATCGGATACCAAGTTGAATTAACCTTGTCTGAATTGAAAAAAGTAATACAATTTTCTCTTGCAGAAATTTCTACATAATAACCTTGGTTATGCTGAATAACAATAAAATCCAAGACAGTTTCAGAGTCATTCTGTCATCCTGAACTTGACAAATAAGGATAAGCAGAACATTTGTCGTCATGCTGAATTTATTTCAGCATCTATACTAAACAAAACTAAGTTTTGTTTAGCATAGATTCCGAAACAGTCTTGGATTTTGTTTCACAAAATGCAGATGTTCACTTCACTTCGTTGCCGTTCACTTTGCATTTTGTTACTTCGTGTCTACGCTTCGCTTCGCACTACACAAAATCCGCAGTTCGGAATGACGAAATAACAATTATACAAAAATAAAGTTAAAAGCCCTCCGCAGGAGCCGTATTCTTTTCTTTCTTGTTGGGGTACACGTTATTCTTTCTTTTCTTCTCGGAAAGAAAAGAAAGAATAATGGGTACAAAAAATGTGATTAATCTAAAATAAAAAACAGAACAACCACTGCCGAGGGGGCTTTACTCATTTCTTTCGTACACAAAACTTCGTTTTGTTTTGTTTAGTATAGATTCCTAAACAAGTTCGGAATGACGACATTTTTATTACAAACACTTTTCCGTCACCCTGAATTTATTTCAGGGTCTTTTTGTCATACTAAAACTGGTTAATACCAATATTTTTATTTTAAAAATTCAAAAACTCTGACAATGTTAAATTAAATGCTTTTGCAATTTTACAAATCTTTGTTAATGTTACATCATTTTGGGCAGTTTCAATATTTCCTAACGTTGAACGAGCAATTTCCGCTCTAAAAGCCAACTCATCTTGCGTAAAATTATAAGTTTTTCTTAACTCTTTTATTCTGGTTGCTAATTTTTTGATAACGCCCTTGTCCATATTAAAATTGTCCGCTATAATGACAAAGTACGCAAACCGTCAGACGGACAAAAGCAGAGAACATTGTTATATGACATACATTAGAAAAATATTAATTGATTTAGACGGAGTTTTAAATCAATACGGAAAAGATAAATTTGATGAAAATTTTATACCCGATATAAAAGATGGTGCTTTTGAATTTCTAGACAAGTTATCAAAAAATGCAGAACTCTATCTATTCACATCAAGAAATTTGATGCTTTCGACTAAGTGGTTAATAAAAAATAAAATAGATTGTTACTTTAAAGATGTTACGAACATTAAAATCCCGTCATTTTTATATATTGATGATAGGACAATTTGCTTTAAAGGTGATTATGAAAAAACTCTTCTTGAAGTTGAAAAATTCAAAGTATATTGGAAAAATTGATTTTATTCGTATACAAAACTTCGTTTTGTTTAGTATAGATTCCGAAACGGTCTTGGATTTTGTTTCACAAAATGCAGATGTTCACTTCACTTCGTTGCCGTTCACTTTGCATTTTGTTACTTCGTGTCTACGCTTCGCTTCGCACTACACAAAATCCGCAGTTCGGAATGACAATAAAACGCACCCTAAACTTGACAATGCTAACAGTTGAACAAAAGGTGAAACTTGTGAGCCTGTCTCCGTAGTTGACTTTTAGCCGTTTTGATTTTTGTCTTACTGATAAAAGGAAACGTAGTGTGTTTCGCATCTTTTTAAACATAAACTAAAAAAAACAAGGACAATCATTAGAAAGTCCTTGTTTCTTCTATTACTATAAAATTAGCCTTTAATTGCTTCCAAGCAGTCAGGGCAAATTGTTTCATAGCCGCTTTCCGTACACAAATCAGCGTACTTCCAGCATCTTTCGCATTTTTGACCTTGTGCTTTTGTAACCCAAGCGGTGTAGCCGTGTTCCGTATGTTCGCTCAACACATCTTGCGGTTTTTCATCAGCGGCTATTGCTTGTGAAGTAATAAATATTGATTTGAAATCATCTGCATATTTCTTTAAGAGGTCTTTATTTTCGCCTGTTACGGTTACCGCAACTTCAAGCGAACTTCCGACAACTTTATTTGCTCTTAAAACTTCAATAGCCTTAGTTACTGTTTCACGAAGTTTCATAATTTCCGTGAAATCTTCGTTAATTTCTGCATTTGTCCATTTTTCGTTCGTCGTCGGCCAATCAGAAAGAATAATACTTTCAGGCTTACCAACCTTTTGAGCGGCAGGAGTATTTTGCCAAATATCTTCTGCTTGGTGAGGCATAACGGGAACTAATATTCTTGTCAAAGCCGAGCAAATTTCATACAAAACAGTCTGACATGCCCGTCTTGAAAGTGATTTTTTACCTGCCGTATAGAGTCTGTCTTTTACGATATCGAGGTAGAAAGAACTCAAATCAACTGCCGCAAAGTTTTGCAAGCATTGGAAGTATTTATAAAATTCATACGCTTCAAACGCTTCTGTTACATTGTTAATGATTTCATTTAACTTATGCAAAGCGAACTTATCCAAAGGCTTCAAATCTTCATATTGCACATAATCTTTTGCAGGGTCGAAATCATACAAGTTTCCGAGCAAAAATCTTGCCGTATTTCTTGTCTTTTTGAAGATTTCAGAAAGTTGCTTAATAATGTTATCACCGATTTTGATATCGTTTCTGTAATCAACGGAAGCCGCCCACAATCTCAAAATGTCAGCGCCGTAGTTTTTGATAATATCATCGGGTCTGATGTAATTTCCGAGAGATTTTGACATCTTTCTGCCGTCTTCACCGAAAACAAATCCGTGAGTCAAAACTTCTTTGTAAGGTGCAATTCCTCTTGTTGCAATACAAGTCAACAGTGAAGATTGGAACCAACCTCTGTGTTGGTCTGAACCTTCGAGGTACAAATCAACGGGAAGTTCGCAAAGTTCGTCTTTTCTTGCTTCAACCACCGCTCTGTGAGTAACGCCAGAATCAAACCAAACATCCATAATATCGGTTTCTTTTTCAATATTTGAACTGTGGCAGTCAGGGCAAGTGAAACCTTCGGGAAGAAGTTCTTGTGCAGTGTATTTTACCCAAGCATCAGAACTTTCTTTTTCAAAAATTTGAGCAACTCTTTCGATAGTTTCTTTTGTAACAATCGGCTTACCGCAGTCTTTGCAATAGAATACGGGGATTGGTACACCCCACGCTCTTTG
>ERZ857629.4123-NODE-4123-length-11575-cov-2.913802_pt1 | contig 11575 bp, 20 predicted proteins | sample MGYA00519700_ERZ857629 | MGnify/ENA primary metagenome ERZ857629 (study PRJEB31778, sample SAMEA3449351) | human gut metagenome | biome: human gut; feature: human-associated habitat; material: faeces | place: United Kingdom | collected 2010/2012 ... | reverse complement strand
CATTTCTTGATATCATACTAAAAATACCGGTTATTACTACTTTCTTGTTATAAAATGGATTATTCTTATTTTCAACATCTAAATCCTGTATCAAATATTCCTTATTTATTTTTTCATGAAATGTAATGTCGGTTTGATAAGGGATAGAAGATGAATCATTATTTTCTTCTACATCAATAAGATCATTGTCATTATAACCGACTTGACAAGGTTTAATTTCACCTTTTAGATAATGTATAAATATCTCTGCACAAGCTGTCGCGTCAGAAAGTGCGTTATGATGTTTTAGTTCTATTCCAAAATCATTACAGGCATCATGTAATGACGCACCAGTAAGATTAAATGTGCATTCTATCCCCATAATTATAGGGGGAGCTATGTTGTATTTGCTTAATGCTTTGGATAATACATCAATGTCAAAATTAATATTGTGGGCCACAATAAAATTAGCTTCGAAGTACTCTTTGATTTCTTCCCACACAATATCAAATTCAGGTTTGTCCTTAGTCATTTCCGGTGTTATTCCATGCACTTCTATACATTTCTTATTATATCTATTTCCAGGTGGTTGGATATAACGTTCTATACGGTCTACTATTTGACCTTCTTTCACAACCACGATACCTATTTGACAAGGCATTCTTGTTGAACTGGTTGCTGTTTCGAAATCAAAGGCAATAAAATTTGCGTTTTTCATATTGTTTATTTTAATATTTTTTCATTAATTCGATTATGCAGTATTCTCCGACTCGTTCTGCTCTATTCTTTACAAATTCAACAACTTCATTTTCTAAGATAAACATCATATTAAATTTCCATCGTTTAGGGTCTTTGCTTTTGCGTTTTTGTTCTTCACAGGTTGATTCTATCCATTTGATAACTTCATCTTTTATTCCAAATTGAAAGTTATCAACGGTTCTATCAGGAAGAAGAATGTAATCTATAGTTGTATCAAAATGGTTGTTAGCATAGCATCCTGTATATCCTAATGACTGAAATAAAATATCCCTATTTGTTTTGTATATAGTAGGAACATAGACTTCTTTATTGTATAAAGGATTTGTTATACTGTTTTTGTCAATAGATAGAATATGACTATATTCTCCTGTTGATTTCTTCCCAAAAAGAAAATCATATGTAATAGTAATGTCCATGTATTTTATGCTAGTTATGTTTGTGGAAGTTTAGTATTTATTCCTATCTAAATGTCTTACATTAATCTCCCATGAAATGTAATCCGATAGATATATACGATCTCATCTTTCCTTATAGAGAACTTAGGATAATTCGGTGATATGCACCAAAGTATCTCTTTGTCTGATTCATCAATCATTAAATGTTTTATCATACGATCATCTCTTGTAACGATAAGGTATACTTTGTCCGGATCAACCATTTCCCATCTATCTATATTAGAAAGGCCGACTACATCTCCTGGATTAATGTCCGGCTTCATGCTGCAACCTATGACAGGGAATAGGCCTTTCGCTGAAACGCCAGGTATTTTTATATAGCCAGTAGGTTTCTCGTCTTGGTGATAAGTTGCTAAATCAAATTGACCAGCACTAACCGGTAAATTGTCATAATAGGGAATAGCACCTTCTGTAAATTCATCACTTAATTGATATTGTTGTGTAGTGGAAGGTTTCAACATGCTTCCTCTATTGATCAGTAACCAATCTGAGGATATATCGTCGTATGTAGATATTATCTTTACAAGTAAATCCTTGTCAATAGACGTTCTTCTACCAGTTAAATAATTATTTAAAGTGGTGTAATTGAAATCTATAGCAATAGCAAATGCTCTGGAAGATAATTGTTTATATTCAATTATTTTTTTAATCCTTTCTATTATAGTGTTTTCCATGTGTCTGTTATTTATATTATTTCTAAATATCGCCATTTGGTGATATTTGTTGTTTTTAAATTTGCATATATCGTCATATGGCTATATATTTGCATCGTGATACAAACATTCACGCATACATACATACAAATGTAAATAAATAAACAATAGGTAGCATATGGATACAGCAAAAAAATCAATGGCTTTATCTCTAAGAGAGCTTAAGATCAATAGCAAAAAGACATTTACACTAGCAAAAAGGACCTCTGTAATAAGTACGTTACAAAGGTTAAAATCAGAAGGGTATCGTTTTACAACTGAATCCTTTACGGACAAAGGAATGTTCGTCGTAAAAAAAATGTTAAACCCTGAGTCTGTAACAATTTAGTATATCAGACTATGACAGTATTATATTATTCAGAATTTAATGAAATATTAGACTTATGGAAGCAGGAATGAAAGCACATTCAGGAGAAATCAAGCTGATCAGCAATCATGTATCGAGCGGTAACGGTAAGTGTGGTTACATGGAGCGTGAACTTTATGCAGACGGTGAGCTGGTTTATAAAGACAGGATGTCTGACACTATGTTTTGTTTTATAGCGGAACATCCTGACTTGTTGATGGCTTTGCGTTTATTCTGTGCTGGTGAGTGCAGACTTGACATAGGGGATTATACTGCATGCGGAAGAAAAAAGAGAAACCACCTTGTTCAGTTGTTCCAGTTTATCCGGTTCCAGTTGAAGACGCAAAAGTTGAATTTCGGCATCAAGCTTTTCAAGCTTCGTCAGAAGTATAAGTTCCTGCGCTTTAAATCCTCCCCGTGAATGAAAATCATGCAGACTTGAATTAATAGCTAATGCAAATCCATCGGGAAATGAAAATCGTGCTTGGATTTCAAGCATCCCCACTTTTTCAAGTTGACGAAGTACCATATCGCATTCATCGTAGGTAATTCCTTCTTTTCTGAAGTCTTCATCTATTGTAAATGTGAATACAGAGTAATCGTCAGAAATCAAATAAGAGACTATGAAGTCTTTCTTTTCAATAGTAATCATACAGCTTAATTTTTAGTTTGATAGCAGTAAAGTTAAGCAATCCCGGGTGAATGTTCTACTCTTCACCCGGGTAAATAAAAAAAGATATGGAATCAAATAATAACAACCCAGTAGCGGCTCTGCTTCAACAGGCATTATCGTTGTCCGAGAAGTCTACCGGTATTCCTGTGATAATCGACTATGAAGCCATAACTCGAGCAGCCATAAAAGCGGTCCGAGAAGAGCGGGAGAAAATAGCCTCTGATCCTAAGAGGCTGGTGACACAGAACGAGGCTCATATACGTTATGGAAAGTCTGTAATTGTGGCTCTTGTCCGTCGTAGATATCTCCAACAATATAAGTTCGATCTCCAGGAAGTATATGATGAAGAAGGCAACCTGATCAAGAAAGCTAAGGGAGTAATTTATTACCGAGTAATTGAAATAGAGAAAGCCGTAGAAGATGGAAACGTTCTGAAAGGGACAAGAGGTGTCTTTTATGATGAAAGCTCAGGGAGATGGAGGGAAGTTGTAAAGAACCGGAAGAATTAAAACTAAAAAAACAATGAGACGATTAGAGTTAAGGGAGATTCCAGTTGGTAAAAGATTGGTTCTTGGTAAGAATAAAGTAAAAGTATCTCTAACAACATGTGGCTGCAGTGAATGTATTTTTCAAAAAGAGGCTGGTGCCAGGTTTTGTGAGTTTACAGCATTCTGTTTTGCACACAATCGCCCGGATAAGATGCCTGTGAAATTTATAAAGGTAAGAGAGTAGGTTTTAGGGTCTCTAACTCAATAGGTCAGAGTAGCACACTCATAATGTGAAGGTTCCCGGATCATGCCCGGGGAGGCCCACAGTCAAAAGTATACGAAGCGTCGTGGACATGTTTCCCCCTTTAAAACTACCGAAAGGAATGTTGAATTTAAAGGATAACATATATAAGGTATGAGAGCAAGATAGCTGTAGTGGCCGCGACCTTGCAGGGGTACCGAAATAAAATGTAGGGTTGAAAGTCCTTGCACCGGGCACGGTAGTATGTATAATATTAATCAGTTTGCGAAATGAAAGAAAGGAATATTCCACCCTAGAGAGGTGTGGCGGTCAAATAAGAAAGGTAAACAATCAATTCATCAATATATCATCTAAAAGTGTAAACCTGGCTTACACGCGGTTCGAGTCTGCGATTGATCACTATATAAAATAATTGAACCTTATGGTGTATAGGTTAACCGTAGAATAATATGGAAGGGAATAGATATATCATCAAGGATGAATCCCTGGCAATGATAGGGAAGGTTGAATTCATCAAGCCTAAAAATTATTCAATCATAGCAATGAACTTAGAGACTGTCAATGATGTGGATAAAGTAATCCGCCAGTGTGAGTCTATTAAAGAGCAGATAAGTGGCGGATTACCTAGTGATTAGTTTAGCTATTAACAACTCCTAATATGCTCAAGTTGAATAACCTTACATGTCCGCAATCAGGACATATAACTGCGACTAAAGGCATAAATGAAAATGGGCCACCTATTACAAGTGAATCCGGAGTTCTGTTATTAGATACTAGTTGATATTCATCAGGATGAACTGATTGAGTAGCACTAGAACCACAATTAGGACAAATTTGGCTAACTTTCAAAACTTGCATCAGTTTGGTTTGCTGCTCTTGTGTAAGTTGCATAAGCTAAAATTTTTTAATAAGACATTTTTTACTATCGCTACAAATGTAGCAAAACTCTTTCGGTTTGTGAAGATAGAAAGAGAAAAGGTTTCAAGGGCTGAACCTAAATCAGCCCTTTCTTAAAATGATATTAGTGTTTTTCATGGTATTAGAATTAAGTTAGATTTCAGCCCGTCCTCATGTGAATGCCGACGGGCTTCTTTTTACGGAAACAATTAAATCACATATATATGATACAATTTGACTCACCTATTCAAATGCTGTTTTGCATCCTATTTGCGATTCTAGCATGTATCTGTTTTATTGGAGGATTCTACAATCCTATGCACTTCTTTTTTTCTGCTGCCTGTATAGTAATATGTGTTACAACGTATAAATGCTGGTGAGATGGGAAAGGATATATTGATAAACCATTCTGATGAAGACGCTGATTATGACGGTGATGAAGCTGACGATACAGAGTATCAGGAATGGCTTGATGATTGGCGATTTGAAATGAACACATATAACTATTGACGCATATGGATACGAATTCAGAAAACAATGTTTTGATGCAAACAGATGCATCCGATAAGTCTAATATAGACTATCAGTTAACCGTAGCAAGGCAATTCCCCCGGGATATCCAACGAAGTATTGATAATTCGATCAAGATTGCTACGATGAGTATGGATACTGCTCAATCTTGTGGATATGCCCTTATAAAGGATGGGAAACCTATCGTTGGACCATCTGTTCATCTGGCAAGAATAGTCGCTTCGTGTTGGGGTAATGTAAGAACGGATGCCAAGGTTGTCCAGATTACAGATAAACAGATTGTAAGCCGTGGTACATGTTGGGACTTGGAAACAAATGTTTCATCTTCTTTTGATATAAGTCGTAGCATCATCGGAAAGACCGGCAAACGATTTACTAATGATATAATAACGGCCACAGGTAATGCTACGAACTCAATAGCTTATCGCAATGCTGTTTTTGCCGTTGTCCCCAAGGCTGTCGTAGATGTAGTGTATCAAGCTGCTTTAAATATGATAACCGGTGATTTATCTGACGAAGGTAAGTTACAGAAGAAAAGATGTGAAGTTGTAAGTTCCTTCAAAAAGAACTATAAGATCACAGAGCAAGAAGTAATAACCTTATGTGGTAGACAGACAATAGATCAAATCAATTTAGGAGAGCTGGCATTATTGCTCGGAGTACTTCAATCTCTCAAAGATGGTGATACCACTATAAATGACCTGATCCCATCCAAAGAGGTAAAAGAAGATATCTCTGCCAAAAAAAGAAAAATGAAAACTAAAAAAGCAGACAAGTTATTATGAACAAATATTCATCATATACTGATACCCAACTCGAAGAGTTATTTTCATATTATTTGATAGACTCTTGGAGCTACAGTAAGGTTGCATCCTTTTCCCGAAATGAAAAGGAATTTGAAAAGACATATGTGTACCGGGAGAAGTCCAGAGTATCAGCCAGTACGGTTGCCGGAAATGCTTATCATGTGGCTCTTGAGTTGTTTTTCAAACAATTGGTTGATGGCGTAGAAACGCCACTAGTCGAGATGGAACAGGTTGCGTTTACTTACATAGATAATATATCTGCGAATAGATGGAAAATACAGAAAACAACTCCCACTATTGAAGAATGTCGTCTGAAGGCAACGAAGACATGTACAGCCTTTCTAAAGAACTTTTACAACGAAAAGGATATCTATCTGTCTGACTTGTCTGAAATCATCGGAATAGAACTCAGATGCGACGAATGGTTAGTTGTGAATGGTGTAGACATTCCGTTACCATGTCACTCCAATATAGACCTTGTGATAAAACTAGAAGATGGCAAGGTCGTTATCGTAGATCACAAGAGTAAAACAAAATTTACAGATGATGATGAAATCGCTTTGGTCTGTGGGAAACAGGCGATTACATACATTCTAGCCTTTGAATCAAAGACCGGCATCCAGGTTGATGAAGTTTGGTTTATCGAAAATAAAGATTCAAAAAACAAAGACAATTCTCCCCAGCTAAAGAAGTTCAGAGTCGTTCTTGATCATGATACGCGTAAATTATATGAAGCATTGTTATACGAACCACTCAAAAGAATGGTAGAGGCCGTTTCCGATCCAGATTATGTTTACATGATCAACGATAATGATAATTTCATTGACCGGGCAGAATTGTATAACTTCTGGGCAAAGACAATGATCGCAGAAGTAGATGATTTCAATATACCGGAAAAGAAGAGAGATTTAATTTCCAGAAGGCAAAAAAAGATCAGGGATGCGTCAATAGGAAGTATAACGCCAAAGGCTATCGCTTCATTTAGAGAAAATGCCGCATCGTTTATTAATTACGATTTATCAAATACAAATATGACAAACGGAGAGAAAATAGAACACGTTCTTAGAACGTTCGGGGTTATAGTAAAAGTAGCCCACGAAATACAGGGGTATTCTTCTAATACTTATTTACTGGAGGTCTCAGCTGGTGTGAAAATATCCAATGTTTTGAAATATCAGTTGGACATAGCAAATGTATTGAACGTACCATCTGTTAGAATAGGTAAAGATCTGATGGTTTACAATGAAAAATCTTACCTGTCTATAGAGACTCCTAAAAAACGAACAGATACTCTTCTTTGGGACAAGACATATCTGGTGGATGAAAAAATCCCTATTGGCATAGATAACTTTGGAAGAACTATACATTGGGACCTAAACAATCATTCAACACCGCATGTACTTATTTGTGGTGCAACCGGTAGTGGTAAATCCGTATCGATCATATCAACAGTTGAATATGCCAAGGTAGCCGGTATCACAGACATTGTAATATTTGATCCAAAGTATGAATTCTGTTCATATAGCAGCCAGGGTGTTCGGGTATACAACGAGATAGAAGATATAGAAGAGCAGATGAAACTCCTTGTAGAGGATATGCAGGGTAGGGCAAAAAACGGTATCAAATCAAAAACACTAGTAATCTTTGATGAATTTGCAGATGCCGTTTCAGCTTCCAGATCGGGAACCGAACTAGATATAAAGGAGAAGGTTCAAGTAGGTTTCTTCGCATCAAAAAAAATGATGGGAATCCCTATGCCTCCGGAACCAAAATACGAATTCAGGGTTATCGGTCGGCTTAAGTCCTTGGAAGAAAATCTCAAAATTCTTCTTCAAAAAGGTAGATCACTCGGGTTCAGGATCGTAGCAGCAACACAGCGAGCGTCGGTAAATGTAATAACTGGAGACGCTAAAGTAAACTTCCCTGTTCAGATTTGTTTCCGGGTTCCCAAAGAAATAGATTCTAAAGTCGTGTTAGACGAACCTGGGGCTGAGACGTTAGCAGGAATGGGAGATGGATTAATGAAATCCCCTGAATATATCAATGTTGTTAGATTCCAAGGTTTTTATAAAAGCTGATTATGGAACTATGCAAAACCGATATACAAACAATCGAGCGCCTACTTAAGCAATGTTCGGATAAAATAGAGAAATATGCACCAAAGACCTCTCCTGATCAAGATTTATGTCGAAGGTGCAGGAATATGATAAGAAAGTTAAACAATAAATCAAAATAACATGCACAGCTGGTTTGAATGTAAAATCTCCTATGAAAAAGTACTGGAGAATGGGATGCAAAAGAAAGTAACAGAGCCCTACTTGGTCGACGCGATCTCTTTCACAGAGGCAGAAGCCCGTATCACCGAAGAAGTCCGGCCGTTTATATCCGGAGAATTTACTGTTACAGACATTAAACGTGCCCGTCTTTCAGAATTGTTCTTCAACGAAAATGGCGACCGGTTCTACAAGGTCAAGGTTAATTTTATCACTTTGAATGAAAAGAGCGGTGCAGAAAAGAAAACGGCTGCACAAATGCTTGCACAGGCTAGCACGTTGAAGGAAGCCATTGCCGTACTAGAAGAAGGAATGAAAGGTACTATGGCTGATTATAGAATTGTATCAGTTACCGAAACGGAGATCATGGATGTATTTCCATTTAATGCGGAAATTGGAAAACGAGCCGATGATTTAAGTAAAATGGAAATTGAAAAGGCAATTGTTGATGATGATAAATCCATAGAGGATAGAATGCTTGAAGCGAAAAATATAATTACTCGGGATCCAAAGACTGGAGATGCTGACCTAATCACACGAACACAGTCCTTCATCAGGCAGAAAGCTGGCTACGATAATAACCGATACAAGGAAGCTGCTATAGAGATGGCTGTGCTGCAACGATCCCCGGCAGCGCAAATTTGGTTTATGGGGTGTGGACAATTATTAATAGAAGAATTGGAGGTGTAAAATGAACATTCAGAAATTCATGGATGGATGCGGCTCCGTTCTCTCTATTCTTGTGCCTATCCTGGCGATCATGGCTATTATCTACATAGGCCTGTGTTTAATCAATCAGAATAATAAAAGATAAAATGAACGAAGTAAAACCTAAACGACTCACAATCCCGATCTTACAACAAAGACTGGATCAAATATTCTCAGAGTACATCCGCCTTAGAGATGCTAATGATAACGGATTTTGCCGCTGCATCACCTGCGGTTCTATATGGCGTTGGCAAGCAATCCAGAACGGGCACTATATCGATCGCCGTCATATCGGAGCTAGATACGATGATAGAAACTGCAACCCGCAGTGTTCATCATGTAATATTGGTCTCCGTGGAAATCTTGATAAATACAAACGGGCTATTATTGAGAAACATGGCGTTAAGGTTCTGGAAGAGCTAGAAGCTACAAAGCGATCTTCTGAAAAATGGACTACTGCCGATTATCAAGAAAAGATAACCTATTACAAGGCTGAAGTAAAACGAATAAGAAAAGAGAAAGGCCTATGATATCGCCGCAAAACATAGATATAAAGCCTAACTGTCGATACTGTAAGCACTCAGGGCCTGTGATTAATTTTATTTGCGCCTGTTCTATCCTGAAAATTAACCGGTCTACTGGAATTAGAAAGTGTAGTCTTTTCATTGTCGATATAGTCAAATACAACAATAAAAAAACAAGTGAAGTATGAAAGATGATATACAAGTAGGGCAAACCTTCTATCTATCCAACATAGACAGAAGAGATAAAGTAAATGATAAAGAAGTCTTTGTTTCAAAGATTGGAAAGAAATATTTCTATGTGAGTTACGGATGTCAAGAATTAAAATTTGATATAAAAACGCAAGTTCATATTAATACGCCATATTCTCCTAGCTATCTACTCTATAAATCCAAAGAAGATTGCGAGTATATCCATGAAACAGAAAGACGAAGGCGAGCAATATCTGATAGATTATGTCATCTTTTAACAAGAAAAGAGGTAAATGATATATATAACTTTCTAATTCTAAGAGATAAATAATCATGAAATACAAAGTTGGTGATATAGTTCCTTACCGGAATACTAGAAGTAATATAAAACATGCTAAGATAATCTCTTTTGAGACGGTTGATAACGGGAAGATATGGTTCTGGGGTATAGATACTGTTACTGGAGCTAAAGTATGGTATCCTGTACATCAATCGGAAAAGTTGGATTTACAAACTTAAAAAGAAATGAGTAACATTGATTTGAACATATTACGCGATCAAGCTTATAAGATAGCTTGTGACCATGGATTCCATGATAAGGAATTGAGTAACGAACACTTTCTTTGTCTTGTTATCAGCGAGCTGATGGAAGCGGTAGAAGCTGATAGGAAAGGGAAGCGATTTGACAAAGGAAAATATGAATATAACGAGATAACCGAATGCCAGGGATGGCTTACAGCAGAAGAAAAATTTATCAATGTTTTTAATCGATGTATCAAAGACACTGTTGAAGACGAACTTGCCGATGCCGTTATCCGCTTGTTTGACTTGGCTGGGATGCGGAATATTTCTCTTGAACTTGTAACTAAAGATATGGCTGATGGCATAGATGATATGGCTGAATCATGTAAAGACGAAACATTTACAGAGTCTATATATGCTATATCTACACTTGTATCGAGATATGATGGCTTATACGATTTTCCTACCGCCATTAACGATATGATAATGTCTATTTTCGGATTAGCAAAGTATCTTGACATTGATCTACTTTGGCATATTGAGCAGAAGATGAAGTATAACCAGTTTCGTGAGAAGATGCACGGAAAGAAGTATTAACCCTCTAAAAATAAATGAGTCATGAATAAAGATACATTGCAAAAAGCCAATGAATTAGCGCAAAAGATCAGAGAACATGAACAGGCATTGTGCTGCTTTGAGTATGATCATAATTATTATGCAAGGGATGAAAACCCGGATTTAGAACCGGACATGCGCAGCACCAACCCGCAGTTAATAATTGAACATGATAATACTGAAGAATGGGAAGGTCGTACAACAACACCTATCCCTATGGTACTAAGTGATTATCTGATAGAAGCTATTAAGCTGTCAATCAAAGATAGTTTAAAGAGGTTGCAGACGGAATTTGAAGCTTTATAACACTCAACACTAAAAAATTATGAACAGCAACGCACATGAATATAAGGTCAATGCTACCAAAGTAGCATTGCATCTACTACGAGAACCCGACATATTCGAAACGAATATGAAACTGTTTTGCGCTAAAGACCTAGAGAAGGCTTTTATCGCCGGCGCCGAATGGCAGAAGAAACAATCCTATACCGAGGACCAGATAAAGCAAGCTATCCTTGACTACTGCGATGAGAACGGAATGGACGATGAAGAGGCTAAGGAGTGTGTAGATGACTTTATTAACAACTTCTTGAATAAAAATGTATGAGCAAACTTAAAGAAGCAATTAAAGAATATGTTGAATCTTTTCCTTGGAAAAGAGGATCTGATTATAGTCAAAAATATTGCCATGATGCTTTTATAGCCGGTGCCCAATGGCAACTACAGCAATTAGGCCATCCCGATCCTCCCGGAGAACAAGGAACGGACGGTACTACAATCATCAAGGAAGTGATGAAAGAAAAGGCTATCGAGGCCTTTAATGAAGCGATGATTT
>ERZ857629.4115-NODE-4115-length-11594-cov-8.415114_pt1 | contig 11594 bp, 15 predicted proteins | sample MGYA00519700_ERZ857629 | MGnify/ENA primary metagenome ERZ857629 (study PRJEB31778, sample SAMEA3449351) | human gut metagenome | biome: human gut; feature: human-associated habitat; material: faeces | place: United Kingdom | collected 2010/2012 ... | reverse complement strand
CCGAAAGGCAAATATCTCGTCTTTTGTTCTTAGAGGAGGGAGCGAGGTTATGTTTCGGGAACCCCAAAACTCCTCGCTCCACCATGAGGGTGGAGAATTTTTGCTCCCGATGGTCGCAGAAAATGAGTATACCAACTGCAATTACTGCCATTATATGCTAAAATTTGTTATATATCTATATAATTGTGTTAATAATATTCTTTTTCTTTGGCAGTTAAAGAAAAGCACCCTATCTTTATAAGCAAAACAATTAATTTAAATTGAAACAAAATTAAATAGTCATGCGTATGAAAAAGTTGATTTTTATGTTTCTTGCTATTCTTCTTTGTGGAATAGTTCAAGCTCAGACTTCTGAGATTATTTTAAACAACGGAAAAGTTGTGAAAGGAAAAATTAAAAGTTTGTCTTTTAATGTAGATAATACTCACGAAGTTAGAATAAAGAATGAAGTGAGTGGTGAGAACTTCGACTATACTTCTGCTGATGTAAAAGAAATAAAATTCTATGGTAAAAAGGCAAAAGAAGTAACAAATTGGATTCCTCTGTATGCCCAGATGGGATTGGGAATGTCTTATAAGAAAGCCCCCAAGCTCTACAAAAATCCCGTATTTCTCCATCCTGTTTATAAGGGGAAAAACATTTCAGCGTATGTTCACTACATAAGAACAAATACTCATGTGAAATCGGGCAGTATTTACGGATTTGGCCTTATGTTTTATTACAAATCCAAGGACGAGGACTTTGCGAGAAGCTATTATTTGATGGATAATAGTATTGCAGGAATTGGTCAAAAGACTGTGCTAAAAATGTATTTTAAAGGTTATCCTCAGATAAAGGAAATACTCAAAGGTCTAAGTATGAAAGAGATTCGTAAAGACCCTACTATATTAGTCAGAAAACTTGATGAAGTTTTGGAATAACTTCCTTGATTATGATTTATGACAAAGTTTTTGTAATCAAATTTTTGTAGTGTTAAAAATATCTATCGAAATATTAAATAAACGTACATATGAAAAAGTTACTTTTTATCATCTTCCTAATGGTATTCTCGTTTGCGATAACAGCAAACGCCAAGAAACCCAAAGTCGTATGGCCTAAGGCAGTGCTAACTCTTAAAGATGGTACTGTACTTAACGGCTATTTGCAGAACGACATCCACTTTATGAAGAAAAACATCTATTTCAGTGAAACACAAGATGGCAAGGACGTAAAATACAAGATAGTAGATATAAAATCCCTTGTGGTGGACAATGCTATGCAAGACGGCAAGCAGCGCACTTTCATACTTATAGATGACGACCCTAAATTTCCATTTTTGGCAACTGAAGTTTTCAAGGGAAAGCATGTCGTTGGCTATATGGAACCTTATGCTTTTGAACACACCATCACAAGCAGAACTTTTACAGGTATCCCGTATGTTGCCGGTACCAATTATTCAGGTTGTAGATCATATCACTATATGGTTGATGGCGGCAAGCATGTGTACTATTGGAATTTGTTTGAAAGTAAAAAAATTAATGCTAAGAGAGAAAAATACTCTCAAAAGAAACTGTTGAAAAAGATAAGTGAGAAATTCAAGGACTATCCTACTGTTGCTGAAGAAGTGGAAAAGAGAGGACTCACAGCAGAGCAAATCCATGAAGATCCCACCATTCTTCTTGAAATTCTTGACAAGAGTCTGCAATAATCTTTTGTCTTTTCCCCCATACCAATGCTTCCGTACTCCCGCAGTATGGAAGCATTTTTCAATTTATTCCTCCCCACAGGTTGGCGGTTCATTCTCTGTAGGTCTCAGATGTTCTTGTTACTACTCAGCCCCTAAAAATGAATTTCAAGTACTCATTTGACATAATAGCCTATTTTGTAGCATAAATATAGCCAAAATCATCAATATTTTGCGGATTTGACACATCCAAGGGGTGTTGAGTAGTTACGTATATGGCAGCAACTGAAAATAAAATCTAAAAAATGGATATGATTTTCATCAATCCACATAAATGTTGTACCTTTGTCACCGAAAAGAGTTGTTTGACAAGTAATGCAAACTTATGTATAATACAGAAGTTAAAACTATTACCAAGTCATTACCTCTATTGAGGTGAAACACTTGTAAATCGCTCATTTTTAGCTATTCGGCATATTTTAGCAGAATTTTTCGGAAAAAATCCTAATAAGAATGAAAGAAAATGCCAACAAATTTATCAAACAAAAAAACTCAAATATTGCCCGTAGCCACAATCTTAGATTCATGGCTCGGGCAATGATGGCATATTTAATAAAAACTGCCACAATCAGTCATTAGCTCGGCAAGCTCAACACAAAGTTGTTAATATCCGGTCCAATTCGTCCAGTTCCTCTTCTTTAGTCGCCCAACTGGTGACGAAACGGCAGACAATCTCCTCATCACTCTTTCTCTCCCATATCTCAAAAGCTACCTTCTGTGAGAGTGCCTCGTAAAGTTTTTTGGGCAGAACAACGAACTGTTGATTTGTTGGCGAGTCGTAGGCTATCGCTATGCCATGCTTTTTGAATATATCGCAGATGCGGACAGCCATATTGATGGCATGTTGCGAAACCTTAAAATACAGATTGTCAGTAAACAACGTGTCAAACTGGATGCCAAGCATTCTGCCTTTGGCGAGCAAAGCTCCGTGGCGTTTCACGATGGTGAAGAAATATTTGGGAGCCTTCATTCCTGTGAACACCACAGCCTCACCAATCATTGCTCCAACCTTTGTGCCACCAATATAGAACACATCGCAATGCTTGGCGAGGAATGGCAAGTCGTAGTCGCATGCCTCCGACATCAGTCCATAGCCCAGTCGTGCTCCGTCGATAAACAGACGCAGATCATATTTCCGGCATGTGGCGTACAGATTCTCAAGCTCAGCCTTTGTATATGCCATTCCAAACTCAGTAGGCATAGAAATGTATACCATTCCTGGTTGCACCATGTGGGGATGCGTCTCGTCAGCCAAGAATCTGTCCATATAAGCAGACAATGTTCCAGGAGTAAGCTTGCTGTTGACGGAGGGAAGAGTGATAACCTTATGTCCGAATGCCTCCACGGCACCAGACTCATGCACCTCAATATGTCCTGTCTCCACACAAACAACGCCCTCACATCCCAGCAGCACAGAGTCGATGACCGTTGTGTTGGTCTGCGTACCTCCCACAAGGAAGAACACGTCAGCCTCCTCGTTATCTATAGCCTTGCGAATCTTCTGTTTTGCCGATTCTGTATAATGGTCATAGCCATAACCAGGAGTCTTGTCATCGTTGGTCCTGCCAAGAGCCTCTAATATCTCCGGCAGCATACCGTTGTTGTAGTCACTTTGAAATGAAATCATATAATGCAATTATTTAAATTCTCTTCCCATTAAAACATGTTATGCAGAGCGAGATTGCAGCCAATATTGCTCCCACAGCACACACGCCAGTCCATCCCTTATGAGCCCAAGCCAAACCGGCACAATATGTGCCAAAGGAGCCGCCTATAAAATAAGTGGTCATAAATATGGTATTGGCCCTGTTAGAAGCTTGAGGCATCTCCTGAATGCAGCCGCTTTGATTGCTTAGTTGCAGACATTGCAAGCCTATGTCTACCAAGATGATAGCTATGACAAGCCCCATGAAAGTGTCGCCAAACAGATAGGCCGTAGTCCACGCCACAAGTTGCAAGCAAGCTCCATAAACGCTCATATTCCTTATGCCCAAGCGGTTAACAAGCTTGCCAACACCGCTTGCCGCTATAGCCCCGGCTATGCCGCACAATCCTAAAGTTCCAACCATCTCGCTACCTGAAAAGAACGGAGCCTGTGCCAACCGAAAGGCGAGGCACGCCCAAATGGCCATCATGCTGCCAAAACTGAAGGCGGCACGCACTGCATAAAGGCGTATGAGCCCATTGCTCGTCACAATATTAAATACGCTGGCCATCAAGCCACCGTATGTGCCAACATAGTTGCTCTTTATCTGTGGCATAATCTTGAGCGTGATGGCCATGCACAGCACCATCACAAGAGCCGCTATTAAAAACATTTCGCGCCAGCCCAACCATTCGCCTACATAACCGCTAACCACTCTCGAGGCAAGTATGCCAGTAAGCAGTCCGGACAGAACTATGCCCATATTTCTGCTTTTGTTCTTCTTCTCGGAATATTGTCCTGCTATAGGTATGAAAAACTGCGGAATTACGGAGCAGGCTCCCAATAGCAGAGAGGCTCCCCAAATCATCCATACATTGTGGGCTACGGCTATGACGACAGCCATAACGGCTGCCACCGTCATATTCACAACTATTATTCGACGGCGCGAGTAGAGGTCGCCCATAGGTATAAGGAAGCACAAACCAAGCGCATAGCCTATTTGGGTGACAACGGTTATAAGGTTTGCCTCATGTTGGCTCACTCCTATGTCGTGACGTATCATCTCCAGAAGAGGCTGGTTGTAATAGCAATTTGCCACGGTCAATCCCGCTATAACAGCCATTGCAAGTAACAAGCTACGCTCTATGCCTTCATTTTCCTTAAGTTGTTTCATCTCTTTTTTCCTTATACCTATAATCTTACGGTAACCTATTTGGATTGTTCGCAATTACAAAATTACGAAATAAAAACATATAATCAAAAAAATATCGTTCTTCAGAAAGACAATTCAACCACAGTATTTGTTCTCTTTCTTATAGTCTAAATATCACTTATGGGAGCAATTATATGTCACCTATTAGGGGGCAACAATATGTCACTTATGGGGGTACGTTTATATGTCACTCATGGGGTACATTCACATGTCACTTATTAGGGTACGCTTATATGTCACTCTTTGAAAGACAGGGGGGTAGGCTACCTATTTTATTAGAAATCTCTTTAAAAATTTGGTGCATTATTAACAAATAACTACTTTTGCAAAAAACATTAAGAATATGGTAAATTTCAAACTTTTCGATCCTATGACAATGGACAGCAATATGCTTCCAAATGTAGCAGGTAATTATGTTTTCCTTTTACGCAAAGGAAGTCAGTTACCTAAAATAGACATTGAGCCTAAAATACCCGAATTCACTTTAGATGGTAATACTTATCAAGCAATCTATACCGGTATTGCAAGTGAGAGTCTCAGACAGAGGGACTACCGCACTCACTTTGTAGGCAATAACGCAAGTCGTTCAACTCTAAGAAAATCAATAGGTAGCCTTTTCGGATATGATTTAATACCACGAAAAGAGGGTGATTTAAAACATAAAAAATTCAAACCGGCTGATGAAGAAAAGTTGACTGAATGGATGATTAGCAACCTGTTACTTGCCTTTGTTGAAAATGCAGACCCAGAGCCGTTGGAAGAAAAACTTATCGCAGAGCTGAACCCGCCTCTAAACCTTGACAAAAACCACAACATGGTGAATAAAGAGTTCAGAGCTTCGTTAAGTAAGTTGAGATGCAGACCTGTTATTGGATCAGCAGAACACTTCACTTCTTCTATGAAAACAACAATAAAAAAAACAAAAGCTGTTGCAGATTATATAAAGGAGATAAAGTTATGAACCTCTACCAAGTAGAAATAACAACAGACGCAGACTTCGTTACCATAACTGTGAATGCAGATGATGAAAACGAAGCTATTTCAATCGGAGTCGGTATGTTTGATGCTGGACAATTAGATACAGCAGGCTCTTCTATTGTAAATATCGCAGCATTTCCAGCTTGCATGTAAAGGGGAATAAGCCAGCGTCTAATAGGACACAATGAAGAAAGGGGGTGACTTGTAATCACCCCCATTTCTATAATATTGCCCATCGACAGACATTAAACCATAAATGCACTTCTATTTTATTAGCACGATTGATAATCTCCTGTTCATCATCATCACAAGGCTCCACAATCTTTCCTTCCGACGCAAGAAAGTTGCCACCAATTTTTATGGCATCCTCTAAACTATCCTTCATATCATTCCAACAAGCCACACTACGTGCCCATGATCTTGTCTGATTTTGCATCAAGTGTTTCTGTGCTCTACCTACAGCCCGTTGTATGTGAGCTTCCAACTCTGGCAACTGTAGCAAGCTATGACGCATTTTAAGCTTAAATATTTGTATGTGCGAGAAATTATTGGTAAGTTTGCAGAAAGAGTAAAACATTCTGAACAAATTATTTCATGGAAGCACTCTACGCACCAAATTGTCTTCTGCACGCAGAAAGCTATAGAATGTATTAGATATACGTCGCATTATTTATTATAAGAAACCGCTTCAAGCCAATAACAAATGAAGAATATATATTTCCCTGAAGAAGACATTACCGAGAACGACCTGTTCTTTATTACAACTGTTCGGCTTATTACGAGGCTTCATACTTCATAGCGCGAAGCTATTTTGCAGGAGGATTCATGTAAAAAAACAACCAATAAAATAAATGTTTATAGTAATTTTGTTTGTATTCCTTGGCATAGCCTTGGGTTATGTCCTGCGCACAAGGACAAAGTCGGACACCGTAAGCAGTGCCACAAACGTATGGACAGCAAGAATCACGACATGGCTTATATGGCTGTTGCTGTTCATGCTCGGCATTGAAGTGGGAAGCAACGAGCAGATAATCTCATCACTGCCCACACTGGGGGTTGAAGCCTTGGTGTTGTCGGTATGCGCCACCTTGGGCAGTTGTGTCCTTGCATGGGCTTTATGGAAGACAGCGAAGGGAGGAGACGAGCAATGAAAGGAAGTCTGATAGTAGTGGCATTCTTCGTCCTCGGACTGTTGGCAGGACGCAGCGGCTGCATGCCGTCATGGGCAACGGGCAGCGGAACGAGTTTCGTGGCACTGTGCGCACTGCTCCTTTGCGTGGGAACGGGCATCGGACTCAACCCCGACATGAAAAGCGACATTAAAAGTCTGAATCCCCGTCTGGCGTTTCTGCCCGTCGCCACCATCGTCGGTTCGTGGATGGGAGCGATGGTTGCATTCCTGCTTATGAAGAGCGATGTATGCTTTTTCCTGCAGCACCGCGACCTCACCGACTGTCTGGCCATTGACAGCGGCTTCGCCTACTATTCGCTGTCGAGCATCTTCATCACCGAATATCGTGGTGCGGAACTCGGCACCATAGCCCTGTTGGCAAACATAATCCGCGAGATGATAACCCTTCTGCTGACACCGTTGCTGGCAAAATGGTTCGGTCCGCTGGCTCCAATATCGGCAGGCGGCGCAACGACAATGGACACCACTCTGCCCATAATCACGCAAACCATAGGGCAGCGTTATGTAGCACTGAGCATATACCACGGTTTTGCCACCGACTTCACAGTGCCGTTCATCGTGACATTATGGTGCACGATTGCTGCATAAGTATTATCTTTACATTGCGTATTACGAAGGTTTCGTTACGCAAAACTCATAATAGCGTAAATAGTTATGGCACAGAATAATCCTTTCCTCATAAAAGGCTGTCTGCCGCCCAGCTGCCAATGAACGATTTTGGTTTAAAAACAAGGCTTATTTGCACTCAAAAGAAGCCTTAAACGGAAAGCAAAGAAGCCTTGTTTGCGATGCAAACAAGGCTTCTTTTTATACGGGGCATTACCACACTGTCACTCAACGAGTTGCAGAGCCTCTTTTGTGAGATATTGCTTTATTTCGGCGTATGGCACCGTGAACGACACCATACCTATCGCGTATGGACCTATTTCATACTGCTGATAGATGAAATGCACTCCATCGGCAGCAAGATACGGTGCGTGTGCCGGTATCGGGATGACGCCATTATCGATGAAAAGATGGTCGTTGAGGTCTTTCTCGCTCACCTTTTCCATGCCGCCCTTATTGAGATAAGCTGTCACACCCTTGCGCAGGATGGGCTGCAAGGCCTTCAGTTGCAGCGTATCGACAGTCTGCGTGAGCACCTTTCCCGAGGGTTTTGCGATGTTCACCACATAGTCTGTCGCCGAACCGTGTGCTCCGCCGAGATAGGAATACGACTTCACTTCATAGTTCACATAGCGTTGAGTGTCGGCAATCTTGGCGATGCTGAGCTCGTAGCTCACTGCCGGCTGACGGTCCATACCGGCATCGAGCATTTCCTTCACGGTCTGCTTCAAGTACGACAACGTTCCGTCGGCATAATAGTCCACCACAGCCTCGCTCTTGTCCGTCGCACCGTCATACAAGGGGTACTTGTCCTTTGAGTCGAGGTCGTAGAGTACCGGCAGATAGTTGTTTGCCAGTTCGCCACGCACGAAATCGCATACGGCGAGCGAAAGCGAATCGTCGCCAGTAGGGTAATCCACAGCAAACTTGCACTGCAATGTGCTGTCGGTTCCGACATTGCGCTCCACTGTCACTGTGGGCAGGGTTGCATCGCTGGCGGCAGGCGTGCCGTCAGACTTGCATCCTTTCGTCAAAAGGAGCACCGACGACATGAGTACGGATAAAATAAATACGTGTTTCATTCGTTTTTTCTTTTTAAAAATTTCACATAAGGGGTGCTATTGCTTTCTTTGTCTATGTCTGTAAAAAGCAATTCCTTGTCATGACACACCTCCGTGTCAGTCTGTCCGCACGCTTGGTGTCAGGCATTCTGAAAGTGTGCGGAAGTCGCTACGGCATCATTTCGAGGCGTCAAAAATCTTCGAAGCATCGGTTCTTTTCACAAGACGCATATCGTTGAGTTTGCGGAGCAAGGCCACTCTTTCTGCCGTCTGCTTACCTGCCTTTACGCGTTTTTTGTTGTATTTCCACCAATTTATGAGGTCGTGATTGTACGGCTTCTTCTTGTCCGGCAGTTGATGATGCACCTCAAGATACTTCTTCATGGCATGGTATTTCTCCATCCACAATTCGTTCCTCGTCAGTTTATGTTCGTTTGTCTGCATAGCAACAGTTGTTTTTATATCGGTGAAGCATGCGTCACAGCACACCGCACCAATGATTAATAAGTGGTGCAAATATAACGAAAACTTTTATATATCGGTCATCTGCACGCCTTAAAAGCACGTTTCATAGCTTTCATTTATAATTTAATAGATGTTTTTTATCTAATTTATTGATTGTTTTGGTGGCAATAGTCGTATTTAATGAGTATCTTTGCATAAGATAGGCGGCACCTCAGCAATTGAAGCAAGCTTCATTGCATTCGGTTTGCACTATCTTTGCAAGAGATAGGCGGCACCCCGCCTTTCCAAGACAAAGACAAGACACCCCTTAATTATGTAGCAAGAAACAAAAAGGATAAAAAACAATAAAACAAAAAGGAAATGAGAACTGTATATGAATTCTCTGTAAAGGACAGAAAAGGAAAAGAAGTATCTCTGAAAGAGTATGCCAACGAAGTGCTGCTCATAGTGAACACTGCGACAAAATGCGGTTTCACACCACAGTATGAAGAATTGGAGAAGTTATACGAGAAATATCACTCGCAAGGTTTTGAAGTGCTCGACTTCCCCTGCAACCAGTTCGGACAGCAGGCACCTGGCACCGACGAATCGATACACGAGTTCTGCAAACTCAACTACGGAACAGAGTTTCCACGCTTCAAGAAGCTGAAAGTGAACGGCGACGATGCCGACCCGCTCTACAAGTTCCTCAAGGAACAGAAGGGTTTCGCAGGATTCGACGCCAGCCATCCGCTCACTCCCGTGCTCGACAAGTTGCTCTCCGAGAGCAATCCCGCCTACAAGGAGAATGCCGATATAAAATGGAACTTCACAAAGTTCCTCATAAACAAACGCGGACAGGTGGTGGCACGCTTCGAACCCACGGAAAGTATTGAAAACATAGCAAAACAGATAGAAGAAATTTTATAACCAAAATGGAAAAAAGAGAACATACACGCTGCCTCATCATCGGCAGCGGTCCCGCAGGATACACAGCGGCAATTTATGCAGGACGCGCCAACCTCAGTCCTGTAGAGTACTGCGGAATACAGATGGGCGGACAGCTCACACAGACTACTATCGTTGAAAACTTCCCCGGCTATCCGCAAGGTGTGGACGGAAACCAGATGATGATGGACCTGCGCGAGCAGGCACTGCGCTTCGGAGCAGACATACGCGACGGTTCCATAGCAAAGGCCGATTTCAGCAAAGCACCGTATGTGCTCACCACAGACAGCGGACACGAGATTGAAGCCGACACCGTAATCATTGCCACTGGAGCAAGCGCAAAGTACCTCGGACTTGACGACGAGAAGAAATACAACGGTCAGGGCGTGAGCGCATGCGCTACCTGCGACGGATTCTTCTACCGCAAAAAGGTAGTGGCAGTAGTGGGCGGCGGCGACACCGCGTGCGAGGAGGCCATCTATCTGGCAGGTCTCTGCAAGAAGGTGTATATGATTGTGCGCAAGCCTTTCCTTCGCGCTTCCGACGTAATGAGAAAGCGTGTGGAGGACAACGAGAAGATAGAAATCCTCTACGAGCACAACACTCTGGGACTCTACGGCGACAACGGCGTGGAAGGCGCACATGTCGTGAAGCGTAAGGGACAGCCCGATGAGGAGCGGTACGACCTGCCCATCGACGGATTCTTCCTCGCCATAGGCCATAAGCCCAACACCGATGTGTTCAAAGACTACATCAACCTCGACGAGACGGGCTATATAAAGACCATCGACGGTACACCACGCACCAACGTAGAGGGCGTGTTTGCTGCCGGCGACTGCGCCGACCCCGTCTATCGTCAGGCCATCGTTGCCGCCGGTTCCGGCTGCAAGGCCGCACTCGAAGCCGAGCGTTGGCTGACAGAACATAACAAGTAAGGTATCAAAAAACAGATATCAGCGGAAGTTATTGCTTTGACAAGCGGCAAAACCAAGCGAATGATCTGTGACCAATGAAAGATAACGGACATTAGCATTACTTTTCAACAAGTTGTGCTATTGTCCGTTATCTTATTTTTTATCAAGCCGTTGCATTATATCTTCAAGATCGTCTTTCAGTCGGTTTATGACACATTCCCTCTCTTCAGCCGATGTCGTGGCTATGCGTTCGGGCGTGAGCGGCAGAAGCCAGTCGCATGAAGTGCCGTGGAGCATGGCGAGCACCGGCATCACCTTATGCGCCACCTGCGCCGTGTCGGCAAATGAGGCGGCGGAGCCAAGAGCCGTCATGTAGCCTTCAACCGACTTGCGCAACTCGGCAAGTATCTGTCCTTCCGCCTCCTTGTCGCCGTCGGCAAACGATGTGAGCGGACTGAAATAGTCAGTTTCGGCAGCATGCACGGCAAGCCCTGTAAGGCGGCTTACGGTGCCGGCAAGGGCATCAAGGCGGAAAGGTTTGAACAGGCAGGCGTCGAACCCACGCTTGCGCAGTTCCTCGGCAATGCTCATGTCATGGGCGGTCATAGCCACCTTGTGCGCCGGAGAGTCGGCGACAAGCCGCAAGAGTTCCGTACCGTTCATTTCGGGCATCTCCACATCGGTGAACAGAATGTGCGGATGCAGCGAGCGCACAAGGCGCACAGCCTCATCAGCATGCTGCGTAGCGTGGATTTCCCAATGCGCCCCGGCCGATCACGGCAAATTGTGCGCCGGTTTCTGCCAGCAATGCGCGCCCGCTCTCGCCCGATGTCACGTCGCCGTTGACCATCACCGGCGTTCCGTCTGCCG